>Ga0209341_10004695_pt1 | contig 12538 bp, 8 predicted proteins | sample RifCSP13_2_FD_184020 | JGI IMG/M metagenome (GOLD analysis project Ga0209341, IMG submission 184020) | Soil microbial communities from Rifle, Colorado - Rifle CSP2_sed 13_2 (SPAdes) (version 2) | ecosystem: Environmental > Terrestrial > Deep subsurface > Rock core/Sediment | place: Rifle...
GGAGCCGCTCCTCGAGCGCTCGACTCTCCCCGAGCCGCTCGACCATCTGGTTGAAGGTGTGGGCGAGCGCTCCGAGCTCGTCGCTGCCCGCCGCGCGGACCTGCGCGGAGAGATCCCCCGCCGCCACCCGGCGCGCCGCGTCGGTGAGGGCCTGGACCGGCCGCGAGACGGCCGAGGCCAGGACGAGCGACAGCAGCATGCCGAGCGCGAACACGGCGAGCGTCGCCGCGATCCGGCTCGCGAGCGCCGTCTGGGACAGGGCCGAGAAGTCGTCGAGGATGCGGGTGATCACCACGTAGCCGACGCGGCGGTCGCCGACCACGATCGGGACCGTGAGGCTCGAAGTCGTGGGGTGGCCGAGCGTTCCCTCCTCGCCCAGCACCCCGCGGATCACATACTCCGGCGGCCCGGGGCGCCGCGCCAGCTTCTTGCCCACGATGCGGGGGTTGGTCGAGGCCTGCACCACCTCGGCCGAGGCGTCCGCGATCGAAACGTCCCGCACGCCGAGCCGCCGCAGCTTCTCGGCGTAGGCCTGGACCGCCCGCTGCGGGTCGAGCCCGCTTCCGGGCTGCTCCTGAGTGATGGCGATGGCGGTCGACAGCTCCTCGGTGTAATCGCGGATGCGGGCGAGCATGGCGCGCTCGCTGAACAGATGCAGCACGAACAGGCTGCCGATCGAAAGCGCGAGCAGCGACAGCATCATCAGCTGCAGCTGAGCGCGGAGCGAGCGGCTCCGCAGCCGGCCCAGGCCGGATGGGGTCACGTCCCGAGTCTAGTCCTGTCGCCGGCCTCGACCCAAGGACGCGTCCCCGTGTCTTTGGCTCACGCCGGCACGGGCCGCCGGGCGAGGGCGCGCCGGATCAGGCCCAGCGCTGCTTCGCGCTCCGCGCCCACCACAGTGAGCCGCGGCGGGCGGACGGTCTCCGAGCCCAGGCCGGTCTGGGCCTGCACCAGCTTGATCAGCTGGACGAACTACGACGGCTCGAATCCCCGCAGCAGCGGCAGGAACCACTCGTAGAGTGCCTTCGCCTCCGCGGCCTTGCCCTCGACCGCCAGGTCGAAGAGCCGGACGGACTCCGCGGGCAGCGCGTCGGCGAGGCCCGCGATCCAGCCGACGGCACCCGCCGCGATGCCCTCGACGATCAGGTCGTCGACGCCCACGAGAACCGAGAGCTTGTCTCCCGCCAGGGCCGTGAGCGCGGTGACGCGGCGGACGTCCGCGCTCGATTCCTTCACCGCCAGGAGGTTGGGGAGCGCTTCCGCCAGCTCGAGCACCTGCTCGGGGAGAACGTCGGTGCCGTAGGCGATCGGATTGTTGTAGAGCATGCACGGCAGCGCCGTCTCGGAGACGACCGCCGCGAAGTGAGCGCGCGTCTCGCGCCAGTCGCCCTTGTAGACGTAGGGTGGCAGCACCATCAGCCCGTCGGCCCCCTGCTCGCGTCCGAGCTCGGCCAGCCGGCAGGCCTCGTCGGTCGTGAGCGCCGCGACACCGGCCACGAGGCTAGCGCGTCCCTTGAGGGCCTCCCTGCACAGGCGCAGCACGGCCTTCTTCTCGTCGAAGCTCAGCGAGCCGCCCTCGCCCAGCGAGCCGAGCGCCACGATCCCGCTGCAGCCGGCTCGCACGAGCGCGTCGACCTGCTTCACGAGCAGGTCGGCGTCGACCGAAAAGTCCTGCTTGAACGGTGTGGTGATCGCGGGAATGACGCCCTGCCACTTCATGCTCGCTCCTCCGCCCGCAGGCTACTACAGCTCGCCGCTCACACCGCCCGGGTCGCGCGCGTCCCCTGGCCCCCCGACGAGCACGCCGAGCGGTGTCGGCGCGAGCGGCGGCCGCGTCGTGCCCTCGGGCCAGCCGTGGACGAAGCCGAGCGCCGGGCCGCAGACGCGGCCCTGGCACGGGCCCATGCCGGCGCGCGTCGCGAGCTTGGCCTCGCGCGACGAGGATAGGGCCTGGAAGTGGCCGTGGACGACGTCCTCACAGCGGCACACGGGCGTGTCGGGCCTTGCCAGCCGGCGCAGCTCGTCGCGGAGCTCGAACGCGCGGGAGAGCCGGGCGCCGAAGGCGAGCTCGCGATCGCGCTCACGCACGAGCCCTGCTGGGACCTCGCGGCCGGCCGCCGCGAGGCCGGCAATGGCGCCGGGGACCAGCGCGTGGTCGACCCCCGCTACGCCCCCGAGCTCGCCGGCCGCGAAGATCCCGGGAACGCTCGTCTGCTGCGCGGCGCCGAGCACCACGCGCTCCGCGGCGGTCTCGCAACCGAGGAGGCGGGGCAGTTCCAGGTTGGGTACGAGGCCGTAGCCGCAGGCGAGCACGTCGCAGTCCCAGGACCATGAGCGGCGGCCGTCGGTCAGCGTCGCTCGGAGCACGCCGGCTTCTTCTTCTACCTCCCGAACCCAGGCTCCCGCACGATAGGGAACGCCGACGAGGCGCGCGCCGTATCCCAGTCCCTCGGCGATCTTGCGCGGCGAGCGCCAGAGTCCCCCGCCGAAGGCCGCGAGCCGTCCGAGCGGCGCCTGCTCCGCGACGCCCACGATTCGCGCACCTTCCTTCGCCAGGGCGGCGGCGACGGCGAGGAGCAGAGGGCCCGAGCCCGCGACGACGACGCGCTTTCCCGAGAAGCGCGCGCCGGCCTTGAGCATCGCCTGGGCGCCGCCCACGCCGACGACACCCGGCAGCGTCCAGCCGGGGAAGGGCAGGAAGCGCTCCCGCGCGCCCGTGGCGAGGACGAGGCGGTCGAATCGCACCCGCCGCGGGCGGCCCTCGTGGTCGAGCAGCAGCTGCCTGTCTGCCGCATCCACGACCGTCGTTCCCACGAGGGGTGTGACTCGCGCGCGGGCGAAGCGTGCGATCCAGTCGCTCGCGGCGGCGGGCGGATCCTTGCGGTGGCGCCAGATCTGCCCGCCCGGCCGCGGATGGGTATCGACGAGCAGCGTGCGCGCGCCTGCCTCCGCGGCATGCACGGCGCCGGCGAGCCCCGCGGGGCCGCCGCCGACCACGACGACCTCGGCCTGAAGCCGCTCCTCGCCCGTCCCCGGCGCCACCGACGCGTCGGCCAGCGCCGGAGCGGGCGGGCTCGCGGCACGCAGCATGACGCTCATCCCATCGCGGACCGGTGTGAGGCACGACCGAACGTGCGGCTGACCGTCGAGCGTGACCCGGCACTCGAAGCACGAGCCCATGCCGCAGAGCGGGCCGCGGGCCTCGCCGCTCACCGAGCGGCGCACCGCGCACACTCCGTCGTTCCACAGCGCGGCGAGCAAGCTCACGCCGGCCTCGGCTTCGGCCGGCCGGCCGTCGACCGTGAAGCGCACCCGCTCAGCCATGCGCCGGCAGGCTCCTGCGCGGATCGAACGGCGTGGGATCGATCGCCGGCGCCCTGCCGAGGACGAGGTCGGCGAGAAGACGCGCCGTGCCCGGCGCCGTAGTCACGCCCAGGCCCTCGTGTCCGGCCGCGATCCACAGACCCTTCTCCCACATCCCGACGAGCGGCAGCTTGTCGGGCGTGGCCGGACGGAAGCCGGTCCAGGTCCGCAGCGCGTCGAGCCGCGGCAGGCCCGGGATGAACTCCGCTGCGCGCCGGAGCATGCGTGAGAGCAGCGCGCGGTTGAGCGACGCGTCCCAGCCCACGAGCTCGCGCGACGAGCCGACCAGCAGCTGGCCGGTCTTGCGCGGCTGCACGTTCATCGCCACCGACTCGCGCGTGAGCGTGTGCGCGCTCTTGAGATATCCGAGCTCCACGACCTGGTGGTGCAGGAAGCCGGGGTAGCGGTCGGTGATCACGAGGTGTCCCTTGCGCGGCACGATCGGGAGGCCCGGGGTCAGACGCGGCGCTTCGGGTCCCGCGGCGTTGACGACGAGGTCGGCCTCGCGCCACCCGCCCGCGCACCGGACTCGCCCCGGCGCGAGCTCTTCCACGTGCGCGCCGGACTCCACGGCGGCGCCCCTGGCGCGAGCGCGCTCCAGGAAGTGCCGTGCCGCCGCCGGCGGGTACACGACGCGGTCGTCGGGTACCCGCAACGCCCCCACGAGGCCGGCGCGCAGCTGCGGCTCGGCCTGACGCAGCGTGTGGCTATCGAGCACCTCGACCGGTTCGCCACGCTCGCTGTAGTAGGCCGCCTTCTTGTGAACGTGCGCCATCTCCTCGTCGTCCACCGCGACCCAGAGCGTTCCGCAAGCCTCGTCCTCGAGCTCCGGCGGCAGCGTCGTGGCGCGCTCGCTCCACAGGTGCCGCGAGTAGGAGGTGAGCGCGAACTGCGCGTCCGAGTCGTCCATCACCACCAGGTGACCCATGGCGGCCCCGGTCACGCCGGCCCCGGGGAAGGCCGCGTCGAGGACACTCACGCGACAGCCCGCCTCGGCCAGGGCCTCGGCGCACGCGCTCCCGACTACGCCGGCGCCCACGACGATGACCGACGGCGAGGAGCTCACCGTGCGGCCGTGAAGCCCTCGCGAAAGGGATCGGACGGGTCGAAGAAGAGCGCCGAGCGCCCCGTGACGTAGGCGCGGCCGCGGATGCGCGGGACGAGCGCGCCTTCCTTCTCTTCGAGCCAGCCCTCGAAGAGCGAGCCGGTGATGCTCTCCTGCCGCCAGCGCGCCCCGGGCGCGAGTGTCCCGCGCGCCGCGAGCACGGCCAGCTTGGCCGAGGTCCCGGTGCCGCAGGGCGAGCGGTCGTAGGCGAGGCCGGGACAGAGGACGAAGTTGCGCGAGTCGGCGTCCCTCCGGTGCGGCGGGCCGGAGAGCTCGACGTGGTCGATCGGGGCCGCGTCCCGGCCCGTGACGCCCTGCGCGCGCAGCGCCGCGAGGATGCGCGACGTCAGGTCGGTGAGGGTCGCCACGTTCGCGAGCTCGAGCGGCGGTCCCGCGAGCTCGGTCAGGAAGAACCAGTTGCCGCCCCAGGCGACGTCGCCCGTGACGCGCCCGAGGCCGGGCACGTCCAGCGCGACGTCCCGTGCGTGGCAGTAGGCCGGGACGTTCTCGATCGTGACCGCGCCTTCGCCATCGAGCTCGGCGCCGACCGTGCCGACGGGCGTGTCGACGCGGAGCCAGCCGCGGCCGAGGCGCCCCAGGTGTTCGAGCGTGCGCACCACGCCGATCAGCCCGTGGCCGCACATGCCGAGGGCGCCCGCATTGTTGAAGAAGACGACGCCCGCCGCCGAGCCCGTCTCGACCGGCGGTGTCAGGAGGGCGCCGACGACGGCGTCGTGGCCGCGCGGCTCGCACACGACCGCCTGCCGCAGGTGGTCCTGGCTCCGGAGCAGGAACGACCGCCGCTCGGCCATCGAGTCTCCGGCCGGTTGCGGCCAGCCCTCGACGACGACGCGCGTCGGCTCGCCCTCCGTGTGCGAGTCGACGACCTCGATGCGCTCGGGCCAGGCCGGAGTCACGCGGCCCCCGCCACTGGCGCCCGCGCTACACCTTCTCCGGGATCACGTAGGGCGCGCGGTACGCGCGCGTCAGCAGCTTGTCCGCCTCGGCGTCGCTCACGAACTTCTCCGCCTTGCCGTCGAACTTCAGCTTGCGGCCGACCCGATAGGCGATGTTCGCCAGGTGGGGAAGCGTCGACGAGAGGTGCCCGTCCTCGATGCCGCAGGTGAGCCGCTTCGGGTCGTTCGCGCGGATCGCTTCGACGAAGTTCTTGTAGTGCGGCCGCTCCTCGCTCGTGAGCACGTTCGGGTCGCTGCCCCCCGCCGCGGGCGCCGCCGCGTCCGATCCCGGGCCTTTCTCCTCCTTGCGCCCCAGGTAGCTCTGCCACTTGCGGCCGTCACCGTCGATCCAGACCCAGCCCTTCGTTCCGTAGAAGAGGTTGCCGATCCTCTGGGTGCCCTCTTCGTTCGTGTACTGGCCGCGCGTCGCGAACTCGAACAGCGTCCCGTCCGCGTACTCGAAGATCGAGGTGTGCGTGTCGGGCGTCTCCTGCGAGGCGGGCGGTCCGAAGTAGCCGCCGACGGAGGCCACCGTCACCGGGTGCTCGTTCTTGGCGAGGCCCCAGCGCGCGATGTCGAACTGGTGCGGCCCCTGGTTGCCGGTGTCGCCGTTGCCGTAGGGCCAGTGCCAGTGCCAGTTGTAGTGGAAGTGGTTGCGGTTGAACGGGCGCGCTGGCGCCGGGCCGAGCCAGAGGTCGTAGTCGACCTTCGCCAGGTACGCGGCGTCCCACACCCCGTCGGGCACGGGCCCGCCCTCGACGTTCAGGTGGTGCGGCTTGCCATCCGTGATCGGACCGTCCGGGTACTGGCCGATGCCGGGGCGCGACTTGAAGCACAGCCCGCGCGCCATGTAGACCTTGCCGATGCCGCCGTCGTGGATGAACTGGATCGCCTGGCGCACGGCCGGGCGGCTGCGATTCATCGTGCCGACCTGGACGATTTTGCCGTAGCGGTCCTTGGCCTCGACCATCTTGCGGCCTTCCCAGACCGTGTGGGAGGCGGGCTTCTCGACGTAGACGTGCTTGCCGGCCTGGAGCGCCCAGATCGTGGCGAGCGCGTGCCAGTGGTTCGGAGTCGCGATCATCACGCCGTCGATGTCCTTGTCGTCGAAGACGCGGCGCATGTCCTGCACGTATCCCGGCTTGAAGATCGCGATGTCCTTGAGCGAGGCGTCGGCGGCGCGGCTCGCGAACAGGTTCTCGTCGATGTCGCAGAGCGTCTTGATCTCGACGCCCTGGATCTTCGCGAAGCCGCGCTTGAGCGCGTTGCCCTGGCCGCGGATGCCGATCGAGGCGAGCACCACGCGCTCGTTCGCCCCGAGCACGCGCCTCGCGTCGCCGGCCACCACCACCGCCGCCGCGGCCAGCGAGGTCGCTGCCGTGAAACGACGCCGGCTCATCTCGTTCCGATCCGTTGTCATGGGAGGCCCTCCTTGATCCGACGGCGCATTCTATCCCGCTCGGGGCCGTGCGCCGTCATCCGACGCAGGGTCCAAGTCGATGGACGTGTTCGCGCCGGGTGCAACCCGCGAACGACGGCGTCGACTCCAACAGCCTGGTTCGACGCGACGGCGATTTGGATCAGCGAGGTGGATCTGAGCAGCTCGCAGCGTTCGCCTCTGGTGTAGCCACTCAGCTTGACACGACTTGACGAACGGTGACGACGGGGTGCGGAAGTTGCACTGAGAAGAGTCCAGATCATCACGACCGCATCGGGACCCCAGCGGTGTCAGCCAAGAGTTTGGACGTCGTGGCATTGCGACGGTGCTGCGAGCAAGGAGATTCACGAGAATGCGAACGACTAGATGGACCTTGTGGAGTGTCCTGGTGTCGGCGCTGCTGGCCAGTCAGGCAGGCGTCGCGCAGGAGCGATTCAGCACCATCACGGGAACCGTGGTGGATGAGAGCGGGGCCGCCGTTCCTGGCGTCACCGTGACGCTCACCCACCTCGACACGAAGCGCACGATCGTGCGCACGACGGACACGGACGGCAGCTACAACGCCCGTGAGATCGAGCCGGGTCGCTACTCGATCCGCTGCGAGCTCGCCGGCTTCTCGACCACCGAGGTGGCGGACGTCAACCTCCTGCTCGGCAAGACCCTGAAGATCCCGGCCACGCTCAAGGTGGGGACGGTCACGGAGACCGTGCAGGTGGTGGGCGAGAGCCCGCTGATCGACGTCGCCAGCACGGCGCGCGGCAACAACATCCCCGCCGAGGAGTTCGACAACCTGCCCAAGGGTCGCAGCTTCGAGTCGCTGGCCTCCGCCGCTCCGTCCGTGAACATGGGCTCGCTCGAGGGCGGGATCCAGGTGAACGGCGCCTCGGCCGGTGAGAACAACTTCACCGTGGACAGCGTCTCGGTCAACAGCCTGGTCCACGGGCACCAGCGCCAGGAGGCGGTCTTCGAGCACCTGCAGGAAGTGCAGGTCAAGACCTCCGGCCTCTCGGCCGAGTACGGCGGTGCGCTGGGCGGTGTGATCAGCGCGGTCACCAAGTCGGGCGGCAACGACTTCAAGGGCTCGGTCTTCTACTACTACAGCAGCGACGCGCTCGCCTCCACGAGCGGCCTCGACCAACGGCTGACCCTGGATCCGATCACCCAGAACAGCGCCTCCACGCTCCAGGACAGCGCGCAGAGCTTCGACCGGCACGACCTGGGCGCATCGCTGGGCGGCCCGATCATCAAGAACAAGCTCTTCTTCTTCGCCTCGACCTCGCAGGTGTTCGAGGACCGCAGCCGCGATTACCAGCTCGGCAGCGGCTCCAGCGCCGGCAAGCGGGACCTCCGGGTGCAGAGCAACTTCGGCAAGCTGACGTGGGAGGCCAGCAACCGGCTTCGCTTCAACGTCTCCGCGCTCCACACCCCCACGAAGTCCGAGGGGACGCTCGCCGCGTTCGACGGTGCCGCCGCCAACGGCAGCACACAGACGGCCGAGGGCGTTGCGGCCAACAACGCTCGGGGCTTCAAGATCCCGCAGTGGCAGGCCGCCGGCACCCTGGATTACGTGTTCTCCAACTCGACGATCTTCTCCGTGCGCGCCGGCTACTTCAACGACAGCTTCGAAGACACCGGCATCAATACCAACCAGACCTACGAGTACGCCGCGTCTTCGGTGGGGCTCGCCGGAGTGCCGTCCCCGTACCAGCAGCCGGCCGGCTACTCGAACCTCCCGCGCGCTCGGGTGAACGACCACGACCTCACCACGCGCAAGTACGTCAACCTGGAGTTGACAACCGTCCTGCAGGGGGCCGGCACCCACAGCCTCAAGTTCGGCGGGGGCTGGTCGCGCGCCACCAACGACGTGGAGCTCGCGTACCCCAACCAGGGCTTCGTCACCGTCTTCTGGGACCAGAGCTTCACCAGCCAGGCCACCGGCCAGACCGGCCGGGGCGCCTATGGCTACTACACGATCGACGACCAGGGGACGATCGGCGAGACCGGCTCCAACATCCTGCACCTGTTCGTGCAGGACTCCTGGAGGGTGACGCCGCGGCTGACCCTCGACCTCGGGCTTCGCGCGGAGCACGAGCAGATCCCGACCTTCCGGCCCGACATCCAGGAGTACGCGTTCGAATTCGGCTGGGGTGAGAAGCTGGCCCCGCGCCTCGGCCTCGCGTACGACGTCAGGGGCGACGGGAAGCTCAAGCTCTCCGCGTCCTACGGCCGGTACTTCGACTGGACCAAGTACGAGCTCGCCCGCGGCTCGTTCGGCGGCGACACCTGGACCACCCGTTACCGTACGCTCGACAATCCCGATCCGACCCTGCTGAGCCGCAGCGCGCTCACGGGCACCAACCTGTGGACGGCCGAGGCGGATTCCTACCAGGACCACCGGATCCCGAGCTTCGGCGACGACTCGATCGACCCCGACATCAAGCCCATGAGCCAGGACGTCTGGAACGCGGGCGTCGAGTACCAGGTCGCGAACAACACGGTGGTCGGCGTGAACTACATCCACACCGACCTCAACCGGACGATCGAGGACGTCGGCAGCCTGGTGAACGGCAGCGAGGTCTACCTGTACTGCAACCCGGGCGAGGGCCTGTGCGCGACGGCGTTCACCACCGGTGCGACCGCGCCTTTCCCGAATCCCAAGGCGATGCGGAAGTACGACGCGCTCGAGCTGTCGATCAACCGCCGCTTCAGCAACAACTGGTTCCTGGGCGGCAGCTACGTCCTGAGCCGTCTCTACGGAAACTACGCGGGTACGGTCAGCACCGACGAGGTGGCGGTCGGCGGACGCGTCAGTACGGTGGCGCAGCAGCAGTCCGGCCAGACCACCCGCCCGGGCAGCAACGTGACCCGCTCGTGGGACCTCGACGAGCTTCTGTTCGACTCCCACGGCAACTTCATCGAGGGCAACCTGGCGACGGACCGGCCGCACGTCTTCAAGCTGTACGGCAACTACCGGTTCGACTTCGGCACCAACGTCGGCGTGAACTTCTACGCCGGCAGCGGCACGCCGATCAGCAAGACCGTCTTCACTCGCTTCGGTGTTTCACCCTTCGTCGACGGGCGCGGGTCGGAGGGCCGCACGGACTTCCTGAGCAACACCGACCTGTTCCTGAGCCACGACATCAAGCTGGGCGACCGCGGTCGTCTGGTCCGGTTGGAGCTCAACGTGCTCAACGTCTTCAACCAAAAGCAGGAGCGGCACGTCTTCGACTACGTGAATCGGGTCGGCGCCAACGGCCGCTCGGTGAACAGCTCGAGGATCAACACCGCCGGCGTGGATCTGACCCAGGGATACGACTACAACGCGCTCCTGGCCCAGTCGCCCGACGCGGCCAAGCCGGCCAGCCAGAACGCCAGCGGCTACGCCGACCCGCGCTACCTCATGGCGGATCAATGGAACCCCGGCTTCCGGGCGCGGTTCTCGGTGCGGTTCCTGTTCTGATACGGAGCGACCCGCCGAGCAGCGCGACTGCTCGCGGGTGACCGGGGGGTGGCGAGCGAGAGCTCGTCACCCCCGGCTTCTCTCGCATGCGGAGAGCGCGGGCGCCTCGAGGGCGCCACCGTTGTCGGTCGGCGAGCTGGACGAGGAGATCCAGGCCTCGCCGGCCATCGGCGACGGCCGCCTCTACGTGCGCACGCGCTCACGGCTCCACGCGTTCGGACCCGCGAACTGACGGGCGCCCGAGGTCGGCCTCGACATGCCGCTTCGACCGCTGACAGGAGCCCTGGCCGGTCCGGGTTCCGAAACGACGCCGTGACGTGTTTCCGGACGCGCCCGGCCACGGCGGCGTTTCCGCTGACGCGCTGCAAGGACGGGGGTTAGCCCGTCGCCGGGTTGCGTGCGAGCCCGGCATCGGATTTGCGTCTTTCGGCGGCCCAGGGGGTGGGGGGTGCGACTCGCGCGTGAGCTGGTTCTAGTCGGGGTGATCCTGGGGGCCGCGGCTGCTCCCGGGACGATAGCCGCCACCACCACCACGCCGGAATTCCAGGTGGTCGTCCATCCGAGCGTGAAGGGGACGTGGATCTCCCGGGCCAGCCTGCAGGCCCTCTTCACCGGCCAGACGGACCGCTGGGGAGACAAGGCCGTGGCGAAGCCGGTCGACCAGTCCATGAAGACCCCGGTGCGGCATGCTTTCACGTCCTCGGTGCTCGGCCTCTCGATCGGCGGGATCCAGCGCCTGTGGCAGGACCGCGTGGCCGTTCAGCGCGTTTTCCCTCCTCCCATCAAGTCCTCGGATGCAGAGGTGCTCGCATTCGTGGCCGGCACCACCGGCGCCGTCGGCTACGTCGGCCCGGACACCGCGATTCCCGAGGGTGTGAAGGTCATCTCAGTCGTCGACTGAGCGCCGACGTCTCCGTCCGGCATTCAGCGCGCAGGGCGCTTCCGCACGCTATAGTCGGAGTTCGGGCCGCAGGCCTTTCACCGACATGCCCAAGCGCAAGGCCGAGACCGTAGCATCCAGCTTCGTCTCCCCCTACCAGCAGACCCTCGAAGAGCTCCGGCGCGCGAGCGCCGACGGCGACGAGAGGCTGGACGCGGCCCTCGGGGTCGTCCTGCGAGCACTGCGGGCCGAGCGAGGGGCGCTCTTCGTGCGGGACGATGACGGGGTCCTGGCGTTGCGAGCATCACGCGCGCTCCCGCCGGCCGCCCCGTCCAAGCTCGACGGCGCGGCGCCTCGCGACGACGTGATGACTCTCGGGCCGGGGGACGAGGCTCACGACCGTCACGGTCTCGTGTTGTTGGTGCGGATCGATCAACAGGACCGCCTGCTCGCCGTGCTCGGCCTGGGGCCCCGCGAGGGAAGGCTGACGTACGGGACGCAGGAGCACGCCTTCCTGCGCAGCGTCGCTGCCGGCGCGGCCGCTCCGATCGAGAGCAGCCAGTTGCGCGCCGAGCTGCGGCGGGTCCGCCAGAAGCTGTCCGTCAAGGTGTTCGAGCTCAGAAACCTGTTCGACATCGGCCGCGACCTCTCGGGGAGCTCCGTGGAAGAGGCGATCCAGAACCTCGTCATCACGACCGTGATGGGTCATTTCGTCGTGTCGCGTTGCGGCCTGTACCTGCTCGGGCCGCGAGGGCTCTTCCTCAGTCACGAGCGTGGGCTGCGGCGCGACGGCGAGCGCGCGCCCATTCCACCCGACGAGGCGCGGGAAGGGCTCGCGGGCTTCAACCGGCCGACGACGGTGGCCGAGTTGCCACAAGGCCCGCTCCGCCGGCGGCTCGAGCGGGACCGCCTGGTCCTCGCCGTGCCCGTGTCCACAGGTGAGCGCGTGGACGGGATCCTGGCCATCGGGGAGCGCGCCTCCGGGACGGCCTTCTCCGCCGAGGACGGGGAGCTTGCGGAAGGCCTGGCCCGCCAGGCGGCGACCGCTCTCGAGAACGTCCGTCTGCAGCGCATCCGCGACGAGAAGCAGCGCCAGGACCGCGAGCTGCAGATCGCCCGCGAGATCCAGCGAAGCCTCTTGCCGCCGGAGCCACCCCAGATCGCCGGCATCGACGTGGCGGGAGAGAGCCGTCCGTGCTACGAGGTGGGCGGCGACTCTTACGATTGGATTCCTTTGGGTGGCGAGGGGCTGGCCTTCGTCGTCGTGACGGGGGCGCTGTTCTTCGGGCTGGTCCGCAGGGAGCTCCGCCGCGAGCAAACCCTCGAGACGACGGTG
>Ga0209341_10004696_pt1 | contig 12537 bp, 8 predicted proteins | sample RifCSP13_2_FD_184020 | JGI IMG/M metagenome (GOLD analysis project Ga0209341, IMG submission 184020) | Soil microbial communities from Rifle, Colorado - Rifle CSP2_sed 13_2 (SPAdes) (version 2) | ecosystem: Environmental > Terrestrial > Deep subsurface > Rock core/Sediment | place: Rifle...
TGGGATGGCATCCCCCTACTGAATAGGGCAACCTGTGCAGTGGACTGTATGGTTGCCTGGGAGCAAGGGGTGACCAGGTCCACCAATTGAAAACGTCCCGCAGGTTCAGACCAACCTGCGGGACGTTCTTAATTGGCGGTCCTGGTCATCCCTGTCTCCAGGCGAGCATACATTCCGCTGCCCCGATTGTCCTATTCGGTCGGAGGATGCCATCCCACACTAGTCCACAACCGACGCGCCTGCACGATACGTGGATTGTTCATTTTCAACGCTTCGACTGTGGCCCGACCGCACTCGGTAACGCCGATGATTTGCGTGCCGTGTTCACTCCATCTGAAATGCTCTGACCAACGCTGGCGGCGCGGATTGAACAGGCGTACAACGTCTCCAGCCAGTGTCGCAGTCGCTCTGGGACAACGCTGGGGCTCATGTGGCGGGGGTTAACTCGGTGTAGTCGGGTGTCTGGTAGCCCCGTTGGGCCAGCACGGCGAAGGCTTGCGCGCGACGTAGGACCGATCGCTCATATTCGGCCAGCAGCGCCGCACGCTCCGCTTGCTCGATTTCGGTCAATGGGCATTCATCTTCTAAATTATTTAACTCACTCAGCCGTTTCTGTTGCTCTGGCGTAAAAGTGGGTTGCGTAGCAGCGCGCAGCGCTTCATCACTCAGCCAGCTCATTCCCGCGAGTTCATCCGCGAGCGCCTCGGGCAGGTCGGATATCGGCGGCAGCGCAATCGCAATCGTGGATGCCAGGACATGCGCGACCGAGCGGTGGGTCAGGGCTGCGGTCCGTTCGAGCCGCCGATAGAGTGGTTCTGGCACTCTGATGTCCCGTCCCTCGCCCGCCATGTAGTCTTGTCGCTCCTCCTGGATTCCTCGCCCCAGGTTCGTATCCACTTCGTCCTCTCGCTCCTCCAAGAGACCGATCATGGCATTGTAGCGCTCCATTGGAAGGAGAACGGCTTCGGTTTTGCCCCGACGCGTGATGAATACAGGTTTTTTCGTCTTCTGCAGCCTGGTCAGGATCGCGGCGATCTTGGCCCGCACTTCGCTAGTCGACAATACTGTTGCACTCATGATCCATCGCTCTTTGTGTGAATCGGCGCTCAGGCGGCCGCACGTGGCATCGATGTGTCAGAATATTTCACCATGAGCCTGCCCTCGACTGGTATGGGCACACCCTGCGCCGCCAGCCAGTCAAGGAAGTCCAGCGCGAGCGACTGAAAATAATCTGGCGCTAGCCAGGCCAGCAGGCCCAGCCCAACCAATGGCAGCAGGGCAAGCGCCCACCCCAGGCGTGGACGGCGGCGCAGCAACTGGCTGCAACCCCGCGTCACGGTCGGCAATAGCGCCACCGCGACGCGCAGCACGAGCGTCGAGTCAGGCAAACGCCCGCCAGGCATCCATCCACAGCGGACGAGTCCGGTCCAGCACGAGCCAGAGAATGCCTCCGGTGATCAGCAGGTCGGGTATTACGAAGGCACGCGGCCAGCGATGGCTGACCCGGCTCCATCCCCAGGCGGATGTGGGGATAGTGGGCGATCCGGCGAAAGTGGCGGGTGAGTTGATGGAGCTGCTGAGGGATACGTGTGGCGTGATGCGTGAAAGTAACGTCCCGCATGTTAAGTGAGCCTGCGGGACGTTGTGATAGAGAATTATGGCCCGATATACGTCTGCCGCCGCGACTCGAAGGCGTCGAAGAACTCGGTGCCGCGGGTGCCGGTGTCGATGCCCGCCAGCGGTCCCAGCCGCGCCTCGTCCACGCGCAGGTTGTCGTTGTCGATGCCGGACACCGTCTGCCTCAGTGTCCCGTCCAGCCACAGGCTGATACACCCATTGTTCGCCCCCGCGCTGCTCGCTGCCTGCCAGTCAATCTCGATGAAGTGGGCGGCATCGCTGAGAGTGTACCAACTGCTGTTAGTATACGTTCCACCGTCGCTGCGAATCTGGGCGCGCACCTGGTAGTTGGGACTGGAGAAGCGGAACTGCACGCGCAGCACGTCGCTGCCGCCGCTGTTGCGCCCAACCAAGATGTTGTGGATGTCGCCGCTGGCCATGCTGATGGAGTTCGGGTCGAAGTAGAAGCGGGCACGGTAACGCGGCTCAGCGTTGGGAGTGTTGTCGGTACAATAGATCGCAATGTTGTCGTCTAAGAGCGCCTGAAGTCCGTAATTCCCCACCAACGCGCCGCATTGGTCACACTTAAGTCGCCAGCATCGGTGACACACGTGGCCCAAGCGGAGAGGTTCCCGCTCTCGAAATCGTCGCGGAAGATCACGCCATCATTCCCAACGGGGACAGTCACCGGGCCGGCAATATTGTTGCTGTCGTTACTCTCGACGATCTGGCAACCGGAGTCCACAAACGCCCACGCCTGATGGGTTCCCTCCGTGGTGAACACATGGGTGTAAGTGAAGTCCTGCGTTGCTCCAGCTGCCAGGGAAGCCACCCGCCAGAAAGCCTGACTGTTGAAGTCCTCGCACCCGGCCGGCTGGTGGTCAGCGTAGAAATCAAGATAGAAGCTACCACTTGCCGGGCCCGTCCCTGATTCTTGATCCGGATCGTGAAATCTACCGGTTGCCCGAGGGTCGGGTTGCTGGGCGAGAAGGCGATACTTTCCACAATCAAGTCAGGTGGCGGATTGACAACGCGTGTCCAGGCATGATGGGTCGCGTGTGCATTTGGAATTTGAGGCGATCTGTCTCACCGGACTGCTCCCGTCTCAGTGGACCGATGGCTCACCCACCCCCGTCCGTATACCGTAGAATCACCCCATTCCCGCCCACTGCCCATCCGTGCTGAGCATCGAGCATTTTAATATCGCTCAAGCGAGATCCAGCATATTGCTCGATCCAACTTAACCCTCCATTCGTGCTCGCGAATATACGACTCTGCGTCCCAGTTTCATCATCGGTTGCAATGAGCCAACCCCTGTTGGAATCAACGAAGTCGATCTTACCTGTATAGCCGCATACATTTCCTACCTCCGTCCAAGTAATTCCTCCGTTGATAGTGTGAAATGGGCGTGCGAAGAATTGCCATATTCCTGGGCAAGTGGGATTCCCAAGCTGATAGCCTACCGTCCAACCCTCGGTAGTGCTAATGAAGTCCAACCCAGTCATGTAGTAAACCCCACTGGTTGGCTGCATGACCCAGGTCATACCACCATCAACGGTAGCAAGAACACCACCGTTAGGATCACCGCCCCAGGGAGCAATCCATCCTCGACTCTGATCCCAAAAGTCGACTGAATACCCGCTCATAAAGCTATAGCCAGATGGCGGAAACTGGGTGTACCAGTGTGCACCACCATCATTCGTATAACGGATTGTATTTGAGCTGCCGACCACCCAACCACGCAGATTATCCACAAAATCCAAGGCAAAGAGATTCTCTGTGGTATTGCTGTTCTGGAGAACCCAATTTGTACCACCGTTGGTCGTATGCAAAATCGTTCCAGATTCACCAACGGCCCAGCCTGTGTTAACGTCAACAAAATGAATTCCGCGCAACTCTACTGTGACTCCAGAGGATTGAGGTGACCAAGTACTTCCTCCATCAGAAGAGAACAGTATTGTTCCGCCCAGTCCGACAACCCACCCCTGATAGGCATTCAGGAAATATGCTGCATTCAAGGCCTGCGTAGTTCCACTAGCTTGAGCAGTCCAAACGGACGGTCCGATATAGGTCTGCCGCCGCGACTCGAAGGCGTCGAAGTAATAGGTTCCGCGGGTGCCGGTGTCTATCCCGGCTACTGCGCCCAGCCGAACCCGATCAATCCGCCGGGTGTCGTTATCCACTCCGGTCAGATTGGCTTGCTGGGTGCCATCAATCCACAGTGTCAGACCACCATCATTCGCGCCTGCCGCCGTCGCCGCTCGCCAGTCCAGCTCGATAAAGTGTGATGCATCGCTGATCGTGAACCAACTCGTGTTCGTCCAGGTCGAGCCGTCGTTGAGCAGGGAGGCCCGCACTTGATAGTTGCCGTTGGAGAAGCGGAATTGAACTCTCAGCACGATTGTGGATGCGCCTGAATAGCCATAGAAAATGAAATGGGTATCGCCGCTGACCATCGCGATCGAGTTCGGGTCGAAGTAGAAGCGTGCCCGGTAGCGCGGCTCGGCACTAGGCCGATCGTCGGTAACATAGATCGCCTTGTTGTCGTCAATCACCGCCTGCATGCCCCAAGTGCCGATCAAGGCGGCCGCCGTGGTGACGCTCAGGTCGCCGCTATCGGTAGTGCTCGCCGACCAAGCCGAGAAGTTGCCGGACTCAACCCCATCGGCAAAGATCAGGTCGGCTTGCGTGGCTGTGGGCGTCGGGGTGGATGTGGCGGTTGGTATTGGCGTCGGCGTAAATGTGGCCGTATGTGTCGGAGTGGGGGCGCCCGTATCCGTTGGCGTCGGTGAAGGCGTGTTTGTTGGCGTCGCCCCAGACGTCCCCGTCGCCGTTGGCGTTGCCGTTGCCGTCGGTGTGCGGGTCGGAGTGGGCGTGGGCACTGTACCGGTGGAATAGGTAATCACTAGTAGCGGGGCTGCGAGTGCTTCACCGTCGAAGGCTTCCGCCGTGCGCCGGCCGGAGCCGCTGATGAAGATCGCCAGCGAATTGCCGGAGACCCAGTTAGAGCGGTTGACAATCTCTTGAATGATCGAGGAGAGATCCGGCGTTTGGTGTTTGGCATTCAGCGCATCCCATAAGGGAATATTATTCCAAGCCACCTGCGCGGTGGTCTTGGGCCGGCCCGACAGATTGCCGGTGGTGGATGCAAACGTCAGGGCATGATCGGCCGCCTGGCCTTGCAGCGTGACCGACGTGGCGACGGTCCCCGTCTCGTCTACTTCAAATTCGACATAGGCTGCGGTGATCGTGGCGCCCTGGGGAACGGTCACGCCGTTGAATCTCATCCCCACGATCTGGCTGACGGTGCCATCTGCGCCCAACTCCAGGTCCGAACTGGTCAGCGACACGGCGCCGCTGCTGATGGCCTCTTCTGCATCGTCCGAGGAACTGTTAACCCGGGAGGTGATGGTCACCGGAGCGGCCGGCGTCGGCGTATTGGACGGTGTAGGCGTAGTCGATGGAGTGAATGTGTCGGAAGGCGTCGGCGTATGACTCGGCGTGGGCGTGTTCGTCGCCGTGGGCGTGGGCAGTGCACCGGTAAGGTAGGTGATCACCAATAGCGGGGCCGCGGGCGCTTCACCGTCGAAGGCTTCCGCCGTGCGCCGACCGGTGCCACTGATGAAGATCGCCAGCGAGTTGCCGGAGACCCAGTTGGGACGGTTGACGATCTCTTGAATGATCGGGGAGAGATCCGGCGTCCGGTGATTGGCATTCAGCGCATCCCACGCGGGAATATTATTCCAGGCCACTTGCGCGGTGGTCTTAGGCTGGCCCGATAGATTACCGGTGGTGGATGCAAACGTCAGGGCATGATCGGCCGCCTGGCCTTGCAGCGTGACCGACGTGGCGACGGTCCCCGTCTCGTCTACTTCAAATTCGACATAGGCTGCGGTGATCGTGGCGCCCTGGGGAACGGTCACGCCGTTGAATCTCATCCCCACAATCTGGCTGACGGTGCCATCCGCGCCCAACTCCAAGTCCGAACTGGTCAATGACACAGCCCCGCTGCTGATGGCCTCTTCCGCATCATCCGAGGAAGTGTTGACCCTGGAGGCGATGGTAACCGGAACGGCTGGCGTGGGCGTGGCCGTCGCCGTCGGCGTGGCTGCATCAGATGGTGTGGGCGTAGAGGTCTCGGTCGCCGTTGCAATCGTAGTCGCCGTAGGTGTACCCGTCGCCGTGGGTGTGCGGGTCGGGGTGAGTGTGTTCGTCGCCGTAGATGTCGCGGTCGGCGTGGGTGTGGGGCCGCTGCCGACTGGCCCGATATACCTCTGCCGCCGCGACTCGAAGGCATCGAAGAGTTCGGTGCCGCGCGTGCCGGTGTCGATGCCCGCCAGCGGTCCGAGCCGCGCCTCGTCCACGCGCAGGGTGTCGTTGTCGATGCCGGACAGCGTCTGCCTCAGCGTCCCGTCCAGCCACAGGCTGATATACCCATTGTTCGCCCCCGCGCCGCTCGCTGCCTGCCAGTCAAACTCGATGAAGTGGGCGGCATCCGTGAGGGTGTACCAACTGCTGTTAGCATATGCTCCACCGTCGCTGCGAATCTGGGCGCGCACCTGGTAGTTGGGACTGGAGAAGCGGAACTGCACGCGCAGCACGTCGCTGCCGCTGCTGTTGCGCCCAACCAAGATGTTGTGGATGTCGCCGCTGGTCATGCTGATGGAGTTGCGGTCGAAGTAGAAGCGTGCCCGGTAACGCGGCTCGGGGTTGAGATGGTTGTAAGCGACATAGATCGAATTGTTGTCGTCAATCAGGGCATTCAGGCTTTGGCTCCCTGGTGACACGAGCGAAGGGCTGTTAAAGCTCAGGTCGCCGCTATCAATGACACATGATGACCATGGTGACAAAGAGCAATCATCTTCCTCAAAGCTGTTGGCGAAAATCAGGTCCGTATCCCCTGCTATTTCGACAGCAACAGGTCCTATAGAATTATTACTCTCAACGCTCTCTACAATTATGCAGTCTGTGTCCACATACGCCCACGCCTGATGGGGTCCATCCGTGCTAAACGTACGACTGACCGTAAAGTCACGTGTTGCCCCGGGCGCCAGAGAATCCACCAGCCCAATCGGCACATAGAAGTCCCCGCACCCTGGCGGCCGCTCAGAGTCAGTGAAGAAATCGACATCAAAAAAGTAGCCGCTACTGGCCGTGGCCGGGCCTGGCCCCTGATTCCTGATCCGGACCGTGAAATCCACCGGTTCCCCGATGATCGGGTTGGCGGGCGAATAGGTGATACTTTCCACAATCAAGTCAGGCATAGGCGTGTTTACATCGGCTCTGAACACACCCCGGCCATAGGTCGCAGCGTATAATGTGTTATTCATCCAGAATAAATCTTTGACGGAGACGTTTGCCGGCCCAACATTGGCCCAGGTAGCGCCATTGTCTTCGCTGGCGTAAAATCCTTCATCAGTTCCTACATAAAGCCAGTTGGGGTGAATGGGGTTGATGACTAAGTTGTTAACTGGAAGTGAAGGTAAACCGGAGCCGGTAATGTCGGTCCACGTTAAGCCAGCGTCTGTAGTGCGCCAGACATTGTCTGGGAAGAAATCTCCAAAGGTGGCATAAACGACGTTAGAATTGTTACGGTCGATGGTCAAACGAGTTACTGCGCGGTTAGGCAAAGGCGTATTAAGATCAACTTGCGTCCAGTTCGGTGAGTCGGCAGTACCATTCGTCGATTTGTACACCTCACCATTGTCGTATCCCACCCAAATAATGTCGGAGTTAACCGGTGCAACGGCGATGGCGTTGACTTGAAAGTTGCCAGTTATGCGCGATTTGATCTCTGCCCAAGATACAGGAGTAGCCTTTGCATTCCTGCTGCGCCATAAGCTGCACCCTCCTGCCAATAAAATATTTTGATTATTGGGGTCAAGGATAAAAGGAGCCAATGATTTAGCACAACTCGTTCCAGCGTCGCTTATACCATTATAGATATAATTCGAGGTAATACCGCCATCTGTGCTGCGATGTATTTGCAAGTTAAAATTTTCTCCATAGAAGTAGTTAGGATCAGTGGGGTCGGCGGCAACAAAGACGCCGTCTCCTCCCACTCCGTACTTCTGCCAGGCTTCGGAATCTCCCCTGTATACCAGAGTGCCGTTATCCTGAGAGCCACCTACTATGACACCACTTGTTGGATTTCCAGCCGAACCATGGAACTGGGTGATACCAAGGTTGTTGTTTAATTCCTGCCAATTACTTGAAGTTCCTACGGTATAGACATTATCGGCCCTGTAAATACCACCGTCATTTCCGAAATAAGCTGTCGTATTAATACTTCCGTTAAAACCTGGGTGCTCAACAATGACATGATGATCCCAGTGTGTAGAAGCTTCGTTAAGGTCAATTAGAGTAGAACCGCCATCCGTACTGCGCTTTAACCGTTCACCTCCTACTAGAAGATTATTAGAGTTTGTTGGATCAACCCAAATAGTATTGGCATAATGACCTACTGTAGCTAAATAACCACTACCTGTATTTACTGGATCTGGACCATAGCTTTGACCGTAATTGATGCTCTTCCAGATTTCGCCCCCGTTTTGATTAACGGACGCATACACGATGCTCGGAGCTGTTGTTGCATAAGCTAGTTCCACGCGCCCTAACGAATCCAGTGCTGGCAGTCCGCTGGCACGCCACCAGGTTATTCCTTGATCTACGGAAAACCACGCTTTCCCCTCAGTACCACTGGCAACAGCATAGTTGTCGGATACTGGGTTGAAATCAACGTCTTTTACTCTGGTATCGGGGAGATTAAGGGCCCACGTAAAGCCACCGTCCCAGCTTCGCCAAACTCCGGTTTCTGTCGCGGCCAAAATGTATGATCCACTGTAGGAGATGGCTAAGCGGTTCACATACCTCCAATCTGCGGTGAAGGGCAATTGAGACCATGTCAAGCCTCCATCAGTACTCGTGAAGACGCCTGCGCCCCTTGCGTTCACACCGAATTCTTCACCGGTCCCGGCATACATGATGTTCGGATCATTGGGCTGCATCACCATAGTGGAGATATTCAGATTCGCCATTAAATCATTGACTGGCTGCCAAGAAGCGCCTGCGTCAGTAGTCTTCCAAATTCCGCCCGAGACGCTGCCCAACCACATGCGATTAGGTTCGGTCGGATGGATCAGGATCGAGCGGATCCGTCCGCCAATGTTTCCCGGTCCAAGCTCAGTCCAAGCATCCCGCGATATACCAGCGACATCCTGCTGTGACGCAACGACTGTTCGGCTCAGACCAAAGTGAAACATCATACTTGCAAATGAAACAATAAGAAGCAGAAATGCTGACGGAGCGAGCCGACGCAGGAGAGTAGAAGAAAGTTTTTTCATCGGGGGCCCCCCATTGCAGATTCTGAATTCAGATGATTGAGTATAGCTATCTCAGAACATCAATCGTAAAGACCGACTTGGTCGCCATGGGCGGACAGGCTGTGCCTTTGGAGCAGGGCCGTAGGATGCTCGTGAACACTAGAAAAGTCGGCTTGCACTAAACTGCAAAAACCCTATAATTATCTTATCACCTCCGTCAACAACACCTGTTACCCCCTGAAATTGCACCATTAGGCGGGGCGCCGTAGGCCATCGGCGGCATACTTGCGATAGACCTGATCCGGGTTGACGCGCCAACAGATGTCGGGTGGGCGGCCCAGCAAGATGAACACCTCCTCGATGTCGAAGAGGGCATAGAACTCAGCGGCGAAGATCATCACCTGAGCGGCGGCGTGCCACTCGCGCCGCTGACGGCGGATGCCCCGCTGAGCCAGTCCCTGGCCGGTGTCAGTGCGATAGGCATTGGTCAGGTTGAAGATGGTCAGGGTCAGAAACACATGACCGCGCACAGCGTCATCTGTTTTCTTGGGGAAGATACCCAAGAACCAGCCCTGCTTGAGTTCACGGAACAGGGTGTTTTCAATCAGGCTGCGCAAGTCATACAGGTCGAGCACAGCCAGCGCGTCGGTCACAGGCAAGCTGGTCAGAAAGACCTTGGCCTGCTCGGCGGTGTAGACGTGATGGTCGAATTCGGTCACGACCAGGGCGTTAATCGGCTGGCCTTCAAAGTCGGAGCGGTTGACGCGACGCTGATGGGCCTCGTCACCGTATTGATCGTAGCTGGTCAAGCCGCTAATCCCGATAAGTTTGACGTGACCTTCCTGGTGTGGCCCGTGTGCCGGGCGCTCGGCGGCGACCAGCCACTGACCATCGGGCTTCTGGTTCAGGAAGGTGCGGGCGTCCGTCTTGACCCGCATGCCGTCCTTGGCGGGAATCACAAAGTCCACGCCGTCTGTGTGCTGGATGTGCCACAGGGTCAGGCCATCCAGAAAGCCCCGGTCAACCAGCAAGACGGTGATGACACCCGGCCCCAGGTTGGCCTGACCCTGGTGCAACAGTTCACGCGTAAAGGTGCTCTCATGCTCGTTGATTTTGACGACTTTCGCTGCCACCACCAGCCGCAACTGCACATCGTACAAGGCCAGCAACTTAAAGCCATGCACCACCTTTTCGACCTCAATTTGCTTCTTGTCCTTGCGCGACCACTTGCGCTCGCTGACCATTTTGACGCCCGCTCCGCGAAAGCGCGGCGTGGTCTCCAGGTCGGTGGCATCCAGGGCAAAGTGTCCGCGGCTCTCCGCCCACACCCCCTTGGCCGCCAAGCGTTTGACCGACTCATTCAGGATGTAACTCACTTCGTCCGGGGTCAGCTTCTCCACGGCATCCGCCAGCACGTTCTTGTGCAGCGGTTTCTGTTTGCCGGCTTTGCCCCGCTGACAGAAGCCCTCGCGCAACTGGGCCGTGGTATAGCCGATCAGTTTCAACAAAGCCAAGTCGCGGAACAAGGTCTGTCCCAGGCAGTTCATCCCCGCCAGCCCCAGCAAGACTTTGACCTGGTAGGTCAACAGCAGCAGGCTGACCTCAGCCATCTTGCGGATGAACTTCTCGCCATCGATGCGCAGAATATCGAAAAAGCCCAACTCCCCCAGGAAGGCCAGGAACGGCTCGACAAAACTCCAGCCCGTCCCGCCCACCATCGCCACTTCTCCGGCCAGCAGCCGTTTGGCGACTTCATGTTGATTCCGGGTGGGACGCGGCCCGTGCGCCGTGCCGCGGCTCTTCCGGCGGTACTTCTCCAGCTTCATCTGCCGGCGCTGTTCGCGCGCCTGGGCTTGTCGCTTGGCCTTCTTGGATTTACACTGCATGGGAGCCCTCCGAGTCCTCTTGGTTTAGCGTGGTCGCTTCCAAGAATACTCGTGGGGCTCGCTTTGGGCAATCGCCCGCCGTCCGCTTATGGTGCAATTTCAGGTTACCCCATGAGCAAAGGCGACTGGACCTGGATACCTCAACATGCAACCCGCCGGGGAATCACCACTCCCCAACTGGCGCTCTGCCTCGACATCACCTCGCAGACGATCAGCGGCTGGCTGACCGGCCGCGCCGACCCCAGCTTCCGCAACCTGCTCATGCTCGCGCACATCTTCTGCGAGGACTCCGTCGAAAAGCTGGCCGGCATGGCGGGGATTGACTGGCGCTCGCTGGTCGAAGACCTCAGCTTCCAGGCCGAAGCGCTCGGCGTCGACCTGCTCGTGCCGGCTCTGGGTGAGCACGATGGCCCGATTACCTTCCATCTGCCGCTCGACGTTCTCCAGGAACCCAATGCGCTGGGCGAGCAATTCAAGAGCGCCTTCAGAAGCGCCGCAGACTTGCTTAAATACACCGGTCGCTTCCAGGAGCTTCGCGCCCAGGCGAGTCACGTGCTCAGCCGGATGGCCGGCCGGGATAGCGCGTTCGCCGCGCGGCTGTATTACGATGTCGCATACGCAAGTCTCATGCTCGGAAACTATCCCGACGGCATTCGATCGACAGAAAAGGCCAGGGCGCTGCTCGCCGCGCACGGAGATCAGATGCTGCTGGCGGATACTCACTGGCTGAGCGCGGAGTGTTTGCGAATCATCGGCGAGCTGGGTGAGGCGCGCCGGCATTGCGACGAGGCCACGAGACTATACCGCAAACTGAAGGTGAAGACGTCCGCGCGCGAGCCGGGCCGGATGTGGGTCGAGTGGAACCTGGGCTGCATCGACGCAGCCGATGGCCGATATGACACCGCGCGGAAGCACTTTACACGCCTGGGGGCGATGGGGAAGCGCACCGGGCTGCCCGAGGCCGAAATATCGGCGACCTGGGGCTGCGCTTACGTCGACGAAATGAGGAGTGAATTCGACCAGGCGCTCGAAGGGTACCGCCAGGCGCAGCAACTGGCAAGTCGTTTTGGCGATCGATTTTGGGTGGCCGAGTCGCGCTGGCGGTCAGCGGAGGTCGCTCGAAAGACGAGCTCCTTCGCCGATGCCACGCTTGCGGCGCAAGCCGCACGCAGCGCATACGCGTCGATGGGCAACGAGAGCATGATGACCAAACTCTCGTGCACCGTCGCGGCGTGCCACCTGCAGATAGGCGCGCCGGACAAGGCGCTTGCCCTGTATCGCAATGCGGCCGATTTCTTCGCCGGGAACCGCGACCGCCCGATGGAACGCGCGGCGCGCGCGGGTTACGGACTGGCGCTTCTCGCACTCGAAAGCCAGGAGCCAGCGCCTGCTTACGAGAAGATTCTCCGCATCCTACAAGAGATCGAAGCGATCGGGCAGGCCGGGTATAACCGGTACCTTGATACATACGAGGGTTTTGCTCACGCCGAGGCGCTGCGCCTGGCCGGCTACACGACCAGGGCGCTCGAGCGGTATCACAATCTGGCCGAGACGAGCGCCTCACTCGGTCATCAACTGGAAAAGGCTCACGCTCTCCTGGGCATCGCCGAGACAAGACGGATGACGGGACAGGCCGACCGGCGGAGTTGTCACGAGGCCTTGAAGATATACCGTAGAGTCGGGTCAAAGTGGGGGCAAGTTCATGCGCTCAT
>Ga0209341_10004697_pt1 | contig 12532 bp, 8 predicted proteins | sample RifCSP13_2_FD_184020 | JGI IMG/M metagenome (GOLD analysis project Ga0209341, IMG submission 184020) | Soil microbial communities from Rifle, Colorado - Rifle CSP2_sed 13_2 (SPAdes) (version 2) | ecosystem: Environmental > Terrestrial > Deep subsurface > Rock core/Sediment | place: Rifle...
CTCCCGCCGGCCCAGATAGTTCGTAAAAAACGAGACCCCATGGCTGACGAAGAGGGACGCCAGTGCGGGCCGGAGCGGGACGAAGAGATCGAGCAACGCGTCCCACACGAAAGGTTCAGGGCCGGCCGCGTCGATCCCGCGAACGAAAAAGTAATAGATGAAAAGAAAATGCACGGACATAAATGCGCCAAAGCCGCCGATAACGAACGGGGTGGTGAAGAGGGCTGTCCATTTTTCGATAATCGCCAGCTTGACGACGCTCCAGAATCCGATCACGGCGCTCTCGGCCCAATAGAGAACCATCACATCGCTGAGGTTCCAGTTCATGATTAGTACCCCCGCAATTGGGAGCAGGTTCGCCGCGATCAGGGCAATCGAGGAGGGAGACCCAAGAGAGGGCGGGGGCTCTTGGCGTGACGGTGACGCAGTCACCCGGACAGGTGGTGGTGACGAAGCCCGAATTGATTGTGGAATGGTTGGCGTCTCGCTTTTTTCTCCCCCGAATCGGTGCACGCGGGAGGCTGCCTGCCGGATTGTCATGATCAGTTGTTCCGCATCGGGCCGGGGCATGGCGTCGCCCAGGCCAGTGGTACCGTTGCCGTAGTCAAACCGTATGCGGACGGAATTGCCGGATGTTCCCCCGGCACGCTCCAGACGAAGATTGCGGACCTTAGCGAGATCATACTCGGAGATCATTACCAGCGGGCCAAGCCGCGGCATTTTGATCAGGCGTCCGTCACGCATAAGTGCGGATTCGCCGTGAAGCACAAATAGAATCGTTATCGCTCCGAGTAAGAACACGCCGACCGACCAGCCCAGGACCCAGAACCCCTGGAACAGGAAAAAAAGTGAGGTCGAAGACGCTCTCGATCTCCTGGCCGCGCATCGAGTCGATTTGTATCCAGGCGATGCCGGCCATGATCAGGAACATGACTCCGAGGAGAATCTTGAGAGGCCACACGCGCCGAGAGATAAGAGGAAGTGGCGTTCCGCCTCGCTCATGAAGGAGGGAGATTCTGAACCTTTCGGGGCGAGCTAGGCGTTTTCGCATATGGGCGTTAACCAGGTCCGTATACGGCATTCCGTCGTGCGTTACAACGGTACTGCAGGATGCGTTGAGCCTTTCGGCGAGCCCATCGTGAGGAATTCCGGGGACACAATGCGAATTTCTACCTGATTAGCTCGATACCACTCCTCGGATAAAGTGCTAGATACTAACCAGGGAATTGTAAAACAGAATGACTTTAAGAAAATTCATCGCGCCAAGCACGCTAAGCTCGCAAAGAAAGATCCTTTGTCATTTCGACCGAAGGGAGAAATCTTTCTTAGATCCCTGGCATCCGCTCAGGATGACGGCCCTCGGCCCGTCACCTTGGCGTCCTTTGCGCTCTTTGCGCGAGACACAGTCTTATTCGGTGTTCCCTTCATTTCAAAATTTCAAATATGCTTGGCTAGAATTTATTATTCCATTCGTCGCGATCATAGCGCGCTTCCATCAATGCTTCGATTCTTTCATCCGGCACGCGATCGTAGGGATCGTCGGCGTGCCATGTTTCGATTAATGCCTGTTTCACGCGCGCGGGATCGATGCGAAGGTTTCTGAGAAACGATTCATGCGCGCGGCCCTGGCGGTAAGCCGGCCGGCGCGACGGCATGGGCAGACACACTTCGATAAGCGACAGGTCGAAGTTTAGAAGGAAAGTTCCGTGGAAGACTGTGTAACGTTGCTTTCGGTGTTGGGAGTTGCCGGAAAATTTCTGACCCGCGATGGCTAGATCGCTGGTGCCTTGGAATTCCACCCGCTCCGAGGTCAACTTCGCGATTAACTCCCGGTGCCTGTCGAGCACTCGATGATAGGATTGGCCGATATCGCCGAAGGATCCCGCCCGCTCGTTTCTGAGCACCAAGGTGTAATTCAGGCAGCCGGGGCCCTGAAGCACGGCGCCGCCGCCGCTGAAACGCCTGAGAATCGGAATGCCTCTCGCTTCGCACGCCGCGACATTGACTTCCGCCGTCACTCGATTGGAATATCCGACCACGACGAAATAGCCGGCCGGCTCCCATAAGCGCAAGGCTTCGCCGCCGTCCGCGGCCTCGAAGATATCGCCGAGGGCCTCGTCGCAGGCAAGATTGCGCACCGGATCGGCAAAGGACAAGTCAAGATATTTCATGAAGGTCCAGCAAAACGATTTAAATCTTTCCGTTGTATTTTGAATCGGAGCATCGGAATCAACATAACTCGCGCAAAGACGCAAAGCACGCCAAGGAATAAGAAGCAAAGAAAAAACTCGAAACTCGAAATCCGAAATTCGAAATAAATCCAAGTAATTGAAAAACACAATATTCCAAACCAACTCGTTTCGGATTTCCATTTTTCGCTTTCGGCTTCGAGAGTTTCGGTTTGTTTCGGTCCGCGGGGCTTCTTTCGATATTCGGATTTCGAATTTTCTTTCGTTGGCGCCTTGGGGCGATGAACTCCATAGGAAATCGTTCTGTTTAACATGAACGGTCAGAATCTATTGATTTCGCCTCTGTTTTGTTGTCTTCTAAAATTTCAGTAAGCGAGTCCACATGGAACCGGAAAAGAAACCAGCAGCGAACGGGAATGCCATTGACGGCCGCAATGGCAGGCAGAAGTGGATCGCTTCTTTGGAAAATATCCTGGAGTATATTCTCAGGAACGAGGAACCAGAACAAGCGTCCTTCCTTATTGAACTGATCGACCGCTTGAGGGAGTCGGGCCTTAAGATTCCCCATACGGTCAGCAGCCCCTACGTCAATACGATCGCTGTCGATCGGCAGCCGTCTTACCCTGGCAACCGCGAGATCGAGCGGCGCATCAAGAGTTACGTGCGCTGGAACGCCATGGCAATGGTCGTAAAAGCGAACCGGCTCCATCCTGATATCGGTGGCCATATCTCGACTTTCGCCTCAACAGCGACGCTTTACGAGATCGCCTTCAATCACTTTTTCCGCGGCGCGGACGACGGCCGGCTGGCGGACATGGTTTATTTCCAGGGGCATGCATCGCCGGGGATTTATTCGCGCGCCTACATCGAGTGGCGCATCAATGCGCCCAAGCTGCACCACTTTCGCCAGGAGCTATCGAAAGTGGTGGGTCTCCCCTCCTATCCGCACCCATACCTTGCTCCGGATTTCTGGCAGTTCCCGTCGGTCTCCATGGGGCTTGCCCCGATCATGTCCATCTATCAGGCGCGCTTTTCGCGCTACTTGCGCAGCCGCGGGCTGCTTGCCGGCGAAGAGCCGAAAATCTGGTGTTTTGTCGGCGACGGCGAAATGGACGAGCCGGAAGCCTCCGGGGCGCTTTCTTTGGCCGGCCGGGAGAATCTCGATAATTTGATCTGGGTCGTCAACTGTAACCTCCAGCGTCTCGACGGACCGGTGCGCGGCAACGGCAAGATCATCCAGGAGCTGGAGTCGCTCTTTCGTGGCGCGGGTTGGAACGTGATCAAGGTGATTTGGGGATCGGATTGGGACCCGCTGCTCGCCGCCGATCATAAGGGCTTGCTGCTCAAGCGCATGGAAGAAGCCGTCGACGGCGATTACCAGAAGTACTCCGTCGAGCCGGGAAGCTACACGCGCAAACATTTCTTCGGGAAATATCCCGAACTCGCCGAAATGGTCCATCATCTGAGTGATGATCAGATTCACAAGCTGCTGCGCGGCGGCCACGATCCGGAAAAAGTTTATGCGGCCTATAAAGCCGCTGTCGATCACCGGGGCGCGCCCACCGTCATCCTGGCGAAAACGGTCAAAGGCTATGGTCTCGGCGAAGCCGGCGAAGGCCGCAACGTCACCCATCAACAGAAAAAACTCAACGAGCGCGAGCTGCGCGAGTTCCGTACGCGCTTCGACATTCCGCTGGCAGACGAGGAAGTTGTAGAAACGCCCTTCTACCGGCCTCCGCTCGATAGCGCTGAAACACGGTATGTGTTGGAACGGAGAAAACTGCTCGGTGGGTTTATCCCCCAGCGCCGGGTCAAAGCCGCCGCTCTGACCCCGCCAGACGCGAGCATGTACGCCGAATTGCTCAGGGGTTCCGGGCAGCATTCGATGTCCACTACGGGGGCCATGGTCCGGCTATTAAGCCGCCTTTTGGGCCACGATGAAATTGGCAAGCGCATCGTGCCGATCATTCCCGACGAAGCGCGCACCTTCGGCATGGACGCGCTTTTCCGCCAGGTCGGCATCTACTCCTCCAAAGGACAACTTTACGAACCCGTCGATCGCGAGTCCCTGCTTTATTATAACGAAGCCAAAGACGGACAGATTCTCGAAGAAGGCATCACCGAAGCGGGCGCCATGTCGTCCTTCATCGCCGCCGGCGCCGCCTACGCCAATTTCGGCATCAACATGATTCCGTTCTACTTCTATTATTCGATGTTCGGCTTCCAGCGCATAGGCGATCTGATGTGGGCGGCGGCGGATAGCAAGGCCAAGGGTTTTCTCTGCGGCGCCACCGCCGGGCGCACGACGCTCAACGGCGAAGGGTTGCAGCACCAGGACGGCCATAGCCACATCCTGGCGAGCACCATCCCGACGCTGCTGACTTACGACCCCGGTTTCGGCTATGAGATCGCCGTTATCGTGCGCGATGGGCTGAGACGGCTTTATGTGGAGGGCGAGGAATATTTTTACTATCTGACGCTCTACAACGAGAATTATGAAATGCCCGAGATGCCCGACGGCGCGGAGCCGGGAATTTTAAAGGGCCTGTACAGGCTCAAAGCGGCGCCGAAAGGAAAGCAGCATAAGGCGCATATTTTCGCCAGCGGGCCGCTTTTGCGGGAAGCCCTGCGAGCGCAGGAAATATTGGCCGAGCAGTTCGGCGTGTCGGCGGACGTCTGGAGCGCCACCAGCTATAAACTGCTACGCGGCGAGGCCTTGCGAGTCAAGCGCTGGAACATGCTCCATCCCACGGCGCCCAAAAAGTCGTCCTATCTAGAGACCACGCTGCAAAACGAGGAAGGTGTCTTTGTCGCGGTCTCCGACTATATGAAAATGGTTCCTGATCAGATCGCGCCCTGGGTGCCCGGCGGTCTCATGAGCCTGGGAACGGATGGCTTCGGCCGCAGCGACACCCGTGAGAACCTCCGACGATTTTTCGAGGTCGACACTGAGATCACCGTGATCGCGACCTTGTACGCCCTCTACCAGAAAGGCTCTCTGGCTGGCGAAAAAGTGGAAGCGGCGATCAAGAGACTCGGCGTCGATCCGGAAAAATCATTTCCATTCTATCTGTAGATTTCATTCCCTGAACAGCGCACGCATTCACTATGGACGTTAAGCTTCCCCAACTGGCTGAAGGTGTAGAGTCCGGCACCGTGGTCGCCATTCTGGTCGCCGAAGGACAGGAAATAAAAAAGGACCGGCCGATCATGGAGCTGGAGACGCAGAAGGCGGTGGGTTCCATTCCCGCTCCGGCGTCCGGCATCGTCACCAAGATCCACGTGAAGGTAGGAATGGAAATAAGCGTCGGCCAATTGCTGATCACCATTCGCGAGGCCGGCGGTGAAGCCGCTGCGGCGCCTCCTGCGGGCGCACCGCCACCGGTGGAGCGGCGTGCGCCGGAAGCGTCTTCTCGACGCCAACCGGAAAGCAGTGCAGCTCCGACTCTCTCATACCACTACCAATCACCCAGCGGGGCGCCCCCGCCGGCCGCGCCTTCGATACGCAAGCTCGCGCGCGATCTCGACATCGACTTGACCCGCGTCAAAGGCAGCGAAGCCGGCGGCAGGATCGTTCTTGAAGACCTGCGCGCTTACATCCGCGGGCTCCAGCAAATCGCCGATGCCGGGCTGGCCCGACCTTCGATGCCATCTTCTCCTGCCGCCAAGCGAAGGGAAGCCGAGGACTTTTCGAAATGGGGCGCAGTTCGGCGCGAGAAGATGTCGTCGCTACGCCGCACAGTCAGCCGCCGCATGGTGGAATCCTGGACGACGATCCCCAAGATCAATCAGTTCGATGACGCGGACATTACCGCGCTTTTGGCGCTGCGGAAAAAGCACGCCCCGGCCTATCAAAAAAAAGGCGCGCACCTGACCCTGACTTCGTTTCTGTTGATGACGGTTGCCCGGGCGCTGGTTAAACATCCGCGCGCCAACGCCAGTGTCGACGAGGGAGCCGGCGAGATCGTCTTCAAAGAGTACCGCCACATCGGCGTCGCCGTGGATACGGAGGCCGGCTTGATCGTCCCGGTGCTGCGCGACGTCGACAAGAAAAATCTCTTCGAAATTTCCCGCGACCTTGGCGCCATCACCGAGAAAACCCGGCAGCGTAAGATTTCCCTCGAAGAGCTTCAGGGTGGGACCTTTGCGATCTCCAACCAGGGGAGCATCGGCGGCGGCCATTTCACCCCGATCATTTACTCTCCCCAGGTCGCCATCCTCGGCGTGGGGCAAGGGAGCCCCAAGCCCGTTGTCGTGGACGGCAAGATCGCGATTCGCACCCTGCTGCCTCTCTGTCTATCTTACGATCATCGCGTGCTCGACGGCGGCGACGCGGTGCGCTTCTTAAGAGAAATCATCGCTGGGCTGGAATCCTTTTCCGAAGCCGAGGTAAAAATCGGCTGAGAATCTTTAGCCTTTCATGTGGGTGCCATGGTCAACGCTGTTGCAATGATAAAACCTTTTCGAACCACGAAGCTCCCAGCGCAGCTAAGCCGCAACCAGTGCAGCAATCGTTATTTCACCACAGAGGCATGGTTCGAGAACCTCACCACCCTGAGGGAAATCGAAGGGCAGAGATCGCAGAGTTCGGAGTATTTTATAATCGAAGACTCCTTACTCCGCGTCCTCCGCGCCTCCGCGGTGAAAATTGGCCTCTTGGCTTTACCCACGTCGAACAAAACCCCCGCCTGGGCGGCGTCTGCCTGAACGCCGGCTGCATCCCTTCCAAAGCCTTGCTCCACGCCACGGAGATCCTGCGCGAAGCGAAGGACTCGGCGGGGCGCGGCATTGAATTCGGCGCGCCTAAAATCGATTTGGACAAACTGCGCGCCTGGAAGGACTCTATACTCGATAAATTGGGCCAGGGCATCAAAGGGCTCGCGCAGAAGCGGGGCGTGCAACTCGTTTATGGTCGGGGCCATTTCGAGGATTCGCAAACGCTCCGAGTCGAAACCGCCGAGGGGCAAAAGTTCATCGCCTACGATACCGTGATCATCGCCGTAGGTTCCAAGGCGGCGCTGCCGTCGGCCTTCGATCTCGGCAACAAGCGTATCATGACCTCGACGGAGGCTTTGGAAATCCAGGACGTACCGGGCGACCTCTTGGTGGTGGGCGGCGGCTATATCGGCATGGAGCTGGGGACGGTCTACGCCGCCTTGGGCAGCAAGGTCGTGGTATTGGAAGTCTTGCCTTCGATTCTCACGGGCATCGATCCCGATCTCGTCCGCCCGGTCAGCCGCTTTGCGCAAAAGGCTTTCAAGGAAATCCGCGTCAACACCAAAGTGCTCAAGATGGCCACCGCCGGAAAACGGATCAAAGTCACCATCCAGTTGGCCGGCGAGCAGCGCGAAGAGCTCTACGACCGCGTGTTGGTCAGCGTCGGCCGCATGCCCAACATCAGTAACATTGGATTAGAGCATACGAAAGTTACCAAGGACGACAAAGGGTTCATTAAGTGCAACGCCCGGCAGCAAACCGACGACCCGCATATCTATGCCATCGGCGACGCCGGCGGCGGCGTGCTGCTGGCGCACCGGGCAAGCAAACAAGCGCGCATCGCCGTGGAGGCGATCCTGGGCGAGCCCAGCGTTTTTGAGAACATCGTGATTCCTGCGGTGGTCTTTACTCAACCCGAGATCGCCTGGTGCGGCCTGACGGAAAGCGAAGCCAAGCAAAAGGGAATCGAGGTCAAAGTCGCGAAGTTTTTATGGGGCGCGTCCGGGCGAGCGCTGACTTTGGATCGCCCGGACGGCCTTACCAAACTTATCATTGAACCCGAAACCGAACGGATCCTCGGCGTTGGCATCGTCGGGTCCGGCGCAGGGGAATTGATCGGCGAAGGGGTATTGGCTGTCGAGATGGGCGCCACCGTGCGCGACATCGCCGATTCGGTTCATCCCCATCCGACGCTGTCGGAAACGCTGATGGAAGCGGCCGAAGTGTTTTACGGCACCGCGACGCATACGCTCTCGAAGCCTGCGGCTTCGTGAGTTCAACGTTCAAGGTTCAATGTTTCCCGAAACGTTGAATCCGAATCTTCAAACATTGAACTTTGAACCCGGAACCTTGAACAATTTATTTAACCTTGAACCTGGAACATTGAACTGAATTTTACCCAGGACCCATCGGGCTCGTTCATGACCGATCAAAGACCACGACTTTTTCTAATCGACGGCAGTTCCTATATTTTTCGCGCTTTCTTTGCGATTCCCCCCTCCTTCAAAAACGCCGCCGGTCTACCGACCAACGCGATCTTCGGATTCACCAACATTTTACTTAAGTTGCTAAAACAGTATCGGCCCGAATACGTCGTCGTTGCCTTGGACGCCGGGCGGGAGACCTTTCGCAATGAGATGTTCGCCGATTACAAGAGCAACCGGCCGGAAGCGCCCGCCGATCTCATTCCCCAGTTCCCTTATTTCCGCAAAGTTCTCGATGCTCTTAATCTGCCGCTGATCGAGCTGCCGGGATATGAGGCCGATGACATCATCGCGACCCTTTGCGGCAGGATGTCCAGCCAAGGCTGCGAAGTCGTCGTGGTTTCCAGCGACAAGGATCTGATGCAGCTCGTCACCGACGGCATTCGCCTGCTCGACAGCGCCAAGGATCGGTGGATCGGCGCCGATCAAGTAAGAGAAAAGTTCGGTGTTGCGCCGGAGCAGGTCATCGAAGTCATGGGGCTGATGGGCGATCCGGTGGATAACATTCCCGGAGTCAAAGGCATCGGCGAGAAAACCGCTATCGCTTTAATTCAGCAATTCCAGACTCTGGAAAATCTATTCGACCATCTCGACGAAGTCGAGCAAATGAAACTGCGCGGCGCGGCACGGGTGCGAAACATTCTTGCGGAAGGAAAACAGGTTGCCTTTCTCAGCCGGGATCTTGCGACCGTCAAACGCGACGTGCCGATCGAAACGGAGCTGGAGTCGCTGCGCGCGCGCCCGCCGGATATCGAGAAGGCGCGAATTCTATTCACCGAACTGGAATTCACCAATCGGCTTAAGCTCTTAGAAAACGAGCATCCATCCCAAGCATGATGCAAGGCAAAATGAAACTGGGCGACTTTCTGGTCGCCTATCTCGAAAAGATCGGCGTCTCCCACCTGTTCGGCATTCCGGGCGATCTGGTCATCAATCTATTCTTCAAGTTTGGCCGGCGCCGGGGCCTGAAGATCATTACGCTTTCCCATGAGCCGGGCGTGGGCTTTGCCGCCGATGGCTACGCGCGTGCGACCGGGCGCATCGGCGCGATCTGCGTCACCTACGGCGCGGGCGGCCATAATATGGTCAATCCAGTCGCCGCCTCATTCGCGGAGCGCGTTCCGATACTGGTGATCAGCGGCGGGCCCGGCGAAGAGGAGCGCAAACTCGGCGTGCTCATTCATCACCAGGCCAAGGACATCGAATCGCAGTTCCATATCTACCGCGAAGTCACCTGCGACGCGAAGATCATCACGGACCCGCTAAAAGCAGCGAGGGAAATCGACGAGGTCATCCGATCTATTTGGCTGCACCAACAGCCCGGATATTTGGAAATTCATCGCGACATGGTGGAACGGGAAATTCGGGTGCCGAAAGAGATTGTGGAATGGGACGGTGAGTTGCCTCAGCCTCAGTCGGACCATCGCAAGCTCGACGAGGCGGTGCGCGACACCGTTGAGCGCTTTAACCGTGCCAAGCGCCCGTTGGTTCTGGTTGGCATCGAGACCTATCGCTTCAAGGCCGCCAGAGAAATCGTCCATTTGGTGGAGAAAATGGGCGCACCCTGTTGCGCTTCCGTCCTGGCGAAAGGGGCCTTTCCCATGAATCATCCGCAGTACATGGGAGTTTATCTCGGCGCGGTGAGCCCCCCGCGAATTCGCAAGCGAGTCGAAAGCGCGGACCTCATCCTCGCCTTCGGCATGCTGCTCACGGATATCGAAAGCGGCGGCCGCGCGCCGTCGGAAGCTTTGCGCCATCGTTCGATTTGGGCGGTGGAGAATCACGTCAACGTCAGTTACCACACCTACACCGACATCACTCTAAAGGATTTCGTCAACGGGCTCTTGAAAGCCAAATTGAAGCCGCACCACGAAAAAATCATCTACAGCGACAATCTCGGCAAGCCGGCCCGGGACCTCGACCGGCCGCTGCGAGTCGCCGACATTCTTCGCGAGATCAACCGATTTCTCGCCGAGCGAAAAGAGCTGATGGTCGTCGCAGAATCCGGCGACTCTCTTTTCGGGGGCCTCGATATCAAGGTCGGCAACGACGGACTTTATCTAGCCCAGGGCTTTTACGCATCGATGGGTTTTGCCATACCGGGCGCCCTGGGCGCGCAAATCGGCACCGGATTGCGCCCGGTGATTCTCACCGGCGACGGGGGATTCCAGATGACCGGCGTTGAGATCATTCACGCGCCCCGGCATGGTTGCAACCCCATCGTCATCCTGGTCAATAATGGCGGCTGGGGGATCTTCCGGCCCGTCGCCCAACAGCAGGATCTTCTGGCCCTCCCTTCATTGCGCTACGCGGAGCTCGCCGTCCTCTGGGGCGGAGTTGGCATTCGGGTGCAAACTGTGGCAGAGTTGCGCCGGGCGTTGGAGAATGCGGCCCAATCTTCATCCTTTGTAATGATCGAAGCCATGACCGGCTACTGCGACCTCTCCCCCATTAGCGTAAAATATATCCGCGCCTCGGCGAAGCGCGCGGAACGCAGTTCCAAAAACTAGCGCTTCCGGGCACGAGCGATGCATTAGGCGCTTACCTTGGAAATGTTGAACAGAATGACTCCAGCAAAATTTATCGCGCCAAGACCCGCCTGCCTGGCGGCGGGCAGGCGCCAAGAACGCAAAGAAAGAAATATTTCTCCGAACTTGGCGCGCTTTGCGTCTTTGCGCGAGGTATTCTTTTTCGATTCCGCAATCAGAATTCAACCGACAATTTCAAAAATGTTTGGCTAGAGATAAGTCCTTTGATCAATCAAGAACGCCTCAAGAATCTGCTGATCGAGTTGATCCAGATCGACAGCCTTTCGCGCAAGGAACGCGACGTCGCCCTGCGGCTCAAAGGCGAGATGGAAGCGCTGGGCGCCTCGGTCGCCATCGACGACGCCGGCGATAGAGTCGGCGGCAACGTCGGCAACCTGATCGCCCATTTTCCCGGAAATCAGGCCGCCGCCCGGCCGCTCTTGCTCTCCGCGCACATGGATACCGTCGTTCCCGGCGAAGGCGTGACGCCGATCCTCGACGGCGACATTTTGCGCTCCGACGGCCGCACGGTGCTCGGCGGCGACGACAAAAGCGGCGTCGCCATCATCTGCGAAGTGCTGCGCGTGGTCAGGGAAAACAAGCTGCCCTGCGGCGACATCGACGTGGTCTTCACGATCTGCGAGGAGGCGGGGCTGGTGGGGGCGAAATGTTTGGACGTGAGCCGGCTCAAGGCGCGCACCGGGCTGGTGCTTGACAGCGACTCCGTCGGTTTTCTATTCACCAAGGCGCCTGCGGCCAACCGCATGGAATTTCGCGTGCGCGGCCTCGAAGCCCACGCCGGCGTCTGCCCTGAGAATGGCATCAGCGCTATTCAAGTGGCCGCCGAAGGAATTGCGCAAATGAAGCTCGGCCGCATCGACGAGGAGACCACGGCCAACATTGGCCTCATCGAGGGCGGCATGGCGGTCAACATCGTCCCCAACTTGGTGGTGCTAAGGGGCGAAGCGCGCAGCCACAGCGTGGGAAAATTGGATCGCCAGACCGAGCATATGCGACAGTGTCTCGATCAAGCCGCCGCTCGTCACGCCGTCGAGCTGAGCGGCAATCGTTTCCAAGCGACGGTGCTAGCCAAGATCGAGCGCGACTACGACCGCATGGAGGTGCCGGACGGCGCGCCCATCGTCCGGCTCGTGCAAGCGGCGGCCAGGAATCTCGACGTCGAGCTCAAGACCCTGGCCACCGGCGGCGGCTGCGACGCCAACGTGCTCAATCAAAAGGGGCTGGAAGTCGCTAATCTTTCCACCGGCATGCGCGATATCCATACGGTGAAGGAATGGCTCGATTTAAAAGATCTATATCTCTCCGCGCGGATGGTCCTGGAAGTGGTCACGCTCAACGCCGTCGGAAACAAATAGTGAGGAGTAGAAAGTAAGGAGTGAGGAGTCTTCCCACCCCTAACTCCTTACCCCTTACTCCTAACTGAATTAAAACATGCACGCCGAAGAGATCGGACATCTGCTCAAGCAGGAACGCGGGCAATTTCTCGAGTTTCTGAGCGCCTATGAATTTCGCCGCAACGATTCCCGCAAGCGGCGCGACGAAGACCTGGCGAGGGATATCGTGCGCCTGCTCTCCGGATTGGCGAACGCCGACG
>Ga0209341_10004698_pt1 | contig 12531 bp, 11 predicted proteins | sample RifCSP13_2_FD_184020 | JGI IMG/M metagenome (GOLD analysis project Ga0209341, IMG submission 184020) | Soil microbial communities from Rifle, Colorado - Rifle CSP2_sed 13_2 (SPAdes) (version 2) | ecosystem: Environmental > Terrestrial > Deep subsurface > Rock core/Sediment | place: Rifle...
GCTGCGCCAGATGGTCGAACGCCTGGCGCAGGCCTCCGGCATGGATCGCCTGCCATATTCGTAGGGGCGCCGCATAGCTGCGCCCATGTGTAGGGGCGCCGCATAGCTGCGCCCTCCAGAGCCCCAGAGAATCAGAGCCTCCAGAGATCAGCGTAGGGGCGGGGCTAGGCCCCGCCGGATGGGGAGACCACCACCCGAAACCCAAGGACGCTGATCCCCTGGTTAGGGTTGACCCTGTAGCGGCCGGCGCAACGGGCGTGCCTACCGTAGAGGAAACCACCACGCTGGACACGAAGCATCTCCTGCGGAGCTTCCAAATCTTCACGGTCCTTTCCCGGATTGTAAGGGTACTTGAAATCCGGTTTCTCCCGGTTTTTACCCCACAAACTGCGCGTCCACTCCCAGACGTTGCCGCTCAGGTCGAGCACACCGTATGGGCTGGCCCCACCCGGAAAGCAGCCCACTGCACTGGTCACCCCGATTTTCAATTCAAAATTAGCCTTTTCGGCATCAAATTCGTCGCCCCAAGGATAAATGCGGCCCTCTGTCCCGCGCGCCGCCTTCTCCCACTCCGCTTCGCTGGGCAGGGTCACGGCCGTCTTCCCGCTCGCCAGCTCCCGCCAAAACGCCTCCTGGCTTACATCCCCTATTCCCTTATCCCCTCGCCCTTTTTCCTCTGAGATTACCTTCTGCGCATACGTCTGCAGCTTTCCATTCAGCCAGCGGCAGTAGGCCAGCGCATCGTACCAGGTCACCAGCACCACCGGATGGTTGGACAGGCTGCGCAGGTCGTCGGGGTCACGCGGCTGGTAATTGCTATCCCCTACGAAGACCTGGAACTGGGCGGTCGTCATCGGGTAGCGGGCGAGGTAAAAGGCGGGCAGGTTGACTTCATGTTGGGGTTGCTCATTTCCGACGGCGTCCCTGTCTTTCTTAGGGTCACTGCCCATCCGGAACGGCCCGGCGGGGATCTCGACGAAACCCAGCAGGGGTTCGGCGGGCAGATACCACAGAGCGGGATCGAAGCGCGGGTCGCCCAGCTGGGCCAGGGTATCCCCGGCGCGGGCGCGCTCGCGCGGGGCCAGCTTGCCCTGTGCCAGCAAGTCCGCCAATCGCTTCTGCACCCGCCTGCCCAGGTCGCGGCCCAGGGCGCTGTCCTGGGCGCGGTTCAGGCCGATCTCGAGCAGGGCCTCCCCGGCCAGCCAGGCCTGCTGCCAGGCGGTTTCACTATCGACCATCTCCGCCGGGCACAATTCCCCCACCAGGGCCAGCGGCTTGTCCAGGTCGCCGGACAGGTAGACCAGCTTGCCGGCTGCCAGCAGCACCACCTCCCGCCACAGCCCGCCCTGGCGGGCGAGCTGTGCGGCGCGCGCCGCAAAGTTGGCCTGGGCTGCCAGGTGCGCCCCGGCCAGGTATTCCTGGAAGGTGCGGTGCGGGAAGGTGAAAACCTCCGGGGCGCGCTCCAGCAGCAGCCCGGCGCGTAATTTCATCGCCTCGGCAACCGCCCGCGCCCAGGTGTGATCGCCGTCCTTCAGCCCCGCCAGGGCTTTCTGCAGTTGGTACTGGCCGATGTCGGCCAGGCTCTCGCTGCCCTGCTCTTCACCGGTCTGGCTATGGGCTTCGTAGGCCAGCTCCCACAAAACGCGCTTCAGGTCCACGTCGGTGCGCCCGGCCTCCAGCAGCAGCTGGCGCAGGCGCGGCGCCTCCTCCTGGCCGGCCAGCTTCAACTGTTCCCAGCGCCAGAGCAGGATGTCGACGGTCTCTTCATAGAGCAAAGCGCGCGCCTCCGGCAGGCGGCCTTTGTGGGTGTGCACCAGGGCCATCACCGTCAGCAGTAACGGGTTGGCCGCCAGCCGCCACAGGTCGGGGCGGCGCACGGCTTCCCCTAAGCGGCGCGTCAGGCCTGGCGCGTCCTCGCCCGCCACCGTCCCCAGGCGCGCCAGCTCCTGGTACCAGGCCTGGATGAAGCGCTCGATCTTCTCTTCGTCGAAAGCGGCCAGTTCATAGCTGGGGAAGCCGGCCAGGCGCAGGTCAGGTTCCTGCGGGGTCTGCGGCGGCTGGTAGGAGAGGGCGCGGCAGGTGGCCAGGTAGCGGTTAGCCGGGTAGCGTCCGGCGAAGGCCTGCACGGCGTCGCGCACGAAGGCGCGCTGCGCCTGGGTCGGCACTTCGTCGAGGCCGTCCAGCAAGACCAGCGCCTGGCCCCCCTCCAGGGCCTGGTGGAGGGGCGGGTCAGCATCGTCCAGGTTTTGAGCTGTAAGGCGAGCGGCGATGAAATCCCACAGATGGCGCGGCTCGGCCTGGGCGGGCAGTTTCTCCGGCAGGCTGCGGGCGAAATCGCGCAGCACGACCACCACCGGCAATATTTCTTTTTCACCCTCGGGCCAGCCAGGCAGGTGGTTTAACCACCCCGCCTCCGGCTGCAGGGCGTGGGCCGCCAGGCAGTGCGCCAGGAAATTGACGAAGGTCGACTTGCCGCCCCCCGGGTCGCCCAACAAAACCAGGCGACGGTTGGCGATGGCCGCCTCCAGGGCAGGCAGCGGGCGAGTCTCTTCCTCGCCGGGCATGGCCTGCCTCGGTTGGCGGGAGGCCTTTTTACCCTCCTTAGCCTTCACCCGGCTGGTCGTATCCAGGTCGACATACACATTGACCAGCCCCAGGCGAGCTCCCGCCGTGGTAGGGTCGGAGGCGCCCACGTCCACCCCGCGCAGGGGCAGGCTGGCGGTGGCCTGGGCGACCAGCCGGCGGTAAATGGCCAGCGCCTGGGCGGGGTTCTCCGGCTTAGGTCCAAGGTAGACATTGCCAGCAAACAACTGGGTGACCGGGCCGAAGGGATGGATCAGGGTGCCCTGGGCCTGGCGGGCATCGATCTGATCGCCGCCTGCCCCAGGCTCTCTAACAACTGCGCCGGGACCCTGCAAGCGCGCCAGGTAAACTTGCTCTTGTTCGCGCAATGCCGCCAGAGTCGCGTCGATCTGCTCGTCCGGCAGGATGCCGCGCAGCGCCTCCTGGGCGCGCATGGCGTCCCGGATCTTGCGCAGTTCGTCTTGTGAATTAGAGGAGTCGCCCACGCTGGCCTCCTATGAAAGTCATCGCCTCCCAGCCCCTTCTCAGGGCAGGATTGACCACGACATCCGGGATTCCTCGTCCCTGCAAAGTACACAGGGTCTCGACAACCCCGCCATGTCATGCCGAGTGCAATGACGCATCCCAACAGGCACCGCCTCCCTGTCCCTTCTCAGGGCAGGACTGGCGATGGCATCAGGGATTCCTCGTCCCTGCAAAGTACGCAGGGTCTCGGAATGACAATCCTACCTTGTCATTTCGAACGAAGTGAGGAATCCCTGAAGCGTAAGCCATTCGCAGCCCCTGCACAAAACGCAGGGTCTCGGAATGACAACCCTGTCATGCCATTCCGAACGAAGTGAGGAATCCCTGAAGCGTATGACATTCGCAGCCCTTGCACAAACCGCAGGGTCTCGGAATGACAATCTGAGTGCAGTAAGCATATATTAAATGGCTAAGAGCGTCAATAATGATAGCGCGCCTGGAGGAAATCGATGCGCTCATCACGCACCAGATAAACGATCCGATGCTCTTGCGTCAGCCGGCGCGACCAGGCGCCAGGCGCAAGGTATCTCAGGGGTTCGGGCTTGCCAATGCCCTGGAAGGGATCGCGCAGAATGGCTTCGATCAAATCAAAAGCGCGTAAGGCCAGCTTGCGGTCGGTTTCCACCCAATAATGGAGATCTTCGATGAATTCCGGATGGAAAACGGCCTCACTTTGTTTCTTCGTCAAGACCAACCTCCCGGCGCAGTTCCTCCAGGATCTGTGGGTCGGGCTGGTTTTTCAGGGCACGCGCTAAGGCCGATAAAAGTCGTTCGGCATTGCGCGGCGAGCGCAGCAAGTAAGCCGTCTCCAGCAGGCTGGACAGTTCCGCGGCCGAGATCAGGGCGACGTCTTCACCGCCGCGCCGTTGGATAACGACGACTTCCCGGTTGAGGGTAACTTCATCGAGCAGTTTCGCCAGGCTGGCGCGCGCCTGTGTATAGGTCGTTTGAATGGTCATCCATACCTCGCAAATATGTACAGGGATACTGTACAACAAATACCATTGCTTGTCAAGCCCCTGCCTGCCAAATATCGACTGGACGCCAGCCTCACGCTTCACGTTTCACGCATTACGCATTACGCTTCACGCTTTCAAGTCAGGTCTTCGCGCGTGCCACTCCGTCGCCCCTTCATAAGCCTGCCCTGCCCTCAGCACTGCCGCCTCTGCCCAGGGACGGGCGACGATCTGCAGGCCGAGCGGCAAGCCTTCGGCGGAGAAGCCGCATGGCAGGGACAGAGCCGGCAGGCCAGTCAGGTTGAAGGGGGCGGTGAAGCGGGTCAGGGTGCGCGCCTGCTCGACGGCGTCCGGCCCTTCCAGGGGCGGGGCGGCGATTGGGGTAGTGGGTGTGAGCAGGATATCGAAATCGTCGAAAAACAGCTCGAACTGGCGGCGCAGGGTAACCTGTGTCCGGCGCGCCAGGACATATTCGCTCGAGGTATAAGCCGCGCCGGATTGCAGGCGCTGGCGCACATCCTCGCCAAAGTCTTCTGGATGGCTGGCCAGGCGTTCGCCGTGGAAGGCGGCCGCGTCGCTGGTGACCATCAGGCCGTTGGCCTGGGCGGCCTCCCGCCCACCCGGGAACTCAACCTCACGGACTTGTGCGCCCAGATCAGAGAAGACCTGCGCCGCGGCCCGCACCGCCGCCAGGACTTCAGGATCGGCGCGCGTGAAAAAGGCGTCGCTCGCCAGGGCGACCCGCCAGCCGCGCACGCCCGCCTCTAACTCAGCCAGGGTATCCGGCACGGGGACCTCGACCGAAACGGGGTCGGCAGGATCATACCCGGCGACAGCTTGCAAAAGCAGGGCGACGTCTTTCACCCGCCGCGCCATGGGGCCGGGGTGGTCCAGGTTCCAGCTGAGCGGGATGACCCCGCGCAGGCTGACCCGCCCGAAGGTGGGCTTCAGCCCGACCACGCCGCACAGCGCGGCCGGGATGCGGATCGAACCGCCGGTGTCGCTGCCCAGCGATCCCAGGCACAGCTCCGCCGCCAGGGCGGCGCCGCTGCCGCCCGACGAGCCACCCGGCGTGCGGTCCAGCCGCCAGGGGTTGCGGCAGGCTCCGAAATGCGGGTTGTTGTTGGTCACGCCCAGAGCGATCTCGTGCATGTTGAGCTTGCCCAGGAGTACCACCCCGGCCGCCTCCAGCCGTTCCACGGCGGCCGCGTTTGTATCCGGGATATAGTCGGCGAAGAACTTCGACCCGGCGGTGGTGCGCACACCCCGCGTCTCGTACAGGTCCTTGAGCGCCAGCGGGATGCCGTGCAGCGCGCCGCGCAGCTCGCCGCGCTGCATCTCACGCTCGGCCTGTCCGGCGCGCGCCAGGGCGGCTTCGGGCGTCAGGGTGATGAAGCAGTTCAGGCGCGGCTCGAGCTGTTCGATGCGCGCCAGGTGCGCCTGGGCCAGCTCCACCGGGGAGATCTCTCGCCGGGCGAGCAGGGAGGCAGCCTCAAAGAGAGTGAGGGAGGTAAGCTCCATGGGTGTCCTCTTCAAAACTGACGAAGGACGATTGACGAACGACAAGCGGCTTTCGTCCTCGGTCATTCGTCATTGGTCACTTATCCTTCATCCTTCGTCATTCGTCATTGGTCATCTTTGGTCCAACGCCGCTTCAAGGTCAGCGCGTGCCTGCTGTGAGTCGCGGAAGTGGATGGCCTGCATACCCACGGCGCGCGCCCCCGCCACGTTCTCGGTAAAATCGTCCACGAAAACCGCTTCCTCCGGCGCGACGCCCAGGCGCTCCAAGGCCAGCTGGTAGATGCGCGGGTCGGGCTTGAGCAGGCCGACTTCGGCGGAGATGACCAGCTCGTCGAAGACATCGGCGATCTTCCACTCGCTCGCCAGCGCCTGGCGCAGGTCACCCCAGGCGTTGCTGAGCAGGGCGGTCTTGTAACGCGGGCGCAGGGCGCGCAACGTATCCACCAAGCCGCTATCCAGGACATCGCCGGCCCAAAAGTCGCTGCGCACAACCGATAACTCCTGCGGGGAGAGGGCCAGCGCGGCGCGCACGGTTTCCCAATGCGCCTCGGGGGCGATTTTTCCCTGCATTGCCAGGCGGGCGCTGGGGCTATCGAAGACCAGGCTGCTGAGCTGCTCGTAGGTCATCCCCAGGCGGGCAGCCAGCTGCTGGCGCGGGGCACGCTCCTCGGTGCGCACCAGCACCCCACCTAGGTCGAAGATCACCGCGCGAATGGACACCATACCTCCATTGCTGATTGCTGATTAACGATTGTAAACCAAAATCTACAATCAGCAATCTAAAATCTCTTCCGGTAGACCGTCTCTCGCCTGACGACGCGGAAGCCGACGCTTTCGTAGAGGCTCAACGCGCCGTTCAGGTTCTGCGAGTCGACGCCCAGGGCAGCCTCTTGCATGCCCATGTCCTTGAACATCTGCAGGCTGCGGGTGAGCAGGGCGCGCGCCAGGCCGCGCCGCCGCCACGGGCGGCGCACCGAGATGCCCTCGGTATAGCCGCGCTTGCGGTTGTACTCGAGGTTCTCTTTCTCATTGATGAAGTTCAATACATTCCCAGCCACCTGGTCGCCATCCCAGGCCACCTGCCACAGCCTGGGGCCAAAAGCCGGTTCTTTCAACCATTTCTGGTACTCTTCCTCCGGTGGCTCTACGTTGCCCCAATGGTCGCGGAAAGCTTCCTGGGCGGCGTCCCAAACGGTGCGGTAGTGCTCGGGAGGCACCAGGCGTACTTCCAGGCCCTCCGGCAGCGGCTTGACCTCGATCGGTTCGGAAAGCGGCCTCACCATGTGAAACCCATAGCGCACCGGGGTGTAGCCCTCTTTGATGAGCATGGCCTCTCGACCGACCTCGGTCGCGGAAGATTCAACATCAAAAAATCGCGGTTTAGACTCGGTGATCACGCCCTCGGCTAGCAGGCCGGCGGCGATCTGGCGCAGGCGTCCCTCGCTAAAGCGCAGCATAGCCGTACCAATGCCCTTGCGCCTCCAATCTGGGTGCAAGAAGGCAAAGTGGAACCCCAGCCAGTCGCCATCGTCGCTGACTTCCCACCAAAGCCGCCCGTAGCCGACCACCTCCCCATAAACCTCCGCGAAGATCATATCCTGGTAGGGGTCGCAATGGTGCAGGTGGGCGTAGTTGCGCGCGACGTCCTCCACGGTGTCCGAGCGCTCGATCTGGTCGGCGACCTTGCTGGCGTTGATGACAGCCAGCATCTTCGGATAGTCCGCCTCGCCCATGAAACCCCGGAAAGCCAACCCGGGAACGGCGGGGGTGCCCGCAGGAGAGATTAAGTCCAGAGTATATTCCTTAGTAGCCATGTCATACTCCTTGTACACACTGTCTACGAGTATACATGTATAAATTGTATACGTGTATACACAAAACCGATAATTTCGATCCTAAGCCCCTGCATCTTCGGCCTGTCCGGCGGTATTGCCATTGGCCGGGAGCTTGAACTTGAGCCAGACCGGGATGACCGACAGCAGCCCAACCCAGGCCGTCAGGGTGAAGGGGAAGCGTGGGCTAACCCGCTCCCACAGCTGCGCCCCGATCGCCGGGGCCGGCAGCGAGAACACCCCCAGGCTGGTCTGAAACAGGCCGAAGGCGGTGCCGCGCATCTTCTCTGGCACAGCCTTGCTGATCAGCGACTGGTAAGCGGGTGACATCAAGCCCACCCCCAGGCCGAGCATCGCCCAGGCGGCAGCGTAACCCACGAAGCCCTCCACTTTCAGGAAAGTCAGCAAGGCGAAGAATTGCAACAAGAAGCCCAAGGCGATCGCCAGGCGTTCGCTTTTCTTATCCGCCAGCCAGCCGGCCGGCAGAGTGACCAGCATCATGAAGACGCCGAACACGGATTCGAGCCAGCCGATCTGCTGCACCGACAGCCCGCCCAGGTCCTGCAGGTAGATCGGCAGCAGGGTGAACGACATCGAGAAGGCCACGTCCCGCACGCCGTCGGTGATCAAGATCCAGGTGATCAACCCGCCCGCCAGCACCATCCCGACCATCATCCCCAGGTTGCTCTTCAGGCTGGCCACGGACAGTTTTTGCGGACTGGCTTCCTGGCTGCGTGACGCAGTGCGTGCCATGGCAATGCGGATCAGCGTGGCCAGGAAGTACAGCGCCCCGGCGCAGGTCAGCATGAACAAAAACCCATAGCTGTCCACCAGCCAGCCGCCCAGCGGCGGCCCGATGATGGCGACCACGACGAAGATCGTCTCGGTGATGCCGAACACGCGGGCGCGGTTCTCCTCAGCCGACTCCTCGGCAATGTAAGCGCTGAAGCTGGGCGCGACCAGGGAGCGCGTCACCGACGCCAACCCTTCTCCGAGCAGCACCCACTGCCAGGTAGGGGACAAGATCAGCCCGACGTAGGACAGCACTCCCGCCACGCTGCCCATGGCGATGCTGCGCAACCGGCCGAGCGAATCGGAGATCCACCCACCCAGGATCTGCAGCGCCAGGGGGACGATTTGCGAGAGGGTGAAGAACAATCCGACCTGCACCACGCTGGCATTCAAAGACTTCAGGTAGAGCGGCAGCAATGGGCCATACATGTTCCCGCCCACATTGGCCAGCACCATCGCCAGCATGAACAGCAGCAGATTGCGAGAGAGCAACGGCGCCGGCAAAGCCTTAGGACTCTCCGTCTCTGCCATGCTCGTTTGAGGCTCGATAATCTCGGTTTCCATGATCACTTCCTGGTCTACTGCTTCCTTAAATCCCTTCCAGCACACAGTTCCTTTTCATAAATACAATGCTGGCGAGCCGGGTCTGAGTGCATGCCCGCCCTTTCGTACAGGCGTAATGCACCGGTCAGGTTCTGGGCATCCACGCCCAGCCCGACCCTGCGCATCCCGCGCCGGTGGAACTCGGCGAAGGAATGCTGCAACAACGCCAATCCCAGGCCGCGCCGCCGCCAGGGACGGAGTACGCCGAGCGTGCCGACCCAGCCTATTTCCGCATCATCGTGCGCCTTCGGCCAGCACAGCGACACACCGGCGATCTCCTCGCCATCCCAGGCCAGAAACCAGAGGTTCGGGTCAAAGTCCTCATTGGTGCTGATGTGATGCATCCAACGCGCATATTCCTCTTCGAAAGGACTCTCCACATATCCCCAGTGATCGCTGAAGGCCTCCCGGACAGACTGAACGACGCCGCGCTCGTCCCGGTTGACCACCAGGCAGCGCAGATCGATTCCGTCCGGCCATTGCGATAAGGCGGGCGCTCCATTCAGGTCGATGACCATGCGTAAAGAGTGACGGATTAATTGCATCCCAGCATCTTGAAAGAGCGCCTGGACCGCCTGGTTCAGGCTGAGGGCGAAACACGTCATGGCGACCCGCGCTTCGGCAGGCGCCTTGGGGATCGCCTGGCGGGCGCGCCTTTCTGCCCACGCCAGCAGGTAAGACCCAATCCCGCGGCCAGTATGAGCCGGATGCACTCGGCCCCAACAATTGACCGTGACATGCGGTTCGAGGATATCCCACACTTCGTAATACCCAACAAGTTGACCATCGGGGGTCAACACCACCTGGGTGTCCGTCTCCAGGTTAAAGCCAGGCGTCCGCCACTCGCCGCCGGTGTTTTGAACCGTGAACTTTTCGACGCCAATCTGCTGCCTTGCATCGGCATTGAACATCCTGACGGTGGCTTCCAGGTCGTCCATCCTGGCCGGTCGGGCTAGATAGCCTGAGGGCAATTCATTTGTCATGGACGTCTCTCCAATAAATATCGCTCGATGTTCCAGCAATTCCTGTTGTTCCGATATCGGTGTTCCACCGATGTTCCTCCGCTGTTCCAGCAGTTGAACTGCTGGAACAGCGGCGTATTTCGGACACAGCTACCTTCTAAACACATATCGCTCAGCCAGCGTCAAAACCTTCGCAGAGCTGTCCTCGAGAAGCCGCTGCACGTCGACAGCCAGGTCGCCGGCGCGGCCGCTCTTGAGCAGGTGGGCGGTATGGGCCGCCCGCTGCATACCCCGTTGCTGGTTTTGAGCCAAAGCCATTCGATAATCCAAAGTTCCCATCTCCAAAGTCTGAAGTCTCGCTTGATTTTGAAGGGACGGTTTCTCGGTTCTGGTGGTATGTGCAACTAGCACATCGATGGTAATCATTTTGTCTTTCTCCTTCGGATTTCTCAATCCGCCGGGTGTCTTCACCAGCCGGATTTCCTAATCCGCTTTGCCGGGAAACCGCTTCGTCACTAATTTAACCGTTACGATGCAGTTTTCCAGTGCGTTTTGCGTAGCGCTCGGCCTGGCCGAAGACCCACAATCCAAAGGGGATGGCCAGCACCCCCATGATCAGGGTCGGCCAGATGTAAGGCCAGAGCTGCGAGCTCGGCGTACCTTCCATGAGCGCCCGGCGTGTGCCGTCCAGTACGTAGGTGGCCGGGCTGATCCTGGCCAGCTTTTGTAAAATTTCGGGCAGCACCTCCACCGGGTAGTACACGCCAGACACGAGCAGCAGTAAGGCGATAATCACATGGGTCATCTGCGATCCCCGCTCCGGGAAGAGCAGGGGCAGCACCGATCCCATGATCCCCACCCCGATGAACGACAGGCTCCCGGCGAGCATCATCAGGGTACCACCGGCCAGGTTGGCGTCCCTTAGGTCGATCTCGAACAAAACCACAGTAACGCCCAGGATGACGCCGGTGAAGAGCAGGCTGTAGAGCACAGCGAACAGCGTCTGCCCGGCCATGTGGGTGAGGCGGCTGATCGGGGCCATCAGGGTATATTCGATGGTGCCCTCCCAGCGTTCCATCCCGATCACATCGGTGATCCAGTAAAAGATCATTGAGAGGTAGCGCCACACCAGGGTGCCGATCATCAGGTAGAGCACCAGGAATCGCCCGTCGACGTTCTGCCCGCCGCCGAGGCGCTCCATTCCCAGGCCAATGTAACTGACCGAGAGGCTGTTGGCGATCGAGTAGACCATCCAGACCAGCTCCCAGGACCAGTAGCGCTTGACCAGGTTGGCGTTGCGCTCCATGAAAGCGTAGGTCGCTCTGAATTCATGTGCTAGGGTTGTCATCTTTGATCCTCCTTCTCACGCATCACGTTTCACGCATCACGTTTCACGTATCATTCAGCTTCATCCTCTTTCACCAACGACTTGCCGGTCAGCTCCAGGAACACGTCCTCCAGGGTCGGCTCATGGCTGTTGCTGGTGATACTCTGTTTCAAGGCCTGCGGCGTATCCAGGGCGACGATCTTGCCGCTGTCGATGATGGCGATCCGATCGCACAGGCTGTCAGCCTCCAGCATGTCATGTGTGGTGAGCAGGATGGTGGTGCCATGCTCCTGGTTGAGCTCCCGGATCACGGCCTGCACCTCCCGTTTCGAGCGCGGGTCAAGGCCGGTGGTCGGCTCGTCAAGCAGCAGCAGGCGTGGCCGGGAGAGCAGGGCGCGGGCGATGGCGACTTTTTGCTGCATACCGCGCGACATCTCCTCCATGGGTTGGTAGATGACCCGCTTCTCTAATCCCAGACGGGTGAGGATCTCCACCACCCGGCGGCGGGTCTCGCCGCCATCCAACCCGTACAGGCGGGCGCCGTACACCAGGTTTTCCATCGGCGACAGCTTCTTGAAGAAGCTGGCCTCCACCGATACCCGGTTGATCTGGCGCTGCACCTGCATCGGCTGGCGCACCACATCCTGGCCAAAGACCTGGATCGTCCCGCTGTCCGGCAGGAGCAGGGTGGCGATCAGACGGATCAGCGTGGATTTTCCGGAGCCGTTCGGCCCCAATACGCCAAAGATCTCCCCTGTCCGAACCGAGAACGAAACCCGGTCCACTGCCACGACCTGCGGCTTGTGGCCGTTAGTGCTGGGGTTCGCCTTGCGGGGTCGCTGCCACCACGAGCCATTCGGCTTGCCGAACCGCTTATAAACTTCGTTAACGATCACTGCTTGCGACATCTTAGTACTCCTCATTTCATCGTACGGGCACGAAATCGAATGCGTGGCCTTCGTATATGGTCAGTACCGCCGTGCCCCAACATTAAAAACGGCCACGGGCGCACCCGTGGCCGGCGAAGGCATAAAAAACAAAACGACCACGGGTCAAGAGCGCACCCGTGGCCGCAAAATCATAAGTCCAGACTACCTAACAATCACCAGGCGCACTCCGAGAAGGCAAAGCCAAGCCACTAGCTCCAGCGGCTTTGCGATGCGGGAAAATGTAAGAGCAGTTGTTGTGCATGAAATGCGTCTCCTAATCGCTAAAATCGACTCTGGCAGTTTACCACAGGGTTTTGAAGGCTGTCAAGGAATTGATCGAGGAGAATCCTTAGAAAATCCAAAAAGGTCAGAACCTAAGTAGGTAGTCATATGTTTTTAGAAAGTACAAACCGGTATTCATAGTCTGGGGCATTCTGCTGATGGAAAACCTGCTCAACTTTCTCGATCACTTCTTCCAGGCTGCTCCAGAGCTGATTGGCG
>Ga0209341_10004699_pt1 | contig 12531 bp, 19 predicted proteins | sample RifCSP13_2_FD_184020 | JGI IMG/M metagenome (GOLD analysis project Ga0209341, IMG submission 184020) | Soil microbial communities from Rifle, Colorado - Rifle CSP2_sed 13_2 (SPAdes) (version 2) | ecosystem: Environmental > Terrestrial > Deep subsurface > Rock core/Sediment | place: Rifle...
CGATTCCGAAGAGAAGCACGAGCCCGCGAGCGGCGTCGACACTGAATTGGTGGATAGTCTGAAAGCGCTTGACCCCGAACGGCCGATTAGAGAAGCGGACATCTCCACTGACAGGGCTTGCACGCTGAGCTGCCACCGGGAATGCGTTGGCCGGTCCTCAGCCCGGGGGCAGCAGCTTGAGCGTCAGACTGTTGAGCTTGCCGTCGAATGCGAACGGCGTCTGGTAATCTGCGTCGTTCACGCCGGTTCCCGTATCGGAACCCACATCGAATGTCTCGCTAGCCTCAAGTGCGAAGGGTACGGTGTGGGGAAATGTCCCGCGTCCCGCCTCGACGCCGTCAACCGTGATGGTGCCAGTTCCGCCCTTGCCGAGGCCCGGACCATCGTATTTGAATGCGAACTCCACCTTATGTTTGCCAGGCGTCAGTGCCGCGCCCGCTTCGACCTTTGGTCGCGCGAGATCTAGCAGGTCATAGACGAATACCGGCTTTCCCTTAAGGAGGTAGAACCCCCAGCCGCCGAAGCGGCCCCCTGCGGTGACGAGCATGCCATCGCCGCCGCCAGCAGGCACCTCGATGTCGGCGGTGATCGTGAAGGACTTGTTGAGGACGCTTGGCGCCGTGCCCAGCGGCACGCCAACGATCGGCTTGGTGTAGGTAAACTCCTCGCGACCGGCCACGATGCTTGGGCGGGGAAGGATGAAGCGAGTCAGCGCTGAGGCATCGAGCGGCAAGACCTGATACTTGGCGGCCTCGACCCAGAAGAGGTCTTGCAGTTCCTTGAGCTTGTCCGGGTTGCTGGCGGAAAGGTCATTGTTCTGGGTCCAATCCTTGGTGAGATCGAATAGCTCCCACTTGACGCCATTCACCACATCCTTCGGCGTGGGTGCGGTTCCGTTCCACGGTTCCCGGTAGGGCACCGTCGAAGCGATCCAGCCTTCGTGATAAAGCGCCCGATTGCCGAACATCTCAAAATACTGAGTCTTGTGCGTGGAGGGCGCACCAGCGTTGGCTTTGTCAAAGGTGTAGGCAAGGCTCACCCCCTCGATCGGCGTTTGAGTGATGCCGTCGACCTGCTCCGGCGCGCGGATGCCCGTCACTTCGAGGATGGTCGGAACGATATCGATCACGTGATGGAATTGATTACGGATGCCGCCCGGATCTCCGATGTGACCGGGCCAGGCGATCGCCATGCCGTTGCGGATGCCGCCAAAGTAGGACGGTATCTGCTTGGTCCATTTGTAGGGCGTGCTCATCGCCCAGGTCCATCCCACTGCCATGTGGGGATAGGTGAGTTGCGAACCCCACGCTTCGTAGAACTTCATCTGGTCCGCGACCGGCACCTCTATGCCGTTGAAGAAAGTCATCTCGTTGGGCGTTCCTGCGGGCGAGCCTTCGGCACTGCCGCCATTGTCGCCGCTGATGTAGATGATCAGCGTGTTGTCGAGCTTCCCCATGTCTTCGATGGCCTGCACCACGCGGCCAATCTCATGGTCGGTGTAGGCGAGGTAGGCCGCATAGACCTCCATCTGCCGCTCGAAGAGCTTCTTCTCTTCGGAACTGAGGTCATCCCAGTTCTTGAGAATGTCGGAGGGCCACGGTGTCAATTGGGCGTCCTGGGGTATGACGCCGAGCTTCTTCTGATTGGCGAAGATCTGCTCGCGCAGGGCGTTCCAGCCCATGCTGAACTTGCCCTTGAATTTTTCGATCCACTCCGGTGTCGGATGATGGGGAGCGTGGGTGCCGCCCGGCGCGTAATAGAGAAGGAACGGCTTTTTCGGGTCGAGCTCGTTGAGCTGATTGAGATAGGAGACGGCCTCATCCGCCATGTCGGTGGTCAGGTTGTAATTCGGATTGTTCAGATAGGGGTAGATGCGCGTGGTGTTGCGATAGAGATCGGGTTGCCACTGATTGGTCTCACCGCTGTTGAAGCCGTAGAAATACTCAAAGCCCATGCCCACGGGCCATTGGTCAAAGGGACCGGCCTGACTTGTCACGAAGGACGGCGTGTTGTGGTTCTTGCCATACCAGGACGTCGCAAAGCCGTTCGCCTTGAGTATCTGGCCGATGGTCGCCTTGTCTTTGGTGATGACACTATCGTAGCCGGGATAGCCGGTCGATGCTTCGCTGATTACGCCAAAGCCCACTGAGTGGTGATTGCGCCCAGTGATAAGCGCCGCACGGGTGGGTGAACACAGCGAGGTCGTGTGAAACTGCGTGTAGCGCAGTCCCATGCTGGCGATGCGATCGAGCGTCGGGGTTGGAATGACTCCGCCGAATGTGCTCGGTGCCGCGAAGCCCACGTCATCGGTTATGATCAGGAGGATGTTGGAAGCGCCCTTGGGCGGCACCACCGTGGGCTGCCAGTAAGGAGTAGAGTTGAGGGCATCGAGGTTGATCGTGCCACCGAATGCCGCAGGGGGCGGCGGGATTTGTCGCCCGTCAATTGTCGTCGTGGTGCTGGGCGAACCCGGAACGCCCGTCGTCTGTTGGGCGCTGGCCACGGGTGACAGTGCAGTCCCAACGAGAAGGCCAAGACTCAGCGTCAACAACTCTCTCTTCATGTAGCCCTCCCCAAAACACTCGCTCCTCTCTACAGGTCAAATTAGGTCTGCTTGATGGCAACAACTCGGATTTTGCGGGGGTCAGTCTTAGAGCACGCGCGGTCTGACGCCGTATCGAGCATGTCGGCTTATGGCACCAAGCGGACCAAATCAGACGTGCTGCATGAGGTCTGCTTCTGACCCAAGCGGACATTCGCCCTGCTGTTGGCGCAAATCCAGGGCCAGCCTATATCGCAGCGCCGCCACGGCCTATGCGGCGGCCCGCGCAAAGGGATAGCCTTCCTCGATGGGCAAGGACGGGTCGCGAGACCATTCATTCCATGAACCGAAATAGAGACTGACGTTCTTGATGCCGGCTTCCTCGAGCGCGATGAAGGTGTTCGAGGCCCGCGCTCCCTTGAAGCAGTAGACGACGACCGGTGTATCGGGCGTGATGCCGACGGTCGCACACTCGGCGAGGATTTCCTCGCGCGACTTGAACATCTGACCTCCCGGTGTGGGCTTCATCATCCGGTACCATTCGATCCAAACCGCGCCGGGTATGCGGCCCTTGCGGGGACAGAAATCCTTGCCGTAGGGCGACGAACTTTCCCCGATCCACTCGTCGACATCCCGGACATCGAGCTTGATGATTGTCCTGTCGGCGACGGCCGCCTTCATTGTCTGCAGGTCCATCAGCACGCGTCCAGTATCCGGGCGAACGGGAAATGTCCGGGCGGTTGGGGCGCTGATCTCGGTCGCGCTGGGAAACCCCGCTGCCCGCCATGCCGTGTAGCCCCCATGCAGAACTCTGATTTTCGGATACCCCATATGACGGAGCAGAACATATCCTCGGCACGATTGGCCGAATCCGGTAGCCATCGATTGTTCGTAGATGATCGCGGTCTCTTCGCCCGATAGGCCCGCGCGGCCAAAAGCTGCAGCGAAGGTGTCGCGAAGCGCCGCTAGACCCTCAGGGGTCGAAGTGGCGAGGTAGGTGAAGACCTCATGGATGTTCACCGCGCCCGGTATGTGTGCTTCGGCGAAGGACGCTGCATCACGCGTGTCGATGAGGACGACCTTTTCAGATTTCGTCATTGTGACGAGCTCGGCGGGGGAGATCAGGACTCTGTCGTTCATTGCCCATTCCTCAGTACTAGGGCCGAAAAGCTTCCGTACAGGGTTCGATGATCAATCTCGGAGCGATCCCGACGCATTGATCTGCCTCAACGACAGATTTGTTTAGGGTGCGGCAGCGTGTCATGGTGGGGCATCTGCACGACTGAGGGAGCCGCCGAGGCGTTCAGATCTTGAAACTTTGATGGTCGCATGAACGAACAAGAGGCAAATCTCCCCGTCACCGGCGATTCGCGCGCGTTGGCACAGAGCCTCGCCGGCTACCGCGAGCCCAGCTGTGCACGCAGCATCCTCGAAATCGTAATTACGGTGCTGCCGCTTGTGCTCCTCTGGCTCCTGATGTGGTCCTCCCTCGAAATTGGCTACTGGCTTTGCTTACTGCTTTCCGTGCCAACGGCCGGCTTTCTCGTGCGCCTCTTCATGATCCAGCACGATTGCGGCCATGGCGCGTTTTTCCGCCAGCGCGTCGTGAACGACTGGGTTGGTCGCGTGATCAGCGTGCTGACTTTGACACCCTATGACTTTTGGCGACGCACGCACGCTATCCATCATGCGAACTCGGGAAACCTCGATCATCGCGGAATTGGTGACATCGACGTGCTGACGGTGCGCGAGTATTTGGCGTTGTCCCGATGGCGCCAGCTCCTGTATCGGCTGTACCGCCACCCGCTCGTGATGTTTGGCATTGGTCCAACGTACAACTTTGTCTTGCGGCACCGACTTCCGCTGGGATTGATGCGCGATGGTTGGCAGCCCTGGTTAAGTACAATGACGACGAATATCGCAATCGCAATTCTAGTCGCGACGATGATTTGGCTGGTCGGCGTTGGCCCGTTCCTGCTTGTGCAACTTCCGATTACGTTTCTCGCAGCTTCGATCGGCGTCTGGCTGTTCTACGTCCAGCACCAGTTCGAAGACACCTTCTGGACCCATGACAAGGGCTGGAATTTTCACGAGGCGGCGCTGCGCGGGAGTTCGCACTATGACTTGCCGCCTGTCCTGCGCTGGTTCACCGCTAATATCGGCGTGCACCACGTCCATCATCTGTGCAGCCGAATTCCGTACTACCGGTTGCCGCGGGTGTTACGAGATCACCCGCAGCTTGCTGCCGTCAGGCGTCTTACTCTGTTGGAAAGCCTCAGGTGTGTACGGATGGCTCTCTGGGACGAAGGGCGGCGGCGGGGAATCTCTTTTCGCGACCTGCACGCCATAGCTCGGGCGCCAAGTGCGTGCCCCTCCTAAGCACAAGGTCTACTGCAGCGGGGCTTTACTTTGGTGGGTGCCCCCCCTTCCCGGAGTTCAGCAATCCCATCGGCCTCTGAAACGCAAGCCGGGCCGTTCAAGTCAGCATCGGATGTCGCATAGTAAGCTCAAAGCGCCATATCCGCTTCTGCCACTAAGTGGAAGATTCGAGAGGGCAGAGCGCTTCCGCTCTGCCCCTGTCTTCAGACGTCGACTTGTTCGGAAATAGCCAAGGCGTCGTCCACCTCGATGCCCAGGTACCTGACGGTGCTTTCGATCTTAGTGTGTCCGAGCAGAAGCTGAACGGCCCGAAGATTGCCCGTGCGGCGATAGATCAGCGTCGCCTTCGTGCGAGGACGGCCCGGCGCAACTTCAGCCGGCCAGGAAAACATGCTCGATGTCAGCGTCCGGCGTCCCCATCCTGGCGCGGAACAGTCGATTATCCGCTTCCCGGAGCCGTCGGCTCACTTCACGGCCCATGTTCATCTGGATCAGCGTAAACTGCTTGAGATCCCGCGCGTAGATTTGGTGGAGGTTGGCGGCTGAAAGACGGATTGCGGTGCAATCTTCTACAGCGCGGACGGAGGCGCTGCGCGGAAAGAGGTCCATCACCGCCATCTCCCCAAAGCAGTCGCCCTCCTTCAGGTTTCGGAGGAAGTACTCCTGTCCGCGCCAGGATTTTAGCACCGCGACTTTTCCCGCTTCGAGGACGAACATCGAATCGGCTTGGTCGTGCTCGCGAAAAAAGAACTCGTTCGTCGGGACGGACACGACCGGGCACAAGCCGAGCAGGAATTGGAGGACGTCGGCCCGGATTCCGCCGAAAACGGGCATGCGCTGCAGGAGTTCGATCCTCGCTTCTTGCATGGCGACACTTGTGGAGTTGTCGTCACTATGATCTGCGGCGGATCAGTCCGCAAGGAACGCCTTCCGCTAACAGTCAGAGGGACCCGCCTTGCCCCTGCAACGGCACAAAACTCGGCTTAGGACGTTGACTCGGAAATGGGGCACTGCCGGGAAAGGAAGGTCCCACATGGCCCAACGTTCGCCTCCGCACCGCGGCCGCGCCCTGATCGTCGAAGATGAAATCTTTTTCGCCATCAGCCTAGAAGCAGACATGCACGCACTGGGCTTCGACATTTGCGATCTAGCGGCAAATGGACAACGAGCCTGCATACTTGCAATGAGCAATCAGCCCGATGTTGTCCTGATGGACATTAACCTTGAAGGAGGCCGCGAAGGGGTCGAGCTCGCCAGGTGGCTTCGCAAGGTATGCGAGGCACCTATCGTCTTCGTCACCGGTTACACGGACCGCGACACCATCGAGCGCATCCACGAGCAGGTGCCGGGAGCGCCGGTCCTGCCCAAGCAGTTTTATTATCACCGCCTTGCCGACGCCGTGGCGGCGGTTACCGCGCATCAGCACTGACTTCGTCAGCGGTTCTCCGTCGGAAAGCGGAACATTAGCGATTAAGGCGGCGTTCTCCCGTGACCCCCGTACAAGCGTAAGGGAGAAAGCCCCATGAAAACTCTCGTTTCGATGTTCGCATTGGCCCTGGCACTTGCCTTTACCGGCCCCGCCTTCGCCGGAGACGTGACAAAAGCAACCAACGCGGCCGATTGCGAGAAAGCTGGCGGCATGTGGGATGCTTCGACCAACAAGTGTTCAGAGAAAAAGATGTAGGCCTGCCGTCTGTTTGCATGATGCGAAGGGCGCTCGCATCGTGGGGGCGCCCTTTCGCTTGAGCTGGAACCGGTCTGACCGCTGGGCCGTTTACAGGATCGAAGCGCTAACGGTAAAAGCGGTGATCATCATGCGCGGCACACTAATCGCGGCCATTGCAGCCTGCTTTGCAGTGCTGATCCTCGCTGGCGCTCGGCCTGCCTTGTCGATGCCGGCGACTGCCGCGGTCCATTACGGCGAGACGCATGCGGGCGTGCTTCAGGAAGTTGGCAAGAGGTATTCGCGGAATTGGCATAGGCGGCCCTATTATCGAGGTTATGCCTATGGGTATCAGCCGTATGGCTGGTACCGACCCTATAGCTACTACTATCGGCCGTACGCTTATTACGATTATCCCTATTACTATCGTCGGCCCGGCATTAGCCTTTGGTTCGGCTTCTGAAGCTAGCCGCTCTTCTTAACCACCCTCGCCTTCTGTCGAAGGGTAATGAGCTTGCCCGGCCGACAAGCTTACCTTCCCGTTAAATCGCGGCACGCCGCCCGGAACCAGGTTAGCTCCCGATTCGTTGCATTCCCAAGAGCATCCCCTTCGGGAGAACCAACATGGCTGAGCTTGTGAGAGGTGACGGTGGTGGGTTCCTGGCCGGAAGTTTGGTTGCGGCCCTTGCCGTGTTCGGCATCTTCTTCTTGACCCTGACTTTCTAGGTTTGCGTCATGACTGACGCCACAGTCTTGACCGAGCGCGAGTCCTACATCGTCGCCCAAGCGCTTTATGAGTTCATTCGCCTCGAACAATCGAAGACGAGAGACTTGCGTCGCTGGTCAGACGAGGACGACGCCATAGCAATCCTGCACGCGCGGTTTGACAACGAACTGGCGATGCTCGTGCAGTCTGACGAAGCCGCTGGCTGCCAGCCTCCGGACTGTGAGAGGAGGGCATCGATAGGTGGCTGATCGGGCTGCCGCCCACTACCCTGTAAAAATTCGGAGCAAGGGGCGCATCGTGACGATGCCGGGAACGGATTTCGCCGTCACCTATGAGAAGAGCCAAGCCACGCCCCTCTTGTCCTGATCCATAGTTCGATCAGGCGAGACTGTCACGACGCCGGCTGTATCAAAGTTCCGCGTTCGCGCCTCTAAGGCGGCTGTCGCCAAGGCTCGGGAGCTCGGCTGGATTCTCTAGCTCTTGCGTTGCTTGCCTCGGGCGCCGACGCTCTCTTTGAGCGCGGCCTTCAGCCCGACCGGCTGCTTGTGCTTTTTCAAAAGGTCAGCGAAAGCCTCGTCGGCAAGCTCCTGAAAGCTCCTGTCGCTCTGGCGGGCAACAGCCTCTATCGTCTGCCACGTCTCGTCGTCGAATTGCAGGCGCTTGCCGGGCATACTGGTCGGACTCGTCCCGCCTGTGACCAGCTATATTATACAGAGGCCGGGCATCGGCGAGCACCAAATGATGAACGCCAACTCAGAGTTCCGCGTCCAGGTGGTTGACGACGAGATCATCGTGACGCTGCCCGGGTCACACTATTCTGTCACGTACTACAAGCCGGCAAAATCTCCCCAGCTAGTCGCAAAGCGCATTTCGGACAGAGACGATCCGCGCGTTGCAATGAGGCTGTCAGAGTTCCTCGCTCGCGCCTGGAGGCTTGCCAACGACAAGGCGAGAGAGCTCGGCTGGGGCTGGGTCGTGTGAGGCGTCGGCTTCTGCCGGCGCGCCCCTCTCAGTTCGCGGGCACAATTTTAAGGTGGCTTACGGCCATCGTGGTCTCTTCCCCTAAGACCCCGCAAGCCGTGTCCTGGATCGCATCAAGCACACTTCGCCTGAATTCGTAAGAGTTGGGATCCGTGTCAAATTCGACCTCCACGACCAACGTCTTTACCCAGAGCGAATTCTCCCAACTCCATTCAAACCACGTCCGCGAGAAGAACGAGTGCCACCAGTGAGAAGGTCACAACGCTCGAAAAAAGCAGGCGCCGCGATAGGAACGCGACAGCGGCCACGATCGCCGTCGTCACCGCCACCGCGAACCAAAACCGCGAAGCCATCGGCTCGGTGCAGATCAATAAGGCGAGCGTCGCGCCCACCAGCGCGAGCGCGCTCGTAACGGTGACAACCTGCCGTCTCCCCGCGTCCGGCATGGCAACCGCCTCTGTTTCGGCGCTTACATCTTACTGCAAAAAGGCGCGGAATCGGGAACCCAGCTTCCTCTTTCTTGGCGAGCCCGAGCGAAACTCATAGATCAGGGCACCTTTTTCCTCTTGTTTTTCTCCGGTTCCTTACTGACGAAATCAACCGCGGCTTCACAATCGAGGTTGATTAGCTTCGTCGTCCTGCGTGGTCTGCTCGTGGCACATAGTGGACAGTCTGATCCTTTGAGCCCATGTCGGTGTCTGACCCAGAGCCCACATTCTTATCCGACAGCGTTGAAGCATCGGCGTTTTCGACGCAGGTGCGAATCAGCTAACCTGCTCTGACTGCACCGCAAAAACAGGAACCGCGTTTTCGCATAGAGAGGCATTTGCCATGCCATCTTACGGGACTAATTTGGCGCCGGATCGTACTGGTAGCCACGATACCAAGACCAGCGGCGAGCGGTCATGGCGCGCTTGGTATAAATCACCGACCTGGAAGGCGATCAAAAGACACAGGCTCATTCAGGAGCCTAATTGCCGACATTGCGCACAAGAAGGTCGAACAGTAATCGCCACGCATGTCGATCACGTCGAACCTCACCGAGGTCAGTGGCCGCGATTTGCCAAATATGAGAATACCCAAAGCCTCTGCGCTCGCCATCACAACTCACTTAGGCGGCACGACCAAAGGTCGAATGCAGTGAAGCGGCACTGAGGGTGACTCTCTTGTTGGAGTCTGAAATGCTGCGAGTTTCGAAGATGGGATTTATTGGTGGGGCTGCACTTTTTCTTTGCGGGCTTCAGCCCGCGGCTGCCAACTGTCAACTGATCGTCGCAACCAACAGCGCCGCGTCCAAGGCATCGGCGGCAAGAGCGGCGCATCAGAACGCCATCGATAGCGCCAATCAGCTTAAGCGCCAGTTCGGGTGGCGATACGTGACCCTGCGCGCCAGGAAGGTGAAGCCGGACCCGTTCTGGAAGGCCGTTCGCCCCGTCGTCACCAAGGATATGCTCCTCAAGCCGGACATTGTGACCGCGAAAACCTACACCCAGTGTTGGAAGGGCGTCGTGGTCCCCTATGTCTGCACGGCCGGCGCGCTCGCCTGCGGCAACTAGCCGATCAATCCTTCATCGTGAGGTTGTGATCAGATCGTGGTACGAAGCTGACCAATTCGATTGGGCGCCGTAACGTCAGCTACTGACCCTAAGCGGACTTCCGCCAATCTCGATTTTATCGCGTGGCCACGTCGCAGCGCTTTGCAAAACGGACATAAGCAAAGACCGTAGGGCCATTTCATTTCTCCCGCTAACAGCCTCGCGCCTTACCCGCAACTCCTGCCTTCCCACGAGAGCGGTCAAACGCGCGCACTGATCCCAGCGCCCCGCTGAGCCGCGCAGTTGGCCTCTCAACACAGCAGCACAACGGCCAGCTACATTCCCATCGCTTTATGGGCTTCGTTCATGTGCTTCATGCACGCCGCCATATCGCCTTTCTTCATCTCAGCTTTTGACATGTCGAGATGCATGGTCGCCTCCTTCTTCTTGGCGGCATCGGTCATCTTGGCGATCATTTCATCCATTTGCTTCATATGGGCGTCGTTGCACAGGTCCTGGCTCGCGGCAGAGCCGGCTGAGAGGGCGGTGACTGCGATAAAAGCCGCTACGAGAGGTGCTTTAAACATGGCGTTCTCCTTGCATGTTGAATCATCCCCCGGAGAACTAAACATTTTATTCCGGCGCCCCGGCAAGAGGACGGCCAGGCCTGGGAAAATGATCTACGAGTGAGCTGAACTCCTGAGAGTAACACGAGTTAAACGCCTGACAGGCGCTTTGAAAGGATGACCGCGATGTTGAAGCAATTCCTTCTGACCGCCGCCTTTTCCGCTCTGGCGCTTGGCGCTGCGCTGGCTGCTGAGCCTGCGTCGCTTTCAGGTGACGAGCTCCGCAAGGCGGTGAGCGGCAAGACCGTCTATCTTAGAATTTCCGGGTTCGAGCTTCCCATCCGCTATTCCCCGGGTGGCAGCATGGCGGGCCGTATGGGTGCGGTGGCCGCGACTCTTGCACGGGGCGACGGCGCATCCGACCGCGGCAAATGGTGGGTCTCGGGCAGTCAGCTCTGCCAGCGCTGGTCGAGCTGGATGGAGGGGAAGTCCTATTGCTACAAGCTCACCCGCCGGGGCAATAGCGTGAGCTGGGTGCGCAATGACGGGCGTTCCGGCAGCGCGCGGATCGGCTGAAGGCTTCGTGTCGGATTGGTGTTGTGACCCCCGACACGATCTCGTGCTATCGGCATGCGCTCGACACGAAGCGTAAGCATGAGGCGCTGTTAGAGCTATATAGCGGGACCTCTCGCCGGAAGCGAAAATGCAAGGCACTCCACGGCGGTCACGCACAACGAGAGCGTCGCGGGAGAGATAGCCCGCAACCAACAGGCAAATCCGAGAGTCTGGAGTTGGCACATCTGCGACATACAGGGGGCTCTAGATGGCCTGTCTGGTTCACCCTCCGAAACGGAAGTTTGAAACGCTCCCTGAATCATTCACGGAAAGGAGCAAGAATGTTCGCCATCTGCCGCGCTATCTCTCTTTCCAGAGGGACCCAGAGTTCTTTCCCGCATATCATCATTAGGACCATGTGAGCCGGCAATTGTCCCCCAGGAGGCACCAATTCTCGAACTGCTGAGACGGTTGGCAGCGTGAAGCGATCCCCTTCGGGTAGTTCAAGCTGGGGCGGCAGTGGTTGCATTGGATTTCCTCCCAATAAGCCAATCTGTCCTCAAAAGAACTTAGTCTCGCGGAGCTTCGTATCCGTCCTCTCACTCATTCACGCCCTACACGATCCACCCCAGCTCGCGCGCCTTGGCGTTGGCGGCCTTCCAGGCGCGGGCATGAAACTCGGCTTGTGTCATCGGGGCACCCTCATCCTCTCGGCCTGAGTGGGATTTGGTGAGAAGTTGCTGAGGGAAGGCCGTTGCCCTGTAGTGCGTCACCACGTAGCTCGTGCCGGGTAGGGTTACGACGATGTCGTCTCCCTGCACTTCAACGCTCAGGCTGACTTTGGCAGCCATGCCACTCAGCTAGGGTTGCTGCGGCTGCGGAGGCGTCTGCTGTTGCGAAGGTGCTGGCGGTGGCGGCTGCGAAGTCGCTTGCTCACCACCTCTGCGCATGACAGCCCAACCAATAATGGCGATAAGGATGACGAGCGCGGCAACAACAGCGATTATTTGATTTTGCGACATATGCTTACCTTACACGGTCGCCGTCCATCTTGGGCCCTAATATCGGCGAAGGAAAAGTCTGGCGCGAGGCCGGCCCCTTTGTCGAAGATGCGGCAGGCTGGCCGCCGCTCCGATCTGCAATGTAGAGGCAGCGGCGTCATCGCCTCGCCTAAGCGAGATCGACATTCATCTTGGTCCCCACCCCTGCTTGTTGTCAACGGACCCCGGTCGTCGGTAGTGGGCAGTTTGATTAAGGCAGCCCATAGCGCAAGGGCCGCGTGCTCCATATATGCTTAGCGGAAGGCATTTGGAGACGCGCGCGTGTCAGCGCCTGATCGCTTCATAGCTTGGTGCAAGCAGGAACAAGCGAGCATCGAGCAGGAACTTGAGCTATTGGTGTCAGGCAAGGTGCGGACGGGCGAGGACATAGGAGCGGGTTGGGTTGACACGACCGACGAGTCAATTGAACGCGCCAAGGCACGTCTTGCGCAGCTGAATGAACTCTTGACTGAAGCCGGAACAGCCACAGTCGTGAAGCGGGATGCCTTATAGCCATGCCCAAAGGCCCTAAAGGCGAAAAGC
>Ga0209341_10004704_pt1 | contig 12524 bp, 9 predicted proteins | sample RifCSP13_2_FD_184020 | JGI IMG/M metagenome (GOLD analysis project Ga0209341, IMG submission 184020) | Soil microbial communities from Rifle, Colorado - Rifle CSP2_sed 13_2 (SPAdes) (version 2) | ecosystem: Environmental > Terrestrial > Deep subsurface > Rock core/Sediment | place: Rifle...
GGAGGTGTCCTGGTCGAACGTCGTCTCGTGGCCGATCGTCTTGGCCGCGTCGGGGTCGTCGACCGGGTCGCCGTCGAGCCCGTGGGCCCGATCGACGAGCGTCGCGCCGTGCTTCCCGAACCGCCGGACCAGCGCTGCGCGGTCCATCGCGGCGAGGTCGCCGATCGTGGCCACCCCGAAGTCGCGCAGGGCGGCCGCGGTCTGCGGCCCGACGCCCCACAGGCGCGAGATCGGCAACGGCGCCAGGAAGGCCGCCTCCTCGCCCGGTGGGACGACGACCAGCCCGTCCGGCTTGCGGAGGTCCGAGCCGATCTTGGCCACGAGCTTCGTCGCGGCGACGCCGACCGACGCCGTCAGCCGGACCTCGTCGCGGATCGCGTCCTTGATCCGGCGGGCGATCGTCGCCCCGTCCCCGAAGAGCGCCCGCGACGCCGTCACGTCGAGGAAGGCCTCGTCGATCGAGATTGGCTCGACGAGCGGCGTGAACCGCCGCAGGATCGCCATGACCTCGCGGCTCACGCGCTGGTAGAGGGCCCCGTTCACCGGCACGAAGATGCAATCGGGACAGAGTCGCTTCGCGGTCCGGATCGGCATCGCCGAATGGACGCCGAACTTCCTGGCCTCGTACGAGGCCGCGCTCACGACGCCGCGATCGCCCGTCCCGCCCATGCCCACGGCGACAGGCTTGCCGCGGAGCTCCGGGTGGTCGCGTTGCTCGACGGCGGCGAAGAAGGCATCGAGGTCGACGTGGAGGATCGTCCTCGGGGCGGGTGCCGGCCCAACGGCCCGGGCGGCACTCGAGGCGGCAGAGTCCTGGCGGGTGGCGGCCACGGGCGCATCTTCTCGCCTCGGGTCAACCGGTGCGACCGCGGGCATCGCGCGCCGCGGCAGCCCGCTGGCGGTGTGCGCAGGATCCGTTTCTCAGACGGTCACCGGAGGACCGTTGGACGCGCCCGGCGGATCCGGGACAAGCACACCGGTGCCAACCCCCCGACGTTCGAGCGAGGCCGGGCGGCCGTCCTGATCCGGAGTGCCCGCCACGTGGCCCGGGCCCGATCCAACGTTCCCCTCAGGACCGTCTGAGAACGAAGGCCAGGCAGTCCCCGATGGCCGGGCCGAATCGCGGCGGCCTAGCCCTTGGGCTCGACCACCACCGTGACCTCGGGCGTCATGCCCGAGAGGACCTTGATCGCGACCTTGTACGTCCCGAGCGACTTGAGCGGCTCGTCGAGCTCGATCTTGTGGCGGTCGACCTCGATGCCCCGGCGACCCAGCGCGTCGGCGATGTCCTTGGCCGTGATGGAGCCGTAGAGCTTGCCGCCGTCGCCGACCTTGACGCCCATCGTGAGGGTTGTCGAGGCGATCCGGGTGGCCGCGATCTCGGCCTCGGCTCGCTCGCGATTCCGCTTTTCTTCGCGCGACGCGATGTCGTGCTGCCAGGCCCGGTAGGCGCCACCGGCCGCGGGAACGGCGAGGCGCTGGGGGATGAGGTAGTTGGTGGCGAAGCCGTCGGCCACCGACTTCATCTCGCCCGACTTGCCGAGCTTGGCCACGTCCTGCGTCAGGATGACCTTCACGCGATCGAACCCTCCTTGGCGACAGGTCCCCTGTCACTCGTGATCCAGGCCCGAAGTCTGGGGCCGAGCCCGGAATGCTGCAACGCCTCGCCGGCTGCGGCGATGAGTCCCGGCAGGCGGCGCATCGTGCGCCGGATTGGACCCGGCAGGAACCGCCGGATCCGGGCGACATCCTCCTCGAAGGCCGCTCGGTCGATGCCCAGGGCCTCGAGCTTCTCGTCGAGGACGTCGGGATCGATGCCGTCGAGGAAGACGTCGAGGGCGATGGCCACGACGACGAGGTCGTCGAGGCCGCCGAGGAGCGGGATGTCGTCGGGGACAAGGTCGCGCCCGAGAAGCACGTAGCCGAGCCCGCCGGCGAGCATCGCCTTGCGCGAGGCCGGCGTCCGCTCGTCCAGGACCAGCGCCCACACGAGGCGGGCGTAGAGCGGCGCCCGGCTCGCGAGCGGGAGCAGCGCCAGCAGCCCCAGGGCGCGACGAACGCCGCCGCCGGTGCTGCGCCCGCGCGACCGCCGGCCTCTGCGGGAGGTGTCGTCGCGATCCTTGCGAGCCATGGGCGGGGTGCCTCCGACGCCGCTGCCGCGGCAAGCGCTCCGGCTGCGCCGGGATCCGCGGGACGCGGAGTCTACCAGCCACGCCAGGCGGGGCCCGATGTCGGCGGCCCGCTGCCGCCGTGCCGGAGCCGGCGTCACGGCCCCCTTGACATCGAACGTCCGTTCGGTATCATGCGGGCAGTCGCCTCAGGAGGCCCGAGTGACCAGGCACGATGCCGATCGCAAGCTGAAGATCCTCCACCACATCGCCGGCACGCTCCGGGCGCGGGGCTACCCACCGTCGGTCCGGGAGATCGCCCTGGCCGTGGGCCTCAACTCGACGTCGGCCGTCCATCACCATCTCCAGGTCCTCGAGCGGGACGGCTACCTCGAGCGGGGCGCGGCCCAGTCGCGGGCCATCAGGCTGACCCCCACGGCCGCCCTCTCGCTCGGCCTCTCGAGCGAGCTCGTGCCGCAGTCCGCCGCGGCCGAGGCCCACGTCGTGCCGATCGTCGGCGAGATCGCCGCCGGCGGCCCCATCGAGGCCTACCAGGACGCGTCGGAGACGATGGCCATCCCGGAGATCCTCGCCCCCAGCGGCGACGCGTACGTCCTCCGGGTCCGCGGCGATTCGATGATCGACGCCCACATCGCCGACGGCGACTTCGTCCTCATCCGGCCCCAGAACACCGCCCGTAACGGCGACATCGTCGTGGCCCAGGTCGAGGAGAACGCCGTGACCCTGAAGACGTTCTTCAAGGAGAAGGACCGGGTCCGGCTGCAGCCCGCGAACTCGGCGTATCCGGCCCAGTACTACCCCGATGTCCGCATCCAGGGCAAGTTGATCGGCGTCATCCGCCGCCTCGACTAGCCGGCGCTGGCACGGCCGATGCGTGCGTCGTCGCCTGCGCGCCTTCGCTCACGCATGTGGAGTGCGCTCGCTCAGGTGCTCAGCTCCGCCTTCGCCTCGGCTCGCGCGAGCGCCGGCTGACTTTCCACAGCTGATCCACACCGCCGCACGGGCCGGTCCACCGGAATTCCGTGAGATCGCGAATCGCCCGGGGATAAGGCACTACCCGGAACTGCAGAGGCCCCCGACAGTGAGAGCGCGCGCTTCCCAGCGCGTCCAAGAGCCGATGCCGGAGCCCGCCGTGATTGATCGCCTGCCGCCCCAGAGCCTCGAGGCCGAGCAATCCGTGCTCGGCGCGATCCTCATCGACCGGGAGACGATCATCGAGGTCGCCGAATTCCTCCGCCCCGAGGACTTCTACCGTCAGGCCCACGGCACGATCTACCGGGCGATGCTCGACCTCTTCGAGCGGCGTGAGCCGGTGGACATCGTCACCACCGCGGAGACCCTGGAGCGCAAGGGCGAGCTCGAGGGAATCGGCGGGCGGAGCTACCTGTCCACTCTCTCGAACCAGACGCCCACGGCCGTCCATGCCACCCAGTACGCCCGGATCGTCGAGCGAAAGGCGGTCCTCCGGAACCTCATCGGCGCGGCCGGCAAGATCGCCGGCATCGGCTACGAGGACCCGGCCGAGATCCAGGAGGCGATCGACCGCGCGGAGTCGGAGCTGTTCCAGGTCTCGAACCGGCGGATCACGGCCGGGTTCGCCCAGCTCAAGGACCTCCTCCACGCCGCCTACGACCGCCTCGACTACCTCCACGCCCACCGCGGCGAGCTGAGCGGCATCACCTCGGGCTTCCCGGACCTCGATGCCCTGACGACCGGCTTCCAGAAGAGCGATCTGATCGTCGTCGCCGCCCGCCCGTCCGTCGGCAAGTCGAGCTTCGCCCTCAACGTCGCCGAGTACGCCGCCGTTCGCGAGCGGAAGAGCGTCGGCCTCTTCAGCCTCGAGATGAGCAAGGAGCAGCTCGTGCTACGGCTCCTGTCGAGCGTCGCCAACATCGATTCCAAACGCCTCCGGACGGGCTTTCTCGAGGAGATGGACTTCGCCCGGATCGCACCGGCGATGAACGACCTGTCCGAGGCCCCTGTCTACATCGACGACACCCCGAACATCACGTCGATGGAGCTCCGGACCAAGGCCCGGCGCCTCCAGGCGGAGGCCGGCCTGGACCTCGTGATCGTCGACTACCTCCAGCTCATGCAGGCGACCACCCAGAACCGCGACAGCAATCGGGTCCAGGAGGTCAGCGAGATCTCCCGGGGCCTCAAGGCCCTCGCTCGGGAGCTGTCCGTGCCGGTCATCGCCCTGTCGCAGCTGTCACGACAGCCGGAGATGCGCGAGTCCAAGGAGCCCCGCCTCTCGGACCTTCGTGAGTCGGGCGCCATCGAACAGGACGCGGACCTCGTCATCTTCCTGTGGCGCGAGAGGGAGAAGGCGGGCGAGGAGCAGGACGCGGACGGCGAGGTCGTCAACATCAAGCTCGCCAAGCACCGCAATGGCCCCACCGGCGACATCCAGCTCTGGTTCAAGAAGAGCCAGACGCGGTTCCAGAGCTACGCCGGCCAGCGCTACGCCGAAGCGTGACGCGATTCGCTGATCGGCCCTACGCGCCCGCGCGCGCCGGTGGCGGGGTGATCAGGCCCGCGCGAACCTTGTCGAAGCAGGTGCTGCAGTAGACAGGTCGGTCGGCGCGGGGCGCGAACGGCACCATCGCCTGGTTGCCACACGCCCCGCAGACCGCGGCGTGGTACTGCCGTGGCCCGCCACCGGCTCTGGCCTGCTTCGCTGCGGCCCGGCAGTCGAGGCAGCGCTGCGGCTCATTGGTGAGTCCCTTTTCCGCGAAGAAGCGCTGTTCCCCCGCCGAGAAGATGAACGCCTCGCCGCAGTCGCGGCAGGTCAGCGTACGGTCCTCGTACACGCTCTCCGTATCCTCCATCTCGGACGCGCGACCGAGATCGGGACCGGGGCGCAGGCGGGCAGAGATCCGGGCGGACGGACGTCCGCCGGTGGAGCTGCTCGCGCGCGCTCGGTTCCGCCCGGGCGTAGATGCCCGGGAAAAATCCTGTTCGCGAGGATACGCGCCCGGTCAAGCGGTTGTGCCCGATTCCCGCGACGTACAGGGGCGGGGGACGGCGAACCTCGAATCAGTCACGCGGGCAATTGTGCGGGGAACCCTCAAGGGCCCGCCCGCGTCGAGGCCCCCATGGACGTGTCCCTCGTCCCCGGTTCGACGCGCCCGGAAACCCGTGCTCGCGCTCGCCGGGCTCAGGGTCCGGTCGTGGTCGTCGCCCTCGCCGCTGCAGCCCTGGCCGCCTGTTCGGGCGCTGCCGGCCCGAGCCTCTCGATGGGGCCGGACGGCTCCCCGGCTGACAGCGCCGGCCGCGGCCCGACGGGCACGCCGGCGATCGGTGAGATCGACCATGCGACGGGTGCCGCCGATGTCGTCTTCCGGTTCGAGGAGGGCGGCGGCTTCGTGCCGATGGGCTTCTTCGCCACCGAGGCACCGATCTTCACCCTCTACGGCGACGGCACCGTCATCTTCAGGGACGCGACCGCATCGCCTCCCCCGGACCGGGACGGGATCGGCAGGATGCCCCCGTTTCGGACGGTCAAGTTGAGCGAGGACGAGATCCAGGCCCTCCTCGGCTACGCCGTCGCCGATGGCGGGCTCGGGGTCGCCCGCGCCCAGTACACCGGACCCGGAGCCGACCTGCCCACGGCAACGTTCACGATCAGCGCCGCGGGCCAGACAAAGACGGTGAGCGTCATGGCCCTCGGGATGGAGCGTGAAGCGGGCCCCGATACGCCCGTCCTCGAGGCCCTCGCCAGGCTCGGCGAGAAGGTCCGGAGCTTCGGCCACGAGGTCGACGACGAGGTTGCCTGGATTCCCGATCGGTGGCGCGGCGTGCTCACCCCCGACGCGTTCAATCCGCCCCGCGACTGGCCCTGGCCGGGTGTCGTGGCCGCCGACTTCGTCCAGCGCGCGGAGCCCGGCGCGCCGCAGTTCCCGGTCCGGACGATGACGCCCGCCGAGATCGATGCCCTGGGGCTCGACGAGATCGAGGGCGGCTTCAGCGGCCTGAGCCTGACCGGACCGGATGGCAAGGTCTACCTCTTCGCTCTCCGGCCGCTCTTCCCAGACGAGGCCCACTGAGCGGCGCCAACCCTCAGCCCCGACGGGCCGCGTGGCGGGACGATGTCTCCGCCGTAGACTGGTCGCGATCGAAGGCCGAACTGTTTGCTGGAGGAGGACACGCGTGGGCGTCATCATCATTCGCGAGATGGTCGGGACGAGCCCCACGTCGTGGAGCGACGCGGCCCGCCAGGCCGTCTCGACGGCATCGCGGACCGTTCGCAACATCCGGACGGTCGAGGTCGTGAAGTCGTCGGCCAAGGTCGAGGACGGCGAGATCGTGGAGTACCACGTCGAGGTCAAGATCGGCTTCGAGTACGAGGGCTGACGGCCAAGCCGGGGCCGCGGCACGAGCCCGGATCTCGGCAGCGCTCAGCGGATGAGCGCCTGAGGGGTCGCAGCTAATCGCCGGGTGAGCGCTACCCGCCACCATGCGGGAATGCCCAGCCCTCGACCGGCCGCGGTCGCGCGCCACGTCCCGGCTCCTTCCTCGGAGACCAGCGCCGAGGGCTCTCGGCGCGTCGATCCCGGTGGACGACGCGTTGACACCGCCGGACGCGCGTCCGTATCGTTCGCGCCGCCCGAGCCGCCGATGCGCGTGCCGGACCCGATGCGGCCCGCCCGGCCTGCCAGGCGGTCCGGGGTCCCGGTCGGACCGGGCCGACCGGCGATCGTCGCGCCCCAGAAGGGTTCCGGAGGCCCGCTCGGCACGATGTCCGAGTACCCGGTCCAGATCGGCAAGGTCCAGGCGCCGCCGCTGCGCGACGAGACGCTCGAGCGAACGCGCCTGCTCGATTGGCTCCACGTCAAGATCCATCGCCGGGTCGTCCTCGTCCTGGCCGAGGCCGGCTACGGCAAGACGACGCTCCTCGCCGACTTCAGCCGGCGGACACGTGTTCGGCCGTTGTGGTTCCGACTCGACCGTGGCGATCGTGATTGGGTCGGCTTCCTGGCCTATCTCGTTGCCGCCGTCCGCGTCCACCTGCCGAGCTTTGCGCCCGTCACCCAGTCCCTCCTGCACGAGACGGGAGGGACCCTGCCACCGCGTGACACGGTCGTCGACACGTTCATCCGCGAGCTGGGCGAGCTGCCTGCCGACCCCACGGCGCTGATCCTCGACGACCTCCATGCGGTGGACGACTCGATCGATGTTCGGACGATCCTCCGCGAGCTCCTGGCGCGCGCGCCCGAGCGCCTGACCTTCGTCCTGATCAGCCGGAAGGTGCCGCCGATCCCCCTGGCCCGCCTCCGGGCCCTCGGGGAGGTGGCCGAGCTCCGGACCTCGGAGCTCCGTTTCGATCCGACCGAGACCGACCAGCTCTTCCGCTTGACGTACGCGCTCGCGCTCGAGCCGTCGGTCGTCGCCGAGCTCTCCCGCCGCACCGAGGGCTGGGCCGCCTCGCTCCAGCTCGTCCGAACCGCCATCCGGGACCGATCTCCCAGCGAGATCCGCTCGTTCGTGAGCTCGTTGAGCGGCGCCGAGGGCGAGCTCTACGACTACCTGGCCGAGGAGGTCGTGGGCGAGCTCTCACAGGAGCTCCAGCAGTTCCTCATGCGGACCTCCCTGCTCGACATCGTCGAGCCGGTCCTCGCCAGCGTCGCCGCCGAGATCCAAATCGACGGGACGCGCGCCGCCATCGCCGAGGGCGAGCTCATCGGCCTCTTCAGCCGAATCGGACCCCAGATCCGCGACCGTGTTCGCGCGCACCCGCTCGTCCGCGACTTCCTCTACGCCCGGCTCGTCCGGTCCGTGGGCTCGGACATCGTCCAGGGCATCCACCGCGCCGTGGCCATCGCTGCGGAGCCACTCGACTGGCGGATCGCCGGCCACCACTACGTCGCCGCCGGCGACATCGACGAGGCGCGTCGAGTCCTCGCGGGCGCGATCGAATCGATCCTGGCAAGTGGCGCCTACGCGGCCGCAGCGACACTTGCTACCGCGCTTCCGCCCGACCTTGTTGCAGACCCGAACGTCCTTGTCGTGCAGTCACGGGTGGCACAGCAACGTGGCCTGGCAGATGACGGTTTGTCGCTCGCGGAGGCCGCCTATGCGGCGGACTCCAAGAGTCCCGCTGTGGTCTTGACCTTGATAACTGCCCGCCTGCTAGCGGGGGATATCGCCGGGGGGATCGACTTGCTCGACCGTTTTGAAGCTCTAGCCGGTTACGCAAGTGCTCCACGGATGGCTCGCGCGATTCGGGCAATGATTGACTGCTCGGTCGCTGGCGACATTCCGAACGCCGCCTCGGAGCTCGAGGCCCTTATCAGCGACCTGCGGGTGCGCCCGGAGAAGCACTATTTGGGCGTGGCCCTAACGGATCTCGCCTACATCCGCAACGCAGAAGGACGCGCCGCGGAAGCCCTCGAGACCGCCTCCGAGGCGATTACGTTGCTGACCGACACCTCCGCAGGTGTCGAATTGGTTTCCGCCTACCTTGCCCATGCGTGGGCGATGGCTATTCGGGGAGACCTGACTGCGGCTCGTAACGAGGTAGAGCGGGCGCGAGCCGTGGCGCCAGCTGGTCAGGCGGCCGAGATTGCCTATGAGGCTGGTGGGCTCGAGGTCATGCTCGGGGATCCGCAGCGGGCAGCCGAGCTGCTCGTCGGCTTGGAGGCAGCGAATCCTGATACCGACCTTGGCGAGCAGGTGACCCTACTGACAATGCTCGTGAACTTGGTCCTCGGCCGCGTCGACGATGCGCGGCGCCTACTCGGGCATCTGCGTCACGATGCTCCGAGATCCTCGGTCTCGTTCGAAGCCAAGCGACTCTATGTCGAGGCATTGGCGTTATGGATGTCTGGAGATGCGATGGCCAAGACGCGCGCAGAGGCCGCACGAGGCTTGGCAGTGGCGCAGGGATCGCATCTCCTCGCCGACGCGGCCCGCCTACTCGCAGATGCCACGAAGGGCCACAAGCTCGACCACGCGGTCGTCGCTGTCGCTGGCGCCGACTCGGCTGCGTTGTCCATCGCCGCAGAGGCCATCTGCCCACATCTGGGAAGCCTCGGTGGGCCCGCACTAGACCTTGTCAGACGCGAGGCTGAGAAGCGGCCGGACCGCTGGCGACATCCGCTACGGCGAGAGCTCGAGCGGTCAGATCCGAATACCCGATTTCGAGCCGCCGGCATGCTCGAGATCATCGGCACTGCAGAGGACGTCCCGAGATTGCGTATTGCGGGGCGCATGCATCGCCACGAGCCTGGGGCTTCCCTCCTGGGGCGCGGCCTTGCACGGCGCCTCGCCCCTCGTGTCCACGTGGAAGACCTCGGACGAGTCCGTTTGGAGATCGGTGACAGGACGGTTGATGGCACATCGGTGAGGCGGAAGGTTCTTGCCCTCCTCTGTTACCTAATCACTCGGCAAGCCCAGAGTGCAACCCGCGAGGAGGTCCTCGAGGCTCTATGGCCAGACCTTCCACCGAACACGGCGCTGAACTCACTCAACCAGACGGTCTACTTCCTCCGGCGCGTCTTCGAGCCCTCCTTCTCGGAGGACTTGACCGCGGGTTATGTTGGCCAGGACGGTGAGACGGTGTGGCTCGATCGCGATCTGATCGGCACGCGAAGTCAGGCATGCCGAGAGCTCATCCGGTCGATGACTCCCGTCCCGAGCCCTGACGCCGTACTGAGGCTTGCGCGCCAGTACACGGGTCGCTTTGCGCTCGACTTCATGTATGACGAGTGGGCGAGCTCATATAGAGACAGTCTTCACGCCGCCTACCTTCGCGTCATTGAGGTCGCGCTGAAGCTCGATTCGGACTCCGGGCACTACTCGCGTGGCATCGAGATTGCCGAGCTGGCAGCCGATGTTGAGCCTGAGTCGGAGGACCTTCAGATCGCGCTCCTCCGCCTCTACCGGATGGCTGGGTCGCATGCCGCGGCCGCCGAGCAGTACGGGCACTATGCCCAGGCGTTACGCGACCTTGGGGTCGAGCCGCGACCATACAGCTCGCTCTGATCATCGGCGCGGATAGGTAGACATGCGTATTGACCGGTTTAGCTGGGGATCCCTATAGTCCGGCCACTTCGTAGTACTTCGGTACTAAGAAGGCAAGTCAAGAACGCTCGGACGCGCTGAAGCCCCACCTGAAATGGGCACTTAGGGTGGGGTTGAGCCAGTAGTGCAACCGACCGACCATGTGTCAGGTCGGTTTTCGTGTCTTTGGGGCACGGAGGCCGCGAGGAGGAACGAGCGTGCAGGCCGATCAGAGCCTCAAGGGCTGGTAGGAGTCGTCCGATGAAGGACCGACTTCTCCGCCTCGCCATAACGCTGAGCAGTGTGGCCGCGATGGCCTTTGCTGGAGGCGCGTCGCTCAAGGGCTGGTAGGGTACGTTAGGGCTATTCCCGCAAACGGCCGCGCAGGCCAGAGTGGGACGAGGCCATAACGAACGAGGCAGCGATGCCAAATGCCCTAAAGCTCGCAATCACAACGCTCGTGGCGGCAAGTGCGATCGCACTCATCGCCACGGGCTTTGTGTTTCCCCTCGGGGTTGGCGAGACGGGATCGGCGATTGGGCTCGAGGTTGACGGCGTCCCCGGCGCGAGCCAGGCCGAACTTGGCCTTGGCCTAGCCTTCTGGATTCTCGCGACACTGCTCGCGTCAGCGCTGCCGGTGCAGATGCCGGGAGGCATCATGGTCACCGTCTCCATTGCTCCGATCATTGCTGCCACGAGCTTAGGCGGCCCGTTCGCGGGCGCCCTCGTCGCGTTAGTAGGGACAACCGAGCTCCGCGAGCTTCGGGGGCGGGTGCCTTGGTACGGATCCCTAGCGAACCACGCTGGACTGGTGCTGTCAGCCGTCGCTTGCGGACTTGTCCTCACTTGGATCCGGCACTCCACGCGCGCCGAGTTGATCGGAGATTTCGCGGCGACCGTGCTCGGTGCCTTCGCCTACTTCGGCCTAAACCTGGTCATCGTCTCCGTGATGATCGGGCTCCGTACAAACACCCCAATCCGCCGGCTGATCGCCGGCGACTCGCGGGGCTTCGCCGGCAGCCTCCTCGCGCTTGCGCCCCTTGGGTGGCTCATGGCTCAGATGTACCAGACGCCAGGTGCGGGCTGGTGGACGACGCTGCTGTTCGCGCTGCCGCTGTACACGACGCGGGTGGCGTACCACCGGTTCGTGGAGATGCGGGACATGTTCACGCAGACGATCGGGGCGTTGGCGGAGGCGGTCGACAAGCGCGATCCGTTCACGAGCAAGCACAGCCAGAACGTCCGGATGATCAGCGTAGACATCGGCCGGGAGATGCGGGTCAGCGCCGCGGAGCTCGAGGCGCTCGAGTGGGGTGGCCTTCTCCACGACGTCGGCAAGATCGGCGTGCCGGACAACATCCTCCTGAAGCAGGAGCGCCTGACGCGCGAGGAGCGGATGGTCATGAACGCCCATCCGGTCCTGGGCGCCGAGATCATCGCGCCGGTGAACCGCCTGGCGGCCGAGCTGCCCATCATTCGCCATCACCACGAGTGGTTCAACGGCTCGGGCTACCCGGACCGGCTGATGGGCGACGAGATCCCGAAGCTCGCCCGCATCCTCCATGTCGCCGACGCGTTCGAGGCCATGACGGCCGCCCGACCCTACCGGATGACCCCGCTCACGAACGAGCAGGCGCTGTCCGAGCTGCGCAAGTTCGCCGGCATCCAGTTCGATCCGGTCATGGTCGACGCCTTCGTCCGGACCCACTGGGCCGAGGACGTCCGCGATGCCGGACGGAACCCGGAGCTTCGACCGATCCCGCTCCTCGCCCAGCACGCCGCCCGCGCCACGCAGCCGGCCTACGATGGGCCGGCTCCGGGATCACCCGCCTCCGACCTGGCCTGACTGCCCGGATCCGGCCCGGCCCGTCGGCCCGGCTTGTCGGGCCGGACTGGCGCCTCGGACGGCGCAACTGACCCGGACCGCGGGGACCCGGGAGATCCGGGGATCGAGGGGCGCAGGCTCCACCGACGGCGTCGCGCCCGCGCGCCGCGCCCGCAGACCCCGCAGAATGCCCGGCGTGGCGACGCGACGGCGCTCATGACGCGCATCCCCCGTTCCGTGGCTGACCCATGCTGATCGGCGGGGTCGCGCTCGGCCTCGTCCTGGGCCTCCTGGGCGGTGGGCGCATCGAGCACCTGCTCTCGATCCGCCTGCGGCTCGTCCAGCTCATCTTCCTCGGCTTCACCGTCCGGGTCGCCACCCAGATCGCGATCGAGAGTGGCAGCGCTCCGGCGGATGCCCTTCGCCTGCCCCTCCTCACTGCCTCCTTCCTCCTGATCCTCCTGGGCCTCTGGGCGAACCGCGAGCAACCGGGCCTCAGCCTCGCCTTCGTCGGCGTCCTCCTGAACACGCTGGTCATCACCGTCAACGGCGGCTGGATGCCAGTC
>Ga0209341_10004705_pt1 | contig 12524 bp, 9 predicted proteins | sample RifCSP13_2_FD_184020 | JGI IMG/M metagenome (GOLD analysis project Ga0209341, IMG submission 184020) | Soil microbial communities from Rifle, Colorado - Rifle CSP2_sed 13_2 (SPAdes) (version 2) | ecosystem: Environmental > Terrestrial > Deep subsurface > Rock core/Sediment | place: Rifle...
GGGCAATGGTTCCTGCGAGATTCCAACACCGGCGGTTCGGCCGACCGGTCGTTCTGGTTCGGCAACCCGGGCGACTCGCCGTTCGCCGGAGATTGGACCGGCGACGGCATCGACAAGCCCGGTCTCTACCGGCGCTCCGACGGGTTCGTCTACCTGCGCAACTCCCTCACCCAGGGAATCGCCGATATCAGGTTCTTTTTCGGCGACCCGGGCGACCTGCCACTCGCCGGCGACTGGGACGGCAACGGGAGAGACACCGTCTCGCTGTACCGGCCGGCCGAGCAGCGTTTCTACATCATCAACCGTCTCGGGTCCAACAATGGGGGACTCGGCGCGGCCGACTTCTCATACTCCTTCGGCGACCCGGGTGATCGGCCGCTGGCCGGGGACTGGGACGGCAACGGGGTTGACGGCCCGGGTGTCTATCGCAGTCGTAGGTGGTACCTTCGAAACGAAAACTCCACCGGACCCCACGACATATTTATCTGATGATGGCTGCAATTCTCGTTATCGAAGGCTTGGCTATCCTGCTCCTCGGCCTTCTCGTGGTCGGTCTTCTCCGAAGCAACGCCGAGATCACACGCAGCCTCCATCAATTGGGCATCTCCGACCACAACGGATCGGTGACGGGTGCCCCCCGTCCCCTGCCCCGTCTCACATCGGGCAGCGCAGAGGACATCATGGGCCAGTCGCTCCAGGGCTCGGCGGTGCAGGTCGGGGTGACCGGTCATGAAGGCCAGACCCTTTTGGCTTTCCTCTCCACCGGATGTTCGGCTTGCATCGGGCTCTGGGAGGGGCTGCAGGACAACGGCCGGCCGATCACCGTCGGTGGCGCCCGGTTGGTGGTGGTGACCAAGGGGGCGGAAGCCGAGAGCCCGTCTCGTCTGACCCAGTTGGCGCCGCCCGGCGTGACCCTGGTCCAGTCGACCGAGGCGTGGGACAGCTACGGGGTGCCGGTGTCCCCATATTTCGTGCTGGTCGACGGGTCGAATGGCTCCATCGTCGGGGAGGGCTCGGCAATTTCTTGGGAACAGGTCCGGTCGCTGCTCGGCCAAGCGCTGGCGGATGTCTCGATGATCAGGACTGACCGCATGCCGGATGGGGAGCTTCGGGCCGATGCCGAGCTGCGCAAGGCCGGGATCGGCCCGGGTCATCCCAGCCTCTATCCGGACCGCCCTCCGATAAGCGAATGAGCGGATGACATCGAAGGTGGTTTCGGTTGCAAACCTCATCGCAGACGTGATTCGACGTGCCGGATGAGGATGCGCTCTGAGGGGATCGAGGTCGATGTCCCACAGGGATGGGACGGCGAGATCTATCGCCGCTCGTCGGGGATCACCGCGCTGTCGGGTCCGGGCGACCAGAGCCGGCCGGTGATGCACATGGCGAATTTCCCGCTGCCTTCCGAGCGGGGCGACTTCGGCTCGGGTGCGGTCGAGCTGATGAGATCGGACAACCTGCTGGTGGTGTTGTTCGAGTATGGGCCCGAGTCGGCGGGGTCTCCCCTTTTCTCGGCGCGTGGCGTGCCCACGGTCTCCGCCGGAGACTTCCATCCCAACGCCATGCAGCGTCCCTTGCCCGGTCAGTCGGGAGCCCAGTATTTCTTCAGCGTTGGCGGGCGCGCCTTCTGTCTCTATGTGGCTCTCGGCTCGCATCTGTTCCGGCACGAGCTGGTGCCCAAGGTCAACGAGATTCTGGGTGTACTCCGAATAGATGGATAGGGTCTCGTTGATGCGGGCGATTGAGCTGACGCCGCGACGCGTGATGGGATTCGCGGTCACCCTGGCCCTTGTCGTCACCATGGCCATTCCGGTACCGGTCTTCGCCGCCTCCTCGACCGCCGGCGACGCAACCCCCAACTTCACCGAGTCCGGTAGTTGTGGGGTCTACGGGATGGCCGGCCCGCAGAGCCCGACCTTCACAATTGGCGACAGGATCTACGGTCCGTTCGCCGACTATTTCGGGCGATCCAGGAGTCAGGTGTCAGCCTCGATCGTGAACTGGGTCGAGCCGTCGGGACGCCTCTTTCGGGTGCACACCAGGGCTCTCGCCGCCTTCCAAAGCGCCGCCCAGAACATCAACGCCGCCGCTGCCGGCTACACGGTCAGCACCGGAGCCGCCTTCAACTGGCGCAACATCTCGGCGAGCAACCAGATGTCCCATCATGCCGTGGGCAACGCCATCGATATCAACCCCCCACAGAACCCGGTCACCACCGGGGCGCTGATCACCGACATGCCGCCTGCCTACCGCCAGGCGTGGACCGCTGCCGGGTTCTGCTGGGGTGGCTCCTGGCGATTCAGCAAGGACAGCATGCACTACGCCTGGAGGGGCCCGGCGGCGACCGCCGGTCTGACCACGCGGATCATCCCATATGCCCCCCTCACCACCTCGGCCGACTTCACCACCTTGGCCTTGGATGCCCCTTCGGCCGTGGCTGGGGCGGATCTCTACGCCATGTCGGGAAAGCGTCGGGACGGAGGCGACGACCTCTACGGCCTGGTCCCGATCAACGGGCACTGGCAGATGCAGGTGGCCGGCGCCGGCGCTCGCTTCGGCATCCTCGGGGTGAGATGGACCACTGGCGCCCCTACCGGTGGCATCCCGCTGTTGGCCGACGCCAACGGGGATGGTCGGGCGGATCTGTGGCGGTTCAACACCGGCGGTTCCACCGTCAGCGCTGATGTCTACCTCGACTCGTCGCGGTTCCGCAGTGTCGGGACACACGTCTCGACCGGGGCCGCCTGGTCGGCTGATGCCGAGCTGGGGCTCGCCCTGTTCGACACGACCGACTGGGTCCCCGACCTCTATGTGATCCGGCGCAACACCGGCACCGTCGAGGTGTACTCCTCGGCGTCGGGGTATCAGCAGATGATCCACACCTCCAGCCTCTCCATCCCGGTGGGAAGCTCGCAGATTGTGCTCGCCGATCGCAACGTCGACGGGAGCACCGACATCTGGCTGGTGGGCTCGGGCAACTCGGCTCGGGTCGATGTCGTCCAGTGGTCTGATGGGTATGGGGGCGCCCCCGAAACGATCAACACCTCGATGTCGGTGCCCTCCGGGGCCTCGGTCCTCCCCGGTGACTTCGACGGAGACGGCCGGGTCGATCTGTATGTGGTCGCCGGTGGTCGGGTCTCGGTGTGGCTGGGCGGCGTCCCTGACCGGGCTATCGCCAACCTGGGGGTCTGGTTCACCACGCCCGGGCCCAACACCTTTGACGCCGGGCCGGTGTGTGTGGGGGAGTGCGACCAGATCGGATATGTCGATCAGAGTGGATCGTGGCGTCTGGCCCATGAGGTGGCGTGGGCGCCGTTCGAGTCCAGCTTCTACTACGGCAACCCGAGCGACAGCCCGTTCATGGGGGACTGGAACTGCGACGGGGTGGACACCCCGGGGCTCTATCGCCGCTCCGACGGCTTTGTGTACCTCCGCAACTCCAACACCCAGGGTGTCGCCGACATCAAGTTCTTCTTCGGCAACCCCGGCGACATACCCATCGCCGGTGACTTCGACAGTGACGGATGCGACACGGTCTCGATCTACCGGCCAGCCGAGCAACGCTTCTATGTGATCAACCGTCTCGGCTCAGCCGACACCGGGCTGGGGGCAGCCGACTTCTCGTTCCTGTTCGGCAACCCGGGGGACAAGCCGTTCGCCGGCGACTTCGACGGCAACGGTTTTGACGAGGTGGGCCTGCATCGTGAATCGACGGGTCGGGTCTATTTCCGTTTCAGCCTGAGCACCGGCATCGCCGACCGCGACTTCATCTACGGGGATCCCGGTGACTTCCTGATCGCCGGGGACTGGGAGGGGGACGGCGTCGACACCCCGGCCATCTTCCGGCCTTCGGACGGGAACTGGTACCTCCGGCTTTCCAACACCCAGGGCAACGCCGACCACATAATCCCGTTCGGTGTCGCCGACCGGAACTTCCTCCCGGTAGTCGGGCGCAACGGGTTCTTCTCCGTGTTCACGCCGCAGTCCGGTGTCGAAACCATACCGGGCGACACCGATCTCCTACCGTCGGAGACCGACTGAGGGGCTGACCTTGCTACATCGTCTAATGGCCCGGTTGTCACCGGGGGTCAGAAACCTGCTCAAACGGATCCCCGGCGCCTCCCAGCTGAGAGACCGGCTGTACGGGCAACCCCAGGGCCCGGCGCCGCGCCCGGGGTCCTTGCGTCCGGTGGTGTATCTCCCCACCTGGTTGCAGTGGGAGGTGATGAAACAGCGTCCGCAATACCTCCTGGAGGCAATGGCTGCTGCGGGGCACGAGGTTTGGTTCGTGGATCCCCGTCTTCGCGCAGAGCGGACTCTGGATGATCGGATCCACTTGGTTCGTTGGCTCAAGTCCACACCGCAGTCGGGTGTGATCCTCTACACCCATTTCGCCCCGACCCAGACTCTGATCGATCGCTTCGAGGACCCGGTCGTTGTCTACGACCTGCTCGACGATCTGGCCATTTATGAGCCGAATGAGCACGGGATGCCCGCTGAGCGCACGGTCAGGCATCATCATGGTCCGCTGGTGGAGGAAGCCGACGTGGTCATCGCTTCGAACCCGGTTCTCGTCGAGCGTCATCAGGCCGAGCGGGAGGATCTGATCCTGGTCGAGAACGGCGTCGACCTGGATCGGTTCGGCCCCGACGGTCCGGTAGCGGAGTCGCTCCCCGATGGCGTCGTCGTCGGCTTCCACGGCGCCCTCGCCCCCTGGATCGACTTCGATCTCCTGAATGCCGTAATCCGACTTCGGCCCGCGCTTCGGTTCGTGTTTGTTGGCCCAGTCGACCCATTGGTCAAAGGGGAGGCGGCCGAGCTGTCGGCCCTGCCCAACGTCCACCTCTTACCGGCCCAGCCATCGGACCGCATAGCCGAGTTCGTCCGGGGCTTCTCCGTGGGAATCCTCCCTTTTGTCATAAACGAGATGACGCAAGCAGTCACCCCACTCAAGATGTACGAGTACCTGGCCAGTGGTGTGCCCACGGTGGCCACCCCGTTGCCGGCATGTGTGCAGCATCCCGCGGTGGCGACGGCCTCCGACGCCGGGTCGTTCGCCGCCGGGATCGACGGTGCCCTCGATATGACCGCCCCACAGCGGCTCGACCTGCGTGCTCACGCCGAAACCGCCGCTTGGAGGCAGAGGATCGTCCCGCTGTTGAATCGGTTGGAGGAATTGGGACAGAGCACCGTGTCCTGAGACCGGCGACGCCTACTGACCCGCACTCCACCGCCGGGACCTCCGCTCCCAGTACCCGGTGATGTAGCCGGCCAGGGAAAAGGCGAGCCCGTTCAGGGTGGCGAGTGGGATCCAGAGCCATTTGAGCCAGCCTTCCATGTGGCGATATTTCTGGCGGCTCTTCCGATAGGTCATCGGGATAAGGGGTAGGGGGACCAGCAGGAGGATGCGGCGGTCGACGACAATCCCCAACAGGAGCAGAGTCCCGGCGAAAGCAAAACGAGGGAACAGATGCCGGTAGTGGATCGATCTCAAGCCGAGGTGCCCGTCGCCCCGTGCCCAAGCAAACGTGGTTCGGGCTTGTGCCAGAAGTCCCGACGGGGGCTGCCATTCGACCACAGCCTCGGGAACAAAGACCGGTTGATGGCCCGCAGCAACGAGGGCCTCGGCGAACGGGGTGTCCTCGTTCAGCCTTGCCTCCTCGGGGAATCCGCCGACCTTCTGCCACAGGCTGCGATGAAACGCCATCGATCGGGCGGAGGGAAGGAAGTCGGGAAAGACGACCTCCTCCTCGACAAACACCATCGTGAGACCGATTGCGGTGGACAGCGAGGTTTTGCCCTTCGGTCGATAGAACCCACCCACCCACTCGGCCCCTTCGAGGAGCGGTTTGGTGATCTCCTCGAGCCAGGTCGGTTCCGCCACACAACCCCCGTCGATACACACGATGTGGTCATGACGAGCCGCACTGATTGCTGTGTTGCGCCCGGTGGATCGCCATCCAGTGTCGGTGAGCACCCGCACCTGTGGATGCTGTGACGCATAGCCTTTGAGCAAGGCGACTGTTTCGTCCGTGGATCCTCCGTCGGCAACCACGACCTCATACGGACGAACGGTTCCATTCATCACCGAGTCGAGGAGCTCGACCACGGAATCGCTCTCGTTGTAGAGGGTCGTGATCAGCGAGACGTCGACTGTTTTTCGCGTCGCTTTCTCGGGACTCCCCATCGGTCTCCAGGCTACGCCCGGGTGAACGGCCGCTTGCGCTTCAGTTGGTGCCGAAAGTGCCGGAGATGGGGAGCCAGCTTGGTTGGCCCCAGATGAATTGGCTGTCGGCGTTGCCTTGGGTGTTGGTGTGGCGGAAGTAGAAGGTGGTGTTGGCGGGTCGGAACATTCCGGGGGTGTCGGTCCCGTCGACTTTCCCCCAGTCTCCGGCGACGAATCGGTCTCCAGGGTTTCCGAAGAAGAACTGGTTGTCGGCGATCCCGGTGGTCAACGTGTTGCGGTAGTAGACGAATCCGGTTGATTCGCGGTGGAGTCCGACTTCGTCGATGCCGTCTCCGTCGAAGTCACCGACGAACGGTTTGTCTCCGGGGTTGCCGAAGACGAAGGAGTATTCGGCTGCTCCCAATCCTCCGTTGTTGGCGCCGAGGGCGTTGATGATGTAAAAGCGTTGTTCTGAGGGCCGGTAGATGGAGAGGGTGTCGCATTCGTCTCCGTTGAAGTCTCCGGCGAGGGGGATGTCTGAGGGGTTGCCGAAGAAGAAGCGGATGTCGGCGATCCCCTGAGTATTCGAGTTTCTCAGATAGGCGAAGGCGTCGGTGGTGCGGAACAGTCCTGGGGTGTCGATCCCGTCGCAGTTCCAGTCGCCCATGAACGGAACGTCACCAGGATTGCCATAGAAGAAGGTGCGTATCCCGCCGACCGGATCCCGCAGTCGCCACTCCCCGGTCGCTGGATCCACCAGACCCACCGTGTCGATCCTGTGTGACCAGTCGGGTTCACCGTCAAATGCCGGGTTGTTGGTGAGTCGGGTCTGGCCAGTGCCGTCCCGGTTCATCACGTAGATCTCGTAGTTGCCGTCCCGGAACGAATAGAAGGCGATCTTGGACCCGTCGGGTGACCAGGCCGGCCCGGCGTCGCCGGCTGGGTTGTTGGTGAGTCGGGTCTGGCCGGTGCCGTTGGGGTTCATCACGTAGCTCTCGTTGTTGCCGTCCCGATCGGAAATGAAGGCGATCTTGGACCCGTCGGGTGACCAGGCCGGGTCGTAGTCGGCGGCTGGGTTGTTGGTGAGGTTGGTCTGGCCGGTGCCGTCGGGGTTCATCACATAGATCTCGTTGTTGCCATCCCGATCGGATATGAAGGCGATCTTGGACCCGTCGGGTGACCAGGCCGGGTCGTAGTCGGCGGCTGGGTTGTTGGTGAGTCGGGTCTGGCCGGTGCCATCGGGGTTCATCACATAGATCTCGAAGTTGCCGTCCCGATCGGAAATGAAGGCGATCTTGGACCCGTCGGGTGACCAGGCCGGCCCGGCGTCGATGGCTGGGTTGTTGGTGAGTCGGGTCTGGCCGGTGCCGTCGGGGTTCATCACGTAGATCTCGTTGTTGCCGTCCCGATCGGAAATGAAGGCGATCTTGGACCCGTCGGGTGACCAGGCCGGCGCCGCGTCGGCGGCTGGGTTGTTGGTGAGTCGGGTCTGGCCGGTGCCGTCGGGGTTCATCACATAGATCTCGGCGTTGCCGTCCCGAGTCGACACGAAGGCGATTCCGCCTGGGTTAGATGCCGCTGGGACGGGAACGTTGAGGATCATCACCGCGACGAACGCAACTCCAGTCGTTAGTACGCGCCGGGTGACGGTGTGACCGGTCCTTGACCTCACGACACCTCCACTGTCCACAGCCAAACTAGCGGCTGAGTTCACTCGACGCCGAAGGGCCACCGCCTCCAGCTAGTCGAGGTCAGCCGGGCTAAAAGTCCCCTGAGACCGGTAGCCAGTTGGGTAGGCCCCAGGTGAATTGACTGTCGGCGTTGCCTTGGGTGTTGGTGTGGCGGAAGTACAGGGTGGTATTGGAGGGCCGGAACAACCCTGGAGTATCCACACCGTCGATCTTTCCCCAGTCTCCGGCAATGAGTCGGTCTCCAGGGTTTCCGAAGAAGAACTGGTTGTTGGCGATCCCTGTGGTCAACGTGTTGCGGTAGTAGACGAGCCCGGTTGATTCGCGGTGCAGTCCGACCTCGTCGATGTCGTCTCCGTCGAAGTCACCAATGAAGGGCTTGTCTCCGGGGTTGCCGAACAGGAAGAAGTAATCGGCTGCTCCCAGGCCCCCGTTGTTGGCTCCGAGGGCATTGATGATGTAGAAGCGTTGCTCCGAGGGACGGTAGATGGAGACGGTGTCGCATCCGTTGCCGTCGAAATCGCCAGCGATGGGGATGTCGCCGGGGTTGCCGAAGAAGAACTTGATGTCGGCCACTCCCTGGGTGTTTGAGTTGCGCAGGTAGACAAACCCGTTGGAACGCCGGTAGAGCCCTGGGGTTTCCACCCCGTCGCAGTTCCAGTCACCCATGAACGGGAAGTCACCCGGAGTGCCGTAGTAGAACAGTGTCACCTGACCATTCCTGTACAGCCGCCATTCCCCGGTGCTCGGGTCGACCATCCCAACCTCGCCCGAGAAGTCGCCGGGTACGGTGCCGCTGTAGAACGGGGCGATTGAGGTCACCGAACCGTTGCCCCGCAACTCGTAGGCGGTTCCGTTGCTGCGCTGCACCCTGAACACCGAGTCGGAGCGGGCACCGCTCAGGTCGAAGTTTGATGGCTCCAGACCGCAACGGATGAAGTCGTAGAGACTGCGCTCTGCCCCTCCGCTGTCTCCGACGATCACCCTGCCGAAGTCACAGTCGACGAAGCGAACCGGTCGCTCCGGCGGCCGGGCGTGCTCGTCGATGATGAGGTTGCCGCCACCGGTCTTGATGTTGGACCATATCTGGGTGTCGGTGAATGAGTCATCTCCAGGCTCTCCCAGGGCGTGGGAGTGAACCGCTGAGCCGTTGCCCAACAGGATCAGGTTTTTGTAGACGTAGGAATTGGTATATGCCCCGTGCTCGACACCTGCCTGGCTGTTGTAGTACGCGATGAAGCCGTTGATCACGTGGGGCAGTTCGTTGTTCTGCCAGACGAAGATCCCGTTGGCGTCGTTGTTGTGGGCCCGGTTGTTGTTGAAAAGCCAGGTTCCCTGGGAGTCTTCCGGCCAGAGATACCCCGAGCGGTTGGCCCCTCCCTGGTTCTGGACACCAACCGCTACGGAGTTGGTGATTACCGGATTGCCTCCGGCGCCAAGATAGAACCCGGTTAGCCGGTGGTTGTTGCCGCCGCTGGCCTGCGTGACCAAGGCCGCCACGGCATGGTCGAACACCACATCATTGGGTTCGTTCATCATCCCCGACGCCGGGTCGTCCCACCAGTACGCCTCGCCTCTCACGTTGTAGGCGATGGTGTTGCGGAAGGTCACCCCGTGAGAGCCATGGGGAACGAAGGCGTGGCCCTTGGTGTCGCGGATTACCAACCCATCGACGACGGTGCCCCGACTTCCGTCCATCGACATGTGGATATGTAGCCCGTAGCGCCCGGTGGAGTCGTCGCTTCCTGGAAGGTTGGCAGGATCCGGCGCCATGTATCTAAAAGCGGCGTTCCTGATCGATGATGGCTGCGTCGACCTGATGAAGACATGGCTGTAGCCGCTGGGAGTCCCCTCGATCCGGACGTTGCGGGTGAGGTTCAAAAGCTCGGTGCTGTAGCCCAGGGCGTTTGGTGCCGGTGTCGAGGTGACAAGTGGGAAGTTCGAGTAGTTGCCGGGCGTGTTGGGCGCGGCACGGACTTCGTCGCCTGCCCACGATGATTGCCACGTGTAGGACCAGGCCGGCTTCGACTCCCCTTCGAGGATGATCCGACCACCTCCCATCACCCAAAGCCCGACATCCGAATTGATCACATCCATGCCGCCGCCGACGAAGTTGGACTCGGTGATTCCGGTGAATTGAATCAGGTGATCGACGTTCCCGTTGGTCGGCTTCATCTCGAGGGTCCCCAGGACAATGATGTTTCCGCCTGAGGTGATCGTGGTGTCAGCGCCGGGGTTCAGGGCCCAAGTTTGACCGGCCGGCACCGTGAATCCGGCGGGGTAGTTGCCTGAGTTGAGCGTCTGATCGGCGGCTTGAGCCCGGTTGGAGATGCCTACCACTACCCCGAGGATCGCCACCAGTGCCACCAGGGCCAGCAGCAGGCGTCGCTCCCATTGCAGCCGTGCGAGATGTGAGCGACCTCGGGCGGCCGCCGAAAATGCTCTGGTCACCAGCTGTTGTCTCCTCGTTGGCTGGGGTGCCAGTCCCATTCCGGTCTGCCATGACCGGCGTGCGCGATGCAAGACGTTAACGCCGATCACGGACAAGCCACGTCCTCGAGAAGGAAGCGGCCGACCAGGTCATTCCTTGCTAGGCGGGATCTGCGCTGCGCCGCAGCGCCGGCCAGAGCAGGGTGAGGGTTAGAAGTGCGATCAGGTACAAGGGGTAGGCGTACCGGAATTCCTGGGCCGGTGAGGTGACCACGACATTCAGCGTGTGGGCCACGAGGACCGTGGAGGGGAGGAGAAAGCGTCGGGCCCGGAAGGCGAAGACGATCACGGCGGCCAGGGCCGGTAACAAGAGAATGGCGGGGCGCCAGGTGAGCCAGAGGCGGCTGTCGATCTCTGCCCAGCGCCACACCCGATCCGTCAGGTCGAACGCCCATCCGGCGAGGGGATCGCGTGCCAGCCCAACGGTGTTGGGCGGGATGTCGTAGGGCGGACGATGAAAGTATGCGTCGCTTGGCTGGGCCGGGGCGTAGACGAAGTTGGCGGCACAGAGCCGGTGCGCCAGCACCGAGTCGAAGTCGCGAAACAGGACATCGATCTCGAGACCGAGGTACTCCCCGGGTGATTCCCGCACCGGGGCCTGGTTGAACTGGGGGTCGAAGAGGAGGGGGGTGCTTTCGGAGCAGTCGTAGCGATCGCGCCAGACACTGAGAGGACCCACCGCTTCCATCAGGGCGATGTCGGCCTCGCTGAAGGTCTCCGGCTCATCGTGGTATGAAGCGGCCACGTCGGGGAGAAACACCTGGGCCGGCTCGATGGCCGAGCCCTGGACGTCGATGATGGCGTACAAGGGCCCGACGATGAGGAGCACGGTCAGGACTGCCGTGCCCAGCGTGATCCCAATCAGGCGCAGGTGCCGCCGGTAAACCCAGGCCAGGACGAGAAGCACCAACAGCACAGTGATCGGCCCGTTGCCCCGGAACAACCACACCCCGGCCAGGGCCAGCCCCAGCCGAACCGCCGGCCAGAGTCGGTCGGCTCGCTCCGAGTCGACCGCCAGGGCGAGGAGCTCGATCCAGACCCAGAGCATGAGCAGGGCGAAGGGGACGTCCTTCCATAGGGCGAGGGTGGTCGGGGCGACGGCAGGAGAGAGCCCGAGGAGCCAGGCGGCGCCCACCGCGAGCCAGGTGGGTACCCCTGCTTCCACCAGGCACCAGGCCGCGTAGGCGAGCAGGACACCGAGCACGAGGAGCTGGAAGAGGGTGACCAGCCCTGGTTGGGCCCCACCCAGGCTCAGGACGTTGAGATACAGCGTATGGATAGCCGGGTGATGGTTGGTGTAGACACCGGCCGCCACCTGCCCGAACTGGTCGATGGTGTCGCTTGAGGCAAACCCAGGGTGCCAGCCCAGCCACCAAACGAAGACAGGCAGGACGGCGGTGCCGGCGAGGAGCCAGGATGGGAGGGCCGGACGTGGGAGACGCACCAGCGGGAGGATAAGGGGGCGACCGATTCTGAGAGAGACGCGGTCAGCGGCTCAGGGTGGGGTATCGAATCCGCAAGTCGGGCCGGCTGTCGCCGCAAGTCGTCGGTCCAAGGTGGCCAGATTGGTGTCCAATGCCTCGGCCAAGGCCACATACCAGGCGTCGTAGGCCGTGATGCTGGCACGCAATTGCCAGACCCGACCGGCGAAAGGCTCGAACGTGAAGAGGTCCACCGACAGATCGAGGAGATCGGCGTAGGCAAGTGCGGCGACATCGGCGGAGAGATCACCCGACAGCTCGGCTCGACGGAGCACGTTGGCTGCCTCCACAGGCATCAGATGGGGTGCTGCCAGGCGATCGCCTGCCAGCCGCTCCTCAGCCCAATGCCCCAGGGACCCGGAGTCGACCAACGCCGCCACTACGACCGATGCGTCAACAACCGCTGTCACCGACGGTCGGCGTCTCGGTGGGAAAGGATCTTGGTAGCCGAAAGGGTCGACCCGGTCGCATGCTTGCGTGCTGCTACCCGGGCAAGCAACGTGTTGACGTCGGGTCTGTGGGCCAGCTCGATCAACTCCCCTCGGAGGTATTCCTGGAGTGAGCGGCCACTTCGTGCCGCACGAGCGGCCAGCTCATCGCGTGTCTCATCGGGAATGTCCCTGATGGTCATCGAGACCGACATACCTGCATGCTGCATGTGTCGCTGCCGAGGTGCAAGCCCCCCCGGTGGCTCACGGC
>Ga0209341_10004707_pt1 | contig 12515 bp, 14 predicted proteins | sample RifCSP13_2_FD_184020 | JGI IMG/M metagenome (GOLD analysis project Ga0209341, IMG submission 184020) | Soil microbial communities from Rifle, Colorado - Rifle CSP2_sed 13_2 (SPAdes) (version 2) | ecosystem: Environmental > Terrestrial > Deep subsurface > Rock core/Sediment | place: Rifle...
GCGGAGAGGGTGGGATTCGAACCCACGGTGGCCACAAGGACCACAACGGTTTTCGAGACCGCCCCGATCGTCCACTCCGGCACCTCTCCTGATAGGGGGATTATAGCAGAAGCTATCCCACCGATCAATCAACTTTAATCCACCCCGCTAAGGCGCAGCAGCCTGGCCTGAATCGGGATCGACCATCAGGATCGAAGCATCCACCACCTCGAAATCAGACCCTTTGACTTGCCCCAGCTGGTGCAAGACGTCATTATCCCAGCCCTCATCCGGCGCGCCGGAGATGTACCAGGGCGATCCGTTGTCCGCCAGGATCAGGCCATACGTTTTCAACGCCTGCAGGATCACTTTGACCGGCGGCGCAAAGCCGGTAAGGGGGTAATCTGCCCGCAGCCGCAGGCGCAGGCCCATCGGGGGATACTCAGCCCCCGTCCGGTCTGAAGCGTCATGGCGGGCCGGCCACACGTGCGCCTTCTGCGTTTGCGGCGCGGTGAAGCGCAGCGCGTGGCGGATCGCCCCGCCGGTCACTTCATCGTAGCGCACCAGCCCGGGCAGGATGGGTAAGCCGGCCGCGTCGCCAGACGTCCAACCATCTGGCCGCAGCCGGTGGGATTTGAGGTCGAAGATCGCCCCGTTGGCGGCCTCCCAGCTGCCGTCTGGCTGTGGGAAGGCATAATACAGCTCGTAAAGGATGCAGCGCTCCCGGTCGACCACGATCACGTGCCGGTCGCCGTCCGCATCTGGTCCCCCTTCAATCGGCGCGTTGGGCGGCAGGGGATATGGGCCGGGATCGCTTTCCCCCGGCCACCAGATGAAATTCACCTGCACCCGGGGCTGATCGCCGGGCACGTCGCTGAATGGAATCCCGATCGGGCTGTTGGAGCCGGGTGGCCATACGCCTGAACCAAAATCTGGGTGAAGACCGGTATTCTCCCCAATCGTGGCGATGTAAGCCTCTGAGTTGGGGTGAAGGGGCAGCGTATCCACCCGGCTGTTCCAGATATTATCGGCGGGGAAAACATCGCAACCCGCGATCCGCGGCGGCGGCGCGCCCGGCTTCACGATCAGCGGGAGATAGGCGCGCTCCTCTATTCTCGCCTCCCCAGGCTGCCCCGCGGCTGCCTGGCTGGCAGACAAACTGGCCAGCCCGTCTGGTTTAACTTGCCAAAGGGCGATGCTTGCCAGCAGGAGCAGGCTGGCGGTCAAGCTCACCTGCCTGCCAATCGGCTTGAATGACATTCTAAGGGTCCGTATACCGGCCTTAGATTTCAACCACCGTGTGCAGCTCCGGATAATACACCTGCCTTATCCCCGCCTCAGCCAGCTTTTCGCTCAAGGCCTGCGCCGGCCCGGCTTCCCCGTGCACCAGGAAGACCCGCTTCACCTGCCCTTTCACCGCCTGGGCGTATTCGGCCAGGAAGGGCTGCCCGGCGTGGGCCGAGAAGCCGCCGATCGTCACCACTTCCGCCCGGCGGGTGAACTCCTCGCCGAAGATCTTGATCTTCGTCTCCCGGTCGGCCAGCCGGCGGCCCAGCGTGTAGGGCGCTTGCCAGGAGACGATCAAGACCGTGTTGCGTGGGTCTTCGATGTTGTTCCGCAGGTGGTGCAGTATCCGGCCGCTTTCCGCCATGCCCGAGGCGGAGATGATGATCATGGGCTGCTCGATATCGTTGAGCGCCTTGGACTGCTCGACCGAGCGCGTGTATGTCACCAGGCCGTAGCCCAGGATCGAATGGTGCACGTCGTCGCGCAGGAAATCCAGCGACTGCTGGTCCATGCACTCCGGGTGGGCGCGGAAAATATCCGAAGCGTTCACCGCCAGCGGGCTGTCGACCACGACCGGAACGCGCGGGATTTCCCTCCGGTCGATCATCTGGTGCAGGTCATACACCAGTTCCTGGGTGCGCCCGACCGCAAAGGCCGGGATGATCACCTTGCCGCGCCGGGCGACTGTCTTGGTGACCACCTGGCGCAGCTCGACGTAAGAGTCCTGCGGGTTTTGGTGGGTCTTATCCCCATACGTGCATTCCATGATCAGGGTATCCGCGCCGCTGGGCAAAATCGGATCGCGGATCAAGGGCAAGTCGCGCCGCCCGATGTCGCCTGAAAACCACACGCGAGTTCTGCGCCCGTTCTCTTCGATGTCCAGGACGACTGCCGCCGACCCCAGGATATGTCCGGCGTCCACCAGGCGGGCGATCACGCCCGGCACGACTTCGAAAGGCTGGTCGTACTCGCTGCTTTCGAAGTATTGCGCCACCTGGGCGGCGTCTTCGACCGTGTAGAGCGGCTCGATGCGCGCTTCCCCGCGCTCGATGCGCGCTTCCCCGCGCTTGGCGCGCCTTTTATTGATGAACTCGGCGTCCGATTCGTGGATGCTGCCCGAGTCGAGCAGCATGATATTGGTCAGGTGGGCCGTGGCGTGGGTGGTGTAGATCGGCCCACGGTAGCCCTTCTTGACCAGGTGGGGCAGGTTGCCGCTGTGATCCATGTGGGCGTGGGACAGGATCACCGCGTCGATCGTGGCCGGGTCGAAAGGGAAATTACGATTGCGTTCGTACGATTCCTGGCGCCGGCCCTGGTAGAGACCGCACTCCAGCAGCAGGCGATGGCCATTGATCTGCAAAAGGTGCTGCGAGCCGGTCACCGTGCGCGCCGCGCCGTGGAAAGTAATTTTCATCTTGGAGCTTATCCTTGCCAGAGCAGATTGAGAATCTCATCCCCATACTGCTGCAACCGCCAGGGGACTTGGACCAGGATTGCGTTTAACTCTTCCCGGCTGACTGAATCGTGCGCCGCCAGGGCGTAGAGCAGGTCGCGCGGCAGCACAACGTCTGAATTAACCCCGATCCGTTGGGCGGTCTTCTTGCGCCAACCGCGTAGCGTATCCAGGCGAGCGAGATACCGCTCGTCAGGCCGGGGCTGGCGGGGTGGGTAGAGCGGGTCAGCGCGCAGGCCGCGCTGGACGGCGCGCAACAACCCCTCGGCGTGTCGCTGTAACTGCTTTGGGTTCAGGTACGCGCATCGCTCGAGGGCGCGCAGATCACCTGGACAAGCCGCAGCGATCGCCAGCAATGTGCGGTCGCTGATCACCTTAAACAACGGTCGGTTGATCGATTTCGCCACATGCTCGCGGTAACGGCACAATTCCTGTAGGACCGCGGTCTGCTGGGGGCTCAGCTCGTTCACCCCGCTGACTCGCCAGCAGGCTTCAGGCGTCTCTTCCGGATCGCGCCCGTTGACGTAGCGCAAGCGGTTGAAGTCCTCCAGGGCTAGAGGCCAGCGATTCTTGGCTTTCAGTTCGGATTTAAGGCGGTAGCGCAAGGGGATCAGGTAATGGGTGTCCTGGCGGGCATAATCCAGCATCTCTGCCGGCAGCGGGCGTTGTCCCCAATTGGCGCGCTGGTGGCGCTTGTCCAGCTGGACGTTGAACTCCGCCTTAAGGATCGACCCCAGCCCCACTTCTTCCCAGCCGAGGATGCGCGCCGCCAGCATGGTGTCAAACAGATTGGCAAAGGAGAATCCGAAGTCGCGCTTCAGCGTGATCAGATCGTATTCGGCGGCATGGAACACTTTCTCGATCTTTTGGTCGGCAAACAGCGCACCCAGGGGAGAGAGATCGTCCAGCGCCAGCGGGTCTACCAGGAAATCCTCCTCCGGGGTGGAAAACTGGATCAAACACACTTGTTCCTGGTAGGCGAACAGGCTGTTTGATTCTGTATCGACTGCCAGGATCGGCTCGCCGGCGATGCGGTCCACCAGCTGGCGTAAAGCGGCCGGGCGCGTGATCAGCAGGGGCGTCTGGGGTTGGCGGGCAGTCATGGCCGAGTTATTATAGCCTATTCCTCTCACAGGTATTTTTCCAGCACCAGCGCGTCCTCGCCGTCTGAGTAATAACGCGACCAGACCCCCGAACGCTGGTAGCCAAGGCGTGAGTACAGGCGGATCGCAGCTCCGTTGGAGGCGCGCACGCTCAAGCGGATGCGCGGCACGACCAGGCGATCCTCGCAGGCCCTCAACAAGGCTGTGCCGATCCCTTGCTGGCGATATTCTGGCAATACGCCGATCGTGGCGATCCAGGCCAGCCCTTCCGATCGGCGGATATCGGCGGCGATAAAACCAACCAATTGACCATCGGACATCGCTCTCAAGCGCACCACGTTCGGAAAGGTCAGCACGCCGATCAAATCCCACACAGGCCAGGCGTCATTCGGAAAACATACCTGCTCCAAATGGCGCAGGCTGTTAAAATCGCGCCAGGTAGCCGGCTCGATGATCGCCGGGCTACCTGGCGTATCTGAGATCGCAGAAACCATCTAGCCTTCTCGGCTCTTCATGAAACTCTCTAACATGGAGGTGAATTCCATGGGGAAGATATACTTCGTGGACGGGCTGCTCCCAATGGTTTTGAGCGTTTCAAAGTACTGCAAGGTCATGGTCTTCGGGTCGACCGTTTGCGCTACGGAGAAGATTTTATCCAAGGCAGCCGAGAAGCCTTCGGCGCGCAGCAGCTGGGCTTGCTTTTCGCCTTCGGCCCGCAGAATATTGCCCTGCTTCTCGCCCTCGGCCCGCAGAATATTGGCCTGCTTCTCGCCCTCGGCAACATTGATCGCCGCCTCTCGCGTCCCGGTCGACTCGGTGACCACAGCGCGGCGGATGCGCTCCGCTGACATCTGGCGGTTCATCGCATCCTGGACTTCGCGCGGCGGGACGATCTCGCGAATCTCGACGTTGGTCACCTTCACCCCCCAGCGCTCGGTAACCTCGTCTAGCCGGGCGCGCAGCATATTGTTGATGTGTTCGCGCTCCGAAAGCACATCATCGAGGGACATCCCGCCGATCACCGCCCGTAAAGTCGTGGTGGCCATGCCCAAAGCTGCAGCTTCGAAGTTACCGACTTGGAGTACGCTCTCTGCCGGGTCGAGCACCTTGTAATACCACAGGAAATCGATCGAAATTGGGGCGTTATCTTTGGTGATCGAGGTTTGGTGCGGGATCTCACGCACCTGTTCGCGCAGATCCACCCTTATGGCCCGGTCGACGATGGGGATCAGGAAAACGATCCCCGGTCCCTTGGCCCCGATGCAGCGCCCAAGGCGAAATACAACCAGACGCTGGTATTCGGGAACGACCCGGATAGCAGATGCGATCAGGGCAAACACAACAACGACGACAAACCCAATCAGACATAGTACGATAGTTGCCTGGTCCACGGTCGACCTCCTTTTTATTATTCTGCCTTTTCAACGTCCAGGATAAAGCCCTCACGAGCGATCACGCGCACTTTGGAACCGACCGGGATCGGTTGTTGGCTGCGCGCGCTCCATAACTCTCCGGCAACCTGCGCCGAACCCTCCGCGTGGATATCTGTCTTTGCTTCGCCGATCGTGTCGATCAACGCTTTAAGATCGTGCACTGGGCGTACCCGGTCTGCCTCCAGCGTTTTCTGCGCCACCAACCAGACAAAACCGACGACCAGCAAAGAAACGAGCAGCGCGAGGAAAGGATTTACCGCCGGTTTCAAACCCTCCCCTTGAAACAAGAAGATCGATCCAACCACCAGGGCTGCGATGGAGACACCGAGATAAACCATCCGTCCAGACCTCCGTAAAGCGAATAGAAAGGGAAGCACCCCTAACAATAACAGTCCCAATGCCCAATAGTTGATCGGCAAGCTGTAAATCCCCCAACCAGCCAGCACCAGCAGGATCAGGGCGGCAACCTCCAGCAGGCCGGTGCCCGGATTGAGCAAGGCCAGAATAGCGAGGAGTGCCCCTCCCACCAGCAACAGATAAGCGACGTTCGGATTGAGGAGGATCGCTTCGATCATACAGACTCCTGGTATTCGGTTCTCTCAACCGAATTACTGTCTCCATTATACATCTTTTGCCTTCCTCCATACAAAAACCCACGTGGTATGATTAATCCGTGGCGGTTGCCTTCTATCTTCCAGGAAATCTCCCGGTATATGTCTCATCCATGCTTTTGGGACTGGGGGCGACGCTTGGCCTGAGCTGGGTCGCCCGGCAAGCTCCGCCGGAGCGAAGGCTGCGGGAGGTGGATGCCGGTCTGGTGGCCTTACTGGGAGGGCTGATCGGGGGGCGGATGGCTTTTGTGGCTGCAGACTGGAGTTACTTTCAATCCCATTGGGGAGAAATACCCCTGATCCACCTGGGAGGGATGTCCTGGGCTGGCGTTTCAACGGGTGGATTGGTTGCCCAGGCTCTCCTGGCCCTGCTGACCCACCAACCGCTGGGAACGATAATCGTCGCACTGTGGCCTTTATGGACGAGCGTCATGGTAAGCGCCTGGCTTAGCTGCTGGTTAGACGGCTGCGCCTATGGCGCGCCGGTCGCAGATTGGTGGGGGGTACCGGCACGCGACGAGTGGGGTACAATTGTCCTGCGCTGGCCGACCCAGTTGCTCGGCGCGCTGCTAGCCGTGATTCTGTTTGGCTTTTTAAACTGGGCTCACCAAAGATGCCTCCCTCCCCGGCTCTCAGCCGGCCTGGGGGTGCTCGGCCTCTCCCTGGAGATGCTGGCGCTTTCCTTTCTGAGAGCCGATCCCAGCTTGCAATGGCACAACCTGCGCCTGGAAACCTGGGCGGCGCTGGCGCTGGCAGTAGGCACATTTCTGGCGTTACTGGTTATGGCTATTCGACTATTCAACCAACCGACTGAGCGACTATGAAACTAACGATATCTCTTGCGCAGATCAACACCCATCTGGGGGATGTAGAAGCCAACTTGGAGAAACACCTGGCTTTGGCCCAGGAGGCGCGCGCCGCTGGCGCCGACCTGCTGGTCTTCCCCGAACTATCCCTGACTGGCTACGTGCTGCAGGACCTGGCCTCGGCCGTCGCCCACCCACCCTCGGCGGATGACCCGATCTTCCGGCACCTGCTGGAGGTCAGCCACGACCTGGACCTGGTCGTCGGATTCGTCGACGAGGACCGCCGCCACCGCTTTTTCATCGCCTCAGCCTACCTCTCACAGGGCAAAGTAGTGCACGTCCACCACAAGGTCTACCTGCCGACGTATGGCTTGTTCGATGAAGGGCGCTTCTTTGCCTGGGGAGATGCCATCCGCGCCTTCGACACTCGCTTTGGCCGGGCCGGCATCCTGATCTGTGAAGACTTCTGGCATGCCTCACCGCCCTACCTGTTATGGTTGGACGGCGCTGACTTATTCCTGTTCGCCTCCGCTTCGCCGGGGCGCGGCCTGACTGCCGAGCCCCAGTTGGAATCGGCGCGCTGGGTGGAACACATCAACCGGGCTTACGCCAGCTTGTTCACCACATTCGTCGCCCACACCAATCGGGTTGGCTACGAAGATGGCCTCAACTTCTGGGGGGGCTCTACACTATTCGATCCCAATGGTGACTTGATCGCCAAGGGGCCTTACCACGAAGAGGGCTTGACCCTGGCGGAGATCGACCTTAACCAGTTGCACCGCACGCGGGTTCGCTTACCCTTGCTGCGTGACGAGCGGACGGCGTTGGTAATGAGGGAGTTAGGGAGGGTGTTGGGGGAAATCTGAGAACCTATGCCTTCCAATCCCAATACTCCTTTACCCCAGGACGCAATCCCTTCGCCCGAGCGCCAACCCTGGAAGACAAAGGTTGGCGCTCTGGTCGCGCTTTTCTCCAGCAAAGGCGCTCGGGAAGGGTACCTGGCATCCCTGGACCAGGGCGTGATTAGCGCGGCCAATTTCCTGGCGACAGTTATCCTGGCACGCAACGTCGACCCAACCGAGTTGGGTGTTTATGGAGTCGGCTTCATCTCCTTGCATCTGGTACGGTCTTTTCAAGAGGGGTTGGTGATCCAGCCCTTGAATGTCTATGGGGCGAGTATGGACAAGACGGCATTCAAACGCTACGCCACCAGTTCGGGCATCATCCAAGTTCTGCTGTCGATCCTGTCCGCCCTGATCGTGGCAGTCAGCGGAAGGGTTCTAACGGTCCTTGGGAATGACACCGCCGGGCCGGCGCTGTTCTCCCTGTGGTTTGCCTTCCTTTGGTGGCAGCTACAAGAATACGTCCGCCGCATGCTTTATACGCGCGGGGCCGTCTTCAACGCGGTCGTCAACACTGTCATGGCAAACACCGTGCGCCTGGTTTTGATGATCCTATGGGCATCACAAAGCAAATTGAGCGGCATCGCCGGATTGTACGCCATCGCCTGGGGAGCCTTGGCGGCCTTAATCCCCGGCATGTGGTCCACCTGGGCTTATTGGACCAAGGATTTTCTAAGCATAAAAATAACCTGGCAGCGGAACTGGGGGTTTGGCCGTTGGGTGTTGGGCGGCACGCTTGCGAACTGGGTGGCTGTAGAATTTTACCCGGTGCTGGCCGCCGGGCTGATCAGTTTCGCTGCTGCCGGCGCTTACCGCGCCCTGCAGAACCTGGTTGCACCGATCCACCTGCTGCTGCGCGCGACCGACACCTTTCTCACCCCGCGCGCCGCAAATATCTACGAAAAAAACGGCCAGAGAGCTCTATCTCGCACGTTACGCCTGATTTACCTGGCAGCCGGTATTCCGATCCTGGCGATATTGATCGTTGCCATTACATTCCCGAAGCAGCTGCTCCACCTTGTCTATGGAGATACCTATCTCGCCTACAGCGACGGCGTAGTCCTGATGGCGCTCTTCTATGCCCTGTGGTTCGCCTACTGGCCATTACAGACCATCTTTAAGGCGGCCCGGTTATCCCGCCCCATCTTCGTCGCCAACCTGGTGGCAATCCTCTTAATGTTTACAGTGGGAATCTGGATGATCCTACGCTGGGGAGTCTATGGCACGATCGCCGGCCAGGCGCTCAACGCGCTGATGGTCGGATTGATCTTGTGGGGGACGTGGATTGGAATAAAACGTGAAACGTGAATTTGTAAGAGGGGCTTAGAAGAAGATTGTCTAAACAGTCAAGCTGCCCGTTTATGACTGCCGAAACGCAGTAGCCCCCGCGGTAGCCGGCCATCCCAGCCTTTCTGCCAGCGAAACCAGAAGGCGATCAAGAAAGCCAGGCAGAGCAGTTTTATGTCAAATCCCAGGCTCGCATATTTAACATAGAGACGGTCAAAGCGCAATTTTTGCCGAGGAGTGAGATAGTAATCCCCGGCGACCTGGGCCAGGCCGGAAAGCCCCGGCAGCACACGATGGCGTTCAGCATATTCCGGGATAGTTTCTAGATAGCCGTGCACCAGGATTGTTCGTTGCGGGCGTGGGCCGACGAAGCTCATCTCACCGCGCAGGATGTTGATCAATTGGGGCAACTCATCCAGGGCGGTCTTGCGCAAAATGCGCCCGACCAGAAGTACACGCTCGTCCTCTTCACCGGCCAGGACCGGCCCAGTGCTCTCCTCTGCGCCGACGACCATGGTGCGCAACTTGAATTGACGAAAATTAATACCCCCTTTGCCGACCGAGTTCTTTACGAATAAGACCGGGCCGGGATCCTCTATCCATACCAGGACAGCGCTGCCCAACCAGATCGGAGCGGAGAAGATCAAGCCGAATAGCGCCAGGATGAAGTCAAACAGACGCTTTGACAGCGGGACAGACCCTGGTTCCCCGATGATCTCGAGATGGCGCTGGTGGACTTCTTCCTGGATACGCTCTGATGGCGGGGAGTTATTCTCCCACCAGCGTTCGGATGACAATTGCATATGACAGGATTATACTCTACTCACCTATTTCCCATCCCCCGCCCGTTTTCCTCCTCTGATGTATAATCGTAAGCATGGCAAGACGGACATCCCAACGATTTCTCGCTGGCCTGGGACTGGCAGGTCTGATCGGGCTCTTGTTAAGCCTGGTCCTCCCGACTTTGGCTGCGCCGCAGGTGCAATTCACGCCGTTTCCGACACCCACTCCGGGGCTAGATGGACGCATTATTTATATCGTTCAACCGAACGATTCGTGGTGGCTGATCGCCGCTAGGTTTAATCTCAAACCCGAACAACTGTATGAATTAAACAACGCCACCAGCGAGACGATCCTTGCCGTGGGCAAGGAGGTCCTGCTCGGTTTTGGCGGCCCTGCCGAAGTCACCCCGACCGCCGGCCCGACCCCCACCCCAGCACCCCTTTTGCCCACCCCCACCCCGCGCCCTGGTTCGGGGACCCTGTGCGTGTTAGTCTATGACGACACGAATGGCGATTCTCTCCGCCAGGAAGAAGAGGTATCCATCCCAGAGGGAGCGATCAGTGTGACCGATCGGGCCAGGAAGGTTTCGCTGACACAAACCACATCCAGCGGTTTGGAGCCCTACTGTTTCGAGGATCTACCGGAAGGTGAATACAATGTCAGCGTAGCCGTGCCTGACGGTTACAACCCAACCACGGTGTTAAATTATGCCCTACTTGTGGAGCCGGGATCTGAGACATACCTGGACTTCGGCGCGCAAATCAGCTCCGCTGCGCTAGCGGAAGCTCCTGACACCACCGGCAGCAGCCGGTCACTGCTTTTCGGAATCTTTGGAGCTCTACTCCTTCTTGCCGGGATCGCCCTGGGAGTTTACGCTGGCTGGATGGGAAGGGCTAAGAGCCGGGGGGCAGTGGAGTAGTGATGCACGAGTGTATGAGTGTTGGGGTATTTGCATTTTCAAAGGGTTCTATTGAATTATCAAGTCCCTCGCTGCTTGGCCTCCACCCGCCGCAGGAAGCGCGCTTCTTCGATCACCATCCGCTGGTGAGTACCTTCGCCGGCCAGCTCTGTTTCGTCCCAAGCCTGAACTATGAACGAGACACGCGAGCCATCCAAGGAAATGACCTCGGTGCGGACACGTACGGTGCTTCCGAGTGGGGTGGGAGCAAGGTGGCGCACATCGACGTGCACCCCGACGCTGGAGAAACCGGCGGGAAGGCGCTCCGCCAGCAAGCGATGAGATAGCCGTTCCATGAAGGCGATCAACCAGGGGGTTGCCAGCACGCGTGACGAACCACTGCCCATGTGCCGGGCGGTCTTGTCCTCGTCCACGGGGAAAGTTTCTTCTTTGATCAAGCCAGGTTGGATGATTTCGGTGAAGTCCATACATTACTCCTTAGGCCACGTTCCACCAATCCCGCCCTTCACGCAGGCCCAAGGCCGCCAGCTGGGCGCGGATCAGCAGGCGGGCGCCGCGGGCGCCCACCGCCGCCAGAACGATCGGGTGGTCATAGCGCTGCCACCATTCCAGTAGCGCCGTGGGCGCCAGGATAGGTAGACCACGCCGCTCCCGGCCGATCTTGCGCGGGTCGACGTCAACGAAGGCGACCAGGGGTGCACCCTGGCGGACAAGGTACTTGCTCAAGCGACGGCCGAGCATACCTGCGCCCCAGATAATCACCGCTTCTCGCCCGACCAGGGGGCCACGCTTTAGGTAATGCGCCTTGGCGCGTAGGAAATTTTCCAGGGCATACCGTCCGTCGCGGCGCGTCAACCGCTCGGGGCTTTCTCGCCAATCCAGCAAGACTTCTGGAACCTTGGCAAAATTTGCCCCGGCCAAGTACAGGCGCAACCACAGGTCATAGTCCTCCGGCCAGCCGTGTTCCTGGTAACCGCCGACCTGCTCCACCCACCGCCGGCGGAAGACTACGCTGGGATGCGCCAACGGGCTTTCCACGAATATCTCACGGCGGATGTCGGCGTCGGCAACCAGCGAATTCAACCAGTCCAGATACAGGCGAAAGCCCTGGTGCACCTGCCCAGGTGGGTAGCCCCTGACTAGGCAACCCACTACCGCCACCTCGGGATGCGCCTCCAGGAAACCGATCTGCCGATCAAAGCGCTCCGGCTGGCAGCGGTCGTCGGCATCCATGCGGGCCACATAGGGGGCGCAGCAGGCTGCCAGGCCAGCGTTCAGGGTGGGGATGATACCTCCATGGGGCCGGGAGAGCAGGCAAAAACGGCTATCCCGGTTGGCCCATTCCTGCAAGATAACAGCCGTCGTATCGCTCGACCCATCGTCGACGGCGATGACCTCGAAATCGGTGAAGGTCTGGCAGGCCAGGCTGTCGAGCGCTTCGGGGAGCGTTCCGGCGGCATTGTAGCATGGCAGGAGCACTGACACGGCGGGCATAACCTGATTGTACCTGAAAATTATAAACGCCTGGTTGTCACCGGGCGCATCCTTTATTTCCTGATGATTGAATGATTGGCTTTTGTGCTGCTTTAAATCTAAATCACCTTCGCCGCCGCCCCTCTTTGCTCGCTCCCCCAACCAACCACCAGGCGATCAAGGCAATCAGCGCCCAGAGCAGGCCGCCGGGCAACTCTTCGCGATAAGCAGCCCACACCATCCAACCCACCACCCAGACCAGGGCGAGTAACCAAAGGCCAAAGCTTACTATGCGTTGCACCCCATCACCTTCCCGCAGAGTCCCCATACCAATACCGTTCATTTTTTAAAACGTCACACGGTGCAATCGGTTACAGTTTATAAAAATGTAACCAGCAGTGTAAGTTGTCTCCGGCGTTCAAATGCGCGATACTGTTTGGGGTGAGGGGACCGAATGTATAATCAGGTTGGGAGCAATA
>Ga0209341_10004709_pt1 | contig 12510 bp, 16 predicted proteins | sample RifCSP13_2_FD_184020 | JGI IMG/M metagenome (GOLD analysis project Ga0209341, IMG submission 184020) | Soil microbial communities from Rifle, Colorado - Rifle CSP2_sed 13_2 (SPAdes) (version 2) | ecosystem: Environmental > Terrestrial > Deep subsurface > Rock core/Sediment | place: Rifle...
GTGACGGTGACGACGGTGTACAGCGTAACCGTGACGGTGAGCGACGGCTGGGGGGGGATCGCGTCGGGTTCGGTGAACGTGACGGTGAACCCTCGTCCGAACACGCCTCCGGTGATTACTTCCGGTCCGACGGCGACGCCTTCCCAACTATTCGATAACAAGACCAGCAACCTGAGCGTGACGGCGTCGGACGCGGACGGGAACACGCTGAGTTACTCCTGGTCGGCGACGGGAGGCAGCGTATCGGGCACGGGTCCCACGGCGGTGTACACACCGCCGCGGGTGACGGTGACGACGGTGTACAGCGTAACCGTGACGGTGAGCGACGGCCGCGGCGGGAGCGCGTCGGGTTCGGTGAACGTGACGGTGAACCATCGACGGAAGAAATAGGGTTGTTTTCGGGAGACGCCCAGGGGAGCCATGATCGCCTTCACAGGGAACCGTCCTTCTTGGGCAAGGGCATCCGCGAGAGAAGTTTTTTTTCGCGGGCGATGCGGATCGCGTCCCGCAGGATCTCCGCCTTTATGGTCTTGTCCAGGACGCGCTCCAGCTCCCGGATCTGGGCCTTGAGATGATTTACCTAGGAGGCGGGGACCACCTGGTCATCGGCTCTCACGGCGACCAGTGCCCCATCGCGCATGTGCTTGCGCCAGTGGAACATCTGGTTAGGTTTGACGCCGTACTTGCGGGCCACGGCGGAAACTGAGGAGCCCGGATGCTCGGCTTCCACCGCCCGTTGCCGATTTCACGGGGTCACCAACCACCGGTGATGCACCTCTGACCTTACTTTCTCCGATTCGTCGAATGGAACGGAAACGCCCCGCCACGAACCCCCGGTTCTTTCATCGCGTCACGGAAGGCAATGAGTGTATAATTGCATCTGGCGGGGAGGGACCGGAAACCGTGAAATCCAAGCGCGCCTACCGCGTGATCTTCCATAACCACGGGAACGTCTACGAGCTCCATGCCCGGAAGGTAAGCCAGGGCGATCTGTACTCGTTCGTCGAGGTGGAGGATATTCTTTTCGGGGAGCGTCAAGCGGACCTACATTCCGCTGCAGGCGATCGTGCGGATCGACGAGGTGGAAAAGGAGGGCGTGAACAAGATCATCGCCGCCGCGGAGACTTCGTGCAACATAACGCCCTTCCCCATGCCGGTCGGTCCCACGGGCGGCAAGCCCCCCTAAGGCTCCCCCCCCCGTATCTACCGTTTCCAGCCCGCGTTGCTTCCGGAAAAAGACCTCGGGCACGATCCCCATTTCGGATGCCGGCCATCGGGATGGATCGTCCCGTTCAGGGAGGGTGTTGATAATATCCGCGTTTCCCCCCTCAATTTCGCGCCCCCGGAATGAAGGACGCCCCGGTTTCCCTCAATATCCTCTTTATCATCAATCGTTTTCAAGGTTATAGGAAAAACAGCAAGAAGCGGAAAATTTTATCGTTTTACGAAATTTTCCACAGATTTTGCGGAATTCCTGTTGACAGGGTTGTGGAATATGATCGGTGCGCCAAGCCTGTCTTGCCGATAAAACGCGTTGTCTATTTTTTAGGCACGCAGGCTGGCTCAGTATCCCCTGCTCGGCTTCCACCAATCGAGGTTGCGGGAAGGTCCCTTCGTGGCTCCCAGGCGGGATTCCACCTGTTCCAGGAAGAAGGGCTCGAAGACCCCCTTCGAGGCGCAGGGGAGCCATTCGGAGAACCGTTCGTCCGTATACTGGGAAGCCCGGTACGACGCGTCGATTTTCACCGTGGTCCGTATTCCGGTTCCCCGGATGACGGAAATCGTATACTCTCCGACCAGTCCCCGGAGGACGTGGTGCCGGTTCGGGCTTCCGCAGAAGCAGTACCTCGAATCGTACCTGCCCAATTCGAATTGCCTCAGTTCGATGTCGCGATCCTCCGCGACGATCCTCCCCGACTCCTTTTCCATGGACTTCACCTGGATGTTCTGTTCCGAAAGAGATACGAGAACGGCTTCCCACACATCGGTATATTGGTTTCCGTAGGTCCGGGAGGATGGGATCTCTTCCTTGGGGGGAGGGAACGCGGCGCATCCCGCGAGAAAGGAAAAACAGAAGACAAGCAGGAACTCAACCGCGAAATACCGTCGGGATCTCTTCATCTCCTGCCCCCGATCCATGGGTCCGACCGTTGGATTCCCGTGTCGGTGTCTCCAGGCCTCATGCGCTCAAGCGTAGTGAAAACCGGCGAAAAGTACAAGCGCCGGGATGTGCCGAACCGATTCCCGTCGGCTATTCCTTCACTTTCTCCGCCCGGTACTGGGAGTAGGCGTCCCGAACGGCGACATACGGGTCGAGGGCCGATTTCGTAAGATCCTCGTATTCCCCGATCCGCAGGGACACCTCGTTTTCCGCCTTGAGCGCTTTTGCACCGATGAGGACCTCGGTGTTCCCTACGTGGTTGACCGGGTCGAGGAAAGAGTCCCCCGTAAGCCCTGTCGCATCCCGCAGGCTCGAGGGTCCAAGGATGGGCAGGACGAGGTACAGCCCGTGCCCGAGCCCGTATATTCCGAAGGTCTGGCCGAGGTCCTCGTCCCGTGGGTCGAGGTGGAAGTCGTTCTTCGCGGGGTCGAAGAGCCCCCCGATCCCCGCCGTCGTGTTGATGCCGAACCGGAGCAGTTCCACCCCGGAGTTCCGGATCTTCCCCTGGAGGAGGTTGTTCGCGACCCGGATGGGCATCGCGATATTTGCGAAGAAGTTCCTCACGGAGAGGCGGACTCCCTCCGGGACGACCGCCCGGTACCCTTTCGCCACGGGTTTCATCACCCAGAAATAGGCCTTGTCGTTCACGACGAACAGGACCCGGTTCAGCGGCTCGAGGGGGTCCGCGAGGGCGGGGGGCGGGGTTTCTTGCGGAAATGGCTCCTCCGCGAAACCGGTTTCCGGGGACGAGGAATCGGAACCTGCACACGTCATCGCCGGCAGAAAGAGCAGGAATAATGCGAACAGATAAGGGGAAATCGAAAGCCTGGCCATCGACGCCTCCCGTGCCGCTCCAACACGCCGGAATTCGACCATTAGGGTAAGGGAACCCCCCGGACGATTCACTCCGGGAACAGGGGGGGACCGGCTGCCCGGTCCGGGACGACCCGTCCCGCAGCGCCGGGGAAGCAACGTTTTGGCGAAAAGATTATCTAAAGATATCGGCAGGTACGAAATGGCAGGGAGCCTTACCGGGGCCAGAAACGCGATCGCCGGGGAGACGCGATGGTATCGTTGGCCGAATCGATCGGGAAACGGACCCTCCAGGCGATCACCAGCATGGGGAGGATGATGATCTTCCTCTATGCTGCGGTAGCGACCCTCCCCTTCCCCCCCTACCGCGTCCGCCGCATCGTGAAGCAGGTTCACTTCATCGGGATGAAGTCCGTGTTCGTCATCGTCCTGACGGCGGCGTTCACCGGAATGGTCCTCGGTCTCCAGGGGTACTACACGCTGCGGAAGTTCGGGTCGGAAGGGTTGCTCGGATCCGCGGTGGCCCTTTCGCTCATCCGGGAACTGGGGCCGGTTATGTCGGCGCTCATGGTGACGGGGAGGGCCGGCTCCGCCCTGACCGCGGAGATCGGCATCATGCGGATCGGAGAGCAGATCGATTCACTGGAGTCGATGGGAATCGACCCGGTCAAGTACCTCATCTCCCCCCGGCTTCTCGGTGCGGTCGTGTCGGTGCCGCTGCTCACGGCGATATTCGATGTGGTGGGGATTCTGGGGGGGTACCTGGTCGGTGTGAAGCTTCTCGGGGTGAACTCCGGCGTCTTCTTCGGACAGATGGAGGCCAGCGTGGAGTGGAAGGACGTGGCGAACGGGATCGTCAAATCGGTTGCCTTCGGGCTGATCGTCGCGTGGGTCTGCACGTTCAAGGGATATTTCACCGGCAGGGGGGCGGAAGGGGTCAGCCAGTCGACCACGTCCGCCGTCGTCCTCTCCTCGGTGCTGGTGCTGATCGGCGACTACTTCCTGACCTCGGTGCTCCTGTGAGCGGCAATTCCTGGATCTGCGAGCCCTGCGGCCTCGAGGCGCTCCCCGCGCCGGACGGGGACCCGGTCATCCGGCTGGTGGGCGTCGAGAAGACCCTGGACGGAAAGAAGGTCATGAACGGGGTCGACCTCGACATCCCCCGCCGGAGGATCACCTCGATCATCGGACTGAGCGGAGCGGGAAAGAGCGTGATGCTCAAGCACATGATCGGGCTCATCCGCCCCGATCGCGGGCAGGTCCTGGTCGACGGGGTGGACATCTCCCGCCTCTCCCGGGAGCAATTGTACCGGGTCCGACGCCGCTTCGGGATGCTGTTCCAGGGCGGTGCGCTCTTCGACTCTCTCACCGTCTACGAGAACGTGGCATTCCCCCTGCGGGAGAAGACGGACCTGGGGGAGGAGAAGATCCGGGAGCGGGTCATGCAGCGCCTGTCGCAGGTCGGCCTGGACGGAGCGGAAGGAAAGTACCCCGACGAATTGAGCGGCGGGATGGTACGGAGGGTCGCCTTCGCGCGCGCGATGGTGACGGACCCGGAGATCATCCTGTTCGACGAGCCGACCACGGGCCTGGACCCCATCATCCGCAACTCGATCCTGAACCTCATCTGCCACACGTACCATCGGCACGGGTTCACGATGGTGATGATCAGCCACGACATCCCGGATATCTTCCAGTGGAGCCACCACGTCGTGGTGGTCCACGACGGAAAGGTGATCGAGGCGGCCCCCGCGGCGGAAGTGGTACGTTCCGTCAACCCGTTCGTCCAGCAGTTGATCCGCGGGGACATCACGGGGCCGGTCCATCTCATGTAGGGAGGTGCGGATGAAGCGCCTGAACGTCGAGACGGCCGTGGGCCTGTTCGTCCTCCTGGGGATCGCGTGCCTCGCCTGGCTTTCCGTAAAGCTCGGGAAGCTGGACATCGTGGGGGGCGACTACGCCCCCGTGCATGCGGAGTTCTCGTCGATCTCGGGACTGAAAAAAGGGGCGAGCGTGGAGATCGCCGGGGTGGAAGTCGGGAAGGTGGATGCGATCACGCTCCATGAGTACAAGGCCGACGTCCTGATGAAGGTCCAAAAGGGGGTCAGGCTCCAGGAAGACACGATCGCGTCCATCCGGACCCGCGGGCTCATCGGGGACAAGTTCGTGAACCTCTCACCCGGCGCGTCGGACCGCCTGATCCCTCCCGACGGGAAGATCCGGGAGACCGAGTCCGCCGTGGACCTGGAGGAACTGATCGGTGAATTCATCCATGGAAGCACCAGGTAGGGCGGTCCCGGCGGGTTCGAAGTCCTTCCTACGGCTCCTCCTTCCGGGCTGGGCGCTCCTGGCGGCAGCCCTGTGGGTCTCCCCCGCCCCCTCCTTCGCAGGGGCACCCACCGAGCAGATCCGGGGGACGATCGACCGGGTGATCGAGATCCTGAAAGAACCCTCGCTCGCGGCGAAGGGAAAGAAGGAGGAGCGCCGAGGCCTGCTCCGGAAGGAGATCGAGCCGGTCTTCGACTTCCCGGAGATGGCGAAGCGCTCCCTCGGGCCGAACTGGCGCGGCAGGACCCCGGAGGAACGGGAGCGGTTCGTGGCGCTTTTCAAGGAACTGCTCGAGAATTCCTACCTCGGGAAGATCGAATCGTACCGGGGAGAGGTGATCCGGTACGACAAGGAGAAAGTCGACGGTCCGTATGCCGAGGTGAAGACCCTGGTGGTCACGGGCAAGGGGCAGGAGATCCCGGTCGATTACCGTATGCTCGGGGACGGGGGGAGGTGGCGGATCTACGATGTCGTCATCGAGGGGATCAGCCTGGTGAACAACTACCGGTCCCAGTTCAACAGCATCCTCCGGAAATCGTCCTTCGAGGAGATGATGGACAAACTCCGCGCCACGATCAAAGAGCAGCGGTCGTAGGCTCATTCCAGGGAGATATGGAAGGCGGATATCCGATGAGGTTCGTGGACAGCGGGTCGGTCGTCCCGGGGATGGGCCGATGACGACAAGAACGGGTTTTCTTGCGCTGTTGGGAGCGTTCCTGCTGGCCGGGTGCGCGGTCCACGGGCCGGCATCCCGGCCGGAGTGGGACGCGCCATATCCCGTGAAGGAGAAGCCGAAGGCGGAAGAGATCCGCCACGTTCCCACCGGGCTGAACATGTCCTTGGACGGGGCGATGGGCATGATCTCCGCCGCGCGCCTGGTGTGCGTGGGAGAGACGCACGACAACATCCACGCCCACCGGGTCGAGCTCACCGTCATCCGGGAGTTGTTCCGCCGCTTTCCCGGCAGGATCGCGATCGGGATGGAGATGTTCCGCAAGCCCCAGCAGGATGCACTGGACCGCTGGACGCGGGGGGAGCTTGCCGAGCTCGAGTTTCTGAAAGCGGCAAAGTGGTACGACAACTGGGGCTCCGACTTCGGGTATTACCGGGACATCCTCCAGTTCGCGAAGGATAACCGGATCGACGTCGTCGCCCTCAACCCGTCGAATGAGCTCCAGGAAGAGGTGAGCCGGGCGGGAATCGACAACGTCCCGGAGGCCCTCCGGGTGAAGCTCCCCGAAATCGGCGAGGCGGATCCCTACCAGCGGGCTGCGATGAAAGCGGTGTACGGGAGTCATCTCGCCACCGAGGGGATGTTCGAGTCCTTCTTCCGGGTCCAGATGCTCTGGGAAGAGACGATGGCCGAGAGCGTCGTCGACTACTGGAAAAGCCCACGGGGGGAAGGAAAGAAAATGGTCACGATCACGGGGGGTTGGCACGTACGGTACGGGTTCGGCCTTCCGAAAAAGGTGGTCCGCCGGATGCCTGTGCCCTACGTCATCGTGCTTCCCGAGGAGATCGAGATCCCCGAGGAGAAGAAGGAGCAGCAGATGGACGTGGTTCTGCCGCCGGTCCCGCTTCTTCCCTCCGACTTCGCCTGGTACGTCCCGTACGAGGGGCTGGAGGGGAAGCGGGTCCGGATGGGCGTTCTGCTGTCCGGGAAGGATGACGCCCCGGTGATCCACCGCGTCGAGGAAGGCTCGCCCGCCGAAAAGGCCGGCGTTCGTCCCGGAGACGTGATCGTGTCGTTCGACGGGCAGCCCGTGGAGGACAGGACCGACATCCTGTATCGTATCGGGACGAAGAAGGAAGGGGACAGCGCCGCTCTGGTCCTCCGCCGGGACGGAGCCGAGACGCGGGTCACGATCACCCTCTTCCGGATGCCGAAGAAAAAGGTCCATTAGAATCCCCTGGGAAGTGGACGAGTGGCGGCCCGGGATCGCCCCGACCAACGTCCTCCGGATCTGGTTCGCCCATGACCCTGCGAAGTGGGAGGATTTCCGGGCTCGTTACCGGAGCGAGCTTTCCGCTTCCGGCAAAAGGGAAGAACTCGGGAAGCTGGCGGCGAAGGCGAAGAGAGGGACGGTCACGCTCCTGTTCGGCGCACGGGACCGGGAGCGGAACAATGCCGTGGTCATCCAGGAAGTCCTGGAAGAGCGTTCGTGAGGGGTCCCTGCGGAGGCGCGGTCCGGCTACGCCGATTGAAGGAAATCCGAAAGCCTTTGGCGGTTCACGAGGAGGAAGCGACCTTCCCTCTCGATCAGCCCCTTCCGCCGGAACCGGTTGAGCTGCGTCGTAACCGTCTCCCGCGTCGTGCCGATCAGGTTCGCCAGGTCCTCGTGGGTCAGGCGCAGGGGGATCACGGTCCCCTTCCGTGTCTCCTGTCCGTGCTCCTCGCAGAGACGGAGCAGAACCTTCGAAAGGCGGTGATAGGACCAGGTGTGGCCGGAATCCGCGAACTCCTTTTCCACCTTCGCCAGCCGCTTCGAGAGCAGCCGGATGAAATTCTTCGATACCGTGGGGATGGAGGACAGGAGCTCCACCAGGCTCCCCTTCGGGATGACGGTGACCAGGACGTCCGTGCCGGCGACGGCGGTCAGCGCCCGCTTCTCCTCGGAGAGGAGGAGCTCCCCGAAGATCGCTCCCTGCGTGAGGATGTGCAGGATCGTCTCCGTTCCCTTGTCCGAAAGGGAGAGGAGCCTCACCCTGCCGTCCTTGACGATGTAAAGGGAATCGGCGGAATCGTCCTTGGAGAAGATCGTGGCGCCCTTTCGATAGCGCCGCTCGGCGCACAGGCGCGCGACCTTCTGCGCCTCGGATTCCGATATTCCCTGGAACAGCTCGGCGGCCGTGTGGTAGGCGAGGGGCATGTTCCTACTCTACAACCGCCTCTTCGGGCAGTTCAACCCGCTTCGGGTCCATCGCTCGTTCATGCCGCCTTCCGGTGTTCCGGCGCCTCGCGCGTCATTCCACGGCTCTTTTCCGCCTGCGGCCCCGGGATCGCGCTGCGCCGGGACTCGCGTACCCTGCCCCGGAGGTGCGCGAGAACCGCAAGGGCGAGCAGGCCCGGCAGGAGCAGATACGAGGCGGCCTGGAATGCCTCCATCGCATCGAAAGCGGGGCGGACCGCCGGAGCCGTGACAGGAAACGCGCCCAGGATGACCGGCCCGGCCCAGATCAGCCATTCAGGGTCCGATCGATTTTCCGTCCTTGACGCCTGTTTCCCGGATCTGATTCCACGGTACCGGACCTCCGGAAGGGATTCCGTGAAAGCTTATACAGGGAAAATCTTTCCCCGCCGGGCCGCCGGGGGGAACGCGTCGCGGGGGGAATCGGCGATGGAGCGGGCCGCGGGAGACATCCCGTCGACTGTGAAAGGTTTCACAGAGAAGGCGGGAACGCGGCCCTACGATAAAAACGTGCAGGGGAACGTGGCGGCCTGTCGGTCTTTTCAATCCTAACTTCGCGGAATGCGATCAGGACGAGGAGGTCAGGCGATGGAAGCGACAGTTGGTTCTGAGGAAAAAATGATGAACCGGTGGTGGCGGGTCGGGGGGGCGCTCCTCATGAACCTGCCGCTGGGGGCCCTCTATGCGTGGAGCATTTTCGTCTTGCCCCTGGAGAAGGAGTTCGGGTGGACCCGGACGCAGACCTCGTGGGTGTTCACCATCGCGGTGTTCGTTTTCGGGCTGAGTTTCATCGCCGCGGGGCGGATCCAGGACAAGAAGGGCCCTTTCTGGGTATCCGTGACGGGATCGGTCCTGTTCAGCCTCGGATGGATCCTGGCGACCTATACGAAGAACCTGACATTCCTGTACCTGACCATGGGAGCCATCCTGGGAATCGGGAGCGGGTTCGGATACGCCACCCCGATCCCTGTGCTTTCCAAGTGGTTCCCCGACCGGCGGGGGCTCGCGGTCGGCCTGGCGGTGGCGGGGTACGGCGGCGGGTCCTTCATCATCTCCTTCATCGGAAAGCCGATGCTCACCGCCTTCGGCTGGCGGGACACGTTCCTGTATCTGGGGATCGGGTATTTCATCGCAACGATGATCGGGGCCTTCATCCTCCGGAACCCGCCCGCGGGGTGGAAGCCTGCCGGCTGGGTGCCGGCGGCGGCGAGCGCGAAAGTCACGGCGTCGAGGCACGAGTACACCCCGGGCGAGGTGGTGAAAACTCGCGCCTTCTCCTTCATGTGGATCGCATACGCCCTCGGGACCGGTGCGGGGCTCATGCTGATCAGCCAACTGGTGCCTTTCGGAAGGCAGCAACTGAATATCGTGGATGTCGCGGCCAACCTGGCCATCGCGGTCGGGGCCGTGGGGAACGCTTCCGGACGGATCTTCTCCGGATGGCTGTCGGACACGATCGGGCGACTCCAGACGCTGCGACTGATGGTGGGGGCGTCCATCCTTGCGTTTTTGGCCCTCCCGCACATCAGTGGAGCGGGGATGCTGTACGGGATGGTGTTCATCGTCTACTACTGCTATGGAACCCAGCTGTCGGTCTACGCCTCCACGACGGGCGACTTCTTCGGCACGAAGAACCTCGGCGTGAACTACGGGCTGGTCTTCTCGGCGTGGGGAGTGGCCGGGGTCATCGGACCGATCATCGCCGGGCGGCTTTTCGATATCTTCGGGAACTACACCAACGCCTTCTACGTCGGTTCGGGGATCTGCGTACTGGCGCTGGGGAGCCTGCTGCTGGCGAAGCGGCCCGAAGCTCCGGTCGCTGCCGGCGTGGAGATTCAAGGAGCCAAAAGAGCGGCTTGAGGCTCTTGACGCCGCAAAACGGGGGCTGCCGGGAAAACCTGCGGCCCCCGTTGATTTTTTTTGCTCAACGCATAAATAGAGGAAAAATCGTCTGTGTGACCGGCGGGGATCACCGTCGTGCCACCAAAAAACCGAGGTGGGGATTATGTATATAAAACTTCGGGCCGGGGGGTTTCCTATGAGGGGAAATCCCCCGGCCCGCTGCGCGGAGGAGGCCTTCAGGCCGCCAGGCGGATCTCTTCCTCCGCTTTGGTTTCGCCGGCTTCAGGAAGCGGCCACTCCGCCCAGAACAGGCGGTTCCCCCTGCTCTCCTCCTCGGACATGTAGCCGAAAAGGACCACGCTCACCACGAACGCGAGCAGGGCCACTCCGCCCAGGTACGCGAAGATGGAACCGATGAACTCCGTGCCCAGTGCGATGCCTTCCATGGTGCTCACCTCCTTTCCTTCTGACCGTAAGATAACAGGGAGGGGGGAGAACGTTTGTGAAAGGTCGAACAATACGGTATTTTTTTCGGAGGGAGCAAAAAAAGGTTTTCATTTCCCTCCCAGGAGGACCGATGAGCACGGACCGTGAGCATGAGCACAGGGAATATTCATCGAACATGGGCGCGAACAGCCGCCGTGTTTCGGCGGATCAGATTCGGAAGTTCGAAGGCTACGTGACGGAAATCTTCTCGGCCTTCGGGATGGATCCGGACACGCCGGCCACGCGGGAAACCCCGCGGCGATTTCTCCAGGCCATGTTCGACAGCTCCGACGGGTACGAAGGCGATCCGAAACTGATCACGGTGTTCGATACCGAGTGCCGCGGAGGGCCGGACTGCCGGCTCAGCCAGGTCGTGGAAGGGCCGATCCAGTTCTTCAGCCTCTGCGAACACCACGCGCTTCCTTTTTACGGCCGGGCCTATGTAGGGTACATCGCCCACGAGCAGATCATCGGCCTCTCCAAGCTCACGCGTCTGGTGCGCCTGTTCGCGAAACGGTTTACCGTGCAGGAGCGGGTCGGCCAGCAGATCGCCGACTCCCTGGACGCCATGCTCCATCCGCATGGCGTTGCGGTGTACCTGGACGCACACCACCTCTGCACCCAGATGCGGGGGGTTCGAGAAACCGCGCCGCTCACTCGCACGACGTTCTGGCGCGGGAATTACGAAAGCGACCCGTCGCTTCGGACCGAATTTTACGTAGCGTGCGGGCTGCATCGCTTCGAGCCCGGCTCCCGGTAGAGGAGGGACGAGGGATGGTTCCGCCGTCGCCCCTGGAATCCCTCCTTGACCCCGGCAGTGGGGACGACCTCCCCCTCCCCCCCGAGCTTGCGGCGCTCTACGGTCCCCTCCGGTTCCCGAAGCACAAAGGCCGGCCGTACGTCATCGGCAACTTCGTCACGACGCTCGACGGCGTAGCTTCGCTTTCCGTCCCCGGCCTGGCGGGAGGGGGCCCCATCAGCGGTTCCAACCCGCACGACCGGATGGTCATGGGACTGCTGCGATCCGTCGCGGATGCCGTGATCGTCGGGGCCGGGACGCTGCGCTCCGTCCCGAACCATCTCTGGACCGCGGAGTATATCTACCCGGCGCTTTCCGACTCGTACCGGCGGCTTCGGTCCGCATTGGGGAAGAACGAACCCCCGTTGAACGTCATCGTCACCGAGCGCGGCGAGATCGACACGGACCTCCCCGTCTTCCGTTCCGGTTCGGTGCAGGTGCTGGTCATTGCGACTCCGGGAGGCGCCCGATGGATCCGCAAACGAGCCCTTCCCCCGCCCGTCGGGATCGTGGAAGTGAAGAATGCGGGCGCGATCAGCGCCCGGGAGATTCTTTCCGCGATCGGCCGCGCATGCCCGGGAAAAATCTTCCTGGTCGAAGGCGGGCCGCGGTTGATGGGGGATTTCTTCGCCGAGAAATGCCTGGATGAGCTTTTTTTGACGCTCGCTCCGCAGGTTGCCGGGCGGGATGGGTCCGTCGAGCGTCCCGGTTTCGTCTCAGGGAAGCGGTTTGCGCCGGAGCGCCCCCTGTGGGGAACGCTTTCCGGGGTGAAACGCGGCGGAAGCCACCTGTTCCTTCGATATGCGTTTCCGAAGGAGAGATGATCCCACCGGCGGGATCGGTATGAAAAGGGCGGGGGATTGCCCGATACGGTCAATCCCCCGTGCCGGGCCCTGCAGGCTCGTTACGCGGCCCGTGGGTATTTCACGCCCTCCGCGGGCGCCGTTTCGCCGATGTCCGTGAACGGGGATTCCGCCCAGAACACGGGCTTTCCCTTCGATTCCTCGTCGGCCATGTTGCCGAGGAGGATGCCGTACGCCGCGACTGCGACCAGTGCGAGCCCGCACAGTACGGCGATCGGGGAACCGATCGTTTCGATCTCAAAGAGGATGCCTTCCATCATGCTCACCTCCTTCCTTCCTGATCCCACTATAGGACCGGGCCCGGAAGGG
>Ga0209341_10004710_pt1 | contig 12509 bp, 12 predicted proteins | sample RifCSP13_2_FD_184020 | JGI IMG/M metagenome (GOLD analysis project Ga0209341, IMG submission 184020) | Soil microbial communities from Rifle, Colorado - Rifle CSP2_sed 13_2 (SPAdes) (version 2) | ecosystem: Environmental > Terrestrial > Deep subsurface > Rock core/Sediment | place: Rifle...
CGACCTCTCAGAACGCGCTACAAGCGATTTTTAGTAACTGGTGAAGGGTAGAAGCACCCCCAAAAATGTTCATTTTTCGACGCGAGTTGATAAATTCAACAGACTGTTAGGCAGGAATTCCATCCCAACCCCTCCCAACCTCCCCTTGTGCGAGCATCCGCTACGCGGATTGCCTGCTTGACCCACTTCAGTGGAGGGGCAGACCGGGCACTCCCCCTGACAAGGGGGAGATGGAGGGGGTTTCGAGGCTAATGGATTATTTGGGTTGAATTCATGATCGGTGTGTGGGAGCGGCCTCCTGGCCGCGACTGGCGTTATTGCGGCCAGGAGGCTGCTCCCACCTGAAGGTTATTTTCAAATTGAAATGGAATGAAGCAAATTTGCACTATTCGTTGCGGTGATTTGTCGTTTCACCTATGATGGTTCTGCTTTATGTCACCGTATCTTTACCAATGCAGCAACTTTCGAACCGTTTTCCCGACATCAGGAGAAAATCATGAATAAATCCCATCTCATTGCAAAACTGTTGTCCATGGCGCTGATTGCGCTTGCCATCTCGGCGTGTTCCAGCACGACCGAAGTAGAAAGCGACCTTGGCATCAAGGGCGCTCCAGATTGGGTCAACGAAGGCACCAATATCCTTAACAACAAGGATGGCCGCCTGTTTCACGGCGTGGGTTCGTCCTCTCCAATGGGAGATATGTCGCTGCAGAAATCCGTAGCCGATGACCGGGCGCGCGCCGAAGTGGCGCGGGTCCTGTCTTCCTACATGGATGTGGTTTCCAGCGATTACCTGGCAGCCGCCAAGGCTGGCGGAGCCAATGTCGCCGAGGAGGCTGTCTCGCGGCAGATCAAGGCTACTACCAAGGTCAACCTGACCGGCGCCAAGATCATCGGCAGTTGGCGAGACCCCAAAACAAACATCATTTATTCCATTGCCGAACTGGACATGAATCATGTGAAAAGCACACTGGCCGGAACGCAGGACATGAACGAGGACTTGAAGCGTTACATCGAGACCAGTGCCGACAACATATTTGACCGCGTTGCAAAGGAGAAAAAATAATGGACTGGACATTACCCAAAAACAAACTGACCGTATTGATGGCCATGGCCCTGATGTTGTCTGTTGCCGGTTGTTCCACTCAGGTGACTCGCATGGATGTCGGGGAGGTGAAAGACCTGAGCGGTGCCTGGAATGATACCGATTCCCAGCAGGTATCCGAAGAGATGATCAGGGACGTGCTGGACCGAACCTGGCTGGGCGAATTCACCCGCACCCAGAAACGGCAGCCGGCGGTGATCGTGGGGGAGGTTAGCAACCTGAGCCACGAGCACATCAACGTCAATACCTTTGTTGCCGACATGGAGCGCGCCCTGATCAATTCCGACAAGGTGCAATTCGTCGCTTCCTCGACGGAACGCCAGGAAGTCCGCGACGAGCGCAAGGATCAGGATCTCAACGCCAGCGAGGCCACGCGCAAGGCGATGGGGCAGGAAAAAGGCGCCGACTTCATGCTGAAGGGCACCATCAATACCATCATCGACGCCTCCGGCAAAACGCAATTGCGCTACTACCAGGTGGACCTGACGCTGATCAGCCTGGTGGACAACCGCAAGGTCTGGGTCGGCCAGAAAAAGATCAAGAAGCTGGTGGAGCGCAGCAACCTGAGGTTCTAGCAGGATGTTGAAGGCGGAGTAATTGAATGCGGTGCAATTGATGGCGAAGTGCCAGGCGGCGTGCCGCATTGCATTGTTGCTTGCAACTTTTGCATTGGCGGGATGCGCCACCTACAGCGATTCTTTTGGCGTTATCGAGCGCAATCTTTCGGCACAGCAATATGATGCCGCCCTGCAGGACATTGAGAAGCAATCCAAGTCCAAGAATGGCTTGGTGTTGTACCTGCTCGACAAGGGCATGGTGCTGCGCATGAAGCGCGATTTTGCCGGCTCCAACCAGGCGCTGGAAGCGGCCAAGGCAGAAATGGAACGGCTCTACGCCGCCAGTGTCAGCGAAAATGCGCTGTCGTTCATCGTCAATGACGCGACGGTCAGTTATGCCGGAGATGACTATGAACAGGTTTTGGTGCACCTCTACATGGCGCTCAATTACCTGGAACTCGGACAACCCGATGATGCGCGGGTCGAGGCGCTGCAGGTGGACATCAAGCTGCGTGAGATCGGGGAAAAGATCCCGGAGAGCAAGTTCACCGAAGATGCCTTGTCGCGTTATCTCACCGGCATGATCTACGAAGAACTGGGTGAATGGAGCGATGCGATGATCGCCTACCGCAAGGCCTACGAGGCCTACAAGAAGTACCAGGTCAATTATGGGCTGGCGATGCCGGACATGCTCAAGCACGACCTGTTGCGGCTGGCGCAGCGCCAGGGACTGAAGGACGAGGCGGCGCTCTACAGGAAGGAATTCGGTATCGAGCTTCCACAGGAAAAGAAACAAAAATCTGGGCAGGAAGGCGAACTGGTCTTCGTCCTGAACAACGGCCTGGCGCCCATCAAGCGTGAGAAGACCATCGGAATGTGGGCACCGCCGCCTGCGGTCGTGGTGGACATATCGAAGCAAAAAGCACCCGTGAAGCCTGCAATGCCCGTGCTGGTCAACATCGCGCTGCCCTACTACGAATCACGCCCCAACGCTGTGCTCAGCGCCCGCGTCAGCGTCTCAGGCAAACAGGTTTCCAGCCAGTTGATGGAAGATATTGATGCCATTGCCAAGGCGAGCCTGGATTCCCGCATGCCGGCCATCACGGCGCGTTCCATCGCCCGTGCAGTGGCCAAGGGTGCGATACAGCAGTCCGTGGACAGGGCCGGAAGCAGCAGGGACAACGATGCAGGCGCTGCATTGCTGGGCTCATTCATAGTGCGCGTGGCGGCTGCGGCAACCGAGCGCGCCGACACCCGCAGCTGGCTGACGTTGCCGGCAAACATCCAGATGGGGCGGCTATCCCTGCCGCCGGGCAGTTATGATGTGTCCGTCGAGTTGCTGGGGACGGATGATCAGGTGATCGCGACCCAGGTTTTCCCGCAAGTGCTGATACGCAAAGCGCGCAAGACATACCTGACCCAGCACTGGGTGCCAATCATTCCCACCACAAGGAGAAGAAAATGAAACTCTCTGCCTTTGCCATTTTTGCAATCATGTTCACACTTCTGCCCGGTTGCGCCAGCAAGCCGCCGGCCGCACCCGACTGGATCTCGGGCGACAGCGCCCAGTATAAGAGTGCGCAATATCTGATCGGACGCGGACAGGCATCCACGCAGGAAGAAGCCAAGGATCGCGCCCGCGCCGATCTGTCCAAGATATTCCAGGTGGCAGTGGTGGCAGACAGCGAGGATGTGCAGAAATTCAAGAGTGACCCAGCCGGGCCGGGACAGCTTGAGAGCCAGGCATCCCGCCGCATCACCACGCGCACCGAGCAGATCATCCGCGGAATCCAGATCGCGGAACTGTGGCAAGACCCCGCCACGAAAAACCATCACGTGCTGGCCATCATGCCGCGATTGCAGACTGCGGCCAGCCTGCGCCAGCAGATCAGTCAACTGGATGAGGTTACCGGCAACCATATCGAGCAGTCGCGCAAAAACAGCGACCTGTTCCTGAAAATAGCCGCGGCCAGCCTGGCGATAGAGTCCCAGCAGGAACGCGAGTCATTGCAGAAATCCCTGCAAGTGGTGGATATCACCGGCCGTGCCACTGAATCGCAATGGAGCAGTGCGAAACTCAAAAGTGACCTGGACGGTTTGCTCAAGCGGGTGCGCATCGCGTCACAAGTAGCCGCCGATTCAACGCCCGGGCTGACTGAAGTGGTGAACGGCGCGTTGGCCAAGTCCGGTTTCATGATCGAGACCGGGCAGAATCCGGATTTTGTATTGCAGGCGCGGATGGAATTGGCTGATCTGGGCTTGAAAGAAGGCTGGTACTGGCAGCGCGGCGTGCTGGAAGTCACCTTGCTGGAAACGGCCGCCAGCCGTGTGCGCGGCACCAGGCGCTGGACCATCAAGAGCAACGCACCGGACAAGGAAAGCGCGGTCAAGCGTGCAATGAACCAGGCGGATACAGTCCTGAAGCAGGAGTTGCGGACGGTGATCATTGAAATGGCCAGCAGCCGCTGACGAAAACCGGCTTTGTGTATGACCTTTGTGCATGAAATTGACGCTTATATTTACAATTGATAGAATCACCCGGCAGTAAACTTTAATTAACCACGAAGGGCTTATCATATGTTGTCCATGCTTCCTATCACATTAGCCATCGTTGTCATCTTCCTCGTCGTTTTTTTAGGTAAGTAAAATACCTGACATCAAGCAGGACAGGCGATAGCTGAACCTTGAATAGAGGTTACAAGTATAAAAAAAGGGACTCGATTATTCGAGTCCCTTTTCATTTGCAACATTCGTATCGTGGCGATTAAACGCGATTGTAAATTTCTGCCCCCCAAGACGGCCAAGCCGAAACCAAAAAATGTAGGGTGGATAAAGCGCGTAGCGCGTATCCACCAATCCGCCGAGACTATCCATTGGTGGAAACGCCAGGCTTTTTCCACCCTACATTAACCTGATTCAGATTCACTTGGAAAGCCGCGCCAGTGCTTGATCTATGACTTATTCTTGTCACAAATTGCGAAGACTTAACTGATAAGAGACTAAAAGTTCAACCGCCGATACTGCACTGCTTCGGCAATGTGCCTGGTCGCGATGTCATTGATCCCTTCCAGATCGGCGATAGTGCGCGCCACTTTGAGCACACGGTGATAAGCGCGGGCGGAGAGGTTGAGGCGGCTGATGGCCTGTTGCAGCAGCGCGATACCTTGCTCATCGGGTGCGCACAATGCATCAATTTCTGTCACCGAAAGTAGTGCGTTGGCTTTGTCCTGTCGCGCCAGTTGGCGTTGCCGCGCAATCTCGACGCGCGCCTGCAGATCACTGCTGGATTCGCCATCCGCCTTGTTGAGCAGATCATCCTGTGGCACGGCAGGCACTTCGATCTGGATGTCGATGCGATCCAGCAGCGGACCGGAGATCTTGCTGCGGTAGCGCGAGATCTGGTCGGGCGTGCAGCGGCACTTGCCGTTGTAGTGGCCGTGATAGCCGCACGGGCAGGGATTCATCGCCGCGATCAACTGGAACCGGGCGGGGAAATCGGCACGCCGCGCGGCGCGCGAGATCGTGATGCGTCCCGACTCCAGCGGCCCGCGCAATACTTCCAGAACGCTGCGTTCGAACTCCGGCAACTCGTCGAGAAACAGCACGCCGTGCAAGGCCATCGAGATCTCGCCGGGGCGCGGATTACTGCCGCCGCCGACCAGCGCCACGCCGGAGGCGGTATGGTGCGGCGCGCGATACGGGCGCGTCTTCCACTTCGCCACATCGAAGCTGCCATCCAGCGATTGCACGGCCGCGCTCTGTAACGCTTCGGCCTCGGTCATCTGCGGCAGGATGCCGGGAAAGCGTGCCGCCAGCATGGATTTGCCGGTGCCCGGCGGCCCGACCATCAGCACGCTGTGACCGCCGGCGGCGGCAATCTCCAGCGCGCGCTTGGCCTGGGCCTGCCCTCTTACCTCGCGCATGTCGGGATAGTGCGGCGAGATGGTTTGCGGCTGGCTGATGTATGGCTGCATCGTTTCCCGTCCGGAGAGATGTGCCGCCACCTGCAACAGCGACTGTGCCGGATACACCGTCGCATCTTCTACCAGTGCCGCCTCGGCGGCATTCGCTTGCGGCAGGATGAAGGCGCGTCCGCTGCTGGCAGCGCGATAGGTCATCGCCAGCGCACCGCGTATCGGGCGCAGTTCACCGGTCAGCGCGAGTTCACCGGCATATTCATAGTCGGCGAGCTTGCCGGAGGGAATCTGTCCGGTCGCGGCGAGTATCCCGAGTGCGATCGGCAGATCGAACCTTCCGCTTTCCTTGGGAAGATCGGCGGGGGCGAGATTGACGGTGATGCGCCGCGCCGGAAAATCGAATTGGCAATTTTGCAGCGCGGCACGCACGCGGTCCTTGCTTTCCTTGACCTCGGTTTCCGGCAGACCCACGATCGTGAAGTTGGGCAGACCGTTGGCGAGATGCACCTCGACGGTGACCAGCGCGGCTTCCATGCCGGATAGCGCGCGGCTGTAAAGGACAGCCAAGCTCACAAAGGTGATCCTGAATTAAAACGGTGAAACATCGTGCCGTTCGCGCTGAGCCCGCGTAGGATGGGCGCAGCCCACGTCACCCCGGTAATTTTTACGGCCGCGTGGGCTGCGCCCATCCTATCAAAGGGACGGTAGCGTGCGCTGTGCGCACGTTTTTGCTCTGTGTCGTGCGCAAAGCGCACGCTACACTGGTTCATGCTATTTCGCTGCCGTGGTGCGTTGCGCTTCCAGCTCCGCAACTCGCGCTTCCAGTGCGGAAAGCTTTTCTCGTGTACGCGCCAATACTTGCGCCTGAACATCGAATTCCTCGCGCGTCACCAGATCGAGTTTGGCGAAGCCCTGCGCAAGCAGCGCGCGCATGTTTTTTTCGATGTCCTTGGCGGGGCCGCTGTTCGCCGCCGCACTCAACCTGGCGGAGATATCCTCAATAAATTTCGCATTCAACATGATGTCCCCTTGATGGTCTGTGGTGCGGTCAGTGTAGCAAAATTCACCCGCCCGGATGGATGCACTCAAGCGGTGCACAAGTACGTCAGCACGCTTGCAATTGGTGCGCAGACTGTCCGTGGTGATCGGGTTATGTATTTAATCCATTGTTTAAAAAAGAAAAATATCTTTGGCACGGATGCTGCTGTTAGATTCGTGCGGATTCATTCATCCCGCTTGTTAATTTAACCATAAAGGAAAACATCATGAAGAAAAGCAACTTGTTTAGCTCTTTGATCCTGGCTGCCCTGACAGTCCCTGTCATGGCAATGGCGGCTGATGTGGAAACTGCCGAGCATAAAGAAGGTAAACACGTTATTCCCGAATCTGCACATACTGTTACCGCAAACGTTGGTTTTGTTTCCAACTATTTGTATCGTGGCCTTTCGCAAACCGGTGGCAAGCCGGCCATACAGGGCGGTTTCGATTATGCGCGCACCAGCGGCTTTTACGCTGGCGTGTGGGGTTCAAATGTAAGCTGGGTGGCGGCCAGCAGCGCCAGCTTGGAGCTTGATACTTACTTCGGTTTCAAGAATAGCTTTGCCGAAGACCTTAGTTATGACGTCGGCTTCCTGCGTTATAACTATCCCGGTGTGTATGCTTCTGGCGCGACCAAGGCTGATACCAATGAAATTTACGGTGCGATCAGCTGGAAATGGCTGACGGCCAAATATTCCCGTAGTCTGGGCGATACTTTTGCAACGGCTAACGCCAGCGGCACCAGTTATATCGACCTGAGCGCAAGCTACCCCATTCCGGATACGGGCGTTACTCTGGGCGCACACTATGGCAAGCAAACTTTTAAAGGGTCAACTGCGGGTGTAAGTAACGATAAATTTACTTATAGCGATTACAAGCTGAGTGCGTCCAAAGACTTCGGCGGCTACGTAGTGGGACTTGCTTACAGCTCAACCAATACCAATAAAGGTCTTGGAGAAGCTTGGAACATTACGCCACTGGCAGATGGCTCCAACATCGATTTAGGCAAGTCCGCAGCAGTGTTGTCTATAGCACACTCGTTCTAATTAAACCCCGGGCGGGACGAGTCCCGCCCCTACCCAGGAGAATGCCATGAAAATGGTCGTTGCTATCATCAAGCCGTTCAAGCTCGACGAAGTGCGTGAAGCTCTTTCGACGATAGGCGTGCAAGGCATCACCGTCACCGAAGTCAAAGGCTTTGGCCGGCAAAAGGGCCACACCGAGTTGTATCGCGGTGCGGAATATGTGGTGGATTTTCTGCCCAAAGTAAAACTGGAGGCTGCGGTCAAAAGCGACATGCTCGATCAGGTGTTGGAAGCGATCGTGAAAGCGGCCAATACCGGCAAGATCGGCGACGGCAAGATCTTCGTCTCCGACCTGGAGCAAGTCATACGCATCCGCACCGGTGAATCCGGCGCAGATGCGTTGTAAGGAGAACCCAAATGAGGAAATTATTCTTGTTCTTTGCAATGATGACGGTACTGTTCGGTCTGTCCATGCCGGTCTATGCCGATGATGCGGCTCCGGCCGCCGCCGTAACTGCAGCTGCTGAACCTGCTGCTCCGGCAGCCGCTCCAGCGCCCGTGCCCAACAAGGGCGACACTGCATGGATGCTGGTGGCGACTCTGCTGGTAATCATGATGTCCATCCCCGGTCTGGCACTGTTCTACGGCGGCCTGGTGCGCAGCAAGAACATGCTGTCGGTGTTGATGCAGGTGTTCACTATCTTCGCGTTGATCACCGTGCTATGGGTCATCTATGGCTATTCGCTGGCATTCACCCAAGGCAATGCGTTCATCGGCGGATTTGACCGGCTGTTCCTGAACGGAATTTTCGACCCGGCCACAGGCAGTGTCGCCAATGCTGCGACCTTCAGCAAGGGCGTCTATATACCCGAGTTCGTATTTGTCGCTTTCCAGGCCACTTTCGCTGCCATCACCGTGGCGCTGATCGTGGGTGCCTTCGCCGAGCGTATGAAGTTTTCCGCTGTGCTGTTGTTTGCCGCACTGTGGTTCACCTTCGCTTACTTGCCAATGGCGCACATGGTCTGGTTCTGGCCCGGCCCGGATGCCTTCACTGATGCAGATGCGGGCGCGGCTGCCGTTGCTGCATCCGGTTGGTTATTCCAGAAGGGTGCGCTCGACTTCGCGGGCGGCACGGTGGTGCACATCAACGCCGGTGTCGCCGGTCTGGTGGGCGCATACCTGATCGGCAAACGCATCGGCTACGGCAAGGAACCGATGACTCCTCACAGCCTGACCATGACCATGATCGGCGCTTCGCTGCTGTGGGTGGGGTGGTTCGGTTTCAATGCGGGCTCGGCTCTGGAAGCCGGCGGAACAGCCGCGTTGGCATTCATGAACACGCTTAGCGCCACGGCTGCCGCAGTGCTGACCTGGACACTGGCCGAATGGGTGTTGAAGGGCAAGCCTTCGATGCTGGGTGCAGCCTCCGGCGCAGTAGCAGGTTTGGTTGCGATCACTCCGGCTTGCGGTTGGGTCGGCGTAGGCGGCGGTTTGGTGATCGGCGGGTTGGCCGGCGTAGTCTGCTTCTGGGGTGTAACCGGTCTCAAGAAGCTGCTGGGTGTGGATGACGCACTGGACGTGTTCGGCATTCATGCGATCGGCGGTATCCTGGGCGCATTGCTCACCGGCGTGTTCAACACCTGGAGTATGGGTGGCACCGGCATCATCGACTATGTCAACAACACCATCGTTGATACCACGATCAGTTCGCAACTGTGGATACAGACGCAAGCCGTGCTGACCGCGGTGATCTGGTCCGGGGTAGTCGCGTTCATCTGCTACAAAGTCATTGATCTGACTATCGGTCTGCGTGTGCCGGAAGAAGCGGAACGCGAAGGTCTGGACACCACGACTCACGGCGAACGCGCTTACAGCATGTAAGACAAGCAGTCAGTTGCAATACTAAGGGCACCTCGCGGTGCCCTTTTTCATTTTGACACGACTACCAATCCGCGCGCTTTATTGCTGGTCGTGTCTATCGTGGCGATCGCCTGTCGCAGCGTGCTGATGGCTACCCATGCCGGGACGTATTTGTACTTTGCCACATCGAGTATCAGCACGCTATCCGACTGCGCATCATAGGCGGCCAATACCGACCAGTGCCCGGCCCCTGCCTGGCCCAGATTGGCGCGCAGATAATTGGCCAGCACGAACCGCCCGTCGTCTCCCAGCGCTTTCTGCAGCAAGGTGCGAAGAGTGCTATCGTCGAGAGTGTCGCCGGCGATGGATGTTGCGCGGACACCGTGGCGGGTCAGCGTTTCTGCCATCTGCTCGCGTGTCATTCCGATGGCCAGCACAGTCTGCGGGCTGATGACTTTTATGACTTCGGGGGTAAAAAAGTTGTTCTGGGTAAAGTAGGCATAAGGCGCATAGGCCGGATCAACGGGTTTCTTGATCGGCATTGCGTTGAGCACGGTGATGGCGCTGGCGACGGAGCAATATGACTGGGTCATCTGCACGGCGAAGGCCGGACTCAGTTGCCAGTAATCCGCATCGGCCGGGATGCGGGCACGCAGTGTCCTGCCCGCCGCCGAATCCCAATAGACGACGGCAGGTTCTGCGCCTGCCAAGCCCGAAGCCGGTGACACCAGGGAGTACAGAATTATTGCGAGTACGATTTTTTTCATGAGTCAGCTTGAATAATTATTCCATTTTCAATTTGAAAGTGACATTTTGGTGGGAGCGGCCTCCTGGCCGCGATAAGCTTATCGCGGCCAGGAGGCCGCTCCCACAGAAGAAATTCGTCTTGTTTCAAATTGGAAATGGAATTATGCGTCAGCATCGGTTGATAGCCGGAACGAATCAGCCGAATATCACTACGCGATTCCGCCCCAGCTCTTTTGCGCGGTAAAGCGCCTGATCCGCTTCGCCGATGAGGTTTTCAAGTTTTTCTTCATGCGGGTGCCCGGACATAAGGTTTTCGTACTGGGTCGGCGTGATACCTATCGAGATGGTCACCTGGAATGAGAGTTCATCACGATGTATCGTTACATCCGCGATCGCCGTGCGCAATCGTTCGGCAACGTTCTTTGCTTGCTGCAAGTTGGTGTCGGGCAACAGTACTGCAAACTCCTCACCGCCATAGCGAGCCAACAGGTCATGCGGTCTTAGGTGTTCCATCATGCACCTGGCGACGGTCTTCAAGGTGATGTCGCCGACCAGATGCCCGTGGGTATCGTTCACACGCTTGAAGTGATCGATGTCCGCCATCATGATTGCGAAGGGACTGTTGTTGAGTACGCAGCGGTGCAAGGCGCGCGGGAAAGCATCAATCATCCAGTGGCGATTGTGCACTCCGGTCAACGCATCGACATAGGCCTGGTGTTCGAACTGCTTCTTTTTATCCTGCGAAGTGATCAGTGCACGATTGTCGTTGCGCATCCGGCCGGCAACGATGCCGAGCAGATTGCGGGCGATCTCATGGGAATGGTCGACCAGTGACCATACCGTGTCATGAGGTATCGACAATACACGGGCAGGTTCGGTGGCGACGACCAATGCCGAAGGGTGCTTGCCATCCACCAGGGATATTTCCCCGACGCACTCCCCGGCACCCAGCGTCGCGTGTTCCAGTGACTCCTGTGCGGCCAGATGAACGCTCAGCTTGCCTTCGAATATCAGGTAGAGATGGTGATTCGGGATGTCCGGTTGCAGCAGGCTTTCGCCTGCGGCCAGGTTGCGCACGGTGCAGCGCTCCAGCATGTATTCGACACTGGTGAAATCCATGTCCCGGAATAACCGGTTCTGCCCGGTTAAGGCGCGGTCTGTTGCATTCATACTAGCCTGTCCTCCCTATACTCAAAGATTCAGCGGAACACGATAGTCTTGCTGCCGCACACCAGCACGCGGTCCTCCACATGATAGCGCAGGGCGCGCGCCAGTACGGCTTTCTCGATGTCCTTGCCGTAGCGCACCAGGTCGTCCACCGTGTCACCGTGGTCGATGCGCATGGTGTCCTGCTCGATGATAGGCCCGGCATCCAGCTCGTCGGACACATAATGGCAGGTCGCGCCGATCAGTTTCACGCCGCGCTGGTAGGCCTGGTGGTAAGGCTTCGCTCCCGCAAAGGAAGGCAGGAAGCTGTGATGGATGTTGATGATGCGTCCTGAGTATCGGGTGCACAGGTCCGGCGGCACGATTTGCATGAAGCGCGCCAGCACCATGCAATCGCCGCGCTGCTGCTCAAACAGCGCGGCGATCTTTTCGAACGCGGCGGCCTTGTCCTGCATGTCAACATAAATGAACGGGATGCCGTGCCACTCGACGAAGCTGCGCAAGTCCTCGTGGTTGGAGATCACGCAGGGAATATCCACCTGCAATTCGCCGCTGCGCCAGCGATGCAGCAGATCGTTCAGGCAGTGATCCTGCCGGCTGACCAGCAACACCACGCGTTTCTTTACTGCGGAGTCGCTGGCTTGCCAGATCATCCGGAATTCATCCGCCAACCTGCTGAAACGCGTGCGCAACTCCGCAGCGCCGAACGGCAGCGAAGCGGCAAGGATCTCCTGACGCATGAAGAAGCGCTGTGTTTCCTGATCGGTGTGGTAGCTGGCCTCGACGATCCAGCCGCCATGCTGTGCGACGAAGCCGCTCACCGCCGAGACGATGCCGACCCGGTCCGGGCAGGAGAGCGTGAGCGTGTAGCGGTGTTCGGTCATGTTGTTTCCTTATCGGTTTAATAAAATCCGTTCGAATGAAGAAGTAGGGCGGGCGCAGCCCACGCGGTCGTCGAATTACAACAGTGCGCGGGCTGCGCCCACCCTACGCCTGCTTATTGAGGATTACATATTTGAAGACAGAGTCTCCGCATCTCGTAGGTCGGGCTACGCCCGACGCGGCGGGCAAAGCCCGCCCTACGGTAAATCAC
>Ga0209341_10004713_pt1 | contig 12501 bp, 12 predicted proteins | sample RifCSP13_2_FD_184020 | JGI IMG/M metagenome (GOLD analysis project Ga0209341, IMG submission 184020) | Soil microbial communities from Rifle, Colorado - Rifle CSP2_sed 13_2 (SPAdes) (version 2) | ecosystem: Environmental > Terrestrial > Deep subsurface > Rock core/Sediment | place: Rifle...
CCGTCGCGGACCGACGTCCGCAAGGTCGTCGTGACCGACGAGTCCATCGACGGGAAGATGAAGCCGCTGCTGCTCACGAAGAACGAGCAGGTCGTGCTCGAGGGCGAACAGGCGAGCAGCGCCTAGGCCCGCGGAGCGCCGCTCGTGCCTAGGCTCTTTTTCGCCAGCCCACGCGACCTCCCGACGAGCCGGCCGCAGCCGGGTGTCACGGAGCGCGCCGTTCGAGGCGAGCGCTCCACGATGCTCATCAGGGACCTCGACGCCCGCACCGTCGTAGAGACACACAAGCACGACGACGAGCACATCGGCATCGTGACGCGCGGGAGCGTCGCCATGGTCATCTCGGGTGAGCAGCGCATCCTCACCGTCGGCGACACGTACGTCGTCCCGCCCGGCGCTTCGCACGGCACGCGCGTGCTCGAGCAGGCCGCACAGGTCGTCGACGTGTCGCGCGTCCCGAGGGAGCGAGGCGAGGCGTGCTGATCATGTACGCGATGGCCGACTGTCCGACGTGCGAGCGGGCTCGGCAGGAGCTGCGCGAGCAGGGGACCCCGTTCGAGGAGCGGCGCGTGGATGGCAACGCCGAGCACCAGCAGGAGGTGCTGCGCCTGACGCTCCAGCGGACCGTCCCGGTGTTCGTGAAGGACGGCCGCGTCGTCGTCGGCTTCCACGGGGAGCGCGGCTGAAGCTTCTAGCCCAGCGCCGTGTGCGCTTGCTTCGCAGCAACGGCGGCCCTGTCACCGTCCTCGCTAGCGGACATCGGCGGGCCTGCGAGCGCGGGACCGCTCCCCGGCCAAGCCAAGACGATCCTCTTCGCGAGGACGGTTCTCGGGCCGCCGTACACTTGGTTGACGCCGGCGCGGACCGGGAGGAGTAGCAGCAGAGGTCCTGACAGAGAAGGCGGGTCGTGGCTGGGAACCCGCCGCAGGAGCGAAGTCGCGAAGGTCGCCCGCGAGCCGGATCGGGTTGGCCCGTTAGAGCCTGAATGAGGTGCGCGCGAGCGCACGAAACTGGGTGGTACCACGGCCGACCGCTCGTCCCAGGACGGGCGGTCTTTGTATTTCGGCCGAGGAGGTGCCACATGTCGACCGAGACGCGCAAAGCCCCGCCACAGAGCGGACGGCCGGACGTTCGTGATGATGCTGCCGCTACCGAACGTGACCGGCGACCTGCACCTCGGCCACGCGCTTGGCTTCGGCGGCTACCAGGACATCATGGCCCGCTGGCACCGCATGCTCGGCGAGGCCACGCTCTACATGCCCGGCACCGACCACGCCGGGATCATCGCCCAGATCGTGGTCGAGCGAGAGCTCGCGAAGCAGGGGGTCTACCGCCAGGGGATCACCCGCGAGCAGTTCCTCGCCGAGATGTGGAAGTGGATGGACCACTACCGGCCACGCATCGACGAGCAGCTGCGCATGCTCGGGTGCTCTCTCGACTGGAGCCGTCCGAACTTCCCCATGGAGCCGAGCAAGCAGCGAGCGGTCCGGACGCACTTCATCCGGCTGTACAGGGCCGGGCTCCTCTACCGCGCCGACCGGATCGTGCACTGGTGCCTCACGTGCCAGACGGTGTATTCGGACCTCGAGGTCAAGCACGTGGAGCGCACCGACACCCTCTACTACGTGCGCTATCCCTGGGCGGACGGCGCGCCCGCGGGCGCTCCCGACGTCGTGGTCGCGACGACCCGGCCCGAGACGATCCTGGCGGACGTGGCGGTGGCCGTGCACCCGGACGACGAGCGCTGGAAACCGCTCCTCGGCCGTGAGGTCCTCGTGCCCGTCGTCGACCGGCGCGTGAAGATCGTCGCCGACGAGGCGGTGGACCCGGCCTTCGGGACCGGCGCCCTCAAGATCACGCCCGGGCACGACCAGACCGACTTCGAGATCGGCCAGCGCCATCACCTGCCGGTCCTCACCGTCATCGGCAAGGACGGCCGCATGCTGCCCGGCGCCGGGCCGCTGGCCGGCCTGGACCGGGACCGCGCCCGCCTCGACATGGTCGAGCGCCTCCGGAAGGGCGGCCTGCTCGTCCGCGAGGAGCCGCTCACGCATGCCATCGGCATCCACGACCGCTGCGACACCGTCGAGGAGCCCCTCGTGCTCCCGCAGTGGTGGGTCCGGATGAAGCCGCTCGCGGAGCCGGCGATCGCCGCCGTGCGCGAGGGCCGCATCCGGATCGTCCCGGAGTTCCAGGAGCGCATCTATTTCAACTGGATGGAGAACGTCCGCGACTGGGCCGTGTCGCGCCAGATCTGGTGGGGGCACGACATCCCGGTGTGGTACTGCCGCGACTGCAGCGAAGTGGTCGTGCCCGACGAGGACGCCGCCGATCCGACGAGCTGCCCCAAGTGCCGGTCCGACGACCTGCGCCAGGATCCCGACGTGCTCGACACGTGGTTCTCGAGCGCGCTCTGGCCGTTCACGACCCTGGGCTGGCCGGATCGGACCAAGGACCTCCAGCGCTTCTATCCGGGGACCGTGCTCGAGACCGGCTACGACATCATCTTCTTCTGGGTCGCCCGCATGATCGTCATGGGGATCTTCGAGATGGGCGACGTCCCCTTCCGCACCGTCTACCTCCACGGGCTCGTGCGTACCGGCGGGGAGAAGATGAGCAAGTCGAAGGGGAACGTCGAGAGCCCGGTCGGCCTCATCGAGGAGTACGGCGCGGACGCCGTGCGCTTCGGCCTCGTGGTCGACACCGCGGCCGGCATGGACAGCCAGCAGTCCGGCGCGAAGCTGGCGAACGCGCGCAACTTCGGGAACAAGCTCTGGAACATCGGACGGTTCGTCCTCCGGCAGCTGGAGGCGTACCCCGAGGCGACGGCGGGGCAGGCGCTGGACGAGAGGCCGTCCGGCGATCTGCACGAGGCCGAGCGGTGGATCCTGTCCCGGACGGAGCACGCCGCGGCCGAGGCGATGCGCCTTCTCGACGCATACCTCTTCGGCGAGTACGCGCACTTCATGCAGCAGTTCGTCTGGGGCGAGCTCGCCGACGCGTATGTCGAGCTCGCGAAGGCCGGACTGCGTGACGAGCGCCGGCGAGCCTCGACGGTGCGCACACTGGCGTACGTGCTCGACCGCGCGCTGCGCCTCCTGCACCCGATCATGCCGTTCATCACCGAGACCATGGCCCTCCAGCTCTGGAACGGCCGCCGGACGGTCCGCGGCGAGACTTCGCTCGTCGTCGCTCGCTGGCCCGCGGCCGGGGATCGGGACGAGGCGCTCGAGGCGCGCTTCGGCCTCGCGCTCGACGTCGTGCGCGCCATCCGCAACCTGCGCCAGGACGCCGGCATCGAGGCCCGCGAGCGCGTGGCCGCCACCCTCGGCGGCGACGCCTCCATGGTGGCGTCGTCGCTCGACGCGGTCGCGGCCCTCGCGAACGCCGAGGTGACGCTCGGCACGGGCGACGGCCCCGCGACCGTGGTCCGCACCGTCGAGGTCCGCATCGCCACGCGGCGCGACCCCGCTGCGGAGCGCGCCAAGCTGGAGCGCGAGCTCGCGCACGCACGCGAGTCGCTGCGGCGGTCCGAGGAGCTGCTCGGCCGGTCCGATCTCACGACGAAGGCGCCGGCCAAGGTCGTCGAGACCGAGCGTGCCCGCCTCGCGGAGCGTCGCGAGCGTGTGCGCCTGCTCGAGGAGGGGATCCGCCGGCTGGGCTAACGTTCGGCCGCTGTGACCGCCGGACCGACCGCGAGCGGGCCCATCGGCTTCGCCAGCTTCCAGGAGCTGCAGACGGAGGTCTACCGGCGGCGCGACGCCGGCGACCGGGAGACCGCCCTCGAGCTGCTCGCGGCCGCGGGGCCGTCGTTCCCGGACCAGGCCGCGCACGTCTACCTCGCTCGCGTCCAGCTGTCGGCCGAGCTCGGGCGCATCGACGAGGCGATCCGGGTCTTCGCCGAGGCGCTGGGCGCGGGCTGCCGCTACCCGCTGCCGGTGCTGCGCGGCGAGACGTTCGCGGCACTGCACGACATCGTCGAGTTCGAGCGGCTCGAGCACATCGCGGCGATGCGCTACGACGCGGAGCTGGCGGCCTCGCGTCCCAAGCTCGTCGTTCGCGCTCCGAGCACGGGCGAGCCGCGTGGCACGCTGCTGGTCCTCCACGGCAACAACAGCCGCGCCGACCGCACCGTGCCGTACTGGGAGCACACGCTCGAGCTCGGCTGGAGGCTCGCGCTCGCCCAGTCGGCGGAGATCTCGTTCACCCCCGGCATGTTCGTGTGGAACGACGGCGCCGCGGCCCACTCGCAGCTGCGCCGGCACCTGCGCGACCTCGAGGGTCGCGTGATGGCCTGCGGGTACTCGATGGGGGCGCTGCGCGCGCTCGAGCTGGGCGCGTCGGAGCCGGACCGCGTCGCCGGCGTCGTGGCGGTCGGCCCGTACTTCCCGCCTTCCGCGGTGCAGCCCCTCGCGGAGGCGCTACGGGTGCCCGCCGCGATCGTCGTCGGGCGGCGCGATGAGCACGGCTGGCCGGGGTCGGAGGAGCTGGCGCGCCGCGTGGTGGCCGCGGGCCGCCGCGTCCACCTCGACGTCCTCCCAGGTCAAGGCCATGGGTATCCGCCGGACATGGCCGCCGCTCTCGAGAAGGCGCTGCGCTTCCTCGAGGCCTGAACGCCCTTGCGGGCGGTCCCTCCAGTCAGTTCCCACGCGATCTCGTTACTGGTTTTCCTTCAGCGAATCGTTCGCTTTGCGGGTCGCGGTAGCGAGGGAGGTGTCGGGCGCCTCCTTCTTGGTCTGGACCTTGGTTATGGCCTCGAAGATCGCGTCGCGGACCTCCTGCCATCCGCGGATGCTCGGACCCGCGGCGCTGGTCGGCACGAGCGCGAAGGCCTGCGCCCCCTGGACGTCCGGTCCGGCCCAGTGCGCCTTCAGCGCGGCGTCCTCGAGCGCCGAGGCGCGTACGGGCATGTAGCTCGAGAGCACCGACCACTTCGCGGTCTGCTTCGCGTCGGTGAACCACTTGAGGAACTCCCAGACCGCCAGCTGCTTCTCCGGTGTGCTGCGGGTGATGGCGATGACGCCGCCGAACTGGATCGTCCGCGACGGAGCCGTGCCGTTCGTCGGCATGCCGAAGAGGCTCCAGTTGATGGGCTTCTTGAAGGCCGCCTTGATGAACGGACGGCCCGTGCTGGTACCGGTCGCGAAGAGGAGGTTGCCCTCGCCGAAGCGGTCCTGCCAGTCGAAGCCCTTCGGGACGTAGCAGAACTCCTCCTTGATGCAGCGGTCGTACATCTGCAGCATCTCGAGACCCTCGGCGCCGCCGAAGCCGACCTCGGTGGGTGACTTGAGGATGGAGCCGCCGCGCGTCAGGACGCCGGCGAGGAAGGCCTCGCTGCCCATCCCCGCCCAGCCCCAGCGCGTGACCTTGCCGTCGGCGCCGACGACCTTGGCCTTGCGCGACATCTCCTCGAACTCGGCCCACGTCTTGGGGTGCGCGCTGTAGCCGAGCTCCTTCAGGAGGTCCTCGTTCACCATCATGACCTCGAGGCTCTTGATGAACGGGAACGACAGGATGCGGTCGCCGTACTGCGGGTACCTGTTCGAGTCGATGTACGGCTGGTAGATGTCCTTGAGGCTCTCAGGGGAAAGCCCGTTCTTCTTGGAGTTGATGTACGGGTCCATCTCGACGATGATCCCGGCCCGCGCGTAGTCCGCGACCTGGTTCTCGACCGCCACGACGCCCTCGGGCACCGTCCCGGCCTGGATCGCGCCGAGCATCTTCTGGTAGATCTGCGTGTAGTTCCCCTGGAACTCGGGCTTGACGGTGATGCCCTTGCCGTTCGAGGAGTTGAACTCCTTGATCATCTCCTCGAATCCCTTGGCCAGCGCGCCGCTCTGGTTGTGCCAGAGCGTGACCTGGACCGGCCCGGACAGCGTGATGTCCGCCTCGGTGGCCTGTTCCGTCGCCGTGGCCTGTGGCGCCGGAGATGCTCCGGTGGTGGGCGATGCCGGCGTGCACGCCGCGACGAGGAAGGCTGTGACCGCGAAGAGCGCGAGGAGCTTCCGCATGTATCCCTTTTCCTCCGACACCGCGTTATCCGCGGATCCCGGTCCGCGCGACCCCTTCGATGAAGTAGCGCTGCGCGATGAGATAGACGACCAGCGTCGGCAGGATCACGAACGTCGCTCCCGCCATGAGCAGATGGTACTGGGTGCCTGCCTCGCTACTGAAGGGCACGAGGGCGACCTGGATCGGTCTGATCTCGGGCGACGACGTAACGAGCAGCGGCCACAGGAACGAGTTCCACGAGGCCAGGAAATTGAGCAGGGCGACGGTGATGAGCGCGGGGCGGACGAGGGGGAGCGCGACGCTCCAGAGGAACCTCACGTGTCCCGCGCCGTCGATCCGCGCGGCGTCCTGGAGCTCCTGCGGCACCGACATGAAGAACTGCCGCAGCAGGAAGATCGAGAAGACGGAGGCCAGGAAGGGGACGATCTGGGCCTGGTAGGTGTTGTACCAGCCGAGGTACTTGGTGATGAGGACGAAGTTCGGGATGAGGGTCGCCTCGCTCGGGATGAAGATCGTGAGCAGGAATATCGCGAACAGCACGTTGCGTCCGCGGAAGCGCATGCGCGCGAACGCGTACGCGGCGAGCACCGCGGTGACGAGCGTGCCGAGGGTGGAGACCGCCGCGATGCCGAGGGTGTTGGCGAACGACCGCGCCCAGAGAGTGGTCGGGAACTCCCAGGCCTGCTGCCAGTTCTCGAAGTGCCAGACGGTCGGCCAGAGGACCGGCGGGTACGACTGCGCCTCCGCGAAAGACTTGAACGAGGTCGTGACCATCCAGTAGAAGGGGAACGCCGTCAACACCGCCCCGGCGACGAGGATCAGGTGCTTCAGGGCGCCGGCGGCCAGCACCCGTGGAGGCACCCGTAGGGTCCTATCCATAGAACACCCGCCGTCCCAGCACGCGGAACTGGAAGATCGTGATGGCGACGACGATCAGCACGAAGATGAACGACATGGCCGCGCCCAGGCCGATCCCGTTCACGGCGGTCCGCTCGAAGAAGGTCTGGAAGATGAGCATCGGGACGTTGCGCGTGGTGTCCAGCGGCCCGCCGTTGGTGAGCACGAAGATCTGGCTGAAGGAGCGCATCGCACCGACGGTCGCGAGGACGAGCACGAAGAAGATCGTGGGTGAGAGCAGCGGGAGCGTGATCCTCAGGAAGATCTGGCGCTCGCCCGCGCCGTCGATCCGCGCGGCCTCGTAGAGCTCGCGGTCGACGTTCGTGAGGCCCGCCAGGAAGATGACGGTCTGGAACCCGATGAAGTGCCAGACCGTGAAGATCGACACGGCGACGAGGGCCAGGCTCGGCCCCGTCATCCAGCCCTGGAGCTCTAGGCCGAAGGCCGACCCGATCATTCCGAAGACGCCGTCCGGCTCGCGCAGCCACTCCTGGGCGGGTATGCCGACGAGGCCGATGGCCCAGTTCAGCAGCCCGAAGTTCGCGTCGAACATCCACTCGAAGACGAGGGCCGCCGCGACGACCGACGTGATGTAAGGCATGAAGTACACGACCCGGTAGGCGCCGCGTCCGGAGGTGCCCTGGTAGAGGACCACGGCGATGACCAGGGCCAGGAACATCTCGATCGGCACCGTGAGCAGGACGTACCAGACGGTCACGCCGAGGGAGTTCATGAACTGCTCGAAGCGCGCGCCGGCCGGATCGAGGACCGCGCGGTAGTTGTCCAGCCCGGCGAAGCGCTCGTAGATGATCCCCCAGCGGGTGAGGCTCATGAGGAATGCCGCGAACCCGGGAAGCACGTCGAAGACGCCGACCAGGATCACGGCGGGGAGCACGAAGAGGTACGCCTCGATGTGCTCGAAGAGGATCCGCCGGCGCCGCGCGTCGAGGCGCGAGGGCGCTGGCATGACCCCAGGGGTAGGGGCCCCTGTGCGCGTAGCGCCTGCCACCTTAGGCGATGATAGGTGCGCCGTGCCGATCTACGACTACCGCTGCGATCACTGCGGCCACGCGTTCTCGATCGTCCAGTCGTACAAGGACGAGGCCCTGTCGGCATGCCCGAGCTGCGGCAAGCTCCCGCGCCGGGTGGTGACCGCTCCGGCGATCGTCTTCAAGGGTTCGGGGTGGTACAAGACCGACAGCCGCGCGTCCGCGCCCGCCGAGAAGGACGGCGCGAAGGCGACCGGCGGCGACGCGAAGCCCGCGAGCGGCGAGGCGAAGCCGGAGACCAAGAGCACCGACGCGAAGACCGAGGCGAAGCCGGCCGCCTCCTGATGGAGCGCCTCGAGCGGATCGCGAGCATGGTCTTGGAAGGCTGGACCGCTCGGCTCTTCCGGACGCGGCTCCAGCCGGTGCAGATCGCGAAGCGGCTCATCCGCGCGATGGAATCCCGGCAGACGATCTCGCTCGCCAAGACGTTCGTGCCGAACTCGTACGTCGTGTCGCTCGGGCCGCGGGACTTCGCGCAGTTCGAGCCGTACCGCCGCAGTCTCGAGCGGGACCTCGCCGAGGCGATCCTCGGCGCGGCGCGGGAGCGCGGCTTCACGCTGCTTTCGTTCCCATCGGTCGAGATCGAGCGCGACGACGACGTTCCCTCGGGCGACGCGCGCGTGTCCTGCGCCCTCGTCGACGCCAGCGGTGACGAGGTGGCGCCGGGCTCGCCCGAGCTCGGGCACGTCGAGGCGGGGCACACCATGGTCCTCGACCGCGACGCGCTCCTCCACGAGCGGCCACGCGCCCCGAAGGCCTTTCTCGAGGTCCCGGCCGAGCGCCGGCGCTTCCCGCTCGGGCCGGAGCCGTTCGCCGTCGGCCGCGACCCCGAGAACGATCTCGTCCTCGACGACCGCCGCGTGTCGCGCCGCCACGCCGAGGTGCGCCTCCGGCTCGGCCGCTACACGCTCTATGACCTGCAGAGCACGAACGGCACCTTCGTTAACGGCCGGCGGGTGGCCGAGGTCGTCCTGTCCGACGGGGACGCCGTCCAGATCGGCGGGACCGAGCTCGTCCTGCGGCAGGAGGCGGGGGCCTAGCGCGTGGAGCTCACGTACCAGCTCGCGCTCTGGCTGGTCCGGCTCGCCTTCCTCATCGTCCTCTACCTGTTCCTGGTGCGGGCGTTCGCGTCGCTGTGGCGCGCGCTCCGGACCGAGGCGGAGCTCGCGTCGCGACCGGCTCTCGCGTATCTCGTCGTGCAGCGCAGCCATGCGCACGGTCCACGCGTCGCCGAACGGCTGCCGCTGCGGACCGTGAGCACGCTCGGTCGCGACGCCGGCAACGACGTCGTCGTGAACGACGACGCGGCCTCGGCGCGGCACGCCATCGTCGAGCTCGCCGACGGGGTCTGGTGGATCGAGGACCAGCGCAGCACGAACGGGACGCTGCTGAACGGCGCGCGCATCGGGCGGCGCGAGCGCATCCGGGACGGTGACGTCGTGGACATCGGGCGCGTCAGCCTGCGGTTCGAGTCGGTCGCCTGATCCTCCGCCTGCGCCCCACCGGCCGGTTCGGCGAGCTCGGCCTCCTCATCTGGGTCGCCCTGCTCATCGTGACCGGCTTCCTCGCGGTCATCGGCGCGCGCACGAGCGAGCTCGGCGTGCAGGCCCTGGTGGTGCCGGCGACGTTCCTGGTGGTCGCACTCGCGCTGCACGTCTTCCTCGTCGCCGTCGGGTTCCGCGGCGACCAGCTGCTGCTCCCGCTCGCGCTCGGGCTCACGGCGATCGGACTGGTGGCGGTCCAGCGCCTCGCGCCCTCGGTCCTCCTGGTGCAGCAGCTGACGTGGACCATCGTCGCGGCCGGCGCGTTCGCCGCGGCGATCCTCATACCGCGCGACCTCAGCGCGCTCGCCCGCTTCAAGTACACGTGGGCGATATTGGGGCTCGGACTCCTTCTCTCGCCCCTGTTGCCAGGCATCGGCCGCGAGATCAACGGCGCGCGCATCTGGATCCAGGTCGGGCCGGCGAACTTCCAGCCCGCCGAGGCCGTCAAGGTGCTCCTCGTCGTCTTCTTCGCGGCCTACCTCGAGGAGCACCGGGAGCTGCTGGCGCAGACCCAGCGGCGCATCGGACCGCTCCCGATCCCTCCGGCGCCCTACCTCATCCCGATCCTCCTCATGTGGGCGCTCGCGATGGGCGTGATGGTGCTGCAGAAGGACCTCGGCGCGACGCTCCTCTTCTTCGGGATCTTCCTCGCGATGCTGTACCTCGCGACCGGCCGTCCCGCCTATTCGTTCATCGGGCTCGCCATGCTCGTCGCCGGCGGCTTCGTCGCGGCTCAGGTCTTCGCGCACGTGAACGCGCGCATCGTGTCCTGGCTCGACCCGTTCGCGGAGGAGCTGCGGTTCGGGCCGGCCTACCAGCTCGTGCAGGGGCTGTTCGCGTTCGCGAACGGCGGGCTGTTCGGCGCCGGCCTCGGCGCCGGGATGCCGGAGCGGATCCCGGTGGTGTGGAGCGACTTCGTCTTCGCCGCCTTCGCGGAGGAGGTGGGCTTCGCCGGCGCGTTGGCCCTCCTGGCCCTCTACCTGGTCTTCGTCTTCCGCGGCATGTCCATCGCGCTCCGCGCGCCGACGCCGTTCCTGCAGCTGCTGGCAGCGGGGCTCTCGTTCATCGTCGCGCTCCAGGCGCTCGTCATCGTCGGCGGCAACGCGAAGCTCATCCCGCTCACCGGCGTGACGCTGCCCTTCCTCTCCTACGGCGGCAGCTCGCTGGTCACGAACTTCGTCATCGTCGCGATCCTCCTTCGCGTGAGCGACATCAGCGCCCGTATCCGTGGGTCATGACCTCGCCACCGATCGGCCTGAACATCCGCAGGCTCACGCTCCTCATCGCGCTCGCCTTCCTCGCGACGAGCGTCGGGGTCGGCTACTGGACGCTCGACGTCGCCGGCCTGCAGGGCGACCCGTACGACCCGCGCCTCTACGCGACGCTCCGCGACAGGCCGCGCGGCACGATCCTGGCGGCCAACGGCACCGAGCTCGCGCGCAGCGAGCGGGGACCGAACGGGTACGTCCGGCGCTACGCGGACCGCTCGCTGGCGCAGGTCGTCGGCCACGCGTCGCTCACGTACGGCGCGAGCGGCATCGAGGCCGCGTACGCCGAGTCCCTCATCGGACAGGACGCCGCGGATCCGGTCTCGCAGTGGCGCGCCCGCTACCTCGGCGAGGCGACCGAGCCGGCGAGGGTCCAGACGGCCATCGTCCCGGCGGTGCAGCGCGCCGCCGCCGCGGCGCTCCGCGGTCGCCGCGGCGCGATCGTCGTGCTCGACCCGAAGACCGGCGCGGTGATCGCCTCGGTCAGCCAGCCGGACTACGACGCCGCGCGCGTAGGCGATCCCGCGACGGAGGAGGAGGCGTGGCGCCAGGTGACCGAGAACGCGGACCGGCCGCTCCTCGACCGCGCGCGCCAGGGCCTCTATCCGCCGGGTTCGATCTTCAAGATCGTCACCGCGGCCGCGGCACTGGAGAGCGGCGTCGATCCCAAGGCGAAGGTCCGCGTGGACCACCCCTTCAGGGCCGACCCGTCGTGGGGGAACTACTCGGTCAAGTCGGTGACGGGGGCGCACGGCGACTTCGACATGAACACGGCGTTCGTCCGATCGGAGAACATCTATTTCGCGAAGCTGGCGCTGCAGATCGGCGCCGACCGCCTCGAGGAGTACGCCGCGCGCTTCGGCATCGGCGCGACGCCGCGCTGCGAGCTGCCGGCGGCGCGCGGGCAGCTCTCGATCTCGGGCGACCTCGACCGGCCGATCCTCGTCGCGGACACCGCGTTCGGGCAGGGCGAGCTGCTCGTCTCGCCGCTGCAGATGGCGCTCGTCGCGGCCACCATCGCACGCGGCGGATCGCTCCCGACGCCGCACTACGGAACGGCGGTCCTCGCGCCGAGCGGGGACCCGCTCCGGCTCGTCGAGCCTGGTGCGGCCGCGCAGGTCGTCAGCCCAGAGACGGCGATCACCATCGGCACGGCGCTCGTCGCCGCGGTCAACGCACCCGGCGCGTTCGCCGCGGGGGCCCGGATCCCGGGCGTGATCGTGGCCGGGAAGACGGGCACGGCCGAGACGCCGTCGGGCGCGCCGCACGGCTGGTTCGTCGGCTTCGCCCCGGCCCAGGACGCGGTCGCGGTCGTCGCCGTGGTCATCGAGAACTCGCCGAAGGGCGGCGAGGATGCCGCACCCGTGGGCGCCGCCGTGCTCCGGGCCGCGCTCGGGCGCTAAGGATCGAGTGAGAAGGCGACCGAACCGCGAGCGCCCTCGTCGCGTATAGAGGACTAACACCCTCGAGCACATACCATTTGTGAGGAAGGGGCCGATGTCCCCTGGGGAGTGACGAGTGACCGAGACCGAGCTGAGCCGGCGGGTGGCCGGCGTGGTCGCGAACGTCGAGAAGGCGATCTTCGGCAAGCACCACGAGGTCGAGCTGGCCATCACGGCCCTCTTGTGCAGAGGGCACATCCTCATCGAGGACGTCCCCGGGACGGGCAAGACCGTCCTCGCCAAGGCGCTGTCCCGGTCCATCGGGTGCAGCTTCCGCCGCATCCAGTTC
>Ga0209341_10004715_pt1 | contig 12500 bp, 10 predicted proteins | sample RifCSP13_2_FD_184020 | JGI IMG/M metagenome (GOLD analysis project Ga0209341, IMG submission 184020) | Soil microbial communities from Rifle, Colorado - Rifle CSP2_sed 13_2 (SPAdes) (version 2) | ecosystem: Environmental > Terrestrial > Deep subsurface > Rock core/Sediment | place: Rifle...
GCCTGGGAGGAAAAGGCCTTCACCCTGTGGTACCACCTGAACGAGTTCCGCCAGGCCGGGGATGCGCTGCTCGAGTTCGTCGATAATAACCCCACCCACCCGAGAGCCGCGGAATTCCTGTTTCAGGCGGCGGTCATCGCCGAGCGGGATAAACGCCTGGACCGCGCCGCCCGCCTGTGGCAGCGCGTCGCCGACGAATACCCCTCTGATGGGCAGGCCAACCGGGCGCTCTTCCTGGCGGGCGTCACCCGCTACCGCCTGGCCGATTACGTCGTCGCCCACGACCTGTTCCAGCAGATCCTGGCCCGCACCGACGACCTGGAACCGCGCGCCGCGGCTTACCTGTGGATGGGCAAGTCACGCCAGGCGCTGAACGACCAGGCCGGGGCGCGGGCGAACTGGGAGCAGGCCGCCGCCCTCGACCCGACCGGCTACTACAGCGAGCGGGCGCGCGATATCCTGCAGGGCAACGCCCCATTCACCCCGCCTCAAGATTACGACCTGGCCTTCGATTTGGAGGCCGAGCGCGCCGAGGCCGAGGCCTGGATGCGCACTGTCTTTGACCTGCCGGAAGGCATTGACCTATCCGGCGCCGGAGACCTGGCCGGCGACCCGCGCTTGCAGCGCGGCGACGAGCTGTGGCGCCTGGGGCTGCTGACCGAGGCGCGCGCCGAGTTCGAAGACCTGCGCACCTCCATCGAAGAGGACCCGGTCGCCACCTACCGCCTGGCGGTCCACCTGCACGCGCTCGGCCTGTACCGCTCGGCCATCCTGGCGGCGCGGCGCGTGCTGACCCTGGCCGGGATGGACGACGCCGAGACGCTGAAAGCTCCGATTTTCTTCAACCACCTGCGCTTTGGGCCGTACTATAAGGATCTGGTCATCTCCGCCAGCCAGGTCTACGATTTCCACCCGCTGTTCCTGTTCAGCGTAATGCGCCAGGAGAGCCTGTTCGAGGGCTTCGTGAGTTCCTCGGCCGGCGCGCGCGGGCTGATGCAGATCGTCCCCGCCACCGGCGCCGAGGTGGCCGCCAACGCCGGCTGGCCCGAGGATTACTCCGCTGCCGACCTGTACCGGCCTCTGGTCAGCCTCAACCTGGGGGCGAACTACCTCAACCGCCAGCGCGCCTTCCTGGGCGGGGATATCTACGCCGCCCTGGCGGCCTACAACGGCGGCCCCGGCAACGCCGCCGCCTGGAAGGACCTGGTCCCACCCGACCCGGACCTGTACCTGGAGGTCATCCGCTTCGAGGAGACCCGCAATTACATCCGGCGCATCTACGAGAACTTCAACATCTACCGGGAGCTGTACGACCGCACGCCCTGACGACAAACTATGGATGCGAAGATATTTTCGGTCAGCCTGTACGCACCGGATGTCCCAGCAGCGGTTCATTTCTATAAAGATGTCATTGGGTTAGACCTGGTCGCGCATCAGGAGCATATGCCGCACTTCAACCTGTCCGGCAGCTATCTGGTTATTCTAGCCGGACAGCCGTTTGCACCACCAGAACCTGCCCGGAAGGACTTCCCGGTGATCGCCATCCAGGTGCCGGTCCTGGAGGTCGTCCTGGAGCGGCTGCGCCACCACGGATTCGAGGTCCGCAAAGGGAGTGAAGAAACGGTTGGGCTGCGCTGGGCGATGTTCTACGACCCGGGGGGCAACTTGGTCGAGGTAGTCGAGATCAAATAGTTGTTGGTGTGTTTGTGTGGATCGAACTGAGGCATCTTACGGAACAGGAGTTCCCTCAGGCGCGCTGCCCAGCTGGTCCGCCTCCGGCGTGGCCCCCCCGGCCTGTTCGGCCAGCAGGAACCAGCGTACGGCGGTCGCCAGCCGGTCGCTGGGATCGTACAGCGGCCCGACCGTCACCCCCTGGACCCTTTCGTCGATGGCGTAGTTGTAGACCGGGAAAAACAGCGGCAGGGAAGGCAGGTCGCTGGCGAAGCGCACCTGGAAATTATCGTACAAGCGCTTGCGCTCGGCCGGGTCCATCTCCACGCGGGCCTGCTCCAGGTATTCGCTGGCCTGGCGGTCGTCCCACTTGGCATAGTTCTGCCCGCCGGTGATCTGGGCCTGGTGCCAGAAAGGATACGGGTCCGGGTCGGGCGAGCGGGCGGTATTCAGATCGACCAGGGCAGCCTGGTAGGCGCGCGGTTCCAGGTAGGCGCTGACGATTTCCTCGTACGAGGCAGGTGTCAAATCCACGCCCACACCCAGTTCGCTCCAATCGGCAGCGATGGCTTCGGCGATGGCGGTGTGCTGCGGATCGTCCGGGTGGAGCAGCTCGATGGAGAGCTGGGTGCCCTCCTCGTTGGTGCGCACGTTTCCGCCGGAAGCGGGGATGGTGTAGCCGGCTTCCTTGAGTAGTTTGATCGCCCGGTCTGGATCGTATGCGACCTGCTCGATGCCCGAGTAGTATGCCCAGCTGCCGGGGAAGATCGGCCCGTTTGCCAGGATGGCCTGCCCCTCCAGAATCCGGTCGATCATGCGCTGCCGGTCCAGGCCCACAAACAGGGCCCGCCGTACATTGGAGTCTTTGAGAAACGGCGCCTCCGGGTTATCCAGGTTCAGGAAGACAAACGTCTCCAGGGGTATTGGGCTGGTGTGCAGGTCCAATCCTGGAGCCTGGAGCGCTGCCGGGAGCATCTCAGGTGTCACCTGGCTGATTCCCATCAATTCGCCGGCTTCGTAAGCCGAAAAGGCCGCCTCTGCATCTGGATAATAGCGGAAAACGAATTGTTCGATGAAGGGAGTTTCAGCGTAATAGTCCTCGAAGGCGCTCAGCACCACGCCCTCGATCGTTTCGCCGGATATGATCAGGTTCTCAAACTTGTACGGACCGCTCCCAACCGGTTCCAGATTGAAATTTGCTTCGATCAATTCTGCCGGGCTCAGCTCGCCAAGCAGGTGCTGCGGAAGAACGCCAAAAGTCAGGAAGTCCAGGAACGGCGCGTAGGGTTCCGGCAGGCGGAATTGCAGATTTTGTTCGTCGAGCGCTTCCACCTCGATCGAACCCCATAAGGAGCGGATATCCTCGGGAACCGGGAGTTCCTCGGAGCGCAGCAGGTCGATCGTGAACAGGATATCTGCGCTGGTTAGCGGCTCGCCGTCGTGCCAGACTGCGTCGTCACGCAGGGTCAGGTTGTAGATCGTCCCATCGTGGGAGACGCCCAACGATTCGACCAGGTCGTAAACCGGATGGCCCTGGTCGTCGAAACGGAGCAGGCTGCTATAGAGCAGCCGGTTGACGTCCCGATCGGCCGGGTTGTAGAAATCCAGCGCGGGATTAAGTCTACCCATCGAACCGATCAGGCCTTCTGAATAGATCCCGCCGGTGGCGGGCTTGACCTCGGGGAGGATTGGGAGCAGGTTGGGCTGCTGGCCGAGAAGGAGCAAGCCGATCGCGATCAAAGCCAGCACGACGATCAGGATCGGCCAACGGAGTTTTTTCATCAGGGGCAAAAACAGGAGTAAAAAAGGGCGCTTCCCGGCCTGGGCCGCAAGCTGCCCTTGTGAGAGAGATATTAACGGCCGGGGTTGGCCAGAGCCGGGTACTCTATCCGACCAGGATGACCGAGGCGATCGTCAAACCGAAGAAAAGGACACTTAAACCGATCGTAATCCGGAGGAGGGTCTTCTCGACCCCACGCCGGGCGGTAAAGATGCTGCCGGTATCGGCCCCGGTCAGGCCGCCCAGTCCAGCGCCCTTGCTTTGCAAGATGACGCTCAGGATCAAAGCGATTGACGTTATAATCAACGCAAGATACAGATAGGTTTCCAAGCTAGCCTCCAATGCGCCGCTTCTATGAGCGGGTAGCTTAAGCAGGCGGATTATACCTTCCGCACCCTGATTCGTCAAATATAGGTTTGGCTGAGAAGAAAGTTCAGCCAGACCCGGGGTTTCGCCGCCGCCTGAAGGCGAATCCATCTAGAAAAATCTATCGGCGAAACACCTATCCCATGCTCGAGCTCGTCGTCAACTTACACATGCATACTACTTACTCCGATGGGAGCGGGACGCATGCCGAGATCGTCCAGGCTGCGCTGCGCGCCGGCGTGGACGCGGTGATCGTCACCGACCATAACGTCCTGGTTAGCGGGCCATCGGATTACTACCAGAACGGAAGCCGGCGGGTGTTGTTGCTGATCGGCGAGGAGATCCACGACCAGGCTCGCCAGCCGCAAAAGAACCACCTGCTGGTCTTTGGCAACGGGCGGGAATTTTCCACCCTGGCTTACGAACCGGCGCGCCTGCTGGAGGCGGTGCGCAACGCTGGCGCTCTGGCCTTCATCGCCCACCCGGTCGACCCGCCTGCCCCGGCATTCAACGAACCCGACATTTCGTGGGTGGAATGGGATTTACAGGATTACACCGGCATCGAACTATGGAATGCGATGTCCGAGTTCAAATCGCACCTGAAGAGCAAGGCGCGGGCGGCATTCTTTGCCTTCAACCCCAGGCAGATCGCTCGCGGACCATTCCCGGCGGCTTTGGAGAAATGGGATGAACTGCTCGCCACAGGACGCCGGGTGGTGGCGATCGGCGGGTCGGATGCGCACGCCTTCCCGGTCTCTCTGGGACCGTTCAAGCGCCGGCTCTTCCCCTACGAGTTTCACTTCCGCGCGATAAACACCCATATTTTCGTGCCGGAGCCGCTCAGCGGGGAGGTGAACAGCGATCGCCGTGCGATTTATGAAGCTTTCCGCCTCGGCCATGCCTTCATCGGTTACGACCTGCCTGCCCCCACGCGCGGCTTTCGATTCACCGCTCAGGGCAGCCAGGGGACTGCCTGGATGGGGGATGAAATCCCGGCCGGCACGGGTGTCACGCTGCAGATTAACCTGCCGCAGCGCTGCGAGTGCCGTCTACTCAAAGACGGGAAGGTCCTCAAGGCCTGGCGCAAGCGGGAGATCTGCGCCTATATTACCAGCGATCCTGGGGTGTACCGGGTCGAGGCTTACCTCCAGTATCAAGGACGGCGCAGGGGCTGGATCTTCAGCAATCCGATTTACGTCCGTCCTTGAGCCAGCTGATGGGGATAGTGAATCATTCGATTCCATCCTGACACTACCTTTTACTTTCAGGTCCAGGAGTCCAGTATGCCCGTGCGGATTTGCCTTATCAACCTGCTGGCGATCATGCTGGGTGCGGCCATTCTGTTCGCCTGCACTGCGCCCGATTCACCCACCCCGATCGCGGTCGATGAGGTCAGCGAAGAGGCAGGCACCACTGCCACACCGTTACCGGAATTAGCTACAGCCACAGCGACCCAAACCCGGACCGCCTCCCCGCCACCTTCCCCGACCAGCACCCCGTCGCCGACCTCCACCGGCGCTCCCACACCCACAGAGCTGCCTTTTAATGTCACCGGTCAGGTCTGTTTCCCGGGCGAGACGATCCCTCCAATGACGGCATACTTCGAGGATACAGGCACCGGGACGGTGGTCGAACTGCCGATCGCTGAAAACCAGGATGTTTACGAGGTCAAGCTGCCCCCGGGGTCGTATATCGCCTACGCCTGGCTGGGGAATTACTCGCAGGGCGGGTTATACTCGCGCGCCGTCTCCTGTGGTCTGAATGAGGATTGCGATGACCATGGAGTCCAGCCGTTCGCTGTCCAGGCGGGCGAGGTCCTGGAGGGGATCGACCTGTGTGACTGGTATGCCGGGCCTTTTAACGTCCCCTACCCGCCGGGTGTGGAAAGAGAAGATCTAACCGGGGGTCTCTCCGGACGTCTGACCTTTCGAGAAGGCTCCCCAACCGAGCTGCGCGTGGTAGCCTTCAGCATCGATACCGGCTACTGGTACTGGGTGAATACTCAACCCGGGCAGGCTTTCTATGGGATTAACAATCTGCCGCCTGGGAGCTATCATGTGGTAGCATATGACCCCCAGGGCCGCGCCGGCGGCCACGCCACCGGTAAGCACGAGTTGATCGATGTATTGGTAAAAGCCGGGGAACTCTCCGAAGGAGCGGATATCACCGATTGGAGCGCTCCGGAAGGCACATTCCCCACAGATCCGACGAGGTAACATGAAGTTTCAGTTGCAGGCTCCGTTTATCCCAACCGGCGATCAGCCGGAAGCCATCCGCCAGCTGGTGGAGGGCATCCAGCGCGGCGACCGCCACCAGGTCCTGTTAGGGGCGACCGGCACTGGTAAAACTTACACGATTGCCTCGCTGATCGAACAGGTCCAGAAGCCGACCCTGGTGATGGCGCACAACAAGACCCTGGCGGCGCAGCTGTACGCCGAATTTAAAGAATTCTTCCCAGAGAACGCGGTCGAGTATTTCGTCTCGTATTACGACTATTACCAGCCAGAGGCGTATGTCCCGCGGCACGACCTGTATATCGAGAAGGAGACCGATATCAACGAAGAGATCGAGCGCCTGCGGCTGGCGGCGACCACCTCGCTGCTCTCCCGCCGGGATGTGGTCATCGTCGCCTCCGTGTCCTGTATCTACGGTCTGGGCGACCCGGAGGCCTACGGGCGGGTGGTCATCAACCTGGAGAGCGGCAACTCCTACCGGCGCAACAGCCTGCTGCGCCAGCTGGTCGAAGGGCATTACGAGCGCAACGACCTGGAACTGCGCTCCGGCACTTTTCGCGTGCGCGGCGATACCCTCGAGATCATCCCCGCCTACCAGGACCGCTTCGGTTTCCGCATCACCTTCTTCGGCGACGAGATCGAACGCATCATCGAGTTCAATACGGTCACCGGGGAGCTGCGCAGGCAGCTCTCGACCATCGCCATCTATCCCGCACGCCACTTCATCACCGCCGAAGAGCGCTTGCAGCAGGCCATCGCCGACATCGAGGTCGAGCTGAAAGAGCGCCTGGCTTTCCTGAAATCCGAACAGCGCCTGTTGGAAGCGCAGCGCCTGGAGCAGCGCGCCCTGTACGACCTGGAGATGCTGCGTGAGGTGGGCTATTGCTCCGGGATCGAGAACTATTCCAGGCATATGGACCAGCGCACACCGGGCTCTCACCCCTGGACTTTACTGGACTACTTCCCGGCGGATTACCTGATGGTGATCGATGAATCACACATGACCGTGCCACAGGTGCGGGGGATGTACAACGGCGACCGATCCCGCAAGGAGGTCCTGGTGGAGTACGGCTTCCGCCTGCCCTCCGCGCTCGATAACCGCCCGCTGACCTTCGCCGAATTCGAAGAACACATGGGCCAGGTGATTTACACCTCCGCCACGCCCGGCCCTTACGAGATGAAGCGCGCCGAGCAGGTGGTCGAACAGATCATCCGCCCAACCGGGCTGGTCGATCCGCAGGTCGAGGTGCGCCCGATCGCCGGGCAGGTCGACGACCTGATCGCCGAGATCCACCAACGGGTCGAGCACGGAGAGCGCACCCTGGTCACTACCCTGACCAAGCGCATGGCTGAGAAGCTATCCGATTACCTGATGGAGCTCGGCATCAAGGTCCACTACCTGCACTCAGAGATCGATACGCTGGAACGGGTCGGCATCCTGCGCGATCTGCGCCTGGGTGTGTTCGACGTCGTGGTCGGGATCAACCTGCTGCGCGAAGGGCTCGACCTGCCGGAGGTATCCCTGGTCGCCATCCTGGACGCGGACAAAGAGGGCTTCCTGCGCTCCGAGACGGCCTTGATCCAGACCATCGGCAGGGCCGCCCGCCACGTCAACGGCAAAGTGATTATGTACGCCGATGTGATCACCAATTCCATCAGCCGGGCGATCGACGAGACGACCCGCCGGCGCGCCAAGCAGGTCGCGTACAACCAGGAGCACGGTATCGAGCCGGTCAGCATCGTCAAGGCGGTGCGCGATCTGACCGATCAATTATCCATGAAGGCGGTCGCTGAACCCAGGGCCGAGTACCGGGCGCGCGGCGGGGCGCTGATGTCCAAGCCCGAGCTTCAGGCGCTCATCTCCGAGTTGGAGAAGCAGATGAAGGAATCTGCCAGGAACCTCGAGTACGAGAAAGCCGCCGTGCTGCGCGACCAGATCTACGAGCTGCGCGGCATGCTGGCGGAAGAATCGAACCTGAAGCCCTGGGAAAAAGTGCGCCTGCTATCAGGCGAGGAGTAAGTTCCCCCGGGAAGTTCCCTTACGCGGCAAACCTTCACAACAGCTTCAGTCCTTCTTCACAGGTCCTTCACAACCCGGAGTTATCCTTAGCACACATGAACGAGATGGTATCCCGGATACCTTCTCAAGCAAAAAGAACCCTGGAAAGAAGGAGAAATTACATGAAGAAGCTGGTTGTCATCGGAATCCTGATTGGTGTGCTGGTCCTGGCGTTTGGTTTGGCCAGCCTGGCGTTTGCCCAATCGCCGACCCCGCAGCCGCCCCAATACCCTGGCTACGGCCCTGGGATGATGGGCGGATACGGCGGTATGATGGGTGGGCGCGGCTTTGGGGGTATGCTGGGCGGTAGGGCGGATGGCGAGTACGGCCCCATGCATGAATATATGGAACGGGCCTTTGCCAAAGCCTTCGGGCTGAGCGAGGATGAGCTGGAGCAGCGCCTGGAGGCCGGCGAGACGATGTGGCAGATCGCCGAGGACCTGGGCTACAGCCAGGAAGAGTTCGGCGAGCTGATGGTCGAGGCGCGCACGGAAGCCCTCAATCAGGCGGTTGAAGACGGCCTCCTGACCCGCGAGCAGGCTGAATGGATGATCGCGCGCATGGCGCAGCGCCAGGCGGCTGGTTTCGGGCCGGGCTCGGGCACCTGCATGGGCGGCGGGCGCGGCGGCTTCGGTGGGCGCTGGAACCCTTAGGTCCTTGCTTCGCTCGGGATTTGCGAATTTCCGATCGTAGGTTAGGCAGTAGAATATGGGTAGAGTTCGTTTCTACCCATATTCTTTGTTTTTAGGAATTGAAGCAGAAAGATGGTTTGAATTTGGCTACCATCCTGATCGTCGAGGACGAACCCGAGCTGGTCAAAGTGCTGCGCTCCTACCTGGAACAGGCGGGGTTCAGCGTGCTCACCGCCGGGCGCGGCGACGCCGGCCTCTCGACCTGGGAGCATAAACGCCCAGACCTGGTCATCCTGGATCTGAGTCTGCCCGGTATGGACGGATTGGATGTCGCCAGGGAGATTCGCCGCAAAGGAAATACACCCATAATCATGCTGACCGCTCGTCTCGAGGAGACCGACCGCCTGATTGGGTTGGAACTGGGCGCGGATGATTACGTCTCGAAGCCATTTTCCCCACGGGAGGTCGTCGCCCGGGTGCGCGCCGTGTTACGCCGGGCCGGGTCCTCCCTATCGGCTCCGGCTGTGCTGCGCGGCGGAGACCTGGAGATCGACCTGGACGCCCATACCGTCTCCGCCGCCGGGCAGCCAATCGACCTGACTCCAACCGAATTCAATCTCCTGGCTGCCCTGGCTGCCCAGCCCGGGCGCGCTTTCACCCGCCTGCAGCTGCTGGAAACCGCCCAGGGCGCGACCTACGAGGGCTACGAGCGCACCATCGACGCCCACATTAAGAACCTGCGCGCCAAGATCGAGCGAGACTCCAGGCAGCCGCGCTATATCGAGACCGTTTTTGGGGTGGGCTACCGTTTTAGACGAGATAGGGAGTAGAGATCAAGGGCTGATCCCCGCTCCATATCTTGAAAATAAGAATCATGCGCCAGCGCTTAATCCTTTCCTTCGTCTTGATCGTGGTGATCACCATCGCAGCTATGGTCATCCTCGCCGGGCGCGGCACAGCCAGCCAGGTGCGCGCCTTCATGTTCCGCGGCGGCATGGTGGGGATCGAGGATCTGGCCGCGGCGCTGGAGGATTACTACCAGGCAAATGGCAGCTGGCAGGGGGTTGACCAGGCTGCGTTGTTTCCCGGGCGCGGCCCTGGCTGGCGGAGAGGCAACCCGCAGCTCCAGCCCGGCATGATGATGGGGGGGATGATGGCTCAGCGCTTGCGCCTGGCCGATCCTGAAGGCGTGGTCCTGGTGGACAGCGACGATCCAGATCCTCAGGGCTGGCTCGATCCAGCAGAACTCGGACGAGCGATCCCCCTGCGCGCAGATCGCCTTCTCGTCGGTTACTTGTTACCGGAGGGCGGAGCTACCTTCACCCAAATCGATGAAGCAAACCTGCTGCGCGGCCTGAACCGGGCTGCGCTGAGCGCGGCGCTGGTCGCCGGAGGCCTGGCCTTGCTCCTGGCGTTCGTGTTGGGCTACCAGCTGGTGCGCCCGGTGAACGAGCTCACCCGGGCGGCGGGTCGCCTGGCAAAGGGAGACCTTTCGCAGCGGGTGGCGGTGCGCGGTAACGATGAGATGGCAACCCTGGGCCGGGCTTTCAACCAGATGGCGGCTGCGCTCGAGCAATCTGAGGAGTCCCGCCGGGCGATGACGGCGGATATCGCCCACGAACTGCGTAACCCGCTTGCCGTGCAGCGCGCCCATCTAGAGGCCTTGCAGGACGGCATCTACCCGGCGACGCCCGAGAACCTGGATCCGATCCTGGAGCAAAACTTGCTCCTGACCCGCCTGGTGGAGGATTTGCGCACCCTGGCGCTGGCGGACGCCGGGCAGCTGCAGATGGAACCTCGCCCAGTGGACCTGGAAGACCTGCTGAGGCGAGTCGCCGCCCGGTTCGCCCGGCAGGCGGAGGCCGGATTGATCTCGACCGATCTCACTATAATCAACCCTTGCCCACCCGCACTGGTAGACCCCGGGCGCATTGAGCAGGTGATCGGCAACCTGCTTTCGAACGCCATCCGCTACACGACACAGGGCGGGCGGATCGAGATCCGGCTGGAGTGTACGCCCGGTTCAGCGCGTCTGCTGGTCCACGACGGCGGCCCGGGCATTCCCGAGGAGGCCCTGCCGTACGTCTTCGACCGGTTCTACCGCGCCGACCGGGCTCGCAGCCGATCGGAGGGCGGTAGCGGGCTGGGTCTGGCGATCGCCCGCCAGCTGGTTCAGGCGCATGGCGGAACCATGACGGCTGCCAACCACCTTCAGGGGGGCGCTGTTTTTACTGTGGAGCTTCCGCTCGGTCTCGATGAAAGGATTTCGCCTGCTTGATCAAGAACAACGTCACCCGGCTGCTGGAGGCGCACGGTGTACGCTATTCCGCTTTTGAACTGCCTGCGGAGAAGTTGAGCGCCTTGGAGGCCGCCCGCTACCTTGGAGTCGAGCCAGAACAAGTCTTCAAGACGATCGTCGTCCTGCGGGAAGGTACCGGTAAGCCAATCCTGGCAGTCGTCCCAGGCTCGTTGGAAGTGGACATTAAAGCCATGGCGAAGGCGGTTGGCGAGAAGAAGCTGATCCTGGCTACCCAGCGCCAGGCAGAGCAGGTCACCGGGCTGCTCACCGGCGGCATCTCCCCGCTGGCGCTGTTAAACCGTGGTTTCGAAGTGGTCCTTGACGAGCTGGCGCAGCTCTACGCCGAGATCTACATCTCCGGCGGGCAACGCGGCCTGAACGTTCGCCTTCCCGTCAGCGCCCTGATAGAGATCACGGGCGCCAGGCTGGCTGCGATCACGTCTTAACCGTCTATCCGAAGATTAAGGCAAGGGTTGTTTAGACAGGACTTTAAGAAAGCCGTAAAAGTAAACGGGAAATTGCTTGCCCATTTGCGTACTTTTTCCTATAATAGAAACAATATCCGCCATGAGTGGTAGGCGATTGCGGCCTCAGCATTGACTGGCGGCTAAAGCTCAAGATCGCCCACAATGCTACAAAACTAACGATCTCTCCCCAGTGAATCCACCCGCGCATTCCGGGTCTACAATTGAAAAGGAGGTGATGTCAGCCAGACAGGTGGAGATAGTCTTATCTCACGTTGGAAACAACCGGTCCTTTATTCGATTTAGATTTAGGAGGAGAGAAACATGTCCTGGAAGACACTTCCCGTCTTTACGTTTTTAGTCCTGGTGGCCTTGTTGGCGACTGCCTGCGGGGGCGGGCCGACGGCTGCACCAGCCGCGACCCAGGCGCCACCGGCGGACACTTCCGGCGGCGCTGGTGATACCTCCCCGATCGTAGAAACGGTCATCGTAACCGTCCAGGTCCCCGCCCCGGCCGGCACCCCCCAGGTGCAGATCCAGGTGGCCCAGGCCCCCGGCTTTGGAGAGACCCTGGCGGCGGTCCAGTCGCGAGGCAACCTGATCTGCGGCGTCAACGGGCAGCTGCCGGGTTTCAGCTTCCTGGATCCCGAGGGGAATTACTCTGGCTTTGACGTGGACTTCTGCCGGGCGCTGGCGGCAGCCATTTTCGGCGATCCGAGCAAAGTCGAGTTCCGCCCCACCACTACCCAGGAGCGCTTCACCGTGCTCCAGACCGGCGAGATAGATGTCCTGGCCCGCAATACCACCTGGACCGTGGTGCGCGACACCGAGCTGGGCCTCAACTTCGCTGCAACCACCTTCTACGATGGACAGGGGATCATGGTGACTGCCGACAGCGGCTTCACCTCGCTGGAGGATCTGGAAGGCGGCACGATCTGCGTCCAGAAGGGCACCACCACCGAGCTCAACCTGGCAGATGCCATGTCAACGGCAGG
>Ga0209341_10004718_pt1 | contig 12497 bp, 13 predicted proteins | sample RifCSP13_2_FD_184020 | JGI IMG/M metagenome (GOLD analysis project Ga0209341, IMG submission 184020) | Soil microbial communities from Rifle, Colorado - Rifle CSP2_sed 13_2 (SPAdes) (version 2) | ecosystem: Environmental > Terrestrial > Deep subsurface > Rock core/Sediment | place: Rifle...
CAGACGCCCGAGGCTAGTCAAGGGGCGAATCCAAAGAACCGTCACGAGCGTCACTCAATTTCCCCGGACGCCCTGCCGATGTAGTGCTGGAACACCAATGCCGGGCCCGGGGAAAGTGCCTCGGTACCATCCTCGCCCGCCGGGTCCCCTATCGATACGCGAGAACAATGACCACGCGCCGAAGATTTGCAGAACTCGACCCCGATGCCGCCGTCCGCCAGTACCTGGACGGAATCGGGACCTATGCCCTCCTCACCGCCGACCAAGAAGTCGAACTGGCCAAAGCGTTTGAGCGGGGTCGCCGCGCCCAACATGGCTTGGAAGGCGGCGAGGTCCCGCCTGAGGACCGGGTCCGCCTCCAGGAGGCCGTCGAAGCCGGTGAAAACGCCCGCCAACGGTTCATCCAGGCCAATCTCCGCCTGGTCGTCTCCATTGCCAAGCGCTACCCACACTCGGGCATGCCGCTCTTGGACCTCATCCAGGAGGGCAACCTCGGTCTGATCAGGGCGGTGGAGAAGTTCGAGTACCGGAAGGGCTTCAAGTTCTCCACCTATGCAACCTGGTGGATCCGCCAGGCCATTACTCGAGCCATCGCCGACAAGAGCCGAACGATTCGCGTGCCGGTCCACATGATGGACACCATCACGCAAATGCAGACGGCCGAGAACAGCCTCACCAGACGACTCGGGCGCACACCGACCGACGATGAAATCGCTGAAGAGGCCGGTCTGACGGTTGCCAAGGTCAGGGAGGCAAAGAAGGTTGCACCCGAACCGGTCAGCATCTTCGAACCAGTCGGCGAGGACAACGCGGTCATCGGTGACTTCATCGAGGATGCCGAGGCCAGCGCCCCCTTCGACATGGTCGGGCTCGGCGTCCGCAAGGAAGATCTCATGGAGGTCCTCGCCCGCCTCAACGAACGGGAGCGGAAGGTGATCGAGATGCGGTATGGGCTCGGCAACCAAGAACCCAAGACCCTCGACGAAGTAGGGCGCTACTTCAACGTCACCCGCGAACGGATACGTCAGATCGAGGCGAAGGCCCTGGCCAAGCTTCGTCACCCATCTTCTCCGGGCGGGTTGCGGAACCTGATGGCGTTGTAGGTCGCCGGCGTTCAGACGCCGGCGACCTATTCACCCGATGGCGCCAGCCGTCAGCAGCTTCTAGTGCGCTGTCTGGGAAATAGCGTGAGGGTATCGGCGAGGCCAGGGCGTTCCTGGCCAGGACGCACGACGATGGCGCAGCCCATGCGCTGCGTCGAGGAGGAGGACGCCGCCAGGGGCGTCGTGGGCCGGCGAGACCCCACGATTATTTTCTAGACGGTGTACTAAGCACTGGCGACCAACTCCTCCAACTCCTTCCAGGACGCCTCGAGCGGGTGGCGGTCGTTCTGATCCGACCTTGGAGGCCTCCCCCGGCCTCGCTTCCTCCAGTAAGGCTGGCCGTCCCAGAAGATGACGCCTCCCCATACGCCCCACTCGGCCTGTTGCTCAACGGCCAGACGCAGACAGGCCAGCCGCACCTCGCAGGAGTGACATATCTCCTGGGCTAGGGAAAGGTCGTCGGGTATTTCGGAGAAGAAGAGGTCGTGGCGCCCAGAGCCGACGCACCGCCCCTTCTGTAGAACTTGGTACATCTCGGTTACCTCTCAAATCTGGCTTCTGTGGATGATGGTGAGCGGCCAACAGAAAGGCCGCCGGATGGTGAGTCGGCGGCCGGTCGTCTGAGTGGGCTACGAGAGCGCTACTCGATGGGCCGCCTCTGATCGACGCCGACGGTCGTGATGAAGGAAACGGGTGTGTTCCACGCTTGTCCCTTGGTGCTCAAGCCGAGCATCGGGTACTCCTCACCACCCATGGTGAGATTGTCGGCGGGGATGAGGGTGCGTTCCATTGACCGGCTCAAGTTAAACGAACCGAGGGAGGCTCGTCAAGGTAATTACCGGCTGCCAGGGTGAGAACCCAAAGCCGAAACCCAATCAAGGATTGAGCCAGGAATCTCCCCGCCGTCCCACCAACTCGTCAGCCTCTGACGGGCCCCAGGTGCCCCCCCGATACAGAAAGGGATTGCTGCCGTCGAGAACCGGCTCGTAGACGCGCCAGGCTTCCTCGACCTCGTCGGCGCGCACAAACAGCGTCTGATCGCCGATGAGAACGTCGTAGAGCAAGGTCTCGTAGGCCTCCGGAAGCGGCCCGAAAGCGTCGGCGTATCGGAACCGGAGCGACTGGGTCGCCAGCCTGGTCATCTCGCCGGGAGCCTTGACGTCGAACAAGAGATCGAAACCCTCGTCCGGCTGGAGAGTTATGAGTAGGACATCGGAGGTCATTTGGCCGGCAACGCCGCCGTCGAACAGCGAAACGGGGGGTTCGCGAAATGTGACGGCAATCTGGGTCAGCCGCTTGGGCATTCGCTTTCCCGTCCGGAGGTAGAAGGGCACACCCTGCCAGCGCCAGTTGTCGATCCCGAGCTTGAGCGCGACGTAGGTCTCCGTCGTCGATGAGGCATCGACACCCGGCTCGGACCGGTAGGCCGGCACTCGGGCGCCGCCCACGTCGCCGTCGGAGTACTGGCCCCGCACCAAGTCCCTCGGTTCAACCGGATAGATCGCCCGCAGGACCTTGACCTTCTCGTCGCGGATCTCCTGGGCGCTCAACCGGACCGGCGGCTCCATCGCCACAAGGGACATGACCTGGGTGAGGTGATTCTGAACGATATCTCGCAAAGCCCCGGCGCCGTCGTAGTAGCCGGCCCGGGTACCGACGCCCACATCTTCGGCAACCGTGATCTGGACGTGATCGATCCTCTCACGATTCCACGACGATTCGAACAGCGGGTTGGCGAATCGAAACACGAGAAGGTTTCGGACGGTCTCCTTGCCGAGGTAATGGTCGATGCGGAAGATCTGGTTCTCCGTGAACCAGCGGTGGATCACTCGGTTCAGTTCCGAAGCGGTTGAACCGTTTCGGCCGAAGGGTTTCTCGATGACCAACCTCGTCCAGCCCGGCGACCGATGGAGACCCGCCTCGCCCATTCCTTCCACGGTTCCGGGTACTGCTTCGGGTGGGAGGGCGAGGTAGAAGACCCGGTTGCCCGGCAGTCCGGCGGCACGTTCGAGCTCGGCGATATCTTCCGCGACCGGGGCGAAACCGCCAGCAACCGACCGGTAGGAGAGACGTTGTCGGCACCAAGCGCGCGAACCCTCCAAGGAGCGCCCGACCGCCACCAACGCCTCGACCGCCATGTTCTGGAATTCCTCGTCGGAAATCTGCTTGTTGCCGACGCCGAGGAGGCGCCAGTTGGCGGGATCCCGCTCCACGAGCGTGTGCACAGCCGGGATCAACTTCTTGCGCGCCAGGTCCCCAGACGCCCCGAAGATCACCAGCAGCTGTGAATCCACGCCCGTCAACCCAGCAGCGACTCGGCGAGGACCGCCATTGTGCGCATCCGATCATGCCCGAGGTTGACCCGCAGCACGCGGCGGCCCCTCTGCAGGAGCGCCCGGTAATCGCCGATCGCCTGGGCGGCGATAAGTCCTCCGAAGGTTGCCCCCATCTCGGGAATGGCCAGGTCACGATCGGGTTCGTCGACCAGTTGCAGCACCGCCACCTTGTCGGGCCCGCCCTTGTGTAGTTGGCCGGTGGAATGGAGAAAACGTGGGCCATAGCCGACGGTGGTTACCACCAACAATTGCTCCCGAATTCGCCGGCGGAGGCTCGCCAGCGCGGCGTCCATCTCCAGACCCGGAGCAAGATAGGCATGGATGGCGACATAGTCACCGCGGTCGATCAGGGCAGTCCACTTCTTGAGCGCCTCCGTCAGACCAGTCGCTCCCCGGACCTCGTCCACGCTCTCCCCCCCCCCTGTTTGTAGCGCGGTCCGGGTTAGCTGTTTGGAAAGCTCCACGTCGGGCTGATCGAAGGGGTGCACGCCCAAGGCGGCCCCGGCTACTGCTGTCGCCACCTCCGAGCGCACCATTTCCTGGACCATTCCCCACCGGTCCTGCATGCGGATCCGGACGGTGGGATGACCGCCGAACATGCCATCAGCCCGCGCGAATTCGTCCTTGTCTGCCTTCACCGCCAGGTAGGAGAAGAAGCGATCGGGCCCGTAGACCCCCGGGGGTCCGGCGGGTTCGTCGACCACCGGAATGATTCCCTTGCCCGCCTTGCCGAGGCTCTCGGCGATCAGCTGCTCTTGCCAAGCTGGTAGCGAGGCCACCGATGGCGAGGTGAGAAAGGTGAGCTTGTCGATCGAGGCTTCGGCCAGGACCGACCAGGCCGCCGCCAGCTGCATTCCTGGGTTCTCGGCCGCCGGTTGGCGGCAGGCCTCCGCCATGACACCGGCGGTGTCGAGCAGAGCGGTGACATCGATGCCGGCCAGTGCCGCCGGGATCAAACCGAAAGGACTCAGCGCCGAGTAGCGCCCGCCGACGTCGGGGGGGGCTTCTATTACCGCCCCCACGGCGGTTTGACCGGCCAGGGTCGTACCCGGATCCGTGACCACGACGAACCGCGGTCCCGGGTTGCGCCCGGCGCCCGCCCAGAAGAACCGAAAGAAGGAGAGGGTCTCGATGGTCGTCCCCGACTTCGAGGAAACCACGAAGATCGTGCGGTCGGGATTGATCGACGCGGCCATAGCCCTCACGGCATCAGGATGAGTCGAATCGAGCACGCTCAACCGAGGCAAACCGGGCCGCCCGTACACCCGTCCGAACACCTCGGGCGCCAAACTCGAACCGCCCATGCCGAGTACCAGTACGTTGTCGATGGCCTGGCCGACGTAGCGATTCGCCAGCTCATTGATCTCATCGAGGCGGCTCCGCATCGTCTGATCGAGATCGAGCCATCCGAGCCGGTCGGCAAGTTCAGGGAGCGGATGCGGCGACCATAAGGTGGTGTCGCGTGCGGACAAGCGCCCGACCCAGTTTGCCGCCTCCCATACCGAAAGCCGGTTGTCGTAGGCTGCCTGGTGCTTGCCCAGATGGAACTGCGCACTGTTGAGGTCCACGTGGCGAGTATGGCAGCGGGAACACCGGCAGGGGAAACACCACGGAATAGTGCCGAGGCTTCACCAGTTCACTCACCCAGTACAGGAGGTAGCTCTGCTGAAAACCGACTACGACGTCATCGTCATCGGCGGCGGGCCGGCCGGCGAGAATGCTGCCGACCTTGCAGCCCGGGGGGGACTCTCGGTGGCCATCGTCGAATCGGAACTGGTCGGGGGTGAGTGTTCTTATTGGGGCTGCATGCCTTCCAAGGCGCTGCTTCGGCCCGGAGAAGTCCTCGTTGCGGCCCGCCGGACTCCGGGTGCGGCTGCTGCCGTCACCGGTGAGATCGACATCGACGAGGTTCTGGCGCGCCGAGACGCCCTGAGTGCCAATTGGGACGACGCGGGACAGGTGAAATGGCTCACGGACCACGGAGTCGATCTGCTTAGAGGCCGTGGGCGCCTGGCCGGAATCCGCCGAGTGGAGGTGGAAGGCCAAACGGGAGACCGTCTCACCTACGAGGCCGGGAGGGCGGTGGTGGTCGCCACCGGTACCACCGCCGCCCTGCCCCCGGTCGCTGGGCTTTCCGAGATTCGATTGTGGGACAACCGCCAGGTCACCAGCGTCAAAGAGATCCCCCGCCGGCTGTTGGTCATCGGTGGCGGTGTCATCGGGGTAGAGATGGCCCAGGCGATGCGGTGGCTCGGCTCCGAGGAGGTCACCATCGTTGAGCTATTCCCCACCATCATTTCCCGCGAGGAGCCGTTCGCCGGCGCGGAGCTACGGGTCGGCCTGGAGCGGATAGGAATAGCCGTCCACACCGAGGCCACCGTGGAACTTATCAAGCGGCCGGCCGATGATGCCCCGGTGACTGCCACTGTCAAGCTCAACAACGGCGAGCGGGTCGAGATCGTCGCCGATGAGGTGTTGGTGGCAACCGGCAGGCGAGCCGCCACGGTCGACCTCGGCCTCGAGACGATCGGGCTCACCGGCGGCCGCTATCTCGTGGTCGATGACCACATGCAGGCGAAGGAGGTGGAGGGAGGCTGGCTCTATGCGGTGGGAGACGTCAACGGTCGAGCGCTGCTTACCCACGTCGGCAAGTACCAGGGTCGCATCGCCGGAGCCCGCATCGCCGGGGTGGACACCTCGACTCGGTCCGATTTCAATGCGGTTCCCCGAGTCATCTTCACCGAGCCGCAGGTGGCGGCGGTCGGTTTGACCCTGGCGCAGGCCCGTGACCAGGGGCTCAACCCGGTCGAGGTCAGGTGGGACATGGGCAAGGTGGCGGGGGCGTCGGTGCTTGGCCGCGGCTACCGGGGGACCGCCCAGTTGGTGGTCGATCCGATGCGCCAGGTCGTCGTTGGGGCGACCTTCATCGGCCCTCACGCCGGCGAGATTCTTCATGCCGCCACCATCGCCATCGTCGCCCAGGTGCCCCTCGCCACGCTGTGGCACGCCGTTCCCTCCTTTCCGACCGTCTCGGAGGTGTGGCTGCGGCTGCTCGAGGCCTATCGCGATCAGACCGGAACGGTGTTCAATTGAGACCGGGCGACTTCCGAAGGGGTCTCTGTTTCTGCACATTGTGCAGAAAGTGCCGAAATCTCTCGTTCCTGCACATTGTGCAGAAGGGTCGTTGACCGACACCACCTCGGGTGATGGCTGGGCGGTACCATCACCGGCAAGCCGGTGTGCTGGAGGACCGTGATCTTCTTCCCATCGGGTTCCGAGGTACGGTTGTTCCCCAGGGAGAAGGTGTGATCGCACAGCAACGACCCGGAGACGGTGGCGATCCCGGCGGGGGCGAAATGAGACGGAGCTGGATCGACGCCCTGGTTGACTCGGGGACGAGTCGCCGAATCCCGTGGTGGGTTTTGATCGGTGGCTTCTGGATCCTCGAAGTCCTTTCGGTCAGCGCGGTCAAATGGTGGGATGGCTCTCTCGAGGTGGGTCAAGTGTTCGAGCGGACCGTGGACACCTTCTACGGAGTGGCGGGCCTCGTGGCGTACGGCTTCCTCAATCAAACCGCCCGCCGGTCATTCGACATGTTCCGGCCGGCGCTGGCGATCGCCGATGACGAAGCCCACCGTTACCGCGATCGCCTTTCCACGCTCTCGCCGCGGGCCGCTGGGCTTTCCGGGGTCGTCGGCGCCGCGGTGAGTTTGGCGGCGTTGCTGTCGGATGAGACGGCTGTCGACCTCGTCACTACCTCTGTCGCATCGACGATCGTCATCGGCTTCTTCCTCCACGTGGCCAACGGGGTAGTGGCTCTTTCGCTCCTTGTGCACATCGTGAGGCAGCTCAGACTGGTCACCCAGCTCCACCGCCTCGCCGCCCACATCACATTGTTTCGCCCTGAGCCCGCCCACGCCTTCTCTCGCCTCACCGCTGTGGGGGGTGGCGTCGCCTTGGTCCTCGTCGCGTACTCGATTCTCACCGATCCCACAACGCTTACCAACCCCGTGTGGGCAACCGTAGCCGTGGCGGCGACCGTGCTGGCGATGGCGGCATTCCTCCTCCCGCTGCGGGCCATGCAGGTGCGACTCCGGGCCGAGAAGCGCTCGTTGCTCGACCGATCGGCGATGCGCGTCGAAGCCGCGTCGGCGGATCTCCACCGGCTCGTCGACGGCGCCTCGTACGCGTCCGTGGCTGAGGTGCGGTGGGTACTCGTGGCCCTCGACGAGGATCAGCATCGGATCAAGACCGCCTCGACCTGGCCGTGGGAGACGTCAACCCTGCGCGGGTTTACCACAGCTTTGCTGGCCCCGATCGCGATCTGGTTTTTGACCCGCGTGCTCGGAAAGACCTTCGGCTTCTAGGGCCGACGACAACGGTGGCAGCTAGGTTGCCGTCATGAGCGTCCGTATCGATGCCGACCTGCTGATTCCCGGCCGTGGTGAACCGCTCCGGTCGGGGTCGGTGGTGATGGACGGGGCGCGGATCTCCTATGTCGGCCCGACGGCCACTGCTCCCCCGGCCGACGTCCGGCATACCGGGCCCGTGGTCATGCCCGGCATGTGGGACTGTCACGCCCATTTCGCTGGGCTCGACACACCCAACCTCGACGCCCTCCATGGTCTTGACCCGAGACTGGCCGTGCTGCGAGCGGCGCAGGACGTCGAAACCGCCCTGATTTCGGGTTTCACCTCCATCCGGGAGGTGGGCGGACACGGGGTGTGGCTGGCCAGGGCGATTTCCGAGGGTCGCCTGGCCGGGCCGACCATCTACGGAGCCGGAGCAGTCCTCTCCCAGACGGCCGGCCACGCCGACATGCACTCCCTCCCCCTCGAGGTCGTCGCCTCGCTCGCCGCCCGGCATCTCGGCATCGTCTGCGACGGACCCGATGACTGCCGGAAGGCGGTGCGTCAGCAGCTGCGGGTGAATGCCCGGGTCATCAAGATCTGCGCGTCGGGCGGGGTGATGAGCGAGATGGACCACCCGATGCACCAGCAATTCACCGATGAGGAGTTGGCGGCCATCGTCGACGAAGCGAGCCGGGCGGAACGGGTTGTCGCCGCCCATTGCCACGGAAAACCGGGCATTGTGGCGGCCCTCCGAGCCGGATGCCGGACCATCGAGCATGGCACCTACCTGGATGAGGAGGCCGGGCGAATGATGGTCGATCAAGGAGCAGTGCTGGTTCCCACCCGGTTTGTCGTCGAGCAGCTACTGACCATGCTCGACAAGATGCCTCGATACGCAGTCGACAAGATGCTGGCCATCGCCGACCGCCATTTCGAAGCGATTGGCATCGCCCGCCAGGCCGGCGTCACCATCGCCGTTGGGACCGATCTCTTCCTGACGGGGGCCGAGTACGGGCGCCTGGGGATGGAGTTGGGGAACCTCGCGCGGGCCGGCCTGACGTCGTTGGAGGCGATCGAAGCCGCCACCGCCAACGGCCCGCTCACCCTGGGTCCGCAGGCGCCTAAGTCGGGTCTGCTCGCGCCCGGATACGACGCCGACGTGATCGTCGTCGCCAGGGATCCCCTCCAAGACATCGGCGTGCTGGCGGAGCCGGCCAACGTGGTGAAGGTATGGAAGGGCGGGGTGTTGGTAAAGGGCTGACGGCTACCGCAGTCAGGCAGTGGCTTCTGATTCCGGAGCCGGTCCGCTCGGCGTGGTGAGCGAGCGCAGCTGCCAGAACATCCGGGCGGCGGTGAGCAGAACGAACACCCCGAACACCCTCCGGAGCGTGTCGGCGGGAAGCCCCTGGGCGACGACCGCTCCGAAAGGCGCCGCCAGCGCTCCGACCATGCCGAGAGTGAGGGCAGCCCTCAGGTCGACTCGGCGATTCCGCTGGTTGACCACGGTCCCAGCCACCCCGGTGAACAGGATCGCCAGCAGGGAAGTGCCCTCGGCGGTGTGCTGGGCGGTACCGAGCAGGGCAACCATCGCCGGGACCATGATGACCCCCCCTCCGATCCCCGCCACGCCCGAGGCCACGCCGGCGACGAGACCGATGCCAATCGCCACGATCACGTTCACAGCAGCAGCCTGACTCCGGACGCCAACAACACGAAGGCGAAGACGAGCTTTAGCCGGCGCGGCGACAGACGATGCATGAGCTGGGCGCCGGCGGTGGATCCGACCAAGCCAGCCAACCCGATGGCGCCACCGAGGCGATAGTCGACGTCTCCGGCCACCGCAAAGGCCACCCCCGCCGAGAGAGCGATCAACACTATGGCGGCCAGCGAAGTGGCGTGAGCCGAGTGCTGATCGAATCGGAGGGTCCCGACGAGCAGTGGGACGATGACTATCCCCCCCCCCACACCGAGGAGACCGCTCAGAAGACCGGCCCCGATCCCCGCCGCAACCAACCGCCAGTCGAGCCTCACCGCCACGGGCCGACCTTAACCGGCCGGTCTGGTTTTTCGCGGTTGGAGGCCCGCCCTGGTCAATCGGCTACGGCGGCCAGCCGAAGCGTAAATCGAGAAAGATCGTCGGTTCGCTCATACTCGAGGCTTCCGCCCATTCGTTCGGCCAAACGGCGGGATAGCCACAAACCCAGGCCGGTGGATCCCTCGACCCGACCTGCCCGTTCGAACGGTTGAAACATTCGGTGACGCGCCTCGACGGGGATTCCGTGCCCATTGTCGACAATCGCCAACGCGGCCTGGCCTTCTTCGCCGCCGAGATAGGCCTCGATGCGCTCGCCTCCGTAGCGCTGGGCATTGACGATGAGGTTGCGGACGATCTGGCGGACCCGGGCGGAGTCACCGCGGGCCAGGCCGACAGCTCCGTGGATCGTCAACGCCACGCCAAGCAGTTTCGCCACCCGGTCCACTTCGGCGCCGAGGTCGACCGTTTCGTCCACCATTACCAGCTTGCCGGCTTCCGACCGAACGACCACCAGGAGATCGTCAACTATGCCGGACGCCTCGACGCACTGATCCGCCACCATTCGGACCAACTCTTCAACCTCCGTCGATTCAAGTGATCCGAGCTGATCTCGGAGCGTCACAGCCAGACCCATTGCCCCCGCCAGCGGTGTGCGCAGCTCATGGCTGACCATCGCCAGTAGCTCGGCCCGTGATCGGGTCAGATCCTCGAGTTCCCTGTTGCGATGTTGAAGCTCACCGCGGAGCCGGGTGTGGTACAAAGCTCCGGCCACCAGGCCTGCCACTTGATGGATGAGGCCGAGGTGTTCGGGTCGGTAGGCGTCCGCCTCACGGGCACAGAAGAACAGGAATCCAACCTTTTCGCCGCGTATCGAGAGCGGGCAGCTCAGACCTGACCGGAGGCCCTCGGCATGGAGGAGTCGCCACGGATGATCGGGGGGACGGGTGAAAGCAATGAACGCTGGGTTGAGCTCGATATATGGAGGGGTCTCCCCCTCCAGGCTCGGGAAGCGAGTGGGACGACGGTAGACGAATCCAGCTCGAAGCAAGATTTGCTGATAGGTGGTGCGGACCCAAACGGTGCGAAGGGCATGACCGTCCTCTTCGATGGCGGCGAACTCCATCCGGTCATAAGGTAGGAGAGAGCGGAAGTTCTCGAAGATGCCGTCGAGGATCTCTGTAACGGTCTGTCCGGCTGTGAACCGCGCGACCACGTCGATCAACCGCGCGGCAACGCTCGTCTCTAAGGCGGGAACAATCAAACCACCCCCCTCTTCGGGGAGCGGCTCGCCAGGCATGCCCATCTTCCCCAGTTATCGGCAAGAAATGGCGTCGGGCTGTAGAGAGAACTCCGGGGCTAGTGCTCTGTCTGGGAAATAGCGTGAGGGTATCGGCGAGGCCACGGCGTTCCTGGCCAGGACGCACGACAAAGGCGCAGCCCATGCGCTGCGTCGAGGAGGAGGACGCCGCCAGGGGCGTCGTGGGCCGGCGAGACCCCACGATTATTTCCCAGACGGTGCACTAGGCGCCCACGGTGGGCTGACTCGTTTTAGGCAGTCCACCCCAAGAACACGTCACCGAGCCACAACACCAGCATCCAGACAACGAACATCCCGAGCGGCAGGACGATCGCCATCCAGGGGCGGGCCTGCCACCTCCGCCCTCCAACGTAGAGGGCGACCAGCCACACGACCAACAGGGCGGCCACGGCCCACGGTGGAGCCACGAGGGTCGAGAAGAAGATAAAGACGCCGACGACCACGTGGAGAGCGAAACCCACCAGACCGATCATCAAACCAGAGGGGGTGGTGAGGCTACGCGCGCCGGTCAAGGGTTCGTCCGCAGGGCGGCCCGCTTCGCACGAGTCGTGGGCCCGCCTCCGCCTCCCCTCACCTGCCGGCCGATCGGTTCGGGTGTCGGCGGCTTAGGTGGGCTGGGACGGAGCCGTGGTGAGATCTCCACATCATGGCCCGGCTTGATGGCGGCGGCCATGTGGCGCCGCAGAGCGGGATAGGCCGACCGGATTCCCACCGCCAGCGCGAAGCCAGCATCGTCGGTCGTGCGGATCACCACCTCGTCGTCTTCGACCAGCAAATGGAAACCGTCCTTCTTCGCTCGGATTCCCACCGCGTCGAGGTCCCAATCGCCAATGAGCTGGCCGTGGGCAGTGACCCGCAGGCGGTTTTCGCCCAGATGGATCTCCACCTCCAGACCGGTCCCGGTCTGCACCGTCTGGATAGCCATCTCCAGTGAGCCGTTGAAGTCAGCCATGGGCCCTCCTCGAAGACCCCCAGCCACGACCCCACTGGTGATCATACGACAACGTCAGGAGGTTGTGGTGCAGTTCCGGGCCGGTCGGCGACGATTTCCAACGTCGAAGGCGCCTCGCGGTGGGCCCGGCAGGCCTCGAACCTGCGACCGACGGATTATGAGTCCGCTGCTCTGACCAACTGAGCTACGGGCCCCGTTCGGATCGTACCGTTCGGTAAGAGAGTCCGCACAGAGGGTCGCGAGGCCCTGCGTTGTGTTCATCCGCCCACGGTTCTCGTGGGTGGGGACGCGCAGGGCCGTTGGCTGCAAGGTCCTGCGCGTCCTAACCCACGGTTCTCGTGGGTGGAGACGCGCACCATGAGGCAGCGAGAGGGCTTGTGTCGATCGACCCACAAGACGCC
>Ga0209341_10004723_pt1 | contig 12491 bp, 16 predicted proteins | sample RifCSP13_2_FD_184020 | JGI IMG/M metagenome (GOLD analysis project Ga0209341, IMG submission 184020) | Soil microbial communities from Rifle, Colorado - Rifle CSP2_sed 13_2 (SPAdes) (version 2) | ecosystem: Environmental > Terrestrial > Deep subsurface > Rock core/Sediment | place: Rifle...
AGATTCGAACCGGGGAGGGTCAGCACCTACTGCTGGAGGGCAATGTCGGTAACTCGGGTCGACTCGAATCGCTCGGTGGGGAGATGGAGTTTCGCGGCGCCGTGACCAACAGCGCACGTGGTGTGTGGGCTCTGACCGAGTACGGCAAGTCCGTTGACGAGGCCGAACTGAGCAAACGCGATCGGACATGGCGGAAGGAGCTGGCAGCACGCAGGGTGCAAGGAGAACCCGACCTGGAAGCAGGCGTCGGCGAACAGGCTGCGGACTGGAAATCGGATCTCCTCCAACGGCTGCAGGAATTGCCTCCTGACGCATTCGAACGTCTGGCGCAAAGACTCCTACGGGAGGCGGGATTCACCAAGGTATCCGTCACCGGACGCGCAGGCGATGGCGGAATCGATGGGGTCGGCGTCTACAAGGTCTCCCTGATGAGCTTCCCGACGTTTTTCCAGTGCAAACGGTACCGGGGAGCGGTCGGGCCGGGCGCGGTCCGCGACTTCCGCGGCGCCATGGCGGGTCGCGGTGACAAGGGACTGCTTCTCACAACGGGTTCCTTCACCAAGGAGGCCAAGGCGGAGGCGACTAGGGACGGCGCACCACCCATCGAAATCATCGATGGTGAAGAGTTGTGTGAACTGCTGAAGACGTACGACCTCGGGGTGTCGACTCGGCAGCGAATCGAGGAGGATGTTCTCGTGGTCAGCGAATTCTTCGATGATCTGTGATGCTGGGCGCCCGCTGGCAACTGGACGTAACGCGGAGGATATTGATCCATGAAGCGCTCCGATTACCGGTTCGGACTCACGAGCGACCAGTGGGAGAAAGCCAAGGGGCAGCTTCGCCAGGCGATTCTCGCTGCGGCTTGGGAGCGACGGATGACTCACTACGCCGAAGTGGCCCGAGCGGTGACCGTTACGCCTGTAGAACCTCATTCCGGGTTGATGAACTACCTCCTGGGCGAAATCTTCGAGGATGAGCATGCCGCGGGACGGCCTGCGCTCACATCGATCGTCACCCACAAGGACGGCGACAAGGAGCCGGGTCCCGGCTTCTACGACCAAGCTCGGTCCCTCGGCTATCGGTTCGACGAACCCTTCGTCTACTGGTCGACGCAAGTCCAAGCTGTGTTCAAGGAGCATGGCCATCCCGTGCGCCGACCACGCTTGCCAGGATGACCGGAAGGGAATTAGCGCACCCTGATTGGCGCCCGAGATTGGCTCCCACAACGGTCCAGAGACGGACCCAACCGCCTCCGATATCATCCCCCAACGCGGCAAAGCCCCTGCTCGCACAGGACCTTCGGTTAGCGCGCCCGGAGGGACTCGAACCCCCCAACCTCTTGATCCGTAGTCAGCCCCGGGCCGTTCCGCGTCGTCCCGGCAAGTGTCGGCCTGCCACCAGAAATGTGCATCTACCACGGGTTTCGGTGCTGGGCGGTCCCGCGGAGGATTGGGTCATCCCGACCGGTTCTTGGTGTGATAGGCGCCCGATAGGCGCCCGAAGCCACTCGAGGTCTAAGGCCCTCGTCTGATGCGACCGTGCGAGACTATTCCCTGCCGTTGCATCGTTGAGTACGATCGATATCTGTGAGCATTCCGGACCCTGCCGACGAGCTGCGTCGGCTTTACCCGCCGATCCTCACCACTGCCCACGTCGCCGAGATGATGCATTGCACCATCGGCGACGTCCGGGACAAGGTTCACCGCGGAGAGCTGGAGGCGTTGCGGTGGGGTCAGCAGTTCCGTTTCTTCCGCGAGGAGGTGCTCGCCTCCATGACCCGCTACCGGACCGGTGATCCCACCCCGGATGACGAGAACGTACGAGTCGACACCGATCGGGGTTGAACGGTATGGGTGAGCACATCGACTACGACCGTTGGTATCCGGAAGTGCCGGCGGTGATGGATACCCGGCAACTGGCTGACCTGTTGCATACCAACGAACAAATCATCCGGGGATGGGTGCGAGAAGGGGTCCTTCCTGCTCATCGCAAGGCTGGTGGCCGCAAGCTCTCGTTTCTCCGCCATGAGATCTTCCAGTGGCTCATCTCGAACCGGTACGAACCGGGGAGCGATCACCCGGACGACTGACGGTCACTCAGACCAGTGGCTGTCGCCGGATTCGGATCCGAACTCTGTCATACATCACGACATTGGCATCGGGCGGACAGCGCGATGGCGTGATGTAGATGGTTTCACGGGCGAACGCGACCCCGTTGTCCTGGCACCTGCGTCGATAGGAGTTGGCCGTCCCTTTCGCGGAGGTGCTGAATGGCGCGACCCCCGCGCGGGCGGGGCCACGTACGGAGCCTCCGCCGCTCAAGGTCCGGAGCTCTAGCGTCTTAGAAACGCAACCAGATCCGAAGTCAGTTGAGGCAGGTATCGGAGGGTGTCGATCAGTGACGAAAGGTGCCTTCTAGCAAGGGTTTTCGGTGCTACTGGTAGCGACTCGACACGTCTGGTAGCGACGAATATCAGGGTGAATGTGGTCAGGATGTGGTCAGCACACCAGCCCCGCGCTCGTCTCCCGCGGCGGGCGAGGCGGACCGTCAAACGCGACTCTGATTGCACCGATACGTGCCGATCTGGTGTGATATGAGTCCAGATCAAGTGATACGTGTGACTGAACCGACTGCTAATCGCTATTCCCCGACGAAGGAGCCGTCGGGTGCCACGATGAAGTCCGTACTGAGGGGCCGGAGCGCCCGCCATCCCCCGTCGTCGATTGCCACCATGACACGTAGGTTGCCGGGACCAATGGAATCCCAGAACGCTTCCACCTCTACTTGGTAGCCCGTTCCAGATTCACCGACGACCTCGGTGTGTTCCGCCTTGTTGAGATACCGATCGACCAGTATCTGGTATTCCTCCGCCCGCAAGGATTCGACAATCTTTTCGGCCACTAGGCGTGCCTCTCGCTCGTCCACGGCACCATTCTGCTCGCCAATGTTCTGTTGCGTTGAGCCTCGCCACCACCCTCACGATGCTTTTAACGGCGAGTTCCTCGGCCGTTGCCTGCTCAAAGCGGCTTGAGGTGCGCACCAACGCATCCGTGGCCAACAGCTTGGAAGGGTTATTGGGGCGTGTTGAGTAAGGCGGAGATTCGCGAGACTCGACTCTCGAGAAAAGCGCGGAGCAGAGCCAGATTCATGTTTCCTTTGGTAGCGCCGGCTGGCCTTCTCGCTGGGTCAATGTCCGACTTGGAACCAAGCTGAGCCGCCGTCATTAGGTTTCGCTCTGAGACTCTTTCCAGCAGGTCGTTCCACCACCCTTCAATCGGTTGGAAGGTGGCGTCGTAGTCCCCGAGTGCAATCACGTCACTCAGCTGGTTGAGGAACCCCTCGGCCCTGGCTCGGCCGTCGGCCAGCAAGCGGACAAGCTGTTGCCGCGATTCTTCAGAGCTTGACGCTGAGTCACGCTCCAGGGCCACGTCGCGAAAGGCGCGAAAAGATGAATAGAGCAGGACCATAACGACAGCCACCGCCGATACCCACGGAGCGAGTCCGCTACCGGCGACTCCGAGCAGAACTCCAACCACGATCAGGACAACCCCGACAGCGTCCAGGGCGGGGTTGCCAAACACTCGCCTGAAGAAGTCGGCCGCATATCCCATGGTGCGAGCGTAGTTCTGCAGCGCGGCCTTCCCAATGAGGGTGGTCGGTGCGGTCCACCGGCGACTGCGGGCAGCTCGTCCCGCCAGCTGCCCAGGAGACGACCGGAGCCAGACCGTGCGTGTCGACGCTGTCGTGCGCCAACCTGCACCCGCATTCACCGCCCGGGTGAGACCCCTTCAGGGGCCCATATGGCGGCGAAAACTCGAAGGCTTCGATGAGTGATCCAACCTGACAGTTGTTCACATTCCAACGTGCGTCTGATGAAAGGGCGCACAGTTGTGCCGATCTGCTTGGTTCGAGGATGTGAGCGATATGGCGCATAGCTGGTGATCCCGAGCGATGCGGGGTCAGTAGCCTCGGTCGAGTCGGGGTCGTGTGCTGGGTGTCCGTGTGGCTGCCGGCCGACTCGGCAAGGATCGGAGGTGTCGAGTGAAGTTCGGGCTATTTGGTTTGCATCGGGGGCCTGGGATCGCGCCCGATGTTCTCGCCCGTCGGGCCGGCGCCGCCGAGGACGCCGGGTTCGAGTCGTTGTGGGTGGGCGATCACATCGCGTTGCCGTCTGGTCTTCCGGGGGCAGAGGAGCCGAGGCTGGAGGCGCTTGCCGCCTTGTTCTACCTCGCCGCGGTGACATCGACCGTGCGGCTCGCTGCCGGCGTTCTGGTCGTTCCTCAGCGAAACCCGGTGCTGTTGGCAAAGCAGTTGACATCACTTGACGTCTTGTCGGAGGGGCGCCTGATCGTCGGGGTCGGTGTGGGCCATGTCGAAGCGGAGTTGGCCGCGCTCGGTGTCCCGATGTCCGAACGGGGAAGTCGAGCCGATGACGGTTTGGCTCGAATACGAGAACTCTGGGCGGGACCGCGAACGGGTGGGGGACCCACAGTGGGTGATGAGGTCGTTCAGTTCCCGACCCCGGTGCAGGTTCCGCACCCTCCGATTGTGGTCGGGGGTCACTCGCGAGCAGCACTTGCCCGAGCGGCTCGCGTCGGCAACGGATGGTTCGGCTGGCTCACCCAGCTAGACCGGACTCGCGAATTGATCCAACACTTGGAGGACCTCGTTGAGGCCCAGCCTCGACCAGCGATGCTGGGACCACTCGAGATCACCGTCGCCGCCCCGGGCGAGGTCACGCTCGACGTCGTCGAGGCCTACGAGCGCATCGGTGTCAGTCGGCTCGTCGTCGGGCCGGACACGGCCGAGGGCAGCGAACCCGACCGCTTCATCGAGGCCTTTCAACGGGATGTCCTAGCGCACCGACCCCACCGAGGCCTGACGGCCACGGAATCGGCAGAGGCGCGGTAAACCAGCAGCCAACCCGGCCCGAGGCTCGTACTCCATCTGCGACAGTGGCCTCACGCAGTTTGGTTACGATCAACTCATGATGTTTGATCGTCTATCACCGGTGTTCCCGGTCCGTGATATCGATCTGGCAGTCGAGCACTACCGCAAACTCGGGTTCACGGTTCGAATGTATGAAGGCCCTGACCCCAATGCCTTCGCCGAACGCGACGGGATCGAGTTTCATCTGGCGCAGGTAGATAATCTGGAGCCAAGCCGGAACATGACCGCGGTTACCTCTATGTTGATGACGTCGACACTCTCTATGAAGAGTGGGACCGCGCAGGAATCGACGGACGACTAGTGGAGCCGACCGACACGAGCTACGGATTACGAGAGGGCGCCTGTCTCGATCATGACGCCAACCTCATCCGATTCGGGTCGGAAATCTAGCTCGACTTATCGCCTCAGACTCTCAAGACAGCAAGGCTCCACCACCAGCGCATAACGCGCGTCCGCCAACCACAAGAACGGCCGAATCACCCGCCCTCGAACCGGCATTCGGCGCTACCAGCCGCCTGCCGCTGACCGGATCGAGTCACCGTCTCCGCGTTGGACGGCGTTGGATCACCACACAGTTGCAACCTATCCGGTTGCGGTAAACCCGTATACTCCGCGTCTGTTTGATGCAACTGTGTGTGTCACCAAACGCCGGTAGCCCGAGATGACGCTGAACCGACAGACTCTTGCCAAGATCGATAAGAAGATTCTCTCCCAGATGGATCATGGCGACGGGGTGCAGCTGGTCAAAGTACCGGTCTCGGATGCGGTGTGGTCGACCTGGCGTCGCTACTGCGAAGCGGTAGGGATTCCGATGGGTCGAGCCCTGGCGGTCCTCCTTCACCAGGAGCTGGCATCGTTCGTTGACGAGGACCTCGACCGTACCGCGACGCTGCTCGGTGAACGGGAGGCCCAGGTTGCTGCCGGCGAGGCAGCCCTGGTCGTCCGGGAGAGGGAGATGGCCACTCGGGAGAAGGCTCTCGCAATCCAGGAACAGCGCCTTGCTGCCCAAACCAAAGCGTCGGCGGCCCCGCTCATCGCGCCTGGGCCGAAGTTGGGGCGTAACGAGCTGTGCTGGTGTGGGTCGCGCAAGAAGTTTAAGTACTGCGATGGTCGGAGCGGGTAAGCGGTTATTTAACGGTTGTTCACCACTGAACGATATGTTATGGTTCGGTTCATGGCGCTGCCTGACCAGCAACAGCTCCCCTTCTCAAAGAGTCAAAAGCGGCAAGCTCAGGATTCTCTGCGAGTCGACAAGCTGCTCTTGACGCCTGAAGAAGCGGCCGACGCCCTTTCCATCGGTCGTTCCAAGGTGTATGAATTGATCAGCGACGGCCGACTCCCCTCAGTTCGGATCGATGCGAGTAGGCGTGTCCGGACAAGCGCGTTGCTCGAGTTCGTTGAGCGCCTTCAGGAGCAGCGTGAGCCTCCGAGCCTGGCTCAGGACAGGGCGTGAGGTGAACTTCGGGCAGGTGGCTGCTGTCATGGATATTCGAAAGGGCATGCATTGAGTATCCACCCACGAAATACATCGAAGGGGAAAGTCCACGAAGTTCGTTTGCGGGGGCCTGATGGACGCGAAGTGTCGCGTACCTTTCGAACCAAACGCGAAGCCACCGAGTACGAAGCCACTCAGCGAACGGCAAAAACGAGGGGAGCCTGGGTTGATCCTCGGGGAGCGAACGTCACCCTGGCCGAAGTCTCCAACGAGTGGTTGAAAAGCAACCCGGCCAAGCGCCCGTCCACCAAAGCTCGAGATGCAAGCGCCCTTCGCGTGCACGTCCTACCGAGCCTGGGGCACCGCAGGATCGGGTCTCTGACCCCTGGTGATGTCCGTGCTCTGGTAGCCGACTGGTCAACAAGAATGGCTCCTAGAACGGTTCGCCGCACTTATGGAGCTTTACGGGCTGTCGTCAACTATGCCGTCCAAAATGATCTCGTCGTGCGGTCACCATGCAGAGGCATAAAGCTTCCCGCGATCGAACCAGCCAAGGCGGCGATCCTCGAGCCGGCAGATCTTGCTCGTTTGGCGTATTCGATAGCCGGTGAGTTCGCGCCGATGGTGTGGCTTGGAGCGGTACTGGGTCTTCGCTGGGGTGAGGTCGCCGGGCTGCGGGTTGGACGGGTCGATCTCTTGCGTCGGACCATCACCGTGGCCGAGCAGGTGACACGGGGTGCTGGTGGTGTTGGATTCGTCAGTCCACCGAAGTCCGCTGCCGGCCGCCGAACCCTGTCCATACCAGTGGAGCTAGCGAGCCTTCTCAGCAAACATCTTGCTGATAGTGGACTCACCGGCGCCACGTCCGGCGCGCTCCTGTTCGCTGGCGCTGGCGGCAGGCCACTCGACTACTCCAATTGGCGACGGCGGGTGTGGTTGCCGGCTGTGGAACTCGCCGACCTGGACGGAATCGGCTTCCATGACTTGAGGCGCACCAACGCTACGGCGATGGTTCTCGATGGTGTAGATGTCAAGACAGCACAGGCCCGACTCGGGCACTCCGATCCCCGTTTGACCCTGGCCATCTACGCCCAGGCGACTGGCGAGGGCGACAGGTCAGCTGCCGAGAAACTTGGGGCCCGACTGATGGGAACAACTGATGTCGGTCGGAACACGTCCGAGTCGACCGGGTCGTAGCGCTGAGTCCGGTATGGCCGTTCGGGGGTTCACCCAACTGGGCGTTCTCGCTCGAGACTGGTGATCGGTGCTGGACAGTTTTGGATTGACAATGCGCAGACGCACCGTCTGTTGGCTCAGTGGATGTGTGTCGAGCTCTCTGGGCGGTGGCGGTGGCGGACCAACCAATACAGAACGAAAGCGATTATTAGAAGGAGCGATCCGCTCGCCAGCCACGGGAACGAGTCAAGTCCGCCGCATGAGACGCTGCCTTCTGCTCCCGCCGGGATGATCAGGACACCCGATTGGGGGCATGGTGTATCGGCGATATGGAGCAGACCCACGAAGATCAGGAAGGCTGCCACCCCGGCGATCAGGCCGACGGCGTCTCGCCTATCCATCGCGTAGCGGAACAGCAGCCAACTAAGAACCAAGGCGAGCGGCACCACGAAGAGACCGGCGAAGGAGATAGCCGAGACGGTCCAAAGTGTGCCACAGAACCCCCAAGCGACAAATGCAGTCCACCCCGACGTGGGTTCGGGTCTCAACCTTGACATGGAGACAACAGTATCCCCGCACTACCCCTTTCCGACTGGAACGACTCTCCGTAGCCGAAGTGCGACCACCCCCGCACCTGTAGGTGCCGATCCGGTGCAATGGGCGATCTGGGCGTCACGCGCTGAAAATTGAGTGATCGGCACTACAGGCCATGACAGAATCAGAAATCGTGGTTCAATCAGGCGAGGAGCTAAGAGTCACGGTCGACACGAACCTCCTCGACGCTTCGGGGCTTCAATCGCTCTCGGCAGCCGTGAAGGATCTGCCGGCTGAAATCGCGATGGTGACGGTATCCGAACGCGAGTCCGGAACACCCTCGACAGAGTTTCAATTGCTCACGGAGGCGGCCGTTTGGGGCGAGTCCGAATGGGGCCGCTCCGTCTGGGCCGGTCCGATCCATGAAACGCTTGTTCTGGGCGAGGCAAGGCTCGGGAGAGCCGTGCTGGGTTTCGACGGGACACCGAATCTTATGGAGAGCATCCTGACGATCATCGCCAACGGGAGCTTCCCGAAGAAGGGCGATCGAGAACACCTCACCGATCCACAACGACGGCAACTTAGGGATGCGATGATCCTTGAGGCTCATACGCGCAATCGCAGAGACATCTTCGTCACGAAGGATGAGCGGGGGTTCATTCGCAACGGTCGCCGTGCCGCGCTGGAGCAGCTTTGCGCAACGCGAATCCTCACACTCGATGAGTTCGTCGACTACTGCCAACAACGCTTGAAGGAACCGTGAGACCGGGCGCGCAGGCGCGCCGAAGAGTGATATGTGTCGCCAGATGCATCGTTCTGAGCCGCCAAAGGTGCGAAGCGGGTCGACATCGGTCTTGATCGCTCCCTAGTCAGGGCCAGGGGTTCCGTTGATAATTGGATTGATCTCGCGCGAGAGTACGACCCAATTGCAGCGCCTCAAGCACCTCCGCCCGCCAACCCTGGAGCCCCCGCTCGAACTCATCGACGTCCATCCACTCATCGTCGAAGACGTCGTAGAGCGACACCGCCCGAACCCGCTGGCCCTTCCTAAAGATTTGGGTCGCGTTGCCTCCTGAAACCACAACTTCATCATCTGAGCTTGGAAGACGAAGTCGCTCGAGAGCGCGATCGATCCAGTAGGTGGACAGGTTTGGGGGTTCGCCCCTTGGGGAAAGCGACGAGACCGAATCGCTTAGGGCCTCGGTGAAGCCCTTGCGGTCGTCGCCCGCGTGAGTCCAGATCAGTCCGTTGTTGGGGTCCGTCCAAAATCGCCAAGCCATCAGAACCTGATTATCACCGGCCAACGACGTCCCGCGGCTGCTGCGCTCGAGTCGGCAACCGCACAGATGAGCAGCGCGCGAGCGACGAGGAGACCAGGTTTGACGGGGTCCCGAAACGGCATTCTGTCGCTGATCCGTAAGCCCCGCTCTTTGACGCGGCTGAAACCCCGGCTTGCCCGAAATGAGACGCGGGATAAACGCGGGATGGATCTGGGCTGGTACCAGTCAGGGCCCTGGATGCAGAGCCCTGACCAGCACCTTGGTGGTCGGGACGGCCGGATTTGAACCGGCGGCCTCAGCGTCCCGAACGCTGCGCGCTACCTAACTGCGCCACGTCCCGATGTGAGGCGATGTTACCCGACCGGTCTCACCCGGCTGCCGGGTTCAAAACAGCGGCCAGTGCATTGCGGAGCTCTTGGGCCTCGAACGGTTTGACGACGTAGGCATTGGCGCCAGCCCGCCGAGCCAGGAAGGCGTCGGCCGAGCGGTCCAGCAGCAAGATGACCGGGGCGGGCGTGATCTCACCGAGGGCAGCGGCGTCGCGGATGGCGCGGGTCAAGGCCATTCCGCCCATGCTTCCCACCTGAAGGTCGACGATGACGGCCTCGGGAGCGAGTTCGGCGGCTCTCGCTACGGCGAGACGGGGGTCGGCCTCATGGTGGACGTCGTCGGACGAAAGGCTGGCCAACACATCATTGCGCACCCATGCCGAGTCGGTCACCAGGAGCACTTTTGGCATCGCAGTTGAGCGTAGCGGCGAGGTCCGCCCGGCCATTCGGCGGACCGGCGGGGGCACCTGAGTGGTCTTCCTAAGATCGCCCGGTGTCGTCTTTCCTGCTCGGCCTGTTGCTCGCCGCGGGCGGGGGCGTGGACGTGGTCGAGATCAACGGCCCTCTCGACCCGAAGGCGGCCGAGTTCGTCATCGAGGCGATCGAAGAGGCGGCCGCCGATGGGCGCCAAGCAGTCATCATCCAGCTCGACTCAACGGCGGCGGTCGGACCGAGCGATGCCCTCTTCGACGCCGCCGACAAGGTGGGGGCGCCTCCCCTGCCGGTGGTGGTGTGGGTCGGTCCTGCTCCGGCCGTCGCAAGGGGGGGGGCAGTCAACCTGTTGCGTCTGGCCGATATCGCGGCGGCCGCCCCCGGAGCCCGGCTCGGCTACAGCCAGCCGTGGTTGGCGGCAGGTCCGGTGTTTGCGGATACCGCCGACTACGCCCAAAGGGAAGTCGTCGTGGAAGTCGGATCGCCGTACGTAGACATCGTTCAGCCCGCCCTCCGACAGTTACTCGCTGCTCTCGACGGTCGACTGACCGACTCGGGATTTCTTCTCGACACTATCGACGACGACGGAACTCCCGTCGAGGTGCGTTTTCGCCAGCCCGGGCTGTGGTCGCGGTTCCTTCGCCTCGGGGTGCGGCCCGAAGCGGCCTTCTTCTTTCTCGTTTCCGGTCTCACGGTGGCCGTCCTCGAGTTCTACGCTGTCGGTCCGGGGCTGGCGGCGGGGGTCGCCGCCCTATCACTGTTTCTGGCGGGTTACGGCATCGCCGTGCTGCCCGTTCGTTGGTGGGCAGTGCTCCTGACCTTGCTCGGGATGGGTTGGTTGGTGGTGAGCTACCAACGCGGGACCCGGACACTTCTCACGTCGATCGGCGTCGCCTCGATCGCCTTGGGCGGCGTCTTCTTCGTGAGGGGGGCCCCGCAACTCGTGATGCCGTGGTGGGGGGTGGCCGGAGCGGTTGTCGCTGTGCTCTTCTTCTTCTTGCTGGCGATGCCGGCGGTGACGCGGAGCCGCTTCTCGACGGGCACCATCGGGCGAGGCCACCTGATCGGGAAAACCGGCTCGGCGAAAGTCGATTTCGCCCCGGATGGGGTGGTGGAGGTCGACGGAGCCAGATGGGTGGCATCGGCTCACCGGGAGTCCGGTATACGCAGGGGTGATTCGGTTCGGGTGGTGGCGGTGGCGGGTTGGACGCTCGCCGTGGAGCCGGAGCGCGAAAAAAGCGGCTAGGGCTCGAAGAAATTCTCTCTGGCGGCTGGAACCAGCCCCTGGTAGGTTCTGCACGACCCCGCGGACTGGCTAATGAAGGGAGGACTCCGTTGCGTCCGATGGACGATTGGCAGTTGCGCGCGCTGTGTCGTGGCAACCACTCCCACCTCTTCTTTCCCCCCTCCACGTTCGAACGCAAGGAAGAACGCGAACGGCGAGAAGCTCGCGCCAAGGCGATCTGCAATGTCTGTCCGGTGAAGCAGCCATGCGTCGAATACGCCCTCACCATCCGAGAGCCTTTCGGCATATGGGGTGGCCTCACCGAGGTCGAACGGCGCGAGGTGAGCCTGACCGTCAGCGCCTGAGTCCACCCGGCCGGGGGCCCGGAGCCCCTACGGCCTTCAGGATCTGACTCGGCGAAGGTCACCCTGGCGGACCGTCAATCCCTGCCGGTCCATCCATTCCAGCAGCGGCACGGCGTGTTTCCGCGATATACCTAGCGCATCCTTAAATGCGCTGACCGTGAACGGGTGTGCGAGCTCGGCCAGCACGCGCGGTAGTTGGTCCATCTGCTCGCGAAGGTAGACGAGATCGTCGGCCACTCTGATCAAATCACCTCGTCTAGTGAGGGCGTGGACCAACTCACCGACGACTCCGAGTTCGGCCGGTCGGGGCGGCGCCCAACCGGCCGCCGCCAGCGAAGCGCGGGCCTTGGCCCAAACCGACTCCTGTGCATCGGTCAGCCCGCCGGCGAACTGGGAGGACCGCACCACCGCATGATCGATGATGAGATCCGAAGCTGTGGCCAACAGGGAGGCCACCTCCTCCTGGGAGACGTCGAACCGGCTGGCGAGGCTCGCCATCGGTATCCCGGCCCGCAGGGGGTTGGCGGCGTGGAACTCGGCGACTGCCGACCTGGCAGCGTCGACCACGGCAGTAGCGGCTTCTTTCGACCAGGCCGCATCACCCCCACCGATGATCTGGCCCGGTTGCCCCCCCCCGGTTTGGATCGCCAGGCGGGTCTGCGAATCCCGTCCGCGCAGGTCGAGCAGGCGGGAGGCCGCCTCACCAGGTGCCAACGCCGCCATTCCCCGGCGAAGCCGCCAGGTCGATCGGGATGGGGGTGGCGA
>Ga0209341_10004724_pt1 | contig 12491 bp, 9 predicted proteins | sample RifCSP13_2_FD_184020 | JGI IMG/M metagenome (GOLD analysis project Ga0209341, IMG submission 184020) | Soil microbial communities from Rifle, Colorado - Rifle CSP2_sed 13_2 (SPAdes) (version 2) | ecosystem: Environmental > Terrestrial > Deep subsurface > Rock core/Sediment | place: Rifle...
AGTACGGTCCCGAGGCGGCCGCACCGACGACCCGGAAGCACGATGGCAGGTCGTGGTCGTAGATGAAGCGGTGCGCGAACGGGATGTCCGCCGCGAGGACCTCCGACTTGAACTTCCGGCAACGCTCCCGGTACTCCGGCGTCCTCCACGGGTGCTGGAGGAGGACCTTTCCGCATCGGCGCTTGACGCCGGAGACCTCGAGTTCGGCCGACTCGACCCCGAGGACTTCCGGGTCCCGTTTCAGGTACTCGAGGAGGGCCTGGCTTGGTTCGACGCAATAGAAGTACGGCTTGAAGTGCCACGCCTCGATCGCGATCGACCGCCCGTCCCGGGTCCGGCCGAACAGCTCGACGACGGGTTCCTCCTGGGGCCCCTCCCGCCGATATGAGGCGGCAAGGAGCCGCACGTCCCATGCGTCGCTCATGCCTTCGCCACAATCTTCACGACGTCGCCATCCTGGACCGGGTGGTCGTGGCCCACGACTCGCTTCGTCCGTCCGTCGATGGCGCGGATGAAGTGCTTACCCAACTCCGTGTGCACCTTAAAGGCTACGTCCTGGGCCGTGCTCCCTCGAGGGACGAGGAACGCGTCCGGCAGGACGTTTCCCTTCTTGTCCGTCCAGTGCTGCTCGTCTTCCACCGGGTACACCACGACGAGGTCGAGGAGCTTCGTCACCGCCTCCTCGATGCACATCTGGACGCCCGTGGACCCGCGCTCCTTGAGGAAGTCTCGCACGCGGTCCAGGCCCTTCGCCTGGGCGGAGGTGAGCCTCGCGGGGTCGAGGATCTCGAACGAGGGGGCGCCGGGCTCGTACGCGATGAGCCCGCCTTTCGCCGCGCGCCGGAGGGCGAGCTCGTACTCCGAGGCCGTCGGGATCGCCAGGTAGCCGTCGAGGCCCGTGAAGCGAGAGAGCTGGCTCGCGCTCGCGAGGTCCGCCTTGTTCGCCGCGATGATCATGGGTTTCCCGCGGCGGCGGACGCCGTGAGCGACGCGCAGGAGGTCCTCCGGGGTCCAGCGGCTCATCTTCGCGTCGAGGGGCGCGTCTCGAAGGGCGAGATGGACCTGCGACTCCGTCAGCCCGAGCCCCGTGAGCTTCCCGTGGACGATCCGCTCCGGAGGAACGGCCTCCAGGTCCGCGCGGCGGGAGTCCTTGTCCCAGTTCCGACCCAGGATTCCCGCGATCCAATGGGCGAGCTCGGCTTCGAGGAACCGGACGTCCTCGAGCGGGTCGTGGCTGCCCGGTGCGACGGGGCGGCCTTCGAAGTCCGTGCCCCCGGACGCGTCGACCACGTGGACGAACGCGCTCGCCTGCCGCAGGTCGTCGAGGAACTTGTTCCCGAGACCTCGCCCCTCGTGCGCGTTCGGTACGAGGCCCGCGACATCGAGGAGCTCGAGGGGGACGAGCCTCGTACCGCTTTGGCAGGGCGCGTTGTTCGGGCTGCAGGGCTTGCCCAGATCCAGATGGGGGCACCGCTTCCGGACGTACGCGACCCCGCGATTCGCGTCGATCGTGGTGAAGGGATAGTCCGCGATCTGAGCGGGGGCGAGGGTCGCTGCGGAGAAGAATGTCGACTTGCCCACGTTGGGCTTCCCGACGACCCCCAACTCCACGGATGCGAGGAAAGGGCTCCGCGCTCAAGTAATTTGGCGGCGACGGCGGAGCAGCAGGCCGAAGAGCAAGATGGACACCACCGGAACGAGGAAGTCCCGGAATTCAGGGATTTCGAGGTGACCCCACGTACTGGGATCTGTGTCGCTTGGGCTTGTGTTCCCCCAACGGAACGTCGATCCACCGCTGTCGTCTTTCGCAATGACCGCGAATCCGGCCTGCTGATTGCTCGTCGGTGTGTCCGTGCCCCAGACGTTCGCAAAGCGAATCTTGAACTCGTAGACCTGCTTATTATTCGTACGGAACTCACCAGCCGCTGAATTCCCGCTATCGCAATCTGGGTTGCAGGCTGTCCAACCGACGCCATCACCCTTCGACGACTCGATACTCGTGGAACCGGAAATCACCCGGAATTTCCGATCCGTCGCCTCGGGCGGGCTTGCCCCGTCGTGATTCGTGTCGAAGTAGATGACCCCCTCGTCGTTAGGGTCATCGTCCGCATCCCCCGTTATTTCGACACAGACGTACACGTAGAATCCGGACGTCCCGACCTTGCCGGTCAGGCCTGCCGCAGAGAAGTCTCCGGCACTGCTGTACTCGCTCGCGCCGCAGTCGCCGTCCACGTTGGGCGCGCTCCCGAGCGCCTTCGCTTCGGCGAGCCCGGGCGACGCTCCGTGGAGGGGCTGGAGGCCCGGGACGGCGGACGCGCGAAGGGGAGCGGAGGACGGAGTGGCGATCGGATCCGTCAGATCCCCGGAGTTTGACCAGTCCGTGGCCTCGAACACGACACGGGTCACATTCGCCGCGGGGCCTAGGGGTAGGGAGCCTTCGATGGACGTGGCGTTTTTCGCGACGGGGACGGGACCCGGCACCCTCGTCCACGCGCCGGTCCAGGCGTATAAGGTCCTCGAGGTGATCCGTCCACCATGGCCGCGGATCTCGAGAAGGTAATCGGCGAAGATTCCGACGAATGGGAAGCCGACCGTATCCGAGGAGTTCTCGTCCGCGTAGATGCGCAGGATGTCCTCCCCCGTACGACGCGGTTCGGGGGTCGCATTCGGCGATGGTCCGCCGCCCGTGGAGCCGGGAAGGATCGGGACGAGCCTCTGTGGCAAAGAGCCTGCGAGGAGAAGACCGCTTACCTGAACGTGGAAGTACGCTGTGGAGTCGACACGCGCGGCGCCGTACCGGGCAATGTCCAGATCGGGGTTGTCGACACGGGACGGATCCGAGTCCGGGACCCGCTCCGTGGCCCAATCGGCAAAGAGCCCGTCGACGCGCTTCGAGGCGTTCGGCGACTGAACATACGCCCGGGCAGGCCCGCCCACGACGAACACGGGCCGCGGGGCCGTGGCCCCTAGGACGTCGACTTCGACGGAATCGCCAGGCAAAAAGCCCGGGGCCTGCCCGCTCACGCGTAGGGACGCGGAGGGCTGGCCCCGGGTCAGGTTTATGGATTCCGCCGAGAGGGAGGTGATCAATCCGAATGTCGCGTTCAGCCGAAGAGAGGAAACGGTCCAGCGCTCCACATCGGACGCAAATCCGAGGCCCCGAACTTGGATTTCAAGGAGGTCCGTCGCACCGCCCGAAAGGACGGTCGTCAGCGAGACGACCTGCATGCGGACCGCTCCCGGAACGCGCGCAAGGAAGGCCTCGCCGCGACTCCGGCCGCCTTCGTAGTCGTCCGCGAGGACGGCGACACGGAACGCATCCGGATTGAAGGGTTCGAGATCGAATGTGGAAACGCGGAGCTCGACGCCCTGTGAGGATGCGGCGGCGTCCACGGAGGCGCCCGCCTGACGCCGGCTCCAGTTGAGCTCCGCCCCCGACGGGAACGAGAATCCGCGCGCGCCGACGACGGTGCCGTTCCCTCCGTAGGCCTCGAGGACGTGGTCCGCGCCGAGCCCCTCGAAGGCGAGGCCAGTCGCCGAGTCCCCGTCCGCATCGACGAGGAAGTAGATTCCGTCGTATCCGACGGAGTCGCCGAACATGGAGCCGCGCGTCGCCGCGAAGAGGTATAGCCGATCCCGGTCGAGGACGCTGGCGTACCTCGCGAGCTCGATGTCCGGGTTGGATGCGGACGTCGCCGCGTCGAGGGCCGGAATGCCGGCCCAGTCGACGAAACTCCCATCGATCGCAATCGAGCCGGTCGGTCCCGTCACGGGAAGATACAGGGCGGCCCCGATCAACACGGCCATCACGATTCCGGCGATCAGGAATCCGAGAGTCGTGCGCCGGGACGCGCCCTGAAGGCTCCGGGCAGGCAGGCGCGCGCCGTTCACGTAACCCCGCCCGTTCACGAGGCCGTTCGTCCGCCCGACGCCATTCACGAGACCGTTCACGCGGCCTTTCCCGTTGATGAATCCGTTCACCCGGCCCCGGCCGTTCACGAGCCCTTTCCCGTTCACGAGACCCGTCCCATTGACGGCGCCGTTCACGAATCCGGTCCCTCGTCCGCGCTTGGGCCGCCGGTGCAGGAAGGATCGCGTCCGGAACCCGCTCGGGGTCGAGACATGCGGGGAGTCGGGCTCTCGCGGGGGGACGACGGGCTTAGGGGTCTCTTCCTGCGTCTCGGACGCCGCGGTGACGCGCTCGGGCTCCGGCTTGGTCTCTGAGACGACCGACGGTTCCGGCTCCTCCCGCTCGGGGGCCGCCTCGAGCTCGCCGAGGATGCTGTCTAGAGTCTGCATCTCCTGCTCGGGAGCCGGGGCCTCGGGCAGGTCGAGCTCGTCGCGCTCTTCAGCCGGGGGTCCGCCGACGGCCGCGCCGCAGGCGGGACACTTCTCCGCGCCGACCGGGATCGATTTCCCGCACCGGACGCACGACGGGACGCCCTCCTCGACTTCCACGGACCGCTGGAAATCCACGAGCTCCTGCTCCAGGGCCGCCGTGTTGACGACCTCGCGAAGGGTCGTCCGCAGCTGCTCCGCCGCGGTCGGCTCGTTCGTCACCCTGGCGAGCACGCGGGACCGGGCGATCGCGACCTTTCGTTTCCCCGGATTGAGGGCCGAGGCCTTCTCGAAGGACTCGAGGGCTTCCTTCGGACGGCCGAGGGAGTCGAGGAGGATCCCCCGCGCGTACCAGAGGTCTTCGTCGTCCGCCTCATCCATGAGTCGAAGATCGTAGAACGCGAGGAGACCCTGGTCCCCGTCCCGGATGAGGTTCGCGCGGGCCGCCTCGTCCATCTCCTCCTCTTCGAACGCGGCCCGGCAGTCGCGGCAGGACACGGAGAACCCCGACGTGAGACAGCTGCAGAGAGGGCACTCGAACTCCTCGTCAGGGCTGGCGGGCTCACGGGAGGAGCGCCGGGTGGACTCCGGAAGCGCCTGCAGCGCCTCCATGATCTCGCGCGCCCCGTCCGGCCCGATCTCGGGGACCGCGGCGAGGTCGGCCTCGGTCGCCCTCCGTAGCTTCCATGGGGCGACATAACCAGCGTGGGCGAGCGCCTGGACCCGGTCCGGGGTGACGCCCGGGATCCGCTGCAGCTCCTGGCTCTGGATCGCGTCGAGGTCCCCTCGGATCCGGCGGGTCCGCCTCGCCTTGACCCGTTCCGCCCGGGGCCCGCCCTCGAACACGTGGCCGCACGTGGGGCACTTGCGATCCTTGGGCCCGAGGAACGTCGCGCAGGACGGGCACACGGAGGGGCGACGGGCCTTCGGTGCAGCGGCCGCGGCGAGGCTCGCCAGAGGTTTCCGGTCGTGACACCGTTCACAGAGGACCTGGGTGACGTTCTCCGAAGAGCAGTCGGGGCAAGGGATCCGATCGTCGATCTCCCTTAGGTCTCGGAGGACCGAGGCGCCGCCGCACGTGTCACAGAGGATCAGGGGGACGTACCGACCCTCGCACTTCTTGCATGCGGGCAGGTCCGCGACGCGCCGTTTCATGAGCCCCCCTCCGACCTCCGGTGGGTCGCGGATCCGCCGGCGTCCCGCGGGGGACCACAGAAGGGGGGACGATGGAGTCCCCTAGGTGCTCGGCGGAATCCAACCGGCATTCGTTGCGTCCTACGTTAAATAGCCATTATGGAGTTTCCTGCGCTGTTATCAACGCTGGACGGTCGTCATGGAGAAGGCGGTCATCCTTTGTGACGGATACTTCGGCCAGAGCACGGGCAAGACTGCGAACGGGCTCGTGAGATATTCGAAACGCTACGCGATCGTGGGGGTCATCGACCGGTCCAAATCGGGTCGCGATGCCGGGGACGTCCTCGACGGGACGCCGAGGGGCATCCCGATCGTGGCCGACCTCCGCGAGGCGATCGATCGCTGCCGACCCGAGTCTCTCATCATCGGCGTTGCGACGTTCGGCGGATACATCCCAAAGGAATTTCGCCCCATCATCCGGGAGGCGATTGAGAACCGGCTCAACGTGATCGGGGGCCTCCACGAATACCTCTCGGACGACCCGGAGCTCACGAAACTCGCCGAGCGGCATGGGGTGCGGCTCGTGGACGTCCGGAAGCCACGTCCGGTCCGGGAGGCGCAGCAGTTCAGCGACCGGTCCCGGAAGCTGCCCTGCCTCCGGATCCCGGTTCTCGGAACGGACGGCTCGATCGGGAAGCGGACGACCGCCCTCTTGCTGACGGACTCACTGAACGAGGCGGGTGTGCCGTCGACGTTCGTCGCGACGGGTCAGACCGGCCTGCTTCAGGGGTCCCCCTACGGCGTCCCGCTCGACGCGATCAAAGGGGACTTCATGGTAGGCGAGCTCGAGGCGGAGGTCGTCCGTGCATACGAGGAGACGAAGGCCCGAGTCGTCGTGGTGGAAGGGCAAGGGAGCATCTCGCATCCCGCGTACGTGTGCGGCACTCGAGCCATCATCAACGCCTCCATGCCCACGGGAATCCTGATGATGCATGCCCCCGCGCGAAGGACCCGCAACTTCCGAAGGGACGTCGTCGCGTGGCCCATGCCGACCGTCGACGAAGAAATCCGCTCGCTCGAATTCTTCGCCCGAGGGTCGAGGGTGTTCGCTCTCGGAATCAATCACGAGAACATGACCCGCGACGAGGTCGAGACGACGGTGGAGGACTGGGAGACGACGTACGGCGTACCCACCGCAGACCCCCTCTGGCACGGCTGCGCGAAATTCGTGGCCGCCATCCGGTCGATGTTATGACGATCCCGAAGTCTCACCCCCGGTACGAATCCCTTGTCACGCGGGAGAAACTCGTCCACGCGTGGAGGGAGGGCATCGTCGCCCCGGAGGGCCTCATCGCCCACGGGCGCGGCGAGGCGTGGGACTACCTGCTCGGGGAGGAGACGAGCGCACCCGCACTCGTCGCCGAGAAGGCGGCTGCGGCCCACCTGCTACGGGCCCGGCGACCCGTGATTTCCGTCAACGGGAACGTCGCCGCCCTCGCCGCCGAGGACGCCGCGCGTCTCGCGGAGGCGGTCGGCGCCCCGATTGAAGTGAACCTGTTCCACCGAACGGAGGCTCGCGTGCTCCTGATCGCCCGACGCTTGCGGGACTCCGGTGCGACAAACGTCCTCGGCTCCCGCCCGAATGCGCGCATTCCGGGACTCGCGTCGGATCGAGCTCGCTCCCATCGGGCGGGCGCGTATGGGGCCGACGTCGTGCTGGTTCCTCTCGAGGACGGAGACCGGACGGAGGCCCTCGTCCGCATGGGGAAAGTTGTGATCAGCATCGATTTGAACCCTCTCTCGAGGACCTCCCGAACGGCAACGGTTCCGGTGGTCGACGAGCTCACGCGTGCGTTGCGAAACATCGAGAAGTTCGTCCGCGATCTTCGAGGCGACCCCCGAGAGGCGGCGCGAACCCTCCGTTCATATCGGAAGGCTGGGAACTTGGCGGCTTCGTATTCGTACTTGCAATGGCGCCTCGATCAGGTGAAGTCGCAGACGGAGCGGAAGGGCAGACCTCGAAAGGGGCGCGACCGCCGCTCCTCCTCGGCGCGAGGTCTCAGGTGAAGTGGCCCGGCTTCCACTTGATGGAGCAGCCCATCGGCGGAACGTACGGAACGGACGGACTCTTTCCCGAGAGGACCTCGTCGAGAACGCCTCGAAGAAACTGACGCTTGACCCCGCGAGGGTCCTTCGAGTCGTCGAGTTTGCCCCGGTACGCGAGCATGCGATTGCGGTCGAAGACGAAGAAATCCGGAGTGCAGACGGCCCCGTACGCCTCCGCGACCTTCTGGCTCTCGTCCCGGAGATACGGGAAGTTGTAGTTCTTGCTCTTGGCCCGCTCGACCATGTGCGGGAAGTCGTCTTCCGGATAGTTCTCCGTCTCGTTCGCGTTGACCGTGACGACCTGGACCCCTTTCCCGGCGTAGTCGCGCTGGACCGCAATCGTGCGCTCCTCCCACGCCTGCACGTACGGGCAGTGATTGCACCAGAAGGCGACGACGAGGACCGGTTTGTCCCGGAAGGATTGGAGGGAGTACGTCCTACCGTCCACGGCGGGAAGCGAGAAGTCCGGCGCACTCGATCCCAGCGGGAGCCCCTGATACTTCGCAAGTTCCATCGCAACGACCGGACCCGCCTAGGCAACTGCGCCGTTAATCCTTTTCTCTCGCCCGCAGGCCGCCTCCGGGTCGCCGAGGTTGCAACACAAACTTTATCTGCATCGCGCCGGATGGAGCAATCCCGTGAACTGACGTGAAGTACGTCGTGGTCACGGGCGGGGTTTTGTCGGGACTCGGCAAGGGCATCTCCACATCCTCGATCGGGGTCCTCCTCAAATCGAAAGGGTTGCGGGTCTGCCCCGTCAAGATCGACCCGTACCTGAACGTGGACGCGGGCACGATGAACCCGTACCAGCACGGGGAGGTGTTCGTGCTCGACGACGGGGCTGAGGTCGACCTAGACCTCGGCAACTACGAGCGGTTCCTCGACGTGAACCTCACGGGGGACCACAACATCACGACGGGCAAGGCGTACCGCGCGGTCATCGAGAAAGAGCGTCGCGGGGACTATCTCGGCAAGACGGTGCAGATCATCCCCCACGTGACGGACGAGATCAAGTCGATGATCAAGGCGGTCGGGGAGAAGGAGAAGGCGGATGTCGTCCTCATCGAAGTCGGAGGGACCGTCGGCGACATCGAGGGCATGCCGTTCCTCGAGGCGGTCCGGCAGCTCGGTCTCGAGGAGGGCCACGAGAACGTCCTCTTCGTGCACACCACCCTCGTGCCCGTCATGGGCGCCGTCGGGGAGCAGAAGACGAAGCCGACCCAGCAGAGCGTGCGGGAGCTCCGGGCCGCGGGCATCCAGCCGAACGCGATTGTCGCGCGCGGCGAGCGGTCTTTGGAGCCGGACATCAAACGGAAGATCGCGTTCTTCTGCGACGTCCCCGTGGAGGGCGTCGTCAGCGCGCCCGACGCGTTGACGATCTACGACGTTCCCCTCCTGTTCGACGGACAGGGCCTCACGGAATACATCATGGGTCGCCTCAAGCTGGACGCGAAGGCGGAAGACATGGAGGAGTGGAAGGAGTTCCTCGAGGGCCTGAAGAACCCGCAGGGGGACGTCACGATCGCTCTCGTCGGCAAGTACACGCACCTGAAGGATTCGTACATCAGCCACATCGAGGCGTTCCACCACGCGGCCGCGCACGCGCGCGTGCGCGTGAACCTCAAGTGGGTCGAGTCCATCGACGTCGAGAAACACGGGACGAAGCTCCTCGAGGATGCGGACGGGATCCTGGTGCCGGGCGGGTTCGGGGATCGCGGAATCGAGGGGAAGATCGCCGCGACGCGGTACGCCGCGGAGCACGGCATCCCGTTCCAAGGGGTGTGCCTCGGATTCCAGCTCGCTACGGTGGGCTTTGCCAGGGAGGTCCTCGGGCTGAAGGACGCGAACAGTTCCGAGTTCGACCCGAAATCACAGCATCCGGTCGTGGACTTGCTGCCGGAGCAGCGAACCGTGAGGGACTTGGGCGCGACGATGCGCCTCGGCGCCCATGAAATTCTTCTGGACCCGGCGAGCGCGACCGCGAAGCTGTACGGTTCGACGACGATCCATGAGCGACACCGCCACCGGTACGAGATCAACCCGGCATACATTCCGAAGCTCGAGGATGCCGGCCTGCGATACGTCGGGCGGTCCGACGAAGGCCGCCGCATGGAGGTCTTGGAACTGCGCGGCCACCCCTATTTCGTCGCGTCCCAGTTCCATCCGGAGCTACGATCCCGGCCGCTCCGCCCATCGCCCATCCACTTGGGACTCGTGAAAGCGGCCGCGCGCCGGAAATGAGCGCAAGCTCTATATCGAGCAGCCTCTTGCAGAGAACGCATGGGCGTGGGCTACGACGCGCTTCTCCAAAGGGCGAAGAAGGCCCTCCCCGAGGCCCTCAGCACGGGCGAGCGGTTCCAGATCCCCGAGGCGGAGATCGTCATCGAGGGCAAGACGACGATCCTCCGGAACTTCATGGACGTCGTCGAGGCGATCCGACGAGACCCGAACATGGTCCTGACGTACCTCCTGCGGGAACTCGGTACCGCCGGTGCCCAGGACGCGCGGCGCGTCGTGTTCAAGGGGAAGGTCACGGGGCAGCAAATCGCGGACCGGGTCAAGTCGTACGTAGACCTGTTCGTCCTGTGCCAGGAATGCGGGCGACCCGATACGCGACTCGTGAAGGAAGGCCGCATCGCGATGCTCGAATGCGACGCCTGTGGCGCGAAGCGTCCCGTGAAATCCGTGAAGAAGGCCGCGAAGGTCGAGGAGGCTCCCCTCGTCGAAGGCAAGGTCTACGAGCTCATGATCCAGGACATCGGCAAGAAGGGCGACGGAATCGCGAAGCTCGACAAGTATGTGATTTACGTGCCCGGCACGGCGAAAGGCTCCATCGTCAAGGTGTTCATCGAGAAGATCGCGGGTACGGTGGCCTTCGGGCGCCTGTCGCGGGAGTAGGCGCCGCATGAGACGGGAGTACGCGGCGACCGCCGCGATGGGGGCCACCCTGGCGGCCTCCCAGTTCGTGGCAATCGGGATATCGCCCTCGTTCAAGGCGAGCGGGTTCCAGGCTTTCCCGAATGAAGCGGACCCCGTGAACGCAGTCCTGTACATCGCGATGATCCTCGTGTTCACGGGGGTCATCCTTGCGTTCGTGAAGTTCCGTCGGCAGGAACTCGCGAGATACGTCATCCTCGCGTCCGTGTTCCTCACCCTCGCATTCGTGCTCCTCCTTCCCCTCTACTTCGGATTGTGGTACGCGTACTTCGCCTTCCACGACGCCTCGGATCCCGCGACCGTCATCCGGATCTCGGAGACGCTCGGCAACCTGGCGACCGTGTACTCCTTTTCTCTCGCGGGACTCCTCGTGTTCGCCCTCGTGAAGCATCCGGAATGGTACGTCGTCGATGGGATCGGACTCGCCGTGGCCGCCGGGGTGACAGCGATCCTCGGAGTGTCGTTCGCAATCCTCCCCGCGCTCCTGCTCCTCCTGGGCCTCGCCCTCTACGACGCCTGGGCCGTCTATCGGACGAAACACATGGTGACCCTCGCAGACGCGCTGACGAGCCAGAAGCTGCCGGTCCTCCTCGTCATTCCGAAACGCGCGCACTACTCCCTCCGCAACCAGAAAGGGCTCAAGGAACAGCTCGAGAGCGGCGAGGAACGCGAGGCGATGTTCATCGGGCTCGGGGACCTCATCATCCCCGGGGTGTTGAGCGTGTCCGCGTTCAACTTCCTCGACCCACTCACGGGGGCTGCCGCCGGCGTCGCCCCGAACGCGGCGGTCGCCCTGGGTACGGTTCTCGGCAGCCTGGCGGGTTTCGCGGTCCTCATGCGATTCGTTCTGACGGGGAACCCACAGGCGGGACTTCCCCTCCTGAACGGGGGCGCAGCCGCGGGGTTCTTCCTCGCCCACCTTCTCGTCTACGGATCCCTCGTCCCCGTCCTCCTGTGAGACGTCGAGGCGCAAGCGTCAAATACGCTCGGCCGATTAGGACGAGATCCCGAGGCGGTACGATAGCGCTGTGGCAAGGACGGTCGCGCCGGAAGCCCACGGGTGGCCGCTATCGGCCCTTCCGGAAGAAGCGCAAGCACGAAATCGGGCGGGAGCAGCAGTTCGCGTTCCTCGGCCCCGAGCGGCTCAAGCTGTACCGGACGAAGGGGGCGAACCGCAAGGTCCGGATCCTCGGCGCGGAGTTCGCGAACGTGTTGGATCCGAAGACCGCCGTCACGAAGAAGACGAAGATCCTGACGGTGAAAGAGAATCCGTCGAACCCGCACTTCGTGACACGGAACATCATCACCCGGGGAGCGACGGTTGACACGGACCTCGGCCTCGCGAAGGTGACGTCCAGGCCTGGACAGGACGGCGTCGTGAACGCGGTCCTGCTCGAGGCGAAGCGCGCGTAGGTGGGCCTCACTCCGCGGACTTCGTCACCCCGACGTCCTTCACGAGCGCATACGGAACGAAGTTCGGAACGCTGACCTCGCCCCACCACATCATCTGTTCCGTCCGGTTCCCCAAGGCGACGATGTTCTTCAACAGGTGGAGGAGGTTGTCCGTGACCCGGATGTCCTTCCAGGCCTCGACGACCTCGCCCTTCCGAATGCGGAAGATCCCGTCGCGCGGGATCGTGCTGAGGTCCCCCGTGACGTACGACTGATAGCGGGTGTACCACGTGTTCGTCAGCCATAGACCGTCCTTCACCTCGGAGAAGAGCTCGTCGCGGCTCCAGTCTCCCGGCTTGCAGAAGATCGCGTGGGGGTCGGGGAACACGAGGCCCGCGTTGCCCGTCGTCTTCGTCTTGAACCTCTTGGCCGAGGACGTGTTGTGGAGGTACGTCTTCAGGATCCCCTTCTGGACGAGGAGGTTCTTCCGCGTGGGCACGCCCTCCGCGTCGAAGCGCTTCCGGCCGATCGAGTCGGCGGACCCGTCCTCGTAGAGGGTGAGGGCCTCCGAGGCGACGCGCTTC
>Ga0209341_10004726_pt1 | contig 12487 bp, 8 predicted proteins | sample RifCSP13_2_FD_184020 | JGI IMG/M metagenome (GOLD analysis project Ga0209341, IMG submission 184020) | Soil microbial communities from Rifle, Colorado - Rifle CSP2_sed 13_2 (SPAdes) (version 2) | ecosystem: Environmental > Terrestrial > Deep subsurface > Rock core/Sediment | place: Rifle...
CACACCGGCTATTGGAGCGCGGACGGCGAGGCCTGGACGCCCGTCGGATCAACGACGGCCAACTTCGTCCCCACGGACGTCGGCTTGATGGCGGCGACCAGCGCCAGCGGCGCCGCCTCCGCCTCGGCCGAATTCGACTTCTTCCAGTTGACGTCGCCATGACGCTTTGCATCCGGGAGACCCCCTCATGAAGCGCTATCCGTCCTTCGCTCGACCCTTCGCAACCCTCAGCCTTCTGCTCGCCACGGCCCTGGCTTGCGGCCTGCCGGCCGCCTCGGCTCCCGATGTCGTCGGTGCCTTTCCGACCATCGTGGAGCCAACTGTGCGGCCCGAGTCCCCCGCCACCCAGGCTCCGCCTCCGCAGCCGCCGACCGAGTCGTCCGGGGTGACGCCGCTTGTCTCCTCCGCCTTCCGCGACGACTTCAATGGGACGCTCGATCCCGGCTGGAGTTGGTACCAGGACGACTCGCCGGGGTGGACGCTGTCCAACATGTCCGGCTGGCTGCGTCTGAACCTCTCGACGGGGAGTTTCTTCCACGCCACGCCGCCGGCGAACCTGCTCCTTCGTCCGGCTCCCTCAGGCGACTTTGAGCTCGAGACCTGGCTGCGCTTCAGCCCCTACCGCAACTTCGAGATCGCCGGACTGGTCGTCGTCTTCGACGATCACAGCGTCCTCCAGTTCGGGCGAGGTTTCTGCGAGGTCCCGTCCGCCGCGGCCGGATGTATCGGCGACGGCCTGTACTTCGACAACATCCAGAACAACGCTGCCGTCGGCGGCAGCTTCGCCACCCAGAGTTACCTGGGCGTCGACTACCTGCTCCGCCTTCAGCGGCAGGGGAACAGCTACGTCGCTTCCTTCACCCCCGACAATGCGCCCGGGGGCAATCTCGGCACCCACACCGTCGAGAAGTCCCCCGTCTCGATCGGGCTGATCGCCGCCCAGGCCGAAACGGCGGGCAACTACGCCGACTTCGACTACGTGGAGATCACCGATGGCCCTTGACGGACCCAGCTTCCCGGCAGACCCCAGGCCACGGCCCGCCGTTCGCACCCATGCTCTTCTGACAGCCGCGCTGCTGCTCTCGGCATGTCGAGTCGCGGCGCCCTCCCCGTCGGCAGCGACGATTGTCGTCCCCACCGTGGGGCCCGCGGCGAGCGCGGTCCCGGCCGCCGTAGCGGCCTCGGACAACCTCGCCCGCGGCCGGGCTGCTTCCGCCTCGGCCTCCCTGGCGGGCCAGGAGCCGTCCAACGCCGTCGACGGCGACCTCGAAACGAACTGGAGCGCCGGCGGCCACCCGACGCAGTGGATCGAGATCGACCTGGGGGCGGCCTTCGACGTCGAACGCCTCGTCTTGACTGTGTCGCAGTACCCGGAGGGTCTCACCACCCACCAGGTTTCCGGCCGCGGCGAAAGCGGCGCGTACCGGCTGCTCCACCAGTCCCGCGGCCAGACCACCGACGGCCAGCAGCTCGAAGTTACCACGGCGGCCGCCTGGGCGGGCGTGCGCTATCTCAAGATCGAGACAACCGAGAGTCCCTCGTGGGTCGCCTGGCGTGAGATCGCGGTGTTCGGCCGCGCCGCCCGGCCGGTGGCGGCCGCTTCCGGTCAGGCCGACATCGTCTTCTACAACGGGAACTTGCTGACGATGGAGGGCGGTCCGGCCCAGGCGATCGCCATCACCGGCGACCGCATCCTCGCCGTGGGGAGCGACGCCGAGATCCTGGCGCTCGCCTCGACCGCCGCCGAGCGTATCGATCTGCAAGGTCGCACAGTCACGCCCGGATTCATCAACGGACACTCGCATCATATCCCCCAGCGATACAAGTGGGGCTTCGACGGCCTCGACCAGGCGGTCCAGTCGGCGCTCGAGCAGGGATGGACCGGACTGACCGAGCTCGCCGTCGATCAGGCCGAGTTGGACGAACTGATCGAAGCCGCCGAGGGCGGCCGGCTGCCCGTGCGCGTCAACGCCTATCTCCTGGTCAAGACCTTCGAGGGGGAGTCGCTCGGCGAGTGGTTCAATGCCTATCGACCCGGCCAGGTCTTCGGCACGACGCTGCGCCTCGCCGGATTGAAGGTGTTTACCGACTTCGACAACGGTACCGTACTCTATTGGGAACCGGCGGAGCTGGAGGCCTTCCTGAGGGAGCGGAGCGACGAGGGCTGGCAAGTTACGTTGAAATCCGTCAGCACCCTTTCGCTCGAGCTCGTTCTCGACGCCGTCGAGCCTATCCTGCAAGGAGGTTCAAACGCCGGACCGCGTTATCGCATCGAGCACGCGCTGGCCGCCAACGACGCCCAGCTCGCCCGCCTGGCGCGGATGGGCATCATCGCCTCGATCCAACCTGGCATCGTCGGCGTCATCTCCGGCGAGCCCGACTTGAGCGAAATCGTGGCACGCGAGGGCACGCCGGCCGTGGCTCGCTGGCGGGACATGGCCGACGCCGGGGTCCCCATGGTCGGCAGCCCGTACAACCCCGACGGGGTCAACGTTGAGTACACCTCGCCGTCGCATGTCTCCCCGTTGGGCGTCGCCTACCGTGGCGCCACCCAGATCGGCCTGGCCGGCCGTGCGCCCGAGGTGTGGATGGTTCAACACGCGCTGTCCGTCGAAGAGATCCTTCCGCTCCTTACCATCGACGCCGCCTACGCGACCATCGAGGAGGGGGAGCGCGGCAGCCTGGCGCCCGGCAAGCTGGCTGACCTGGTCGTGCTCTCAGCCAATCCGCTCGAAGTGCCCGTCGGTGATCTGCTCGATATCGACACGCTGATGACGATGGTTGGCGGCGAGGTGGCGTGGTGCGCACCGGGAGCCGAGGCGTTGTGCTCCGGCGCGGCCTCGTTGCCTTCAGCGCCGCCCGCGGCCGCATCGCCCGGCTGGCCGGTGCTGGGAGTAGGCCGTCAGGGACCTGAGGTGTTGGCGTTGCAGCATCTCCTCCGCCACCACGGTCAGGACATCCCCGCCGACGGTCTCTTTGGTCCGGTGACGGAGCAGGCGGTGAAGACCTTCCAGGCACAGCGCGGCCTGGGAGTGGACGGCCTGGTCGGAGGCCAGACCTGGCCGGCCCTGGTCCAGGGCGTCGTTCTGCAGCGCGGAAGCAGCGGCGATGCCGTGCGCGCGGCGCAGGTCTTACTGCTCGAGAAATTCGGCTACGCGGACATCATCGTCGTCGATGGACTCTTCGGCCGCGGGACGGAGGCCGTAGTGAAGATGTTTCAGTCGGATCACGGGCTGACCTCGGATGGGATGGTAGGGGCCTCCCAGACCTGGCCGGCGCTGCTCTCGATTCAGCCCTAGGCCAGCCATCGTCGGCGCTCCGTCTGCCTACGCCGATTTCGATCTGTTCCAGGTGACCGTAGATCTACCGTTAACTCGCTGTGGTGTTTAGATCGGAGAGAGATCTGATGAAGAGCCGTAGCCAAACTCGCACGCGAATACCTTTTCTCGCGGCAGCGGCGGTGATGGGGGGTTTGCTGGCTTGTTCGCTCCCCCAACTCCAACCCACTTCCGAAGTCATATTCGAGCCGACGATCGTCCTCACTCAGGTGCCGGCTGTCCCTCCTACCGCTCCTCCAACGCAGCCCGTTTCGCTCCCGGCTTCGACCGCTGCCGTGTCGGCCGGCCAAGTCGTCCTGCACCAGCCCTTCGCCGTCATCGTGGCGTACATCGGCCCACAGACCGGCACAGGTAGCGCCCTGTTCTCCCCGTTGCAGCAGGCCGGGCAGAAGGCGATCGAAGACCATGGACTGGTCCACGGTTTCGGAGTCAACCTCATCGCCTTTAACGACTTCTGCACGGAGGCGGGTGGCGGGGCCGCCGCCCAGCAGATCGCGGCCGACGAGCACATCGTCGCCGTCCTGGGGCCTGTATGCTCGAATGGCGCCATCGGCGCTCTCCCCGTCTTGCAGACGGCCAACGTCGTCATGATCAGCGGGAGCGCAACCATCCCGGCCCTGTCGGTCTATGGCCCGAGCGTGTTCCATCGCACGCTGCTCGATGACGATCAGGTAGACACTCTGGGATACCCCTCCCAGATCTACATCGAGGACCTCCCCGCCGTCCAGACCTGGCTCGCCGATTTCGAGGCCTGGGGCGGCGGTCTCTTGGAGACCGGTCTCAACCATTACTCGCCCTACCAATACGACGCCATGGGTGTGCTGCTGCGGGCCCTCGACCTGTCGTCCCAGGCGCTCAACGACGGCTCGCTCTTGATCGACCGCGAGGCGCTGCGCGCGGCCGTCCGAAGCACGACCAATTACCCCGGGGTGACCGGGACCATCACCTTCGAGGCCGACGGCGACCGCGCGCCGTAAGGCGCCCGGGCGGCAGCCTGCGAGGAGACAACGATGATTCGACCCGCGACCACCCCCCGTTGGATCTCGGTGACGATCCTGGCCGCACTCCTCGTCGGCTGTGGACCGGCGACCGGAGCGTCCGGCCCCCAGGTCTGGATCGACGCGCCGTTGAACGACAGCACCCACCCGCTGGCGCCGATGGAGATCGTGTTGCACGCCGCCGATCCTGCGGGCGTCGCCATGGTCGAACTCAGCGTCAATGGTGAGGTCCTCACTCGGCGGCCGCCCGACGGCACGGCTGCGCCGCTGGTGACCTTTCGCGCCGACTGGGACCCGCAGTCCCCCGGCGAATACCTCCTCGCCGCCCGGGCCCAGGATCACAGCGGCGCCTGGGGTGAGGCGACGGTCAACAAGGTCATCCTGACCGGAGCGGTGCCACGCGCCTCCGTCGTCACGCCGACTACGACCCCCACCGCGTCGGCGTCGCCCCCCTCCACGCCGGCTTGCGTCGACCGGGCCGAGTTCGTCACCGACGTCACCTTCCCGGACAACCAGATCGTCGCTCCGGGGGCTGCCTTCCAGAAGATCTGGCGCCTGCGCAATGACGGCAGCTGTCCGTGGACCGAGCGATACCAGGTTGTATTCGTCGACGGCGATTCGATGAACAACAATTCGCCGCTGCCCATGCCGCAAATCGTTCAGCCGGGCGAGACCGTTGACCTGGCGGTCGACATGGTGGCGCCGTCGGCGGACGGAACCTACCGGGGCAGCTACCTGCTCCGCAATCCGCAGGGCCAGACCTTCGGCCTCGGCCGGGACGGCCAGACCCCGTTCTACGTCCAGATCATCGTCGGCCAGCGGCGCGTCATTACGCCGACGCTGCCGCCTCCGGTGGTCGATACGCAAGCTCCATCGGTGAGCGTTTCTCACAGCCCGGCGGGGTCGTCGCTGCCGACCGGCACGTCGATCACCTTCACCGCCACTGCCAGCGACAACGTAGGAGTCACCCGCATCGACATTTGGGTCACGGCCCCCGGACAATTCCCTGTCCTGGCCAAGACCTGCAACAACACGACCTCGTGCAGCACCACCGGGGGCCCCTACAACAGCATGGGCACGCTGAGCTACTTCGCCATTGCCGCCGATGCTGCCGGCCATGAGACCAACAGCGGCGGTCAATCGATCACGATCTACGTTGTGATTTCGCAACGTCTACGGTTCCCGAGCTAGCGGGAGGCCCGCGATGAGACGTCTCCTTCAAACCTTGCAGCGGCGGACCCAACTGTCCGCGACCGGTGTCCGCCCGCCCGCGCGTCGCCTGACCCCCTGGTTCGGCCTGATCGTTCTGGCCATCGCCTGCGCCCTGCCGGCGCTGGGTGAGCAGGTCGGGGTCGACCTCCTGCCGCGCGGCACCAGTCCGATCCTGGTGACCGTCGGACGCCCGGCCAACGGGGACGCCTATCCGGTGGGCGGGGCCATCCTGGTCTCGGCCGAAGCGGTTGGCGCCGATCCGATCGTCTCGCTTGAGCTGTGGGCCGACGGGGCGCTGGCGGGCGTGGACGACCACAGCGGGCAAGGACTCACCTTCGCCCGAGGTACATGGGAGTGGACGGTCACTTCGCTTGGCGAACACGTGATCTTCGTGCGCGCCGTCGACGCCCGCGGCCGCACCGCCGAGTCCGGTGTCGTCCGGCTGGAAGGGATCCCTGATCCCGGCGGGCGGCTGCTGTACACCGCCGCCGGCGGTGAGACTCTGGTTTCCATCGCCGAGGAGCATGGCGTCAATCCCGAGGATTTGTTCGCTCCGAACCCCGGCCCGCCCGATGAGCCGCTGGCAGCTGGAGAGCAGGTCTTCATCCCGGTCGCCGGCGCTTCGCCGCCTTCCCCGAGCAACCCGTCCTTGCCGCCGCCTCCGGCGACATCCGAATCGGCCGCCGCCGCCCCCGACTCGCTCGGCTCCGCGACCACGGTCCCACCCGCGCCGACGCTGACGCTGGCCGGCGCCGGCTGCATCGCCCGCCTGTTCATCGGCGACTCGTCCATCAACGAAGCCGGCTTCTTCGTCTATCACACCGGCCCGGGCGCCTCGTCCTTCACCCGCCTGGCCACGGTCGGCGCGCACCCCGGCATGGGGTCCGTCACGTTCGATGCCCCCATGTCACCCGGCAAGCACCTGTTCTTTGCCGCCGCCTTCAACGCCGCCGGCGAGTCCGCCAGCAATGCCGTGCCTTTCGAGATCCCGCAAGGCTTGTGCGGCAGCGGTCAGAGCGGTCTGCACATCGAAGGCGACGCGCTGGTCCTGCCCAAGCCGGTCGATCTGGCCTACGTCTACTACTCCGCCGATGACGGCCCATGGACCCGCCTGCCGGCCGACCCGCATGCGTACTTCGAGCCCGCCGCCGACGCCGTTGCGCTTGGCGCGCTGCTGGCCTCGGCCAGCCTCGACATGGAAGTGTGGGGTTGGGACGGCGGCGCGCTCGTCTTCCTCGGAACGGTCCATACCGACGGTCCGTCCGACGTGCCGCCATCGCTTCTGGCCCAGTCCGGGCCCGCCGAACTGCTGGGCTGTCCGATCGCCGGCTGCACGGGCGACATCGGCTCAACGCAGTGGAAAGCCCAGTTCACCGTCTCCAACTTCGCCGCGCGCGATTTCCACTGGATGGCTCCGGCGGAAGGTGTCAGCGGCGGGCTATGGCAGCTCACTTCCGAGTCCTTCAGCAACTCGTGCACGGTTTCCCCTTCCGGCCTGCTGCTCTCGGATATCGTCCCGACAACCGGCGGAAAGACGTTCTTCTCGATCGACCTGGGGCCGTTGGCCCCCAAGCCGATCGATCTCTCACAGCAACCGGTCCAGCAGAGCGTCGCGTCGGGCGGTCCGATCGTCCCCGGCGTGCCAACTTTGACTCAGGACTCTCTGCTCGAGATGAAGGCCAGCCCGGGCGTGGTTCTGCCCGGCGCGGCACAGAGCGAGGGCACCGCCGCCGACGCGCAGACCGCCGCCCTGAATCCAGAACTCATCGTGCCGCCGGAGGCCCTGCTCGACCACTACTACATCCGCGTCCTGCCGATCGCCGACGGCCAGCCGCAGTGTCAGCCCTCGACGACCGTGGTCATCGCCTACGATCCCACGCCGGAGCAGTTCGACATTAAGTTCCCGGCCCCGGATTACACCCGTTTCGTGGCGCAGTACGACGTTGAGATCACGGATTACGATGCCCCGGTCTTCCCCGATCCCAATCTCTGGGGCTGCATCCGTGTCATCAGTGTCGACGTCAAGCCGGGTGACCTCGTGGCCCAAGCCTGGTCGTCCTTGATCGGCAAGACCGTCTGCCCGAAGTCCTATCAGGGCGAGGGCAGCTCGGGCTTCGGGGGTCTGCTCGACGACATCGGCAGCGCCTGGGATTTCGTCGTCGGCCTGTACAACGACCTCAGCGACCTGGTGAAAGACTTCGTGGCCGAGTTTAATCCGCTGTGCATGGGAGCGAAGTTCACCGCCGATGCGGCCGGCAGCGGGGAAGCCAAGACGACCATCGAGGATGCCTGTAAGATCGGCGCCTCGATCGCCGTCGAGGTGGCCAAGGCCTACGTCGGCATCCCGCCCAGCCTTCCGGAGTGGGAAAAACTCGACGATCTCGGCAAGGATTACCTGGTCGAGCTGGCGGCCGACGAGTTCACGGCGCAGACCGGCATCCCGTGCGACGACGAATGCAAGGACCTGATGCGCGACGGCGTCGATTTGGCCTATGACAGCCTGGCGAATACCAGTCACGCAGCGGCGTGTGTCAGCGAGAAGGAAGCCCACGAAAACGGGGTGGAGCCACTCTGTCCTCCGTCCGGTGTGAAGTTCAAGGCCGCCTTTGGATCGGAGTACATCCCGCCGGTGGCGTGGCTTCAGGTGACCCGCCTTCCCAATCTGGGCAACGCGCCCGACCCGGAAGTGATCCCCGGTTGCACGACGAGCGTAGGTATGTCGGTCGAGGTCTACTTCAAGGGCGGGCCGGTCTCCGGTCCATACTCTCCCCTCGGGACACCCCATATCAATGTCGAGCCGATGACAGCCCACGTCATGCCGTATCAGGGCAACTCGGCCAAGATCCCCCACCTTGCGGTAGGAGAGCAGGTGACACTGGCCGTGCCCTTCAAGGGGATCTACCCAGTGCTGTTTCCTTGGACGAAGTTGGCGTACGTCGGCTGGCAGGAGGCCCCCAACCAGAACAACGAGGATTTCTATACCACCATGCGGTACGGCACGGTGCACCTGTACGCGTACAACTTGTGGCCTGAATACGAGGCGCTGCAGTCGTCGGGCCAGTACCCGGGTGCGGCCAATCTGGAGTGCGGGGACCAGGCCGAGCTGACGGTTCCGCCAAGTCCATGACGACGTTGGAGAGACTTCACCATGCGTGATGACCGCGGATTGCATCGGCTGGTTGTTGCGGCGCTGATCAGCGCCCTCCTGGTTGGCTGCTCGGGCTCCGACACCGGTGCGGCCCCGGCGGAGGGTTCCGGGCTGCAGGACGATTTCTCATCTGGAACCTGTCGCTTCGGCTCCCTCCAGGCGGGCGCGACGCAGGGCTACGGATGTGTCGACGGCGAGTTTCGCGCCTGGATCGACAACGACCAGGAGTCCTACGATTTCGTCTCGGCTTCGGCCGGCGAGTCGTACGGTGATGTGAGGATCGAGGTGGAAGCTCGCTTCGTCTCCGGCGAGGACGCCGGCGCATACCTGCTGTGCCGCGGAAGCCAGGTCGGCGGTGCCTTCTACGCCTTACGCGTCGGCGTCGACGGCTCGGTCGAGATCACCGATTTCTTGGATGGGGAAGAACAGATCGCCCGGCTGGACAGCCTGCCCGAAGGCTCTATCCTTCCCGGTGCCAATCGCCTTCGCGCCGATTGCCTTGGCAACGACCTGGCGTTGTATGTGAACGGAAGCCTGGTGCTTGAGCGGGAGATCGAGGGGGGCGCGTACTCCTCCGGCGACATGGGCCTGGGCGCCGGCGGGGGCTCGCGCGGCTTGAGCGAAGTTCGGTTCGACAACCTGATCGTCAGCCAGCCGTAGGTACCGGAGAGATTTCATCCAAGGAAAGGCAGCAGACTGATGTCCAAGTCATGGATTCTCGCCGCTGCGGCCATGGCCGCGTCCCTGTTGGGCTGCGGGCCGACGACCGACGTCCAGGGAGGGCCGACCGCGGCCGCTCCCTCCGGCGCTGAGCCTACGGCGCCGACGACTCCGCCCGAGCTTGCGCCGACCCCAGCCCCGGTCGCCTCAGGGGACGACGTCTCGTCTTACATCGCCTGCGAGATCGTCACGGCGCAGGATGTCGCCGATCTGGTAGGCGGGCCGATTTTCCGCGAGTTGGAGCAGGAGGCGGGTCCGGGATGCCTGTACGAGGTCGAGGCCGGCCCGGACGGCTACGCCCAGTTCATCGTTTACATCCAACCGACCAACTTGATCGAAGTGATGATCGAGAACATGCCCGAGGAGCTCGGCCAGCCGGTGGCGGGGATGGGTGATGCCGCCTGGATCGCCAACACCGAGCCGTCGGAGACGTATGACCTGATCGTCCTGGTGCGCGGACGGTTTGGGCTGGAAGTCATCGGCGAGGGCCGCGACTGGACCCTGGCGCTGGGCGAGCTGTTCTTGTCGCGGCTGGTTGGGCCGTGAGCGCCCGGTGAACGGATACGGCACGGTGGAGGTGTGAGATGAACGGTAACGCAACCGTAACGCGGGTTCTCGTCGTGATGGTGGCGGCCTCGCTCGCCTGCGGCTTGCCGGCCGCGGGCGGTGCCCCGCCGCCCGCGACAGTTCCCAGCGGCGCCCCCTCGGCCGGCAGCACCCCGGCGCCGACAGCCATCGCCACCGAGCCGATTGCCGCAGACGATCCCTTCCTCACCGAGGAGCTTCCGCCCCCTCCGCCGCAAGGCATGTTCGACGCGATGCAGGCTCAGGTTGAGAGCGGGGAGTTGACTCTGGAGCAAGGGCTGATCACTTCTCTTCAATTGCTGGCGGGCGAGGTCACCGCCGAGACGGCCTTCGGAGATCGACAGCCGGTCACGATGGAAGGCTTCGGCGCGGTTGTGGAGGCACGCCATTACCTGCAAACCGGGGCCGACCCCGCCGCCAAGGCCGAGATCGAACGACTGCTGTCCATCGTTGTCCCTGACATCGATCGATTGATGGAGTACGCCGCGCCGGAGGGTCAAGCCTCCGTCGGCCGGTTCGGTCTGGCCTCACCGCCCGCCGATGAAACCTGCACCTCTATCGCACAGAAGGGCTTCCCGACAGGGTCGGCCTTGATCTGTTACCTCTTCAAGCAGGCGCCCCTCGGCGCAAATACCGCGCGGGTCTTCTATCCATCGTCCTGGGGAAAGAACGATCCGAAACTGGCCTACGCCCAGGCCGCTCTTCAGGCGGTCTTTGACTCGCACGCCGCTTATTCCCAGTACGGCAAGATCGTCAACGTCGATGTCGTCTTCACCGTCCTGGCGTCCCCGGACGATCCCGCCTCCAATTTGGCGGAGGTGACGAGTCCCGGAGCGGCGAGCCGCTGTGAGATCCTGATCTACCCGTCGGCCCTCGCCCAGGCCGAACCCAACTTCAAGCAGACGGTCGCTCACGAAATGTTCCATTGTTTCCAACAGTGGAAGTTCCCCGCCCATTTCGACTCGTCCTGGTCGGTTCAGGACTGGTGGGGCGAGGCGACGGCCGAGTACTTCAGCAACGTCGTCTATCCATCGGTCAACGACGAGTGGCCGCGCGTTTCGTATTTCGGATACAACTCGGCGACGCACCCGCTGGTCGAGATGAGCTACGAGAATTGGGTCTTCTTCCAATACCTGGCGAACCAGGTCGGGGATGCGGGCGTCCTCGCGCTGATCCAATCCTTGCCGGCGAAGGGGACGACCGCCGATCAGGCGTCCCAGCTGGCGGCCTATCCCAACATCGAGAACCTCTTCCACCAGTTCGGCCGCGACTTCGTCGACAAGAAGATTGTCGACGCCGACAAGCCTACGCTTGTTCCGACCGGCTGGCTGTACGTCCCCCCACAATTCCGCCTCACCTTCGGGCCAGGCGATCACACGGTCTCGCTTCTCCCCGCGCCGCAATTCACGCTCTCCCGCTACGGTCTGAACTTCGCGCCGGGGAGGATCTATGCCGTGAAAGTGGACGAGTCTGGCTCGCCGGGCCTGTACACGTCGCGGCTGTTCCCCGGCCCGGCCAACTGGATCCCTCTGCCTCCAACCGTGAGCTCCGGCTGCGGCAAGGTCAACTACTACGCTCTGGCCACCAGCACCAGCGCGGCCTCGGGAGACCCCCATACCGTCGCTGTGACGGCCGATGTTCTGCAGCAGACGAAGTGCGACCCGTGTTTGCTGGGGTCGTGGGAGCTCAATAAGGACAGCTTCGTGGGCTACATCTCCTCGCCGTTCATTCAGACGGCCGACCTCTTCCAGCCCGGCGACCCGCAAGGGACTTGGCGCTTCACCTTCGACAAGACGGGCACGCTGGCGGCGCTGTTCGACTTCGCCTTCGACTACACCCTCCATCAGGGAGGCGAAGTGCTACCAGTTGACACCGAGGTTCTTCTGACAATCGATGGACCGGGCCAGGCGATGTATTGGATCCCGGAGGACGGCAAGCTGATGATACAGGCCGTGGAATCCGGGTTCCACATGGAGCAGTTCATCTCGATCAATGGACAGGAGTTAGGCGGAGGACCTCTCAACCTGTTCAGCCCGTTCCCGCCGCAGGGGGCGACCACATCGGCCTCTTACTCGTGCTCCTCCACCGTCCTGTTCCTGGGTATGGAGGGGGCTCAGGCTGCCGGGCTGCCGTCGATCGAATACGACAGGGTGCCGTAGGGCGTCGCGCCATTGCCGGCGGATCCGACCCGCCCGCCGGGGATACGGCCGGCGATCAAGACGGGGGGCGGGCGGCGCTCGACGCGCCTCCTCACCCTCGCCCCCGGCGTTCCGGCCTCGACAGCGTCAGGCGGTCTTGGCCCGTTCAGCCTCGCCGATGAGCCCGGCAGCGCTTTGCCGGTTCGCCTCGCCGCCGCCGCCGAGCATCTGCGCCAACTCCGCCAGGCGCTCTTCGGCCGTCAGCGGGCCGACGGTGGTGAAGGTCCGCCCGCCGCGCTGCACTTTCTCGACGCGGAAGTGCTGATCGCCGAAGGCGGCCAATTGAGG
>Ga0209341_10004730_pt1 | contig 12479 bp, 11 predicted proteins | sample RifCSP13_2_FD_184020 | JGI IMG/M metagenome (GOLD analysis project Ga0209341, IMG submission 184020) | Soil microbial communities from Rifle, Colorado - Rifle CSP2_sed 13_2 (SPAdes) (version 2) | ecosystem: Environmental > Terrestrial > Deep subsurface > Rock core/Sediment | place: Rifle...
CCACGGGCAGCACGAACGTCTTCAAGTTCACCAGCCGGGACATCGACCAGCTGCTCGACCAGGCGCGCGTCACGCCCGATCCGGCCAAGCGCGTGGAGATGTACAATCGCGTGCAGCGCCTCATCGCCGAGCAGGTGCCGTTCCTGTTCATCGCCTACGCGGATCTCTTCGCCGTGGCCCGGACCCAGCTGAATGGGTTCGTCCTCGCCTCCACGCGCACGATGACGCCGCTGGGCGAGACCTGGCTGAGCCGCTAGCACGCCGAATCTGAGATGATGGGACCGGGCTGACGGAAGGCGCGTCCTTCCGGCCCGGTCCCTTCTGTATCGGAGCGCATCCGTGCAGCGTTACGTCGCGCAGCGCCTGCTGCTGCTGATCCCGGTGATGCTCGTCATCTCCGCGATCGTCTTCTCCTTGATGCACCTCATCCCGGGAGACCCCGCCCAGGTCCTGCTGGGCTTCGAGAACACGGATCCTGCCCAACTGGAGGCGGTGCGCCGCGACCTCGGGCTGGACCGGCCGGTGTACGTGCAGTACGGCCGCTGGCTCGCGAAGCTGCTGCGGGGGGATCTGGGAACCTCGGTGCGCACCGGCCGCCCGATCCGGATCCTGGTCGCCGAAGCCTTGCCCTTCACCCTCGAGCTGGCGACATATGCGCTCATCCTCGCCGTCGTCATCGCCATCCCCGTGGGGACGCTGGCCGGGACCACCCGCTCGAAACTCGCCGACGGGGCGATGCAGACCCTCACCTTGTTTGGGTTATCGCTGCCGGCGTTCTGGGTGGGCGCAATGCTTATCCTGCTCTTCAGCGTGGAGCTCCGCTGGTTTCCCGTGCTGAGCTATCCGTCCCTCGCCTCCTCACCGCTGGCGAACCTCCAGGGGTTTTTCCTCCCGGCGCTGACGCTGGCCGTGCCCAACGCCGCGTCCATCGCCCGGATGGTTCGGGCCTCCATGGTCGCGGTGCGGCGCGAGGAGTATGTGAAGGTCGCCCGCGCCAAGGGATTGCGCGAGGCGGTCGTGGTGCGCCGCCACATGCTGAAGAACGCGCTCATCCCGGTGGTTACGCTCATCGGCATCGTGGCCGGCTACCTGCTGGGCGGCTCCATCGTCGTCGAGCAGGTCTTCGCCATCCCCGGAGTCGGGCGGCTGGGGCTGCAGGCCATCGTACAGCGGGACTATCCCGTGCTCCAGGCCGTCGTCTTGATGGTCACGGGATTATTCGTCCTCGTCAATCTCATCGTCGACGTGATCTACGTGATGCTGGATCCGCGCATCAGATATGCCTAAGGCCCACGGGGCCGACGCCGCCTCGTCCCGACTCGCTCGGGCGGGCGGACCGGCTGCCGACCTGCCGAGCGCACCGCCGCGCCGGGGTCTGGTCGTCTATATCCTGCGGTCGCGGAAGGCGCTCACCGGGCTGGTCCTCCTGGCCGTCGTCATCGGCCTCGCCGCGCTGGCGTCCGTCATCGCACCCTATCCCTCGACCGAGATGCACGCGCTCGATCGCTTCGCCCCGCCCGGCCGCTCGTATCTCTTCGGCACCGACTTCTATGGGCGCGACCTCTTCAGCCGGGTGCTCTTCGGGTTCCGCACCTCATTGCTCGTGGCGGGATTCTCGGTCGTCTTCGCCATGGCTCTGGGCACCCTGATCGGCGTCATCGCCGGCTACGCGGGTGGGACGACCGACACGGCCGTCATGCGGGCGATGGACATCGTTTTCGCCTTTCCCGTCCTGCTCCTGGCGATCACGATCGTCGTCATCCTCGGCCCGGGGATCCTGACGACGGTGCTCGCCATCGGCATCGTCTACGTGCCGATCTTCGCGCGCATCGCCCGCGGGCCCACACTCGTTGTCCGGGAGCAGGCCTACGTCGAGGCCGCCCGCGCGCTGGGTCAGCGGGCCTGGCGAATCATCGCGCGGCACGTGCTGCCGAACGTGAGCACGCCGATCTTCGTCCAGGCCACGATCAACCTGGCCACGGCGATTCTCTTCGAATCGGCGTTGAGCTTCCTCGGCCTCGGCACGCAGCCGCCCTATCCGTCGCTGGGGCTCATGGTGAGTGAGGGCCGCAACTACATCGAACTCACCCCGTGGCCGACGGTGTTTCCGGGGGTGGCCATCGTTGCCGCGGTGCTCAGCTTCAATCTCATCGGCGACGCGCTGCAGGAGATCCTCGACCCGCGGCTGCGGCCGACGTGGACGGGAGCGTAGCGCAGGCGTCGGAACATCACGCCGCTGGTCTACGGGAGGGATACATGATGTCGGAAGAGACCCTGCTGCCGCTCACCGAGCAGCGCAATCCGAGGACGATGGAGCTCGACACGATGTCGCCCGAGCAGCTGGTGCGGGTGATGAATGAGGAGGATGCGACCGTGGCCCCGGCCGTGGCCCGCGAGATCCGTCCCATCGCCGCCGCGGTGGAGCGGATCGCGCAGATCCTGCGCCAGGGCGGCCGGCTGATCTACGTCGGCGCCGGGACGAGCGGGCGTCTGGCTCTGCTGGACGCCCTGGAGTGTCCGCCGACCTTCAACGCCGATCCGCAGCAGGTCCAGGCGATCGTCGCGGGCGGGACCGGGAGTGATGTGTCCTCGTCGGCGGAGTTCGAGGACCGCGCGGATTTGGGCCGGGAGGCGATGGTCGAGCGCGCGGTGGGGTCCAATGACATCGTGATCGGCGTGGCCGCGAGCGGGGCCACGGTGTTCACGCTGGCCGCGGTCGAAGAGGCCCACCGCCGCGGGGCGGCCACGGTGGCGGTCTGCTGCGTCCCCGGCAGCCCTCTGGCCCGCGCCGCGGAGATCGCTATCGTCCCCGCGGTGGGGCCGGAGGTACTGGCCGGGTCCACGCGGCTCAAGGCAGGCACGGCGCAGAAGATGGTGCTGAACATGCTCAGTACCGGGGCGATGGTGCGCGTTGGGAAGGCGTACGGTAACCTGATGGTCGAGGTGCAGCCGCGGAACCGAAAATTGCAGGCCCGCGCGGAGCGGATCCTCATGGAGGCCGCCGGCGTGACCGGGGAAGAGGCCGCGCAGTGGCTGCGGCGGGCCGACGGCAATCTAAAGGTCGCCATCGTCATGGCGTCGTCCGGCGTCGATCGCGGCGCGGCGGTGCGGGGCATCGCCGCCGCGGGCGGACAGGTCCGCGGGGCGATTGCCGCGGCCACAGCCGAGCGCCGGGGAGGCGTGCGGTGACCTGGGACGCGCTGCGGGCGAAGGATCCGAAGATCGTCGTGGGTCTCATCTCGGGCACGTCCGCGGATGGAATCGACGCCGCGGTCGTGCGGATCCACGGGAGGGGGGTGGCGACACGGCCGGAGCTCATCCATTTCACCACGGTGCCCTATCCGGAGGCCGACCGCCGCGAGCTGTTTGCGCTGTTCTCTCCCCAGACCGGAACCGTGGACCGCATCTGCGCCCTGAATGTCCGTCTTGGGGAGTTGTTCGCCGCCGCGGCGCTCGAGGCGATCACGGGAGCCGGGCTGCGCCCCTCCGGCGTGGACCTCATCGGCTCGCACGGGCAGACGATCTGGCACATCCCTCCCGAGGACGGCCGCAGCGGCTCCGGCCTGCAGATCGGGGAGGCCGCGGTGATCGCGGCGCGCACCGCCATCCCTGTGGTCGCGGATTTCCGCGCGGCCGACCTCGCCGCCGGCGGGCACGGCGCACCGTTGGCGCCGTATGTCGACTACCTGCTGTTTCGAGACCCGGCCCGCGCCCGGGCCGTGCAGAACCTCGGCGGCATCGGCAACGTCACCTACCTGCCGCGCGGCGCCGCGGTGGATCAGGTCTTGGCCTTCGACACCGGTCCGTCGAACACGGTGATCAATGCGCTGGTCGAGGCGGCTACGGACGGCCGGGAGGAATTCGACCGGGACGGGCAGATCGCCGCCTCCGGACGGGTGGATCAGGAGCTGCTGGAGGGGCTGCTCCGTGATCCGTATTTCGGCGCCCCGCCTCCCAAGTCAACCGGGCGGGAGCGCTACGGGGTGCAGTATGCTGTTGAAGTCATCGCGACGGGACGGGTACGCGGGCTCTCCCACGCCGACTTGGTCGCGACCGCGACGCGTTTGACGGTCGAGACTATCGCCCGCTCCTATCGGGCGTTCCTCGACCCGCGCGGGGGGGTGGACGAAGTCATCCTAGGCGGCGGGGGCAGCCGCAATCCGGTCCTGCGGCGGTGGCTGAGCGACGCGCTGGCGCCGGTGCCCGTGCGTACGCACGAGGAGTTTGGGATCCACGGCAAGGCGAAAGAAGCGATGCTCTTCGCCATCCTCGCCAACGACGCGGTCGCGGGTCATCCCTGGAGCCTGACCTCGGCGACCGGTTCGACGCGGGGGGCCGTGCTCGGGAAGCTCGTCCCCGCCTAGGCCCGCCCGGCCAGTCTAACTCGTCCCGAAACGAGTTGGAGTGACCCACGTAGGTCATGCCACGGTTCCGGCGCACAGCACCGCGATCCCCCGGCTCAGCAGCGGGGGGCGATGCGATCGAAGATCACGACGCGGGCTTCCTCTACAGCGGGCGCGGTCCCTCTATAATGGAAGGCGGCAGGCCGCACGCGAGCCTACACCGTTGACCTTCCAGGGGGTGCTCCATGCTGATCAGCCAGAAACTCGCCGCCGCGATCAACGAGCAGATCGGGCGGGAGTTCGCCGCTTCGATGCAGTACGTGGCGATCGCCGCACACTTCGGGATTGAGAATCTGCCCGCCCTCTCCCATTACTTCTTCAAGCAGGCGGACGAGGAACGGGATCACGCAATGAAGTTCGTCCACCATCTGGTGGAGGCCGGGGAACGCGTCACCGTCCCCGCGATCTCGAAACCGCGCGACACCATCGGGAGCGTGGAGGAAGCGGTGAGGCTCTCCTTGGACTGGGAGCATGAGGTCACCAGGCAGATCTACGCCCTCGTCACGCTGGCGCAGCAGGAGGGGAACTACATCACCCACCACTTCCTGCAGTGGTACGTGGACGAGCAGCTGGAGGAGGTCAGTAGCATGGACCAGCTGCTGAGCGTCGTCCAGCGCGCCGGGAACCAGCTCCTCTTCGTCGAGGAGTATGTCGCCCGGTCAGGGCACCCGGACGAGGGGAAGGGCTAGGCGGGCGCGGCGAGTTTCGTCGCCCGTACGCTATCCAGGTAGGCCCGGACTTGCGCGAGCTCGATCTGCCAGATGTAGTGTGAGATGTAGGGTCTGAAGCCGAGCTCGGTATTGATCTTCAGCATTGGGGCGTTGCTGTCCGCGTTGCCGGTGCGCACGCGCCTGACCTGGGGGCGTTCGCGCAGCACTTTCTCCAGCATCGCCGCCTTCAGCCAGCGGCCCAGCCCCAGGTTCTGGTACTCGGCCAGCACGCCGGTCCCGCGCTGCTGCAGGATCTCCGGCCGGTTGGGATGCCAGGCGACCTCGGTGATGCCGGCGAGGCGTCCGGTGGCGCGCTCGCGCACGGCCATGGACCATACCTCGTTCCCGCGCTTCCGGTCGGCGCGGGCGAAGTCGCGGATGTGCTCCGCCGTGAAGTGTTCGTCCTCGACCCGCAGCGTGCCGCGCGGCGCCCGGTTCATTGACTCCCAGACACGTGAGATTTGCTCCAGGTCCTCTTCCGGATACCCGTTCGTCCAGAGGATCAGATCGAAGCCGGACGCGCGCGCTCCCGCCCGCGCCAGCCACTGCGGGATCATGTCCCGGTTGAGGTCGCGAAGGTCGAGCTGATTCGTGTGTGTCTCGAGTCCGACCGCGGCCCCGACCCGCCTTAGGAACGCGTCTCCGTCCGGGATCGTGCTAAACGTGAACCCGATCAGCGTCGTCCGCCCTTCCTCCGCGGCAGCCTCAGCCAGCAGCTCGAGCAGACGGCTCGCCATCCCCCGCCGTCGGTACTCGGGACGGACGTAGAGCCGGGTCTCCGCGAGATGCTTATTGTCCTCGGTGCGCAGGAACTCGAGACTCCCGTCGGCCGCCACCCGACCGCCGTCCCAGGCGACCCAGCCGCGGAGGGCGACCACCGGTGGGACGTTTTGGAGCCGGCGGACCTCCTCGTCCAGCGGCATGGGGGGATCGTCCGGCGTCCGCTCCAGCCGCATCACATTGCTGAGTTCGTTGATCGCCGCGTACTGGGCGTCCGTCGCGTGCCTGACGTCGATCTGCTCAATGCGCATAGCTCTCCAATCGTAGCGAACCGGTCCCGGTCGGGCAAGCGGCCCGGGCTTACCGCGCCACGAGCAGGTAGACGGCTCCGGAGTGGTCCACGACGTACAGCTCGGCGGAGGCGTCCTCGCCGAATGAGGTGATCCGCAGATCGGACGAGAGCAGCGGCGCCATCGTCCAGCGGTTCGATCCTGTCTCGGTGAGCGCCCAGATCCGCCCGCTGCAGTAGTCGCCGAAGAGGTAGCGGCCGGCCAGGGCCGGCAGGCGTGACCCCCGGTAGACGTACCCGCCGGTGATGGAGCAGCCGCCGGCGCGATCATACTCGGCGATCGGCAGCTCGAGCCCCTGGCGGCTGCACCCCGTCTCCGGGATGTGGCAGGAGGTGCCTTCCATGATCCGCCAGCCGTAGTTCTTGCCGCGCTCGACGATGTCCACTTCCTCGAGATGGTTCTGTCCGACGTCGGCGGCGAACAGCCGGCCGGTCCTCCGGTCGAACGAGAAGCGCCAGGGGTTGCGCAGCCCGTAGGCCCAGATCTCACCGCGGGCCCCGGCCCGGTCCACGAACGGATTATCTGGCGGAACGCGGTAGGGGGTCCCGCCGTCCACGTCGACGCGCAGGATCTTTCCGAGCAGAGTGTCGAGCCGCTGGCCGTTGTTCAACGGATCGCGCGCGGAGCCGCCGTCACCCAGCCCAATGTAGAGCATGCCGTCGGGTCCGAAGAGGTTCAGGCCGCCGTTGTGATTGCGGAAGGGTTGGGAGACCTCGAGCAGGACGCGCTCCGCGCCCGCCGCGACGTCGACGTCCGCGGAGACGCGGTACTCCGCGATGACGGAGCGCAGGCGCTCGCCCTCTCCCGTCGTGTAGTTGAGATAGAAGCGCCCGTTCTCCGCGTAGCGCGGATGAAACGCCACGCTGAGCAGCCCCAGCTCGCCGCCCGAGGTGACCTTCTCCTGGATGTCGAGAAACGGGCGGGGCAGCAGCCGGCCATCCTTCAGGATGCGGATGCGCCCGGCCTGCTCGACGATGAACAGGCGGCCCGACCGGTCCCCGGCGTGCGTGAGCTGCACGGGACTGGCCAGTCCGCCGGCCACCTGGCGCAGGGCGACCGCGGGGAGGGGCGCCGCCTGTCCGGCTCCCCCGGCGTGAAAGCCGAGGATCGCCAGGAGCGTCACCGCGCCCAAAGCAAGCAGAGCACGGAGCAGTCGCATCACATCAATCCTTTTCCCGTCCAACGGGTGGGGAGTGGTCAGGCGTTCCCGACGCGGCGCATCCGGTACCGTTCGTAGATGACTTCGACCCCCGCCGGGGAGACGTGGAAGTCCACGATGAGCCGGCGCCCCAGGGTGCACGTCGTCTCCCCCGCGGCACGGCTGATGGTCAGGCGAAGATCGCTTTCGGCAGATACGCGGAGACCACCCAGTTCGGGACGTCCACCACTTCGCTGATGCGCAGGTCCACGGCCACGCTGCACAGCGTGTAGGCGAGTTCCGGAGACAGCCGGTACTCCCGCCCGAGATGGTCGATCATGTCGCGGATGCTGTCCTTGGCGGCCTGCATGAGGTCGGGCGCGATCCCCGTGGTCGCGTGGTAGCCGCGCCCGTCGACGTGCCGCGTGGGCGGCTCAGGCAGGGCGAACTGGGGCCGGCGCAGCCGGGCCTCCTTGAGGAGATCGAACCGCAGGGTGATCGCCATCGGGGATTCGATTGCCGTCCCGCAGACCTCGCCGTCGCCCTGCGCGGCGTGGGTGTCGCCTACGGAGAAGAGCGCGCCGGGCACCTGGATGGGGAGCCACAGCCGGGCCCCCCTCGTCAGGTCACGGATGTCCATGTTCCCGCCGACCTCGCGGGGCGGGACGATGGAGTGCTGTCCCGGCTCTGCCGGGGCCACGCCGATCGTCCCCGGAAACGGCCGGAGGGGGAGGCGGATGCCGGGAGCGAACTCGACGCCCCCGGCTCCGTAGCTCGTGATGTGCAAGAAGGGGTCCAGGAAGTCCTCCGCGAGCAGCCCGAACCCCGGAATGATCGCCGTCCACCCCCAGCCGCTGCTCTCGAAGTCGAGCACCTCGACGACAAGGGCATCTCCCGGCCCCGCCCCGTCCACGAAGACCGGACCGGTGACGGGGTTTACGCGGGCGAAATCCAGCGCCGCGACGTCGCCGACGGTGGAGGAGCGGCTGAGCTGCCCGCCGCCGGCGTCCACGACGTCAAGCGACACCGTCTCGCCCGGGGCCACATGCAGAACGGGCGCATTGGCGTTGTTCCACCCGAAGTGGTGCTGGTCGCGATGGATGGTCTTCATCGTCCGATCATGCGGACCTCATCGTAGTGCACCGGGATGTGGATGGGATCGACGAAGATCCCCCGCGCCCCGCCCAGGCGGGCCGAGTGCATCGTGTACCGGCGTTCGTTGAAGATGGGGATCCAGGGCGCATCGCTCATGACCTTCCGGTAGATCTCCTGGAACTTCGCCGCGCGCGCGGCGGCCTGGCCCGGCTGGACCATGGCGTCGGCGTCCGACACCATCTTCTCCACCTCCCGGTTGCAGTACCAGGCCCAGTTCCACGTCCCCGGCGTCAGCGCGTCGCACGACAGGATCGGCCAGTAGAAGTTGTTCGGATCGGGATAGTCCGCGATCCAGGCCATGCCGCCCGACCAGATGAGCGGCGCCTGACCCTTCGTGCCGCCGGCCTCGATCACCGTGCTCTGCGCCTGGGTCTTCAGCTCCACCTTGATCCCGATGGCGGCGAGGTCCTGCTGAATGGCCTGGGCGATCCGAGGGTTCGGATCCGTGTTGTTCGCGAAGAGCGTGGTGCGGAAGCCGCTCGGGTACCCGGCTTCGGCCAGCAGCTTCTTGGCCTGTGTGCGGTCGAACGGATAGCCCGCGTACGCCTTGTCGTAGCCCGGCATGAGCGGTGGGAGGACCTGGTTCGCCGGGACGGCGCGGTTGTTGATGATCCGCACGATGCGGGTCTTGTCGATCGCCATATTGAGCGCCCGCCGCACGCGCACGTCGTTGAGCGGCTCGATCTGCGTGTTGATCGTCACGTAGCCGGTCTGCAGCTGGTCGCCCACCGCCACGAGCGCTCTGAGGGCGCGGTCCCCCATGACCTTTACGAAGTCGGCCGGGGGAATGCCGTCCCCCAGGATGTCCACTTCCTTCCGCTGCAGGCGGAGGAAGGCGACGTTGGGCTCCACCCCGACCTGGAACGTGATCTGATCGAGGTGGGGACGGCCGCGCAGGAAGTAGTTCGGGTTGCGGACGAGGACAAGGCGCTGGCCGAGCGTCCACTCCTTGAGCATAAACGCGCCGGTGCCGACGGGCTTGTGGCCGAAGTCCGCGCCGGCCTTGGTCACGGCCTCCTTGGGCACGACGTGGCTGAAGTTCAAGGCCATCGTGTGCAGGAACGCGGCGTTGGCCTTGTCCAGGCTGATGCGCACCGTGTACTTGTCCCCGACCTTGATCCCCGAAACATCCGGGGCCTTCCCCTCGGAGAACGCCTTGGCGCCCGTGATGCCCCCGAAGAACCCGGCCCCGGGACTCTGCGTCTTGGGGTTCAGCACGCGTTCCAGCGTGTACTTCACGTCCGCGGCGACAACCTCGCGGCCGTTGTGGAACCGCACCCCGCGGCGCAGCCGGAAGGTGTAGGTCCGGCCGTCGGGAGAGACGGTGAACGACTCCGCGAGATGCGGCACGAGGGTCGTCGTGGCCGGCTCGTAGTCCATCAACCCGTCGCTGATGGACTTGATGATGGACCAGTTCTGCCAGTCGTACCCGATGGCGGGGTCCAGCGTGCTGATGTCGTCCTTGAAGGTGACGATCATCGTCCCCCCGCCGCCCTGCCCCCACGTCGGGGTCACGGCCGGCACCAGCGCCAGCAGCAGCCCGAGTATCACGACCATCGCCTTGCCTCTCATCCGATCACCCCCGAGTGTGGTGCGTCATCCGTACCGGATCCGTGGATCGAGCAGTGGATAGGCGAGATCCGCCATCAGGTTCCCGAGCAGGATCGCCACGGCGGAGACGAGGACGACCCCCATGATCACCGGGATGTCCACGATCTGGATGGCCTGCCAGGCGAGCTGCCCGATCCCCGGCCAGCCGAAGACCGACTCGACGACGACGACGCCGCCCATGAACGTGCCGAAATCCAGGCCGATCATCGTGATCACCGGCAGCAGCGCGTTGGGCAGCGCGTGGCGGGTCAGGACCCGCCGCGCGCCGGCGCCCTTCGCCCGCGCCGTCCGCACGTAGTCCTGCTGGATGACCTCGAGCATCGCCGAGCGCATCATCCGCGCGTACCATCCGCCCCCGGCGATGCCGAGCGTGACGGCGGGGAGGACGAGATGGGCTGGCGTGCCGTAGCCGCCGAGCGGGAAGAGGGGCACGGTATAGGCGAGGAGATAGAGCAGCAGGAGTCCGAGGACGAACTGCGGCGCCGACACGCCGAGGAAGGCGCCGAGCATGACCGCGCGGTCGGCGCGGCTCCGCCTGCGGACGGCGGCGAGGAGCCCCGCCGGGAGGCCGATGAGCAGTTCGAAGAAGATGCCGCCCACCATGAGAAAGAAGGTGGCGGCCAGACGGGAGCGCAGCAGCTCCGCGACCTCGACCTTCTGCGCGTAGGACCGGCCCAGGTCGCCGCGGGCCAGGCGCTGGAGGTAGCGTCCGTACTGCACGGCAAGGGGACGGTCCAATCCGAGCTCGGACCGGATCCGCCCCACGGTCTCGAGCGTGGCGCTCCGCCCGGCGATCATCCGGGCGGGATCCGCGGGGAGGGCGAAGAGCAGCAGGAAGGTGAGCAGCGAGACCCCCAGCAGGATCACCCCGGCCTGGGCCACCCGGCGGAGCACGTAGGCCGTCACGGTCCCTGTCCTCGGAGGGTGGGGTCCAGCGCGTCGCGCATGACGTCGCCCACGAGATTGAAGGCCAGCGACGTGACGAGGATGCCGATCCCCGGGAAGGCGACCAGCCACGGCGCCTCGAGGAAGTACGACTGGCTCTCGTTGATCGTCCCGCCCCACGACGGCGTCGGTGGCCGCACGCCCACGCCGAGGAACGACAGCGAGGCCTCGAACATCACGGTCGTGCTGACACCCAGCGTTCCCCAGACGAGCAGCGTCGGCAGGAGATGCGGGAAGAGGTGCCGCCAGAAGAGGCGGGGTGTGGGCACGCCGATGACCCGGGCGGCCTCGATGAACTCCCGGCGGGAGATGCTGAGTACCTGCGTGTAGATGATCCGGGCGATCCACACCCAGTTCACCATGGCGATGACCAGGGCCACGATCCAGAGGCTCGGCCGGAGGATCGCCGCCAGGGCGATGGCCAGGATCAGCGCGGGGAAGGCCATCATGAGGTCGGTGAAGCGCATGAAGACCATGCCGATCCATCCCTGGAAGTACCCCGCCGTCGCCCCGAGGAGGGTGCCGATGGACAGGGCGGCGCCGTTCGCCACGACCCCGATGAGCAGGGAGATGCGCGCGCCGTAGATGAGGCGGGAGAGCAGGTCTCTTCCGAGGAGATCGGTGCCCAGCCAGAACCGCGCGTTGGGCGCCAGCGGCCGGCCTTCCATGGTCAGCCCTTCGGTGAACTGCTCGGAGGGGTCGTACGGCGCGACCCACGGCGCAGCCACGGCGAGCGAGATGAGCGCGCCGATGGCCAGCCCTCCGAAGACCGCGGACGGATGCCGCTTGAGCCTCGTCCACAGCGTCCGGCGAGGGACCATCGTACTCGCGCCGCGGAGCCGCGCGGCGGACTGTGCCGCCGTCCTCGACGACGCGCTGGGGGAGGCGCGGATCGGATTGGTGTTCACGCCGCTGGGGCCGGGTGAGTGAATGCCTTCGGTATTAGGCGGAGTGTGAGTGGGTCCTTCCGGCCCCCGGGGACCGCCCTCGGGAAGGAGTGGTTCCCGGCGGAGGGAAGCGGAAGCGCATGCGTGCGCTCCTCCCCGGCGTCGGTGCAGCGGCCGTTCTGGGACTCCTGGCCTGGATCGTCGGACCCTACGTCCCGTTGGTCGGCGCCCCGCTCGTCGCGCTCGCCGCCGGAGCGCTCCTGCGGAACACGCGCCCCCTTCCGGCGTCCTGGCAGCTCGGGGTGGAGTTCACGGTGAAGCGCCTGCTCCGCCTGGCCATCGTGCTGCTCGGCACGACGCTCTCGCTGGCCGAGGTGGCGGCCACCGGCGGAGGGGCGTTGACGCTCATCGCCGTGACCGTTGCCGCGGCACTGGGGCTCACCTACCTCTTCGGCACCTGGCTGCGCGCGCCGTCCCGGCTCGTCGGGTTGATCGGGGTCGGCACGGCGATCTGTGGCGCGACGGCGATCATCACGGTCGGCCCGATCCTGCAGTCCAGC
>Ga0209341_10004733_pt1 | contig 12474 bp, 9 predicted proteins | sample RifCSP13_2_FD_184020 | JGI IMG/M metagenome (GOLD analysis project Ga0209341, IMG submission 184020) | Soil microbial communities from Rifle, Colorado - Rifle CSP2_sed 13_2 (SPAdes) (version 2) | ecosystem: Environmental > Terrestrial > Deep subsurface > Rock core/Sediment | place: Rifle...
TGGGTCGGGCGCGGCTGACCGGCAATCCGGTGCGGGACGAGGTGATCGACTGGGCCACGCAAAGCTACCGCGCGCCCGGGAGCAACGGCCCGTTCTCGCTCCTGGTGTTCGGTGGCAGCCAGGGCGCCCGCTTCTTCTCCGATGCATTGCCGCCGGCGCTGGCGCTGCTGCCGCCGCCGTTGCGGGCGAGCCTGTTCGTGGTGCAGCAATGCCGCGAGGAGGACCTGGCGCGCGTCGAGGAGGCCTACAAGGACTCCGGCGTGCGCGCGCACCTGGCAACCTTCTTTGCCAATCTGCCGGAGGAGATGGCCAAGTGCCACCTCGTGATCGGCCGCGCCGGAGCTTCCACTGTAGCGGAGTTGGCGGTCATGGGCCGGCCCGCGATTCTGGTGCCGTTGCCCCACGCCATCGACGACGATCAGCTCGGGAACGCCAAGCAACTTGCCGAATCAGGCGGCGCCTGGTGCTTAGAGCAGCAGCAGCTGACGCCGGACCGTCTGGCCGAGGCCATCAGCCGCCTGCTCACCTCGCCCGAGGCGCTGGGACAGGCGGCGGCGGCGATCAAGCGACATGGTCGGCCGGACGCCGTGAGCCTGCTCGCCGACCTCGTCGAGGAGCTGGTAGGCAACAAAGCGAAAACCGCGTAAGGCTTTGCCGACGCGATGTGGTGCTCGCGTCATCGAGGGACATACAACCGATGAAAATGCCCGGCGAAATCGGCACCGTGCACATTGTCGGCATCGGTGGGATCGGCATGAGCGCCATTGCCGAGATCCTGCACGCCAAGGGCTACACGGTACAGGGCAGCGATCAGAAGGACAGCGCCAACGTCAAGCGCCTGCGCGCCAAGGGCATCCGCGTGTTCGTCGGCCACGACGCGGTGAACCTCGTCGGCGCGCGTTATGTCGTCATCTCCAGCGCCATCAAGGCCGGAAACCCGGAGCTCGAGATGGCCCGCGCCAGGGGCTATCCCATCATCCGCCGCGCGGAAATGCTGGCCGAGCTGATGCGGCTTTACGCGACGGTGTCGGTGACGGGTACGCACGGCAAGACCACCACGACCTCGCTCATCGCCCACGTCTTCGATGCGGCGGGCCTGGACCCCACCGTCATCACCGGCGGCATCATCAACGACTGGGGCTCGAACGCACGGCTGGGCAACGGCGGCTGGATGATCGTCGAGGCGGATGAATCCGACGGCACCTTCATCAAGATCCCGACCCAGATCGGCGTCGTCACCAACATCGACCCGGAGCACCTCGACTACTTCAAGACGGTTGAGAACATGCACCGCGAGTTTGAGACCTTCTATCGCAACATTCCCTTCTATGGCCTCGCCGTCACATGCATCGACCACCCGGTGGTTGCGCAGATGATTGAGCGGCTGGAGCTGAGGCGCGACGGGCGGCGCCTGCTCACCTACGGCTCCACGTCCAGCGCCGATCTGCAGCTGAAATCGGCGCGCATCGATGGCACGTCCACCATCTTCGATGCGGAGCTTGGGGGTCGCGTCAAGGGCGGGGCGCGCACCCTCAAGGGCTGGAGCATCCCGCTCCCCGGCCATCACACCGCGCTCAATGCGCTGGCGGCCATTGCGGCGGCGAGCGAGGCGGGGATCGACGACGATACGATCCGGGCGGCGATTGCCGATTTCTCCGGCGTCAAGCGGCGCTTCCAGCGCATCGGCGCGTGGAACGGCGTTTCTATCTACGATGATTATGGCCATCACCCGGTCGAGATCGCCGCCGTGCTGAAGGCGGCGCGCGCCGGCGCGCGCGGGCGCGTCATCGCTGTGGTCGAGCCGCATCGCTTCACGCGCGTGCGCGATCTCTTCGGCGAGTTTGCCGCCTGTTTCAAGGACGCCGACTGCGTGATCGTTGCGCCGCTCTATTCCGCGGGCGAGCTACCGATCGACGGCATCGATCATGCGGCCCTGGCCGATGCGATCCGCGACACGGGTCATGGCGGCGTCGTCAGGGTCGACAGCGAGCGCGACATTGCGCCGGTGCTCACGCGCTTCGCCAAGCCGGGCGACATGGTGGTGTGCCTCGGCGCCGGCAACAGCACGGAGTGGGCGCACGCACTTCCTCAATGGCTGGAGGGAGAGCCGATGCGCGCCGGAGGGGCGGCATGAGCTTCCCCGACCTGCTGCCGGAAATCGTGGCAGGTGCGCCGAAGCTGCGCGGTCGGCTGCTCGCCAATGCGGTCCTGGCGGATATCACCTGGTTCCGCGTCGGTGGGCCGGCGCAAGTCCTGTTCACGCCGGCCGATGCGGAGGATCTCGCCTACTTCCTTGCGAACCTGTCGCCTGACATGCCGACCTTCGTCATTGGTCTCGGCTCCAACCTGCTGGTGCGGGATGGCGGCGTGCCGGGCGTGGTCATCCGGCTCGGCCGGGGTTTCTCCAAGATCGAGGTCGGGTCCGGGCATCGCCTGCGTGCAGGCGCGGCCGTGCCCGATGTGAAGTTGGCGCGTGCGGCGGCGGATGCCGGCATCTCCGGCCTCTCCTTCTTCCGGGGTGTGCCGGGCTCGATCGGCGGCGCCTTGCGCATGAATGCCGGCGCGCACGGCCGCGAGACCAAGGATGTGCTGGTGGAGGCCCAGGCCGTCGACCGGCAGGGCCGGGTCCATGCGCTGCCGCTCGATGCCATGCGGATGACCTATCGGCATTGCGGCGTGCCCGCCGACTGGATCTTCACCGAGGCGATTTTTCAGGGCAGCCCGGGCGATCCCGGCGAAATCGCGCGGCAAATGGCGGAGGTCGCCGAATATCGCGAGGCCAACCAGCCCATCAAGGAGCGCACGGGCGGCTCCACCTTCAAGAACCCGCCGGGCAACAGCGCCTGGAAGCTGATCGATAAGGCAGGCTGCCGAGGACTAAGGGTCGGCGGCGCCAAGGTCTCCGAGATGCATTGCAACTTCCTGATCAACGACCGCAACGCCTCGGCCACGGACGTCGAGCGGCTGGGCGAGACCGTGCGCGCGCGCGTCAAGGCAGCGTGCGGCGTCGTGCTCGATTGGGAGATCATCCGCTTGGGGCTCCCCGCCGACAGCCAGCCGACGGGCGAGGCGTTGGCCGAGGCAATTGCCCGATGAGTGCCGCAACGAGCGCGCGCAAGTTCCATCATATCGCCGTCCTGATGGGCGGCCTCTCCGCCGAGCGGCAAGTCAGCCTCGATTCCGGCAACGCCTGCGCCGAGGCGCTCGAGAGCGCAGGCTACGAGGTGACGCGCATCGATGCCGGCCGGGACCTTGCGGAACGGCTGCGACAGGTGAAGCCAGAGGCTTGCTTCAATGCGCTGCACGGCCGCTGGGGGGAGGATGGCTGCGTGCAGGGCCTGCTCGAGCTGATCGGCCTGCCCTATACGCATTCCGGCGTGCTGGCCTCGGCGCTCGCCATGCACAAGGAGCGCGCCAAGGCGGTGATGCGTGCGGCCGGCATACCCACGCCCGACGGCAGGGTCGTGCGCCGGTCGGAGGCGGCCAAAGCGCACGTGTTGCCTCGGCCGTATGTCCTCAAACCCGTCGCGGAGGGCTCGAGCGTCGGCGTCTACATCGTGCCCGAGGACCACGAGCATCCGCCGCAGGAGCTCAACGATCCCGGCTGGGCGTTCGGTGAGGAGTTGCTGGCCGAGCGCTATATTCCCGGCCGCGAGCTCACCTGCGCAGTGATGGGCGACACGGTGCTGGGGGTGACCGAGATCGTCCCCGCCGAGTCTCTGCGCTTCTACAACTATGAGGCCAAGTACGCCCAAGGGGGCTCGCGCCACATCCTGCCTGCGCCTCTTCAATCAAATATTTACGAATTGGTGCAGAAGTTAACCTTGATGGCCCATAGGGCATTGGGCTGCCGAGGCGTTTCGCGCGCGGACTTCCGCTACGACGACACCGCGGGCGGCTCCGGGGAGGTGGTTTGCCTGGAAGTGAATACGCAGCCGGGCATGACGGCGACCTCTCTCGTTCCGGAGCTGGCGGCGCACGCCGGGCTGACGTTTGCCGAGCTCGTGAGCTGGATGGTGGAGGAGGCTAGTTGCAACAGGTAGGGACCGGGCCGGACATCTGGAGGCGGGCGAGCCAATCGCCAGCGCCCCGGCCGGCACTGGAGGTCCCTTCCGCCCCGCCCCGTCATGCGCGTTGGCGCCGCCACGGCCGGCAGCGGTTCCCGTCTCGGCGTGTCGGACTGACGGCTGTTGCCCTGGCGGCGGGGGCTTTCTTCCTGATGGCGGGATCCGGGACTCGCAGCCGCGCCCCGGCACCAATTCTTCCCGAGATCGAGCGGCTGGCGACAATTGCCGGCTTCGACTTGCAGCAGGTCTCGGTCAGCGGCCACCGGTTCACGCCCGATGGCGATATCTTCGATGCCGTCGATCTGGCCCATGCGCGCACTTTGCTGAGCTTCGATGCCCGCGCCGCCAAACAGCGCCTCGAGCGCCTGCCCTGGGTCGAGCGCGCCAGCATCGAGCGCATCATTCCCGACCGTCTCGAGGTGCACATCGTCGAGCGCGCACCTTTTGCCGTGTGGCAGGCCGAGAACCGCACCTTCTTGATCGACAAGAGCGGCCGCGTCCTCACGCCGATTGCGCCGGATGCGATGCCGGCGTTGCCGCGACTGGCGGGCGAGGGTGCGCCCAGCGAGGCCGCGGCGCTCTCTGCGCTGCTCGCGCGTCATCCGGGTTTGCTCAATCAAGTCAAGCTAGCCGAGCGGATCGGCGGGCGCAGATGGACGCTGCGTCTGGCCGACGGAGGCACGATCGAGCTGCCCGCGTCGGGTGAAAGCGAGGCGCTCGCCCGAGCTCTAGTCCTGGCCCGCACCGATGCCGCGCGCGTGAGCGAGATCGACCTCAGGGTCGAGGGCCGCACCTTGTTGCGCAAGCCGCGTGGCGCACAGGACAGAAATGAGCGTGTGACGGACGCACAAGCCGCGGCCGGTCGCAGCTGAAGACCGTGTTGGAGTCATGGAAGTGGCAGCTCGCCGCAAGAGGCGCAGGCAAGCGCAGGACGTGATTGGCGTGCTCGACGTGGGCACGAGCAAGACCGTGTGCGTCATTGCCGTGGTGTCCGGCCTACGCGAGGGCGGCGCGGCGCTCGCCGGTGTGCAGGTGTTGGGCATTGGCGATAAGCCGACGCGCGGTCTGACGGATGGCGTCGTGACCGAGCTGGACGGCGCGGAGCAGGCCGTGCGGGCGGCCGTGATGCAGGCCGAGCGGATGGCCGGCGTGGTGCTGGAGGACGTGCACTTGGCGGTGGCGTGCCGGGGACTGAGGTCGAGCACGTTTACCGCCAGCAGCGAAGTCGAGGGACGATTGGTCGACGACGACGACATCGATCGATTGCTGGAAGCGGGGCGCACGTATGCCGAGCGCGACGGGCGCGCGCTGCTGCACATGAATTGCATTTCCTACCGCCTCGACGATGCGGCCGAGATCGGCGATCCGCGTGGGCTGGCCGGCACCAAGCTGGCCGCGGACCTGCATACGGTGACCGTCAAGCATGCTCCACTACAGAACCTGCTGCAGGTGATCGAGCGCGCCTACCTCTCTGCCGCGAGCCTAGCGCCCGCGCCCCTCGCCAGCGGCCTGGCCGCCACCACCGAGGAGGAGCGTCAGCTGGGCGTGGTTTGTATCGACATCGGCGCCGGCACGACCGCCGTCTCGTTGTTCGCGCAAGGACATCTGCTGTGGAACGATCTGGTGCCGGGTGGCGGTGGGAATATCACGACCGACATCGCCCGCGCCCTGGCGGTTCCGGCCCTGGATGCCGAGCGTATCAAGAGGGAACGTGGCACACTGGCAAGAACCGGCACCGAGGATGATGCGGCAACCTTCGATGCGCCAGCCGGCAGTCTGCCGGTATCCCAGCGCGCGGCGATGAGCGAGGTTCGTGACGTCGTCCGCGGCCGCCTGGTGGTCCACCTCCGCCACGTCGCCCAGCGCATCAAGGGTTCGGGCGTTGCCCCCTATGCAGGGCAGCGGATCGTTCTCGCCGGGGGTGCCAGTCTTCAGCCCGGGCTGCGCGAGCTGGCAGCTGAGGTCTTCGCCCGGCCCGTGCGGGTGGCACGGCTCGAGCCCCTGCCGGGCATGCTCGGCGAATTTTGTAATCCCGCGTATGCGACGGCCACCGGCCTCCTGCACCTGGCCCTCGATCCGGGCGTGCGCCGGAGGCGGTCCGGCTCGAAACCGGCCGGCTATCTCGGGCGCGTAGGACAGTGGCTGTCGGAAAGCTTTTGAAGGACGTCAAGAGGCGAGACCCGCAAACATGAAATCCAAGATCGCTGTCATCGGCGTCGGCGGCGCCGGCGGGAACGCTATCAACAACATGATTGCGTCCGGCCTGACCGGTGCGCAGTTCATGGTCGCCAACACCGACGCGCAGGCGCTCGCGGCTTCCAGCGCCGAGCACCGCATCCAATTGGGCGTGGCCTTGACCGAAGGGCTGGGCGCCGGATCGAAGCCCGAGATCGGCGAGGCCGCCGCCGAGGAGGCGCTGGAAGAAATCCGGGCCGCCGTCTCCGGCTGTCACATGGTGTTCGTGACCGCCGGCATGGGCGGCGGCACCGGAACCGGCGCGGCCTCGGTGATCGCCCGCACGGCGAAGGAATTCGGCATTCTGACCGTGGCGGTGGTGACCAAGCCCTTCCACTTCGAGGGCTCGCGGCGCATGAAGGTCGCGGAGATGGGCCTGGCCGAGCTCAGGCGGCATGTCGATACCCTGATCGTCATCCCCAACCAGAACCTCTTCAATATCGCCAGCGAGCGGACGACGTTCAAGGAAGCCTTCGAGGCAGCCGACCAGGTGCTCTACTCCGGCATCTCCTGCATCGTCGATCTGATCGTCAAAGAAGGGCTCATCAATCTCGATCTCGCCGACGTCAGAACCGTGCTGCTGGGAATGGGCACGGCCATGATGGGAACCGGCCAGGCCTCCGGCGAGCAACGCGCCATCGTCGCGGCCGAGGAGGCCATCGTCAATCCGCTGCTCGACGACGTCACGCTCAAAGGCGCTCGCAGCCTGCTGCTGTCCATCACCGGCGGGCGCGACCTCACCCTGTTGGAGGTCGAGCAGGTCGCCAACACGGTGCGCGCGGAAGTCGACCCGGACGCCAATATCATCGTCGGCGCCACCATCGACGAGGCGCTGGGCGACAAGGTGCGCGTTTCGATCGTAGCCTCGGGCATGGGCCGCGCGGCACACGCAACCAATCCCGAGATCTGGTCGTCGCGTGCGCAGCGCTCGGCCTCTCGCGCGGGCGGCCCTCAGGATTATCGCGAACGCCTGGGCGCGGCCATCCGGGAGCCAGGTGGCGCCGGACCGGCGGCCAGCTCCAGCGCAGCTCGAGATCATGCGCGGCAGGAGCCCGGGGATGTGTACATCACCGAAGGGCCGCCGACCCTGTCGAATCGAACTGCGAATCACGCTATGAACGGGCCGGATTCAGTTGCCGATACGGCGCAACGTGATTGGCACTTTCCTCCGACGGAGCGTTTTCCACAGTCCAGTCGAGAGCCGCCTGCGTTGCCATTCTCTCACAGGCAACACGAATCGCCGGCGCCGAAGACGAGTCTGTTGCGACGGATTGCAGAGGCCGCGCGCGGCAAGGGCGGGAGGACCGGCGATCGGTTGCCTAAGCACGGCGGCAACGGAAGCGGTCGCACGCACGGTAGCGAACAGGTTGAGCTGCCGGGATTTTTGGGACGCGCCAAGCGTTAGGCGCGTGATCGTGCAGCGGTTGTCGTGTGCGGCCCGGCGGTAACACAGTGTAAGAAACCGTGATTTGTCCCCATTCAACACAGCAAGGTATCGTTTGATTCACGACAACCCACGCGGAACCACGTCGAAGGCTAGAGTCCTACAGACGTTAACGAAATGGACGCGAAGGGTTAAGGGGGGCACGGGTTATCCACAAGCGGATCGCCTGGGCCGATGAGGGGACTGAGGGACGTCGCAAATGTCCAAGCGATTTATCGGGTCGCGACAGACTACGATCGGCCGCGAAATCGAGCTTTCCGGGACGGGGGTTCACAGCGGTGCACCAGTGTCGATGCTGCTGCACCCGGCGGAAGCGGATACGGGCTACCGCTTCCTGGTCAGCAAGCGCGGCCGCATCATCGCTGAAATTCCCGCCGATGTTCGCTACGTCAAGAATCTGACGCTGTGCACCGTTCTCGGCGACGAATCGGGCACCACCATCAGCACGGTGGAGCATCTGCTGGCCGCGCTGCGCGGCCTGAGCGTCGACAACTGCTACGTCGAGATCGATGCGCGCGAAGTCCCCATCATGGACGGCAGCGCCGGCGCCTTCGTCGAGGCGATCGACGAGGTCGGCATCCACGAGCTCTCCCAGCCGCGCAAGTACATCAAGGTTCTGAAGCCGATCCGCGTTCAGGAAGGCGATTGCTGGGGCGAGCTCTCGCCCCACTCGAGCTTCCATTTGGACGTGGAGATCGACTTCCCGACGCCGCTGATCGGCCGCCAGCGCATGGCGCTGGAGCTGAGCTCCGGTGCCTTCCGCAACGAGATCGCGCGGGCCCGCACGTTCGGCTTCATGCGCGACGTGGAAAACCTGTGGAAGGCCGGTTTGGCGCTCGGCGCGTCGCTGAACAACACCATTGCGCTGGCCGACGACCGGATCATGAATGCCGAGGGCCTGCGCTATCCGCAGGAGTTCGTGCGGCACAAGCTGCTCGATGCCATCGGCGATCTGGCGCTCGCCGGCGCCCCGATGCTCGGCACCTACCGCTCCGTTCGCGGCGGCCATCGGCTGAATGCTCATGTCTTGCAGGCCTTGCTGGCCGACAAGGAGGCCTGGACCATGGTGCGTGCGCCTTGGGTGCGCGAGACCGTGCCGGTCGATGTCTCGATGGGCATGCCTGCGGTCAACTACGCCGCCGAGCGCACGTGAGAGCCGCAAGCCCGGCTATTTTCCACCGTATTGCCGATGTGGCCCGGAAGCGCTGATCGGGCTTTTTGGCGCCCGAGGCTCCATAATTTCGCGCCAAAGGCGGAGGAATGTTCGCCCGCGGCCCGCTGTTGGTGGGGGCCGATTCATATGGTAGGGCTAATTGCTCTACCTGCAACTGAGCAGGGATCAAACCGGCGCGAGACCGGTGCCCGAACGGGGACTGAGGCGTATGGCATCCCGGGCTAAGAGGCGCACAGCGCGGCTACGCTCAGGGCCGTATGTCGTCCTCGCCGGTCTGCTCGCTGCCGGTCTGCTCGGCGGCTGTGCCAGCACCAACGATGCGGCCAAGGCGCTCAATCCCGACCCGCCGGGCAAGATGTATGCCGAGGCGGACCGGTTGCTCAATAGCGGCTCCTTCACGGACGCTGCCAAGAAATTCGAGGACGTGGACCGCGATCATCCCTACGCGCCGGAGGCGCGGCGCGCCATCGTCATGGCGGCCTATGCCTACTACAAGGCCGGCAAGTATCCCGAATCGGTCGCGGCCGCACAACGATACACGACCCTGCATCCCGGCACCAAGGACGCAGCGCTCGCGCACCACATCATCGCGTCGGCCAATTTCGACGAGATCCGTGACCCCGGGCGCGATCAGACGGCTACCCGCAAGGCGCTGGCCGAGCTGAAGACCCTGCGCCAGCGCTATCCCGACAGTCCCTATACCAAGCAGGCGGAGAACCGCATCCGCATCGCCGAGGATTTGCTGGCGGCATCCGAAATGAGCGTCGGGCGCTACTATCAGAACAAGAACAACCTGGTGGCGGCCATCAACCGCTACAAGGTGGTGGTGAGCGAGTACCAGACCACGGCGCAGGTCGAGGAGGCGCTCTATCGTCTCGTCGAGACCAACATGGTGCTCGGCATGGCCCCCGACGCCCAGTCGGCCGCCGCCGTGCTCGGGCACAACTACCCAAATTCGCAGTGGTACAAGCACGCCCACGCGCTGCTGAAGTCGGGTGGTTTGAGTCCGCAGGTGAACCAGGGCACCTGGATCAGCAAGACGCTGAAGGCGCTGATGCCGGGCGGGCAGCAGCAAAAGCCGCAGCCGGCCGCGCCGGCCCCGGCCCAGCCATCGCCCGGGCTCCCCAACCCCGACGACATGCCGGCGCCGCGCGTGCCGAGCGACGTGCCGACGGCGGCAACGCCGACGGGCCGGCCGCCCATGGGCTTCGCCCAGAGCAACGGGTGGCAGACAGACGTGAGCCGATAGGGTCTGGATTTTGCCTGGCCGCAGAGGCAGTCTCGGGCCCATGAAGGCCACGATTGCGTCCAAGAAGCCCGTCGGGAAGCTGACCGAGACGGAGGCAAAGGCGGAGCTGGAATGCCTTGCTCGCGAGATCGCGCATCACGACGAGCTCTACTACCGCAAGGACGATCCCGAAATCTCCGACGCCGACTACGACGCGCTGCGCGAGCGCAACGCGGGCATAGAGGCGCGCTTTCCGGCCCTCGTGCGGCCCGACAGCCCCTCCAAGCGGATCGGCGCTGCGCCGGTCGAGGCCTTCGGCAAGGTGCGCCACGCCGTGCCGATGCTCTCGCTCGGCAACGCCTTCACGGACGAGGACGTCGCCGATTTCATCGCCCGCGTGCGCCGCTTCCTGGGCCTCGGCCCGGACGCGGAAATCCAGGTGACGGCGGAGCCCAAGATCGACGGGCTCTCCATCTCGCTCACCTACGATCGCGCCAGGCTGGTGCAGGCGGCGACGCGCGGCGACGGCATCGAGGGCGAGAACGTCACCAGCAACGTCAAGACGATCAAGCAGATCCCGCACCGGCTCGCAGGCAAGGATGTGCCCGAGCGGATCGAGGTGCGCGGCGAGATCTACTTAGGCCATGCCGACTTCGAGAAGCTCAATGCCGAGCAGGCCGCCAGCGGGGCCAAGATCTTCGCCAACCCGAGGAATGCGGCGGCAGGCTCGCTGCGCCAGCTCGACTCGTCGATCACGGCCCGCCGCCCGCTGCGCTTCTTCGCGCACGGTTGGGGTGCGACCGACAAGGTGCCGGGCAAGACGCAGTCGGGCGTCTACGCGGCGTTCGCGCGATGGGGGCTGCCGCTGAACCCGCTGCTCCGGGTCTGCAAAGGCCTGGATGAGATCCTGAGCTTCTATCGCGAGATGGCGGAGAGCCGCGGCTCCCTCGGCTACGACATCGACGGCGTCGTCTACAAGATCGACCGGCTGGACCTGCAGCAGCGGCTGGGCTTCGTCTCGCGCGCGCCGCGCTGGGCCGTCGCGCACAAGTTCCCGCCGCAGGAGGCGATGACGCGCCTCAAGGACATAGAGATCCAGGTCGGCCGCACCGGCGCGCTCACCCCCGCCGCCAAGCTCGAGCCGGTGACAGTGGGCGGCGTGGTGGTATCGAACGCCACGCTGCACAACGAGGACGAGATCGCGCGCAAGGACATTAGGATAGGCGACACGGTGATCGTGCGGCGTGCCGGCGACGTGATCCCGCAGGTCGTCGGCGTGGTGTTGGAGAAGCGCCCCAAAGGCGCCAAGCCCTACAAGTTCCCCGAGGTCTGCCCCGCCTGCGGCAGCCTGGCGGTACGCGAAACGAACGAGGAGACGGGTCGCATCGACGTCGTGCGCCGCTGCACCGGTGGCCTCATCTGCCCGGCCCAGGCCAAGGAGCGGCTCAAACATTTCGTCTCGCGCAACGCGTTCGACATCGAGGGCCTGGGCGAGAAGCAGATCGAGCTCTTCTACGACGAGGGCCGCATCGTGAAGCCGGCCGACATCTTCACATTTGCCGAGCGCGATGCGCGCCTGGCCGAAGACGAGCGCCTGGCCGAGAAGAAGGGCTTCGGCGAGACATCGGTCAGGAAGCTGTTCGCGGCAATAGAGGCGCGGCGCAGGATCGGCCTCGACCGCTTTATTTACGCGCTCGGCATCCGGCATATCGGCGAGACAACCGCACGCGACCTCGCCAGGGCGCTCGGCACCATCGACGCGTTCCGCGCCGCCGCGCTGGCCGCCGCCAAGGGTGGCAAGGGCAGCGAGGCCTACGCAGAGCTCGACAACATCGAGGGCATCGGCGAGACCGTGGTCGACGCGCTGGTGGACTTCTTCTCGGAGCCGCACAACCTCGAGGCGCTGCGGGATCTAGAGGCGCAGGTCGACGTGCAGCCGTTCGTGCGGGCTGCGGCGCGCGCTTCACCCGTGAGCGACAAGGTCGTGGTGTTCACCGGCACGCTCGAGAAGATGACGCGTGGCGAGGCCAAGGTGCTGGCCGAGCGGCTCGGCGCCAAGGTGACGGGTTCGGTCTCAGCCAAGACTGACTACGTCGTCGCCGGCGCCGATGCGGGCTCAAAACTCAAGAAAGCGCGCGAGCTCGGCGTCAAGGTGCTGACCGAGGAGGACTGGCTGAAGCTCGTCAACGCTTGACCCAACCTACGGAAAATCGGCGTATCCAGACCCAATGTTTCACGTGAAACATCAGTGTCTTGGTTAATTTCTCCAACGCGCCACGCGAGCATGAGCGTGCGCCCGGATTTCCAAGCGCGCCGCAGCCAACGA
>Ga0209341_10004734_pt1 | contig 12474 bp, 9 predicted proteins | sample RifCSP13_2_FD_184020 | JGI IMG/M metagenome (GOLD analysis project Ga0209341, IMG submission 184020) | Soil microbial communities from Rifle, Colorado - Rifle CSP2_sed 13_2 (SPAdes) (version 2) | ecosystem: Environmental > Terrestrial > Deep subsurface > Rock core/Sediment | place: Rifle...
TCTCAACGCGCTCGGCGACGGGCCGGGCGACCACGCTCGCGCCGGTGGCTCGTACCTGACCGGCGTGCACCCGCGCAAGACCGCGGGTGCCGACATCCACAACGGCGTGTCGGTCGACCAGGTGGCGGCGCAGGCGCTCGGGGACAGGACCCGACTCGCGTCGCTCGAGCTCGGCTGCGAGGAGTCCCGCACCGTCGGCAACTGTGATTCGGGCTATAGCTGCGCCTACACCAACAGCATCTCGTGGCGTTCGGCCACGACGCCGATGCCGCCCGAGACGAACCCACGCATGGCGTTCGAGCGCCTGTTCGGGGCCGACGACGTTCCGCTCGACGCGGGGGCGCGTGCGCGGCGGCTCGCCGACCGCAGGAGCGTCCTGGACGTGGTGCTCGGCCGCGCCCAGGCTCTCGCGCGCGAGCTCGGACCCTCCGACCGGCGCAAGCTCGACGAGTACCTCAGCGGCGTGCGCGAGATCGAGCGGCAGATCGAGCGCGCCGAGAAGGACTCGCGCGTGCTCGAGGCGCCCTTCGAGAAGCCCGCGGGCATGCCGGCCGAGTTCGCCGAGTACGTGAAGCTGATGTTCGACCTGCAGGTGGCGGCGCTGCAGGCGGACCTGACCCGGTTGTCGACCTTCATGCTCGGCCGAGAGGGCAGCCTGCAGAGCTACCCCGAGATCGGTGTCCCGGACTCGCACCATCCGCTCACGCACCACCGCGGCCAGCCGGACCTGGTCGAGCGGGTCACGAAGATCAACACCTTCCACGTGGAGCTGTTCGCGCACCTCGCGGGCAAGCTGCAGGCCACACCCGAGGGCGACGGGACGCTGCTCGACCACGTCGCCGTCGTCTACGGCAGCGGGCTCGCGGACGGCGACCGGCACACCCACGAGGACCTGCCGGTGCTGGTGGTGGGCGGGGCGAACGGCACGATCGCGGGCGGCCGGCACCTCGTCTGCCCGCCGGAGACGCCCATGACGAACCTGTACCTGACTCTGCTCGACTACATGGGTGTGCCGGCGGAGTCGCTCGGCGACAGCACGGGCAGACTGGCGCTCTAGCGTCCGCCTGCTGCAGCAACTCCGTCAGACAGAGTTCGTGGGATTCGCCCGTCCTCTCTAGGTGACACTCTGGCCAGGGAGCCTAGACCAGAAGTAGTTGATAAGTAGGCAGTTGTGACCTCAAGGTGCAACGGGTATGGCGCTTGCTCCAGAGATGGCTAGCCGCGTCCCGGATGGATCGGCCGGATGGAGCGCGGCGGGCTTGGGGGCCCTGGAGGACGACATGCGGCTCACACTGATGACGGCGGGCCTGCTGACCTCGGCCCTGACCCTGGCACCCGCTCCCGAGGCGCGCGCCGACGTGCGCGTCGGCGTGGGCGTCCGGATCGGTTCGGGCTACCGCGACTCCCGCGGTACCTGGCGCCACGGCTACAACCGCGGAATCGACGAGGGCCACCGCGAGGGCGAGCGTGACGCGCGCCGCCACGAGCGTTTCAACTACCGCGACGAAGGCCGCTACCGCGACTCCGACCGCGGCTACAAGGGCTGGATGGGCCCGCGCTTCGAGTACGAGACGGGCTACCGCCGCGGCTTCGAGGAGGGCTATGCGCGCGCCTACCGGCGCTTCGCCCGCTACGACCGCGACCGCTACGACCGCGACCGCGACGACCGCGGCCGCGACGACCGCGACCGCTACGACGGGCGCGAGCGCTGGTAACACGGCCACAGCCGTCTGCAGACGCCCGTGTCGCGACGCACCTGAAGGGGAGCGCCGCGGCACGGGCTCGTCGTGATCAGGGCATCCGGCGCAGGCCTTCCCACCGCACGGTCCAGCTCCCGTCGCTCGGGAAGCCCGGCGCGTGCCGCTCGGGCGCCCCGTCCCAGCCAGCGGCCATCATCGCGACCGCCGCGAGCAGGCCGCCGTTGCCCGGCAGGTAGATCGTCAAGCCGTCGCGCTGGTGGTTGTGGCCGTTCGGCCGGTAGACGTTCTTGGGCGCGTCCATCAACAGCGCGTCGATGGCTCGCTCGGGATCGCCCAGGCGCGCCGCGCACATCGCGAGCATCGGGTAGTCCCAGCCCCACGTGTCGGGCCAGCTCCAGTTCGCCCAGATCCAGTCGAAGGTGCGGCGCATCGCCGCCGGATCGACGCCGGCGCCGGGCAGGACGCCGAAGGCACCGGTGACCGACGGGTGGTCGCGCGCCCAGCGCGGTTCGCTGAAGCTCTCGGGCGCGGTCTCGGCAAAGAGGTAGCGGCCCTCGCGGAGTGGCTGGGGCGACAAGCGCTCCAGCACGCGTTGCCAGCGCGGCTCGCGCGCGAGCCCCAGCCGCTCGCGCCAGCGCTGCGCCGCCTCGAGGCCCCAGCGCCAGTACGCGACCTCGAACGCTGTGTTGACGGTGCGGTCCTTGGGGAAGATCTCTTGCGCGCCCTGCAGCGGCGGCCCGAGCACGTAGCGCTGGCCGGCCTCGTCCCAGGCCGCGAAGGAAGCCATGAACTCCGCCGTCTCGTGGACCACGTCGCGGAAGCGCTCGAGCGTCGTGCGGTCCTTCCGCTCGCGGTACACGAGCTCGGCGTAGTAGATCGGGTGCGGCTGCTGCCAGACGAGGAACACCCCGACGCTCGACGGCGATTCCGCTCCGCTCGGGTCGGTCATCTTCGGCCAGCGCGCACCCGTGTAGCCCTGGCGCGCCGCGGTCCCGCGCGCGCGCGGCAGGATCTCGTCGTAGTAGCCGAGGCTTCGCTCCAGCAGCGGCAAGCGGCCCCAGAGCGCGAAATGCGCGGCGTGCCACCAGTGCATCTCCAGGTGGAACTTGCCATACCAGCTGTTGAAGGTGAGCCCGGACTCCTGCGGCGGGTAGCGGCCCGCGCACTGGACCTTGGTCAGGTACTGCGACAGCACGATGCGCCGCTCGAGCTCACGCCAGCGGGGATCGCGGCTCTGCGAGAGGTCGATGGCGCCGCCCGTCGTCCAGAAGCCGTTCCAGTGCTCGCGCGCCGCCCGGAGCGTCTCCTCGAAGCCGGGAAGCAGTGCGGTCGTGGCCGTCGCCGTGAAGGCGACCGTCGCGTCCAGCGTGTTGCCGCCGCTCGGCGTCAGAACGAAGTCGTGGCTCGCCTCTTCCACGAGCCCCCCGGCGGGGGCCCACGCCAGGATCACCTGGTAGCGGTCGGCGTCGAGGCGTCGCGCGAGAGCGGCGCTTCGCGCGTCCGCGCGGAGCAGGGTTGTCTCGTGGGCGTCCGGCCGGGTCCAGTCCGCCGCGGTCGTTTCGCCGGTGCCGTAGGGGAAGCGGAGCCGGATCGCGATCTGCCCCTTTGCGACGAGCGGCGAGACGACGCGCACCGCGATCGCGTCGAGCCGCGGATGGCACAGCGTCTCGACCACGACCTGCTCGCCGTCCAGCTCGAAGCGGCTGCGCAGCACCCCCTGCCACAGGTCGAGGACCTGCTCGACGTCGGAGAGGTCGGCGCGCGTCGCCTCGCGCCCGTCCCGCAACCTCAGCCGGAAGCCGATCCGTCCCAGGTGCAGCCGGTGCGGGTTGCGGCGCAGCCACTCGATCTCGGGCGTGCGCTGGTCGCCGGGGACGTCCGCGTAGCCGACCTTGCGCCCGTTCGCGTCGAACTCCGCGAAGCGGAAGCGGTCGATCGACCAGCCGCTCGGGTTGGGCGCCGTGTGCCAGCCCCACTGCGCGAGCGTGCCGAGCGGTATCGTCTCGTCGTACGCCTCGGCGAAGGTCTGCAGGCCGGTCGCATCGGCGGTGAAGGCGAGCTCGCCGTTGCCGACCGACAGCGGCGCGCCCGTGTCGAAGGCCCGCAGCACCGGATGCTGACGGCTGACGAGGGCGTGGCGATCGATCGGGCCGGACGGAGCGGCTGCGGCGGGGCCCGCCAGCAACGACAAGGCGAGCGCAAGGCGTGGGCTGCGTGTCACGGGGCTCCAGCGTACCCCGAGGCCGCCTACTGCGCGAGGTACTCCTGCGGGACCGTGAACCCCCAGCTGTGCAATCGGCGCGCGTAGCTGCGCATATCGGCGCGCGTCACCCGGATCAGCTCCATCCGGATACTCCTCGGCACGGTCTTCTTGAGCACCAGCTTGTCGACGATCGTGCTCACCCCGACCGCGCCCCAGTCGTAGAGGGGCTGCGCCCACAGCACCGGCACCAGGCCGCGTTCGACGTAGATGAGCTGCTCGGGGAGGGCGTCGACGGCCACGATCTTGAGGCCGCGCTTCTGGATCTCGGTCATGAGCGCCGGCGACTGGCTCGAGCGGAAGAGCGGCCAGCCACCGACCATCGCCCAGCCCACGAGCTGAGGATGCGCCGCGTCGAACTTCAGCATCTCCGCCACGGCCTCGTGGGGCGTCTCCGCGTGGTTGACGACCCCGGCGAACTCGATCTCCGCGTTGCGGGCCAAGGCCTTGCGGACGGCATCGCTGCGCGCCTTGAGATTGTTGGCGTTGGGGCTTCCGGCAAGGATGGCGATCTGGCCCTTGCCGCCCAGGAGCGCGACCAAGTCTGCCGCCACCTTCTCGCCGAGGTCCGTGTCGTCCGCGCCGTAGAAGGCGAAGCGCCTGGAGCCCGGCACGTCGCTGTCGAAGGTCATCACCTCGACGCCCGCTTCGACCGCGGCGTCGACGGCCGAGACCAGCGCGGCGCCGTCCGAGGCCGAGATCAGGATCGCGCTTGCCCGTTCACGCACGGCCTGGCGGATGCTGTCCGCCTGCTGGGCGACGTCTTCCATCGGCGGCGTGAGCCAGGAGACCTCGATTCGCACGCCGTGCTGCCGCGAGAGCGCGGCCGCCTTCTCCTCCGCGCCGCGACGCGCCGCGTGGAAGACGAAGTTGGCCTCGCTCTTGGCGATGAGCGCGATCCGGATCGTCCGAGGCTGCGCTCGGACGGGCGCCGCGCCACTCGCCACGGCCAGGGCCACTGCGGCCAGAAGTACGAGGGACTTTCTCAAGACACCCTCCCTGCGATCAGAGGCCGCGTGGGTCACGGGCACCGGGACTGAGCTTGAACCATTTTCGGAGCATGGGCCAGCTCTATTCTCGGCACAGGCTTGCTTCATTCCGATACTCGATCCCCGCGGACCGAAGCGCGCGGGATCCGACCTCACGACGCAGCCGACTACGGCTGCCTGCTACGGCTGCTTCACGTACAGCAGCTTGTTCGCGGTGTCGCTGCCTACTCCGGAAAGCGTGTCCGGGGTCGCGTTGTTCACGACGCAGGCCGCGACGGCTTCCGGCGGGCCCGGGTGACGTTCCAGGCACAGGGCCGACGTGCCCGCGCCGTGCGGAGATGCCATCGAGGTGCCGCTGAAGACGCTGCTCCCGCCGCCGACGGCCGCCGACTCGACGTCCACTCCGGGCCCGTAGAGGTCGATGCAGCCTCCGGTGTTGCTGAAGCTCGCGGAGTTGTCGCGCTCGTCGCTCGCGCCGAGCGTGAGGGCCTGCTTCACCCGCGAGGGCGAGTAGTTGCATGCGTTCAGGTTGTCGTTGCCGGCGGCGATCGCATAGCTCACTCCCGCCGCGATCGAGTTGCACACTGCCTGGTCGAGCGCGGGGGAAACCGAGCCGCCCAGGGACATGTTGGCGACGGCGGGCCACTTGTTCGCCTGCACGTGACCGGTCACCCAGTCGATGCCGCGGATGACGTCGCTGTCGGAGCCGCTCCCCTGGGCGTCGAGCACCCGCACCGCGTGAATCGTGGCGGCCTTGGCGACGCCCCAGGTCGTCCCCGCGATCGTGCCCGTGACGTGGGTGCCGTGCCCGTGGCCGTCGCTCGGCTCTCCGCCGAAGGCCGAGAAGCCCTCGCCCACGCGCCCCGCGAAGTCCGGATGGTTCTTGTCGAGGCCGGTGTCGATCGTGTACGTGTGGATGCCGGCTCCGGTCGCGCCCGGCTCGTACTTGCGGTCGAGCGGGAGATCGCGCTGGTCGATGCGATCGAGGCCCCAGGTGACCGCCGCCTGGATCTTCTGGCCCTTGCGGGGCGGACCGATGCTCTTGCGCCCCTCTTCCTGCACGTAGGCCACCTGCGGATCCTTGGCGATGTCCGAGGCGGCGCGAGCATCCATGCTCGCGGAGAAGCCGGAGAGCGCGCGGGTGAACGTGGAGACGTTCCTGGCCTGGGTGAAGCGCGCGGCGACTCGGGCGACGTCCTGCGAGGCGCCAGCGGTCGGCTTCAGGACCACGATGTAGCGGTTCGGAATGGGGTTCTTGACCTTGACCACGCCCCGCAGTGCGGGAGGTGCCGCGCAGTCGTAGGCTGCGGGCGGCGTCGTGGCGCAGGCCGGAAAGGCGAAGACGAGGAGGATGGCCAGCCTCTGCCAGCCCCTTGCCCGCGCCGGAATCGCTTCGGTGGGGGGAACGCGTGGTTCGTACATCTTGCTGCCTCCTGCTCGAAAATCGAGGGAAACGCCATTCTTCGAGCGACCCGTCCACGAGCGACGGCTCGCGGTGGCCTTGAGCGATACCACCATCTTGCGCCTGTCTGCGCCGAGAGGGTAGTGTGCTTTCTCACACGGACTCGGTCGCCAACGGGGAGGTGGGAGCTTGTCTCGGCTGAACCTCGTGGATCTCGCGCGTGCACTCGTCGACATCGACTCGACCACCGGTCGTGAGGGTGCGGCCTGCGCGTTCCTCGCCTCGGAGCTCCGCTCACGGGGGTTCCGTGTGGTCGAGCAGGCGGTCTCGGACGGGCGCTTCAACGTGCTGGCACTGCTCGAAGCCAACCCCACGGTGGTGCTCTCGACCCACATCGATTGCGTCCCGCCCTTCTTCGCGAGCCGGATCGCCGACGGTGTCCTGTATGGGCGGGGGGCCTGCGACGCGAAGGGTGCGCTCGCCGCCCAGGTGGTGGCGGCGGAGCGCCTGCGCGAGGCGGGCGAGCACAAGGTGGGCCTGCTCTTCGTCGTGGGCGAGGAGCGCGGCAGCGACGGCGCCCTGGCGGCGAACGAGCTTGGTCCGGGCGCCCGCTTCCTGGTGAACGGCGAGCCCACCGGCAGCCGGTTGGGCCTCGCGACCCGCGGGGTGCTCCGCGTCAAGCTGCTGGCCACGGGGCGTGCCGCGCACTCGTCGCAGCCGGAGCGGGGGGTGAGCGCGATCGACGGCCTGATCGACGCGCTCGTCGAGCTGCGGCGCATACCCCTGCCGGAGGACCCGCAGCTCGGCCGGACGTTCTACTCGATCGGCCTGATCGCGGGTGGCATCGCCCCGAACGTGATCGCGCCTTCCGCGGAGGCGGAGCTGATGTTCCGCACCGTCGGCCCTGGAAAGGCCGTGCTCGACTGTCTCGGCCCGCTCGCGCCCCGCGTCGCGGCCGAGCTCGTGCTCGAGGTCCCGCCGGTCAGGCTGCGCACGCTGCCGGGCTTCGAGGCGGAGAGCTTCGCCTTCACCACCGACATTCCGTTCCTGCCGCGCTGGGGCGAGCCGCTGCTATTCGGCCCCGGCTCGATCCTCGACGCGCACACCGACGACGACCACGTCCGGGTCGCCGAGCTCGAGGCGGCCGCGGCCGCCTACGCGGCGATCGCGAAGGCACTGCTGGCTACAGCTTGACGGTCCTTCCGGAACGAGCCGCCTCGTAGATCGCCATCATCAGCTTCAGGTCGCGCAGCCCCTCCTCACCGGGGGTGAGCGGCTGCTTCTCGCTCATCACGCACTCGGACAGGTGGTCCATCTCGAGCGCGAAGTGATCGCGCTGGGGCAGGCTGCGCTCCTCCAGCACGTTGCCGCGGCGGACCCGCATGCGCAGGCCCGTGTAGCTCGTGGCCGGCTCGAGCTCGAACCAGCCCTTGGTGGTGATCACGCGGTAGCGGTTCTGCCCCGAGAAGCCGTAGCTCGAGGTGCAGTTGGCGAGGATGCCGCTCGGGAAACGCAGCTGGAAGTTGATCGTCTCCTCGACTTCCTTGAAGCGCTCGTCGCCCGGCGTCGAGTGGCTCATCGCGGCGATCTCGACGGGCTCTTCGCCCGTCACGTAGCGCGCGGCCTGCAGGCTGTAGATGCCGATGTCCATCAACGAGCCGCCGCCGGCGAAGGCCTGCTTGAGCCGCCACTGGGTCGGGTCGCCAATGTTGAAGCCGTGGTCCGCCACGACGACCCTGACCGGCCCGAGCTCCTGCTCGCGAGCCATCCGGATCATCTCCTGGTTGAAGGGCTCGTAGCGGCAGCGGTACGCGACCATCAGCTTGCGCTCCGCCTTGCGCGCGGCGTCGATCATCGCCTGGCAGTCGGCGGGCGTCGTGGCCATCGGCTTCTCGCACAGCACGTGCTTGCCCGCCTGGTGGGCGCGGATCGTGTACTCGGCGTGCATGCTGTTCGGCAGCACCACGTAGACGACGTCGACCTCGGGGTTCTGCCGCAGCGCGTCGTAGCTCTGGTAGTCGTAGACGCTCTTCTCCGCGACGCCGTAACGGGCCGCGAGCTTCTTGGCCTTGTCCGGGTGCCCGCTCACGAGTGCCACGACGCGCGACTTCTCGGCGCGCGCGAAGGCAGGCAGGATCTGGTTGATCGCCAGGCTGCCGAGGCCGACGATCGCCCAGCCGAGCTTGCGTCCGGACGGCTCCTCTACCTGCTGTGCCGAGGCATGAGCGGCGAGTGCCCCGATCGCCTGGGCCGCGGCGAGACCCTTGCCCGCATTCGCCAGGAAGACGCGGCGGCTCAGGTCCTTCTTCGTTGTGTCGGACATCGTCGCTCAGCTCCTTTTTCGGGTTCCGGCAGGCCTCCTGCCCCGAGGCGCACAGTCTATCTCCGCAGTAGGATAGGCGCCGCCAAGGAGGCCGCCCTTGAACGACGCCAGGCCGCAGCACCCCGCCACCCGGATCGCGTTCTTGATCGCCGCCGCAACGGCCGTGGCCGTCTTGTCGCTCTCCGCCACCCCTGAAGAAGCGCTCGCGCCGCTGGGCGATTTCGCGCACCACCAGGACATTGGTGCGCCGAAGCTCGCGGGCTCTGCCACCTGGAACGCGGCCTCCCAGGAATACCGGCTCACCGCCGCCGGCGTGAACCTGTGGGGCAAGCGTGACGAGTTCCACTACGCGTGGCGGCGGATCACGGGCGACTTCATCCTGCAGGTGCGCGTCGAGTTCGTCGGTCAGGGTGTGGACCCGCATCGCAAGGCCGGCTTTCTCGTGAGGGGCTCTCTCGACGAGGACTCGCCCTATGCCGACGCCGTGGTCCACGGCGACGGCCTCACGTCGCTGCAGTCGCGGCGCGAGAAGGCGGGGCTCACCGAGCAGATCGTGTCCGGGATCAAGGGCGCCGACTTCCTGCAGCTCGAGCGCCGGGGCAACCGCTACACGATGTCCGCCGCACCTTTCGGCGAGCCGCTGAGCGTGAGCGTGCTCGAGGAGCTGCCGCTCGGCGACGAAGTGTACGTGGGCCTCTTCCTGTGCTCGCACAATCCCGAAGTGGTCGAGCAGGCGATCTTCCGCGACGTGCGGATCATCCGGCCGGCGAAGCCCGACTTCACGCCGTATCGCGACTACATCGGAAGTGTGCTGGAGATCCTGGACGTGGAGACGGGCCGCAGGCAGGTCGTGCGGCGCTCGGGGGAGCCCTTCGAGGCCCCGAACTGGACGACCGACGGCGGTGCGCTGATCTTCAACACGAGCGGCCGCTCCGAGGGCCGCGGGCGGCTGCACCGATTCGACCTTCTGACCCGCAGCTCGACGGTGATCGACAGTGGCTTCGCGATCCGCAACAACAACGACCACGTGCTGTCGTTCGACGGCCGCATGCTCGCGATCAGCGACCAGAGCCAGGACGAGGGCCGCTCGACGGTCTACACGCTGCCCACGGCCGGCGGCACGCCGCGGCGGATCACGCCGAAGACGCCGTCCTACCTCCACGGCTGGTCGCCCGACGGGAAGTGGCTGGTCTACACGGGCGGCCGCGACGGCGAGTTCGACATCTACAAGATCGCGTCGGACGGCAGTGGAGAGGAAGTGCGCCTGACCGACTTCAAGGGCCTCGACGACGGCCCGGAATGGAGCCCGGACGGCCGCCACATCTACTTCAACTCGGTCCGCAGCGGGAAGATGCAGCTGTGGCGCATGAAGCCGGACGGGAAGGACCCGGAGCCGGTCACGAACGATGAGTACAACGACTGGTTCCCGCACCTCTCGCCGGACGGGCGGCAGATCGCGTTCCTGAGCTACGGCAACGACGTCGCCCCGCCCGAGCACCCGTACTACAAGCAGGTCTACCTGCGCCTGATGCCGGTCGAGGGCGGCGCTCCGCGCGTGATCGCCTACGTCTACGGGGGACAGGGCACGATCAACGTGCCCTCGTGGTCGCCCGACGGGAAGATGCTCGCCTTCGTGAGCAACAGCGACCCGAACTGATTCACAGGCCCCTAGCGGCCCGATGGGTCGGCCGTGGCCGCCTCGAGCAGCGTCGGGCGGACCGCGCGCCAGAAGAGCGCGAGGCTTCCGGTGCTCAGCGCCCAGGCGAAGAAGAAGGCCGCCCCCGGAACGCGAACCCTGGCCGTCTCGGCCGAGAAGTAGCCGAAGAGCTGCGTCATCACGGGCGGTCCGACGATCGAGCTCAAGCTGTAGAGTCCCGCCACGGCACCCTGCAGCTCGCCCTGCGTTCCGGGCGGAACGCGGTGGGACATGAAGGCGTTCGTCGCCGGCATCACCATCGCACCCACGAACCAGCTGAGCAGCAGCGCGAACATCATCCAGCCGCGGGTTGCGAGCCCGTAGCCGAGGAAGCCGAGACCGCCGACCGTGAGCCCGAGCAGGACCGCCCGCGCCTCGCCCAGGCGCGGCACCAGCAGGCGAGGCAGGGTCGCCTGGCTCGTCGCCATCACGACGCCCACGAAGGCGAACGAGGCGCCCACGAGCGCCTCGCTCCAGCGGAAGCGGAACATCGTGTAGTAGGACCAGGTGCTGGGCATCACCTGGTGTGCGATCTGCCACAGGAACAGCGCCGCCAGCACGCCCCGGACCACGGGCAGCTTGCGCATCTGGAACAGCATGCCCAGCGGGTTGGCGCGCCTCACGTGCCGAGCAGGCCGCCGATCGCGGGGCCCAGGATGAAGCCGCCGCCGAAGGCCGCGCCGATCAGGCCGAACTGCTGGGCCCGCTGCGCCGGCGGCGTGACGTCGGCGATGTAGGAGTAGGCCGGTGTGAACGAGGCGCCTGCAATCCCGGCGAGCGCGCGCCCGACGAAGAGCCACGCGAACGTCCGTGCCGCGCCCATGATCAGGAAGTCGACCCCGAGCGCCGCCACGGCGAGCAGCAGCACCGGCCGCCGGCCGAACCGGTCGCTCAGGTTGCCGAGCACGGGGGCGCACACGAACTGCAGCGCGGCGTAGACGAACGCGAGCCAGCCGCCGTACACGGCGGCCTGGCTGAGCCCCTGGCCCGTCAGCTCCACGATCAGCTGGGGCATGACGGGCATGATCATGCCGAAGCCGACCGTGTCGAGCAGGACCGTCACCAGCACGAAGAGCACGGCGCGGCTCATCGAGGCGTCTTGGCGCCGCCCTCGAGCGCGGCCAGGATGCGTTCGGTGTCGTAGACGCAGCCCCGCCAGACTCCTCCGCTCGCGTCCTGGAGCGCCGCCCACAGCCGCGTGTCGGCCGGCAGGTCGGCGCGCGGGGCGAGGCCAGGATGCGGCGGGCGGGAGTCGATGAGCGCCTGGGCCTGGTCGGCGCTGAGCGGCCCGTCGGCCGTGCCCACGAGGTCCACGCGCCCGGTGTGGCCCTGGCGGTCGATCTCGATCTCGACCGTGTCGCCGTCGCGCAGGCGGCCGATCGGCCCGCCGGCGAGCGCCTCCGGGCTGACGTGGCCGATGCAGGCGCCCGTCGAGACGCCGGAGAAGCGGGCGTCCGTCAGCACCGCGACCGACTTGCCCCACGGCAGGAACTTGAGGGCCGACGTCACCTGGTAGGTCTCCTCCATGCCGGTGCCCAGCGGCCCGAGCCCCGCGAGCACGAGCACGTCGCCGGGAGCGACTCGCGGCTCGACGAGTCCCTTGATCGCGGCGATCGCTGCGGCCTCGGACGTGAAGACCCGGGCGGGCCCGCGGTGGCGGTAGACGTCGTTCTCGACGACCGACGGGTCGATCGCGGTGGCCTTGACCACAGAGCCGCCGGGCGCGAGGTTGCCCATCGGGAAGACCGCGGTAGCCCCCGCCAGCCCGCGGCGACGGGCCGCGTCCGGGCCCATCACCACGTCGTCCGGGTCGACGCCGTCGGCCGCGCGCAGCCGCTCGCGCATGCGGATTCGCCTTTCGCTCGACTCCCACCAGTCGAGGTCGTGGTCGAGCGTCTCGCCGGTCGCGGTTCGCACCGAGAGATTGAGCAGGCCCATTCGCCGCAGGTGCAGCAACACCTCCGGCACGCCGCCGGCAAGGAACACGCGCACGGTGGGGTGGTTCTGCGGGCCGTTCGGGAGCGCGTCCACGAGCCGCGGGGCCGCGCGGTTGACGCGCTGCCAGTCGGCGACGCTCGGCACCCTGAGGCCCGCGGCGTGCGCG
>Ga0209341_10004740_pt1 | contig 12463 bp, 13 predicted proteins | sample RifCSP13_2_FD_184020 | JGI IMG/M metagenome (GOLD analysis project Ga0209341, IMG submission 184020) | Soil microbial communities from Rifle, Colorado - Rifle CSP2_sed 13_2 (SPAdes) (version 2) | ecosystem: Environmental > Terrestrial > Deep subsurface > Rock core/Sediment | place: Rifle...
CGCGTTCATGCCGGCGACCGGCTCGTCCAGCAGCATGAGCTCCGGCTGGGTCGCGAGCCCGATCGCGATGCCGAGCGCCTTCTGGTGGCCGTAGGGCAGGTTCCGGGCCGCCTCGGAGAGGACGCCGTCCAGCTCTACGAACCGGAGCAGGTCGAGCGCGCGGGCGCGGGTCTCCGCCCCGTCTTGCGCCGCCGCGCGCGAGCCGACCAGCCCCGACCAGAACCCGACGCGGCTCCTCACCGCGCACCCGCGGAGCACGTTCTCGAGCACCGACGACTCGGGGTACAGCACGGTCGACTGGAAGGTGCGGACGAGGCCCATCCTCGCGATGTCATAGGGCGCGAGCCCGATGATCTTCCGGCCGTTGAAGCGCGCCTCGCCGGCCGTCGGGGCGAGCTGTCCGGTGATGAGGTTGAACACGGTGGTCTTGCCGGCGCCGTTGGGTCCGATCAGCCCGACGATGCTGCCCGGCTCGACCGTGAACGAGAGGTCGGCGACGGCGGCCAACCCGCCGAACTGCTTCGACAGTCCCCGGACCTCGAGCAGGGGCGCCACCGGCGTCAGCTCCCGCTCCGTGGGTCGGGTGCGCGTTCGCCGGCCTGCAGGCCAAGGCCCCCCGCCGCCGCGCGCCAGGCCGACACGCACAGCGGGGTCACGCCATCCGGCAGGAAGCGCATGAACACCATGAACGCGAGCCCGTACAGCACCTGCTGCCAGAGCACGTACGCGCGCAGCAGCTCGGGCAGCGGCGTCAGGAGCAACGCCCCCAGGATAGGCCCGGCGAGCGAGGTCGAGCCGCCGATGATGTTCATCAACAGGAAGTTGACCGATTCCCAGAACGTGAAGCTGAAGGGCGCGATGTAGAGCAGGAAGTGGGCGTAGAGGCTCCCGCCGAGGCCCGCGAGGAGGCACCCGATCGTGAACGCGATGATCTTGATGCGCATCGGGTTGTAGCCGGTCGCGGCGGCCAGGAGCTCCGACTCCCGAACGGCGTCCATCGCCCGCCCGAACGGCGACCGGTAGAGGGCCCAGACGAAGGCGAGGGCCAGCGCAACGACGACAAGCACCAGGTAGTAGAAGGCGGCCTTCGAGCGCAGCGGATCGGCCACGAGGGGAATGGTCGGAGGCTTGATCCCGACCACCCCGTCGTTGCCTCCGGTGAGCGCCGGCACGTTCTTGTTCAGGAGATACAGGAACTCGTTCAGCGCGAAGGTGAACAGGAGGAAGTAGACGCCCTTGAGACGGAGGATGATGCGGCCGAGGCCGAGCGCCACGAGGGCCGCGCCGAGCCCCGCCGCGACGAACCCGACGAGGAACGGCACGTCGAGCTTCACGGTGAGCTGGGCGGAGATGTAGGCCCCGATGGCCATGAACCCGGCCTGGGCCATCGACACCTGACCGGTCTTGAGGACCACGTTCAGGCCGAGCGCGATCACCGCGTTGATCAGCGCCATGTCGAGCAGGTAGAGCCCGAACTGGTTCTCGAACATCCACGGGACGAAGAGCGCGAGGATCAGCAGCGCCCCGGGGACGAGACCCCGAAGCGCCCGCGCACGTCCGCTCACCGGGCGCTCCGTCATGCTGTCGCGCGGCCCAGCAGGCCGAAGGGCCGCCAGAGCAGGATCATCATGATCAACAGGAAGCCGAGCATGTCCGACACGAGAACGCCGAAGAGCGAGGCGAAGACGCTCTCGGCGAGGCCGAGGATGAGCCCGCCGACCACCGCGCCGGGAACGCTCCCGAGCCCGCCAAGGATCACGACCACGAAAGCCTTCAGGATCGCGGCCTGGCCCATGTAGACGTGGAGCGAGAAGACGGGCCCGATCACGCCGCCCGCGATCGCGGCGAGCGCGCAGCCGATCGCGAAGGCCAGGGTGTAGACGCGGTTCACGGGGATGCCCTGCATGAGCGCGGCCTCGGCGTCCTGGGCCACCGCGCGAAGCGCCTGGCCGAACTTGCTCCACGTAATGAAGGCGTAGAACAGGGCCAGCACGACCGCGGCGACCGCGACCACCAGCAGACGGTCGTAGGGGAATATCAGCCAGCTGGAGCGGTAGACGCCACTGACCGGCGCGGGCAGGGAGAGGGCCTCCACGCCCTCGGTCACCGCCATGACGCCCTGGAGCGCGATCTGCAGCCCGAGCGCGCTCATGAGCATCGACAGCTCGCGGGAGCGCAGCGGGACGAAGATGACGCGCTCCACGATCGCGCCGAGGACCCCCACCGTCACCGCCGATGCCGCAAGCGCGAGGAAGAAGTTCACGTCGAGGCGCCCGTAGAGGTGATAGACCACGAATGCGCCCAGCATGTAGAACTCGCCGTGCGCGAAGTTGACGAGCCGCATGATGCCGAAGATCAGAGTGAAGCCGAGCGCCATCAGGACGTAGAAGGAGCCCGAGGTGAGCCCGTTCACCAGGATTTGCGCGATGGAGACTTCGGTCAGCATGGCGAGTGGCCGGTGTCGCGGGACCGGGCGGCGGCCCGGTCCCGCGGCTCGGGATCCTACGGGTTGATCTTGGTGAGCATCATTTCCTTGCCCTTCTGCACCTGGCCGACGTAGAACGGGGCGATCCACTGATGGCGGATGCCGTACTCCGCCTCGCCGCCCCACACGTAGCGCCCGAGCACCCCCGTGTACTCCCTCTGGCGCTCGATGTGCTGCCGGAGCCCGTCCGAGGAGAAGGTCTTCGCCTGCTTGATGGCGTCGAAGAGCATGTGCGAGCCCTCGTAGAAATAGACTCCGAGGGGATTGTACGGCATCTTGTACTTCGCCTCGAACCGCTCCATGAGCGTCTTGACCTTCGGCTCATTCGGATCCCACGGGCTGACGTAGAGGAAGCCATCGGCGGCGGCGCCCGCGACCCGGATGATCTCGAGGGTGCCGGGACCGCCCGTCTTGATGATCTGGCCCTGGAACCCGATCTGCCGCGCCTGCTTCAGGATCACTCCCGAGTCACCCGGCGTGGAGCCGTCGAGGTCGAGGATGTCGGGCTTCGACGCGAGGAGCTTCGTCAGGAGCGGCACGAAATCCTGGGTGCCCCGCTCGTAGAACTCCTTCGCGAGGACCTTGATTCCGACCTTCTGGTATGCGGCCTCGTTGTGCGACGCGACCTCCTTGCCGGACTCGTCGTTCGGGCCCACGATCGCCGTCGTCTTGAGCTGCGGGTGGTTCTTCGCGATCCACTGGAGGAACGGCAGCGAGAATTCCATGCTCGTCGGCGTCAGCCGGAACGTGTGAGGCTTCTTCGCGCTGAGGGCCTTCGTCGTATAGCTGTTGGAGAAGACGAGGACCTTGTTCGACTCCGTGACGTCGGCTATCGCCAGCATGGGGACCGAGCCGAGCGGGCCCACGATGATGTTGACCCCGTCCTGGGAGATGAGCCGCTGGGCCGCCTGCACGGCACCCGGGCCGGTGTACTTGTCGTCGTACGCGATGACCTTGATCGTGTAGTTCGTGTCACCGATCGGAATGCCGCCGGCCTTATTCACGTCCTCGGCGGCCAGCTCGAGGCCGCCCAGCATGCCCATGCCCCAGCCCATGCCCGCTCCCGAGAGCGCCGAGATGAAGCCGATCTTGAGCTCGGCGGTCTTCGCGGCCCGAACGGGTTCGTGGATGACGGCGAGCGCCGCCACCGCGAGCACGCCGACGATTGCTACGTTCCGGATCCAGGTGTTCATGTTGCCTCCTTGTCGTCTCGTTTCGCACGCACCTTCACTCCGGCCCATTGCTCGTAGAGCGTCGTCACCCCGGCCATGTCGACATTGTCGAGACCCTGCGCCGCCGCAGCCTCGTAGATCTGGCGCACGGTCGAGGTGGCCAGCATCGGGACTCCCAGACTCTCGGCCATCTTGAGGGCCAGGGAGAGGTCCTTCCGCGACAGCGCGATGCTGAAGTGCGGCGTGAAATCGCCAGCCAGCACGTTTGGGAAGCGCTTCAGAAAATGATGCGAGCGGCCGCCGCTGGTCGACAGGACGTCGAACAGCCGCTGCGGGTCCATGCCCGCGCGGACGCCGAGCACCATGGCTTCGGCGGCGACGGCGACGTTGCACATTGACATGACGTTGTTCACGAGCTTCACGATGTAGCCCGCGCCGAGCGGCCCGAGGTGGTGGATCTCGGTGCCGAGCGCCTCGAGGACCGGCCGGCAGCGATCGATCACGGCGGCGTCGCCGCCGACCAGGAACACGAGTCGGCCGCTTCCCGCGTCCGCGGGCCCACCGCTCACCGGTGCGCCGAGGCTCTCGGCGCCGCGGGCCGCGGCGGCGTCGGCGACGTCACGCCACGTGTTCGGATCGATCGTGCTCATGTCGACGAGGATCGTCCCGGCGCGCAGCGCCGAGACCGCGCCGGCGGCGCCGAGATACGCTTCCCGGACCGCGGGCGGGTTCGGCAGGCTCGACATGACGACGTCGGCGACCCCGGCGACGGCCGCCGGAGATTTCGAGATCGTGACGCCGTCCTTGGCCGCCGCGGCCGCGCGCGCCTCGCTCACGTCGTAGCCGGTGACGCTGAAACCCGTCTGCACGAGGCGCCGCGCCATCGGTCCGCCCATCGCGCCCATCCCGAGAAACCCGATCCTTGGCTTCGCCATCACCCGCTCCTTCCTGTGAGGTCATCGAACATTTCCGGGCGCCCCTCAAACCTGGTAACGCCGATCCACGTCCAGATACTCGCGCGTGCCCACGACCGCTTCGCGTTCCTCGAACGTCGCCATGCGGTCGGCCACCGCTCGGCTATTGCCGTCCCGGCGCATGACCGTCAGCACGTCTTGCATCGCGCGGATGGCCGCGCGCTGCAGATCCGACGGGACGATGACGATGCGGTAGCCGAACGCCTCGAGCCGATCGAGGGGCACCAGCGGCGTCTTGCCGCCCTCGAACATGTTGATGAGCGTGGGACAGGGGAGCGACCGCGCGATCGTCTCGATCTGCGCCTCGCTCACCGGCGCTTCCACGAAGAGGACGTCCGCGCCGGCGGCCGCGTACGCGCGTGCGCGCTCGATGGCCGCGTCGAGCCCCTCGACCGGGATCGCATCGGTGCGGGCGATGAGCACGAGGTCGGGATCCTCGGCGGCGTCCCGGGCGGCCCGTAGCTTCTGACACATCTCCGCGGTCGAGATCAGCGCCTTGTCTTCGTAGTGGCCGCACCGCTTCGGGGACGTCTGGTCTTCCAGGTGCAGCGCGGCCACGCCCGCCCGCTCGAACTCGCGGACGGTCCGCCGCACGTTCAACGCGTTGCCGTACCCCGTGTCGGCGTCCGCGATGACGGGAACGCCGGCGTGCTCGACGATCAGCGCGAGGCGATCCGTCACTTCGCGCATGGAAAGCAGGCCCAGGTCGGGATACCCCATGCTCCGGGCGATGCCGCCTCCCGTCGCGTAGGCCGCCGCGAAGCCGGCCGCTCGGACGAGACGCGCCGAGAGCCCGTCGTACACGCCGGGCGCGAGGACGATACCGTCATTCTTCAGCAGCAGCCGGAGCGCGGTGGTCGGGCGCATGCCGGCCGCGCTACGCGCGCGAGAGCGTCGCGGCCGAGCGGCCGGCGATGCGCCCGAAGACGGCTCCCGACATCAACCCCGTCCCGCCGGGGTAGTTCCCGTGGAAGAGCCCTCCGACCATCTCGCCGCACGCGTAGAGCCCGGCGACGGGCGCCCAGCCGGTGCTCATCACCTGGGCCCGGTCGTTGATGCGCACGCCTCCGAATGAGAACGTGATCCCGCCCGTCACCGGGTAGGCGACGAAGGGCGGCGTGTCGAGCCGCTGCGCCCAGTTCGACTTCGGCAGGTCGAGCCCCTTGGTCCCGAGGGCATCTTTCACGGTAGGGTCGAAGGTTCCGGCATCGACCGCGGCATTGTACTCCGCGAGCGCCTGGAGTCCTGTCGGCCGATCCACGGGAAGCTTCCCCACCAACTCCTCGATCGAGTCGGCGACAATCGGCGACCCGGTCTTGTAGCGTGCTTCGAGAAGGTCCGTGACCTTGGCATCGAAGATCTGGAACGCGATCCCGCCGGGCTGGTTCAGGATGATCCCGCCGAGCTTGGCGTACGTGTAGAACTGGAAATCCTCGCCCTCGTCGAAGAAGCGGCGCCCGCGCGTGTTGACCAGGACTCCGAACGGATACGAGAGGCGGTTCGTCTTGTCCGTCAGCTTCCGGTCGCCATGGGGCGGCGCCCCTGCGTCGATGGGCGTCGAGTGGCAGCCCGTCCACTGGCCGTGCGGCAGCGCCCCGATCTCGATCGCCATGCGGAGCCCGTCCCCGGTGTTGTAGCGGGTGCCGCGGACCTTGGCGGAGTCCCAGGGCCGGCCCAGGTAGCGGGCGCGCCATTCCGGGTTCGCCTCGAAGCCGCCGCAGCCGAGCACGACGGCGCGCGCCGTGATTTCCCCGAAGCCGTCCGCGTCCTGCGTCGCGACTCCCGTCACGCGCCCACGCGTGTCCTGGAGGAGGCGCACCGCACTCGTGCCGTAGCGGATCTCGATGCCGCGCGCCTCGGCGACCTTGAACCACATCGCCGAGAGGCCGACGCCCTCGTGACGGGCTCGGATGATCGCGCCCGGCGACCACTTCACGGTGTTCCCGACCCGCACGGCACTCAGCGACACCGCCGGCTCCATCTCGATGCCGTGCTTCACCATCCAGCGGACGGTGTCGAAGGAGCGGCCGATGAGGATCTCGCCCAGCTCGGGGTCCGTGCGGCCCTCGGTCACCCGCAGGAGGTCCTGCCAGAACCTCTTCTGTGGATACGGTTCCACGCCGGCCGGAAAGCCCGGCAGCTCGCGTTCAACGTCGGGCACGAGCGGGAGCAGCTCCTCCGGGCGGTCGTATGCGAAGCGGAACAGACCACCGCTGTAGTGCGTATTACCGCCTCGCAGCTCCTTCGGGGCTTTCTCCAGCACCACCACGCGGTCGGCCCCCTGCTCTTGCGCCGACACGGCTGCCGCGAGCGCCGCGTTCCCCGCTCCCACCACAATCACGCCGACTTCCGGCACTGCGCACCCCTCCTTCTCGGCTCACCCTTGAGTCGGCGGCCGAGGACATGGCCCCGTCTGCTGGCCGGCACCATAGCACACTTGACAGAAAACAGTCATCTGTGTTCTGTTGACAGTCGACGATGGATGGATTCGAAGCTCTAGAAGTCCGCACGCTGGCCGACAGGGCGCTCGACAGGATCGAGTCGGCCATCATGAAAGGCGATCTCGCGCCGGGCACCAAGATCAGCGAGGTGCTCCTGGCCAAGACCTTCGGGATCAGCCGCGGCCCGCTGCGGGAGGCGATCCGGCGGCTCCAGGGCCGTGGGCTCCTCGAGATCATCCCGCACGTCGGTGCGCGGGTGGTCACGCTGTCCGTCGATGACTTGCTCGAGGTGTTCGACATCCGTGAGGCGCTGGAGGGGATGGCCTGCCGCCTGGCAGCCGAGCGGATGACCGACAGCGAGATCGCGGCCGTGGAGTCTGTGCTCGAGCGGCACAGCCACGACGAGGCGCTCAAAGCCGGCGAAGCCTACTACCAGGAGCCGGGCGACTACGACTTCCACTACCGGATCGCGCACGGCGCGAAGAACCGACGGATCGTCGAGTTGCTGTGCGGCGAGATGTATCACCTCATCCGCATCTATCGCTATCGATCGGGCGCCCTCCCGGGCCGCGCGCCCCAGGCATTCGACGAGCACCGCAAGATCCTCGCCGCGCTGCAGGCGCGCGACGGCGCGCTCGCGGAAAGGCTCATGCGGGAGCACATCCGCCGGGCCCGGACGCTCTTGGAGCAGGGACCACGCTGACCGATGGTCACGCGCCGTGAGGCCCCTTTCACCCGTCGCCGCCCCCACTCATGGACGCCTCTGGAGACACGAGCATGTACCAGGTCTACGCGCTGAAGTACGCCGAGCGGGACATCGCGGCCTGCAACTTCTTTTTCCGCGAGGCCTCCCACGACCCGGTCACCCTGCACTACTACGTGTGGCTGATCCTCGGTGGCCCCCACCCCGTGCTCGTCGACACAGGCTTCCTCGGCGACGACGCGAGCCATCGGGGGATCCGGAACTGGGTGAGCCCGGCGGCCATGGTGGAGCGGGTCGGGGTGAAGGCGGCCGACATCCCGCTCGCGCTCATCACGCATCTGCACTATGACCACTGGGCCGGCCACACCGTCTTTCCCTCGGCCGAGTTCTGGATCCAGCGCGAAGAGGTCGCCTTCTGGGCCGGGCCCTACGCACGGTATCCCGGGTTCAGCGCCGCCGCGAACACGGGCTCGATCGCGAACCTCGTCACGCTGAATTACGGTTCGCGGATCCGAATGATCGAGGGCGATCGCGAGGTACTGCCGGGCATCCGGGTGCACCGCGTGGGCGGCCACACCGCGGGGCTCCAGATCGTCAGCGTCGACACGGCGCGCGGCCGCGTCGTGCTCGCCTCTGACGCCTCGCATTTCTACCAGAACATCGAGCGGCGGCAGCCGGTGCAGATCATCACGAACCTGCCGGAGATGTACGCCGCCTTCGAGACGATCGACGCGCTGGCCGGGACCGAGCGCCTGGTGGTGGCCGGGCACGATCCCCAGGTCGCCGACCGGTTCAAGCGGGTCGAGCCCGGCGTCATCCAGATCGCGTGAATGAAACTGGCAGATCGCGTGAAAGGAGCTGCCCGATGAGCTTCCCGAAGACGTCTCGCGCCGCGGTCGTCGCCGCCTATGGCGAGCCCATCGAGATCCGCGAGCTTCCGGTGCCGCAGCAGAGCGAGCTCGAGCCGAACGCGCTGCTCGTGCGCGTGGACGTGGCCTCCATCTGCGGCTCCGACGTTCATCAGTGGGATGGGATGACCCAGGCGCTCGTGCCCGCGTCGCTGCCCATCATTCTGGGCCACGAGATGATGGGCAGCGTGGTGGCCTTCGGGCCGGGGCCGCGCGAGGACTCCATCGGCCAGCCGCTGAAGGAAGGCGACCGCCTGCTGTGGACGCACGTGTACTGCGGGCAATGCTACGAGTGCCGCGTGAAGAACATGCCGACGATGTGCCGGCGGAAGAAGCAGTACATGCGCACGAATTGCGAGCAATTTCCCTACCTCGTGGGCGGGTTTGCGCAGTACTGCTACGTCTTCCCGGCCTCGGGGCGCGTGCGCATTCCCGACGGCGTGCCAGACGGGGTTGCCTCCGCGGCGAGCTGCGCGCTCAGGACCGTCATCCACGCCTTCGACCGCCTCGGCCGCGTCGAGCCCCACGAGCGCGTCGTGATCCAGGGCGCGGGCCCGCTCGGCCTCTTCGCGACCGCGGCGGCGGCTGACGCGGGAGTGCGCGATCTCATCGTGATCGGCGCCCCCTCGCAGCGCCTGGCGCTCGCGCAACGCTGGGGGGCGCGTGCGGTGGTGTCGGTCGAGGAGCTGCCGACCGCCGAGGCGCGTCTCGCGCGCGTGAGGGAGCTGACCGGCGGCGCCGGGGCGGACGTCGTCTTCGAGCTGTCCGGCGCGCCCCTCGCCTTCGCGGAAGGTCTCGACTTCCTTCGACCGGGCGGCCGGTACGCCGTCGTCGGTCAGCTCGGCGGACCGCTGACGCCGGTGCAGGCGGCGCTCATCGTGCGCAAGCAGGCGACGATCCTCGGCGTGCAGTCGGCCGACATCGGCCAGTTCTGGAAAGCGCTCGAGTTCATTCGCCGCACCGGCGATCGCTTCGACTTCGAGGCGATGCTCACCACGCGCTATCCGCTCGCGAAGATCAACGAGGCCATCCAGAGCATGCGGGCGTTCCGGGAGATCAAGCCTCTCGTCCTGCCCTGGGCGGAATGAGGCCGCGGGGGGACACATGACGATCAGGGTCCGCAGCCCGCTCGCCGACATCAACGCGGCGCCGCCCGGGGAGACCGTTCGAGTGCCGCCCTCGCTCGAGGGCAGGCGGATGGGGTTCCTCTGGAGTCAGCACGCATCGTCCGTGAAGTTCTGGCCGGTGTTCGAGAAGGTCGCGGAGGCGAGGTTCCGGCCCTCGGAGATCCATCGCCTGTACAAGACGAGTACCTGGAACGTGGCCCCTCCGGCCGACATCGCCGACTTGGCGCGGCGTGTCGACTACGTCTTCGTCGGTGTGGGTGGCTGAGGGTCCTGCGCAACCGCGACCGTGCGTGACACGGTCAACGTCATCCGCGCGGGCGTTCCCGCCGTGGCTCTCGTGCACGAGCCGTTCGCGACGCTGGCGCGACTCCAGGTCGCGCAGGTTGGAATGCCCGACGCTCCGCTCCTGCTCTACGCCCGTGATCTGCCCGACCAGGAGCCGCCGGATGTCCTGGAGCGCAAGGCCGAGGAGGTGGCCGAGCGGGCCGCCGGGTTCCTCCTGTCCGTTCGCAGATGAGGGCACCCGCGGAAGACACGGTGGACGACGGCGACACCCGGTCGGTCGGCTTCAAGCCTTACTCGATCAACGGGCAGCTGTCACACGAGCATCGACGCCAGCCCGGATAATGCGTGAAGACAGCGCCACCCTCACCCCGACCCTCTCCCTCGGAGAGGGAGAGGGAGGCGTTTTGGTTCCCTCGCCCCCAGAGGGGGAGAGGGTAGGGTGAGGGGGCGGCGAGAACGCAGACAGGGCGTTCGTGAATAACGCAGGCTAAGGCGTCTAGAGCGCCCCGATCGGGGAGGCAAGGTGTGGAACTGACATCGAAGGTTTACGAAGCCCACGGCATGAGCGAGTTCATGGAGCTCGTGTACGAGCAGGGCTGGAGCGACGGGCTTCCGGTGTTCCCGCCGACCGACGACCAGGTCACGGCCATGATCCGCTATGTCGGCCGCGACCCGGGTGAGGTCATCGGCGTGGTCTCGCCGGGAGAAGGGGTTGCGACGATCGAGAAGATCGCGATCAACGCGGTCATGGCAGGCTGCCGGCCGGAGTACCTGCCGATCGTCATCACCGCGCTCGAGGCGATGCTCGATCCCGCGTTCGAGCTCCTGCGCGTTCAGGCGACCACCGCCGGGCCGGCGCCCCTCGCAATCATCAGCGGGCCCGTCGTGAAGAAGCTCGGCTTCAACTACGCCGCCGGAGCGTTCACGGGCACCGGCCACCGGCCCAACGCCACCATCGGCCGGGCGATCCGGCTCCTCCTGTGGAACATCGGCTACGGGCGCCCGGGCCAGATGTCGCAGGCCACCATGGGGCATCCGGGCCGATACGCCTACCTGATCGCGGAGCGTCCTCCGGACGACGGCAACCCCTGGGAGGAGCTTCACGTCACGAGCGGGCTCCGGCCCGAGGACAGCGCCGTGTCCATGTTCCCGGTGGTGACCCATGACCAGATCACGCCCGCCTTCGGCACGCAGACCTTCGACAACAGCATCTACGTGATCGTCGACTCCATCTGTCACCTCGGGAACTTCCGGGCCGCGTCGCAGAAGATGCTGGTGCTGAATCCGCAAGCGGCCAGGATCCTGAGCGAGACGGGATGGACCAAGGCGACGTTGCGCGACCTCCTGGTGGACCGCTGTGTTCGCCCCGTGCGTGACGTCAAGCGTACGGGGGGGCTGTCGACGACCTACAAGACCCACTGGACGAAGGTCGCGGACCCGACCGACGACGACGCGATGGTTCCCGCCGTCGTCGGTCCGAACGGCCTCCAGATTCTGGTCTCCGGCGGGTGGGGATCGGCATCCAGTCAGTCCATCTGGCTCAACAGCGTGCACGGCGAGATGGTCACCCGGAAGATCGAGTGGTCCTGGGAGTGAGCGCCAGATGAGTGAGAGGATCCGGCCCAAATGGCCAGTGGCGATGTGGTGATCGTGGGAAGCGGCATCGTGGGCATGGTCACCGCCTACTACCTCGCGAAGGCGGGTGTTCCCAGCGTCGTCGTCGAGCGCGACGCCATCGGCAGCCATGCGTCGGGCTTCGCCTATGGCGGGCTGAGCCCGGTGACCGGCTTCGGGATCCCAGGGCCCCTCGCCGAGATCGCCCAGGACGGGATGCGGCTGCACCGCGAGCTGGCCCTAAGCGTGGTCGAGGAAACGGGCATCGGCATCGACTTCCGCGTGCGCCCCTCGCTTGCTTTGGCCTTCACCGCGGCCGACGCGCAGAGGCTCCAGGCCGCGCTGCCCTGGCAGCAGCGGCAGCCGGGATGCTCGACTCGCTGGCTGGACGCCTCTGAGGCCCGACGCGTCGAGCCGCGCATCTCTGACGAAACCCTCGGAGCGGTCTTGATCGAGGGAACCGCCGACGTCGAGCCCTATCGTCTGGTGCTGGCGCTCACGCGGGCGGCGGAGCGCCTTGGCGTGACCGTCAGGCACGGGCGGGTCACCGGCCTGCGGCGCGAAGGGGGGAAGGTCACTGGAGTGATCCTGGAGCGGGACGAGGTCGCCTGCTCCACGGTCGTGCTCGCCCTCGGCCCCTGGAGCGGGGAGACGTCGGCTTGGATCGACGTGCCGATCGAGGTCCGCCCCCTCAAGGGCCAGATCCTGCGGCTCCAGGCTCCGGGGCCGCCCATCGCGTGCTCCGTCGGCTGGG
>Ga0209341_10004741_pt1 | contig 12462 bp, 7 predicted proteins | sample RifCSP13_2_FD_184020 | JGI IMG/M metagenome (GOLD analysis project Ga0209341, IMG submission 184020) | Soil microbial communities from Rifle, Colorado - Rifle CSP2_sed 13_2 (SPAdes) (version 2) | ecosystem: Environmental > Terrestrial > Deep subsurface > Rock core/Sediment | place: Rifle...
CGTCGTTGATCGATCCCTCCGGCCAGCAGACATCGGGCTTGAGTCCGACGGCGCGCCTCACGATCGGCAAGCGCGTGTCCGATCGCGTCTACCTGACGTTCTCGCGCAGCCTGGGCACGACGATCAACGATCAGATTGTGCTGCTCGAATACGAAGAAAACGATCGGCTCTCCTGGATCCTCTCGCGCAACGAAGACCAGCAAACCTACGCGCTCGAATTCCGCGTGAGGCACACCTTCTGATGTGCCGGAACGGTCACGCCGTTCTGGTCTGCGCTCTTTGGGCGCTCTGCGGTTCCGTTGCGGCGCGCGCGTCGGTCTCCGACTACCTCGGAAAGCCCATCAGCTCGGTCCGGCTGGTGCTCGACGGCCGCGACACGACCGAGCCCGCGCTCGTGCAGCTCGTGGAAACACGTGCCGGGAACGCGTTATCGATGCTCGACGTCCGGGAGAGCGTCACGCACCTCTTCAGCCTGGGACGGTTCGACGACGTGCGGGTCGATGCGAGCCCCGAGGGTGCCGGTGTTGCGCTGCGGTACGAGCTCACCCCCATTCACGTGGTTTCGAAAATTGAGTTCGCCGGCAACTTCCGCGCGCCCGGTATCGACGCCGGAGCGCTCAGGCGGGGACTCGTCGATCGGTTTGGCGCGTCGCCGCCGCTCGGCCGGGTCGACCAGGTGTCGCTCGCGATCGGCGACAGCCTGCGGGAACGCGGGTACCGACATCCGGAGGTCAGCCCGCGAGTTGACGTCGATCCAAGGTCGAAGCGGGCGACGCTCGTGTTCAGCATCAATCCCGGATCGCGCACGACCCTCGGCACGATCACCGTCGCCGGCACGCCGATGCTGCCGCAGGAGGAGTTTCTCAAGCGGCTCGGCGTTGCGGCCGGCGTGTCGTTTGAACCGGATGCGCTGGATACGCGCATCACGAGCTACATCGACTCGCGACGTGCCCGCGGGTACTACCAGGCGCGCGTCACGGCGGCGGTCACCTTCGCGGACAACGACCGCGTGGCCAATCTGACGCTGACGGTGGCGCCCGGCCCTCGGGTCAGCGTGGTGTTCACTGGCGATCCGCTACCCGGCGCGACGCGCGACGTGCTGGTGCCGATCGAGCGTGAGGGGTCGGCGGACGAGGACTTGCTGGAGGACTCGAGCAACCGGATCGAAGAGTTTCTGCGAGCGCAAGGATATCGTGACGCCACGGCGCCTCACATACGTAAGGAAACGGACGGCGAGCTGCTCATTACTTTCGCGGTGCACAAGGGGGCGCAGTACCGGGTGGGCAGCGTCGAGATATCAGGCGGCGTGTCGCTTCCGCTGCCCGACCTTCGATCGAGCCTGCGGACGCGCGTGGGCGAGGCCTTTTCGGATGCGAATCTCGATGCGGATGTCACCGCTATCGAGAACGTCTACCGCGGACGCGGGTTCGGGGCGGCGAAGGTGCAGGCCGATCCCCGCCCCGAAGCGGCGATAGAGGGTGGCGTGCAGATCCCGGTCGCCGTCAGCATCCTCATCACGGAAGGGGTCCGCACCGTGGTCCGCACCGTGCGCATTGAGGGCAACGCGTCGGTTTCGGAAATGGCTCTCCGCGAGATCATCATCCTCCAGCCGGGCGCGCCGTACTTCGACGCGCAGCTCAGACGCGACGTCGACGCGATTCAGCTGCAGTACGAGAATCTGGGGTACCGGTCGGCGACCGTGCAGGCGCAACCGGGGTTTACCGCGGATCGCGCGCGGGTGGATCTCGTGTTCACCGTTCGTGAGGGTCCACGGATCTTCGTCGATCATGTGCTGATCGCCGGCAACGTGCGCACGAGCGCACAGACCATCGAGCGCGAGGTTCAGCTCAAGCCTGGCGATCCGCTCAGCCTCGAGGCCGAGTACGAGACTCAGCGCCGGCTTGCGGCGCTGCAGCTCTTTCGCCGCGCGCCGCAGCTCACCGAACTGCGCCACGGCGACGAGACGCGGCGCGATCTGCTCGTGACCGTCGAGGAAGCGGCGCCGACGACGCTTGGATACGGCGGGGGCGTCGAGGGACGGTTGCGTGTGGTGCCGAGCGAGGTGGAGGGCGGTTTCGCCCGGCAGAAATTCGACCTGGCGCCTCGAGCGTTCGTCGATCTGGGACGCCGGAACCTGTTCGGCACGAACCGATCGATCAATTTCTTCGCCAGCGTCAGTCTGCACCCTCAAGGTCTTTCGTCAGGATCCCGGATCGGCTCCGGATTCACGGAGTACCGTGCGCTCGCCACGTTCCGGGAGCCGCGTCTGTTCAATACGGACATCGTCGGCGTGCTGAACGGCACGGTCGAGCAGCAGATTCGATCGAGCTTCAGCTTCTGGCGTCGCAGCGCGGCCGCCCAGGCGTCGCGGCGGTTGACGCGCAGCCTCAGCATGAGCGGCTCCTACCAGCTTCAGCACACCCGGCTGCTCGACGATCTGGTCTTAACGGCCGATCAGCCGCTGATCGACCGCTTCTTCGCGGGAGAACGGCTCTCGTCGTTTTCCGTTCAGGGCTCTTACGATACGCGAGACGAGCCGGTCGATGCGACGCGCGGAGGGTACCTCAGCGCGAACGTACAGCTCGCCGCCAAACGGATCGGATCGACCGCCGGGTTTGCCAAGTCGTTCCTGACCGCGCAACTGTTCCGACCGGTGGCGCTCGTTCGCGGAGCGGTCTTCGCTGCCCAGGCGCGAGCCGGCATCGCGACCGGTTTCGCGCGCGATGTCGTGACCACCGTCAACGGTGAGTCCATCGTCCTGGTTGGCGACAAGAATCTGCCCAAGCCGGAACGGTTCTTCGCCGGCGGCGACACGACGGTGCGCGGCTTCGCGCTCGACACGCTCGGCAGGCCCGACACGATCAAGGACGGATTTCCGATCGGTGGAAACGCGGAAACGATCTTCAACGTCGAGCTCCGCAGTCCGGTGCGGAAAGGGCTCCAGGGCGTCGGCTTCGTCGACACCGGCAACGTGTTCGCTCGCGCCGCCGATATCGATCTGCTTGCGCTTCGGGCCGCGGTGGGATTCGGGCTCCGATACAAGTCACCCGTCGGGCCGATCCGCTTCGACATGGGCTTCAAGGTCAAGCCCGAGACGGGCGAGAGACCCTCGGCGTGGTTCATTACGTTCGGACAGGCTTTCTAGAGATGCCTGAAATGCAAAAGCAAGAATGGACGAGGCAAAAGGCACAACGCAGCTGTGCGGCTGCGATATTGTGCCTTTCGACTTCTGCTTTTTGCCTTTCCCAGGGCTTCGTCAGCGGCGAGGTGATCGATCGCGTTCTCGCCGTCGTCAGCGGCAGCCTCATCACGTTGAGCGACGTGAATGCCGCGTACGACCTGGGGCTCGTCAAGCCGAGCGATTCCGGCGATCGCGTGCGTGACGTGCTGTCGCAACTGATCGATCGCGAGCTGCAGCTGGCCGAAGTGAATCGCTACGCGCCGCCGGAGCCGTCGGCGGCCGACGTCGACCGCGAAGTGCAGAATGTGCGGTTGCGATTCCCGTCGCCCGAGGCCTTCGAGGCGGTTCTCGCCCGGTCGGGCATCGATCTGGCGCACTTGCGCGAAACCATGCGGGAGAACCTGCGCATCCGCGCGTATCTCGATCAGCGCTTCTCGGTCAGCGACGAGCGCCGGCAGCAGGTGGTCGGGGATTGGCTTGCAGGATTGCGCCGCCGCGCGGACATCATCGATCTGTATCTGGTTGGCAGATAGCGGAAAGGCTCCCGGCGGGCCCGAAGCCTAAAGCCCGGAGTTCCGCGTGGCGACGACCTGAAGAATCTGCAGGAGATCGAATCCGGCGTGGCTCACCATTGGCGCCACCGCCGATCGCCGCCGCAGGTAGACGACGCCCCAGAACGCGCCCAGCAGTCCGGTGACGATCGCGGCGTCGTAGCCTTGCAGCAGATGTCCCGCACCGAACGCCGCGCTGGTGACGATCACGCCAACAGCGCCGCCGCCCAGCCAGACCTCGAAGCGATGCAGCAGGAACGCGCGCTGAATCTCCTCGCGCACGCCCCCGGCGACGAGCACAACGAGCGCGAGCAGCCACGCGTTCCGTCGTGAGCTGAGGAGTCCCTCCAGCGGATTCTGCTGCACGCTGTGCAGCCACGGGACCAAGTACTGAATCGCGAGCAGCACTCCGATACCAGCGCCGAGCGCAATCAGCGCCAGCGGCACGCCGTACGCGATTTCGTCGGCGATGCGACGTCTCCCGAAGAGCACCGCGCGGGGGCTCTCCCCGTGCGAGTACAGAAACAGCGCGATGAGCCCGACGAGCACGACAGCGTCGACGAGCGACAGCCCGACGACGTACGCAATCTGCAGTTGTCCGGTGGATCCCAGTGGTTTGTAGCCGAGTGCGACGAATGTGGAGCCGAGCGCGAGTTGAGTGGGGAAGCCGGAGCAGATGAGAACTTCGAGGACGGCGACGAGCCGCCCGGTGATCGTGGCTCGTGGCGGGTGAGACTCAGGGTCTGGGGGCTGGGGGCCGAACGCTGGAAACACCGCACTAAGCGTACCGTATCCTGAAGGTCCGGCTAAAGCCGGACCGTGCTCTAACCTCTAATCCTGATCGTCAACGGTGCGGTCAGCCGCAGTCGCAATGCGCTGCCGACGGGCAGACTCGTTTCCTTGCCGCTTGTCGAGAGGACGACGGCCGTTCCCGCGCCGCCGCCCGCCGCCGCGCCGATGGCTGCGCCTTTGCTGCCTCCGACGATGGCGCCAACAATCGCGCCGCCCGCGGCCGGCGCGCCGATCTTAATGGCGTCCTCCTTCTTCGTTGCAGGCGCCGTGCGCCCGATAGCCTCGGTTTCAATCCGATACCGCTCGTCTCCGCCGCGCGGCGTGATCGAGTCGAACCGGACGGCGAGATGCGCGCGGCCTTTGACCTTGGCCGCCGGCGTCGCGTCGGTCACCACGCCGCTCACGATGCTTCCGTCGGCCAACACCGGCTGGCCGTCGACGGCAATCGCCCGCGAGAGGTGCGCACGCACCGGTTCCTCGACCCGGCTGGTCTTCGACCCGACGCTCGTGTCGAGGACGATGGGCAGCTCGGTTCCGGCTGGAATCGTCACCTCACGCACGACCATCCTGGCCACCGCCCTCTCGAGTAGCGACCTGTCTCGAGCCGCAGTGGGCGGGTTGTCGCGCGCCGGCTCGCCGGCTCCGGTCGTGGCGACCGCCGTTCCTGGCTGCGCCATTTCATTGGCCGTCGTGGTCGCGTCGGGAGCGCGGTTACAGGCGCCGACCGCCAAACCAGCCACAAAAAGTCCGATGACGAGTCGTTGCATATGTCCTCCTGAAATTCCTGGTGCCTGCCGTTGCAAGGTTCTGGCCACACATCAGGCGGGAGGCATGTTGATGGTTGGGCTTGCGCGGACCCCGGAAGGGCGCTCAAACTGTAGTGGGACTGTAAAAATGACACGGTGGGGGGTGAGGCGTGGAGGTAAGGGCCGGCGATATGGCTGTGGCTGTCGATGACGCTCCCAGAGTTGTACAAGAGCGCGTACTGATCGTCGAAGACGATGCAGCGGCGCGGGCGGGCCTCGAGCAACTCGTCCAGTCGTGGGGTTTCATTGCCGAGTCGGCGGGCGACGGCGAAGAAGCGCTCGAAAAAGTGACGAGCTTCCGGCCGGCGATCGTGATCACCGACATGGTGATGCCGCGCATGGACGGGCTCGCCCTCCTGCGCGCGCTGCAGCAGCAGGGCGCCGACGTGACGACGCTGCTGTTGACGGCGCAGGGCACGGTCGAAACCGCCGTCGAGGCCATGAAGGAAGGCGCGTACGACTACCTGACCAAGCCGGTCGACCTCAAGCGCCTGAAGATTCTGCTCGACAAGATCGTCGAGCGTCTCGAGACGGTCCGCGAAGTGAAGTCGCTGCGCCGGCAGCTCCGCGAGCACGGGACGTTCGGATCGCTCATCGGCAACAGCCCCGAGATGCGGAAGCTCTATCAGATCATCGAGCAGGCCGCGCCGACGAGCGCATCAGTCCTCATCATGGGCGAGTCGGGTACCGGCAAGGAACTGGTCGCGCAGACCATCCATCAACTGAGTCCGCGTGCGGGATTCCCGTTTATCGCGATCAACTGCGCGGCGATCCCCGAGACGCTGCTCGAGAGCGAAATCTTCGGCCACGAGAAGGGCGCGTTCACGGGCGCTGCCGACCGCCGCCAGGGCTGCTTCGAGATGGCCGACCACGGCACGCTGTTCCTCGACGAGATCGGCGAGATGGCGCCGGCCACGCAGGTGAAGCTGCTGCGTGTTCTCCAGGAGCGCACGTTCCGGCGTCTCGGCGGACGCCAGGAACAGTCGGTCGACGTGCGCGTCGTCGCGGCGACGAACATCGATCCGGCCGAGGCCGTGCGGAAGGGCACGCTGCGCGAAGATCTGTACTACCGTCTGAACGTCTTCGCCATGAAACTGCCGCCGCTCCGCGATCGAAAAGAAGATCTGCCGCTCCTCATCCAGGCGTTCATCAACGAGTTCAACGCGCGGAACAAGCGGTCGATTGCGGGGGTCGATCACGAGGCGATGCGCATCCTCGAACACTACCAGTGGCCCGGCAACGTGCGCGAGCTGCGCAACGTCATCGAGCGCGCGACGATTCTCGCGCCGGGGCCGTTCATCGAGACGGCACACCTGCCGCCGGTTGTCACCCACGAACCGGGTCCCGAGCCTCGGGCGCAGGTGGCGCTCGGACCCGGGACGACGGTCGAGGAGGCAGAGCGCCGGCTGATTATGATGACGCTCCAGCACACCCGCGATAACAAGACGCGCGCCGCCGAAATCCTCGGCATCAGCCTGAAGACGCTGCACAATAAGCTCAATAAATTGAGGCTTCGCCCGAAGAAGACGGAGTGAGCCGTGAGCCCTAAGCCCTTGCGCCACCCATGCGATTAGGGATCAAAGGCAAGCAAGTCCTCGGCGTCACGTCGATCGTAGGCGCGGTCGTTGTCCTGCTGAGCCTCTTGTACCTCGCGGGCCTGGCGCGCGTGAGCCTCGAAGAAAGCCGCGCGCGCGCCGAGCTCGTGGCAAACGCGATTTTTCATCGCGCGCGCGAGGTCGTGACCGCGGATGCCGACCCGGTCGCCGCGTACCAGGCGCTGCACGACGATCCGGGTCTCCGGTCCATTCTCGAATCGAGCCTCTATTCCAAGAACGTCACCTTCGCCGCGATCGTCGACGTCAAAGGGATAGCCGTCGCCCACGCCGACCCCGCGCGCGAAGGCGAGGTGCTGCCGGCGGGCGGCGATCTCGCCGAGCTCGTCGCGCGATCGCCGCTGTCCCAGTTGAAAGCCATCTACACAGGACAGGGGCAGAACGTCGAGTTCAGGCAGCCGCTGCGGCTCGGCGACACCGATTTCGGATCGATCCGCATCGGCGTCTCGACGCTGCTGGTCCGCCAGGATCTGGACGCCTCGCTCGGCCCGGCGGTCGTGACGGCCAGCGTCGCGCTTGCCGTTGCGGTCGTCGGCGCGATGCTGCTGGCGCAGCTCCTGCTGAGACCCATTCACGTCATTCGCAGCGGCCTCACACGCCTGGGCCGCGGCGAGCTGGGCGTGCGCCTCGATCTCGGTCAGGACGACGAGTTCGGCGAGCTTGGCACGTTCTTCAACACGGTCAGCGCGCAGCTGTCGGCCGACCGATCGCACATGGCCGGCCAGGTGGCGAACCTCGAGTCGGCCGTTCAGCACCTTGAAGACGCGGTCGCCATCGTCAACCCGCGCGGTGAAGTGCTGTTCGCCAACCCGGCCATGCGAGAGCTGCTGCCTGCCGCGACGTCGGGGACCTCGCTCGAACAGCTCGTCGGCGCCAGCCATCCGCTTCGCGGGTTGTCCGAGCAGACGCTCGTGAGCCGCGGCTCGAGCGGGCCGGTATCGGCGACTTTTTCTGATTCGAAGGGTGAATCGCGGGAGCGTTTGATCATGGCCCACGCGATCAACGACCCTGCCGGCGAGCTAGTGGCGGTCATGCTGGTCGCCCGGGACCTCACGTATCTGAGCCAGGTGCAGTCGACCATCCGCTATTCGCGGAAGCTGGCTGCGCTCGGCCGCCTGTCGGCCGGCGTTGCGCACGAAGTCAAGAATCCGCTGAACGCGATGATGATTCATCTCGAGCTGTTGCGACAGCAATTCGCTTCCCGCGCAGCCGGTCGTCCTTCGACCGGCGCGGGGCGCGCGGCGCCCGGTGCGGCCGTCGCCGCGGAAGCGCCGGTCTCGGTCGATGCCGCCGATACCGATCGCGCGCTCGAGCACGTCGACGTGATCGCCAACGAGATTCATCGGCTCGACGAGGTCGTGCAGGGATTTCTCAAATTCAGCCGCCCTGAGGATCTGAAGCTTCAGCCGGTCGATCTCGCCACGCTCATCGACGAAGTCGTCCCGATCGTCCGGCCCGAAGCCGAGCGCGCCGGCGTCGAGCTCGTCGTCGAGCCGGTTCATGTGCCCGACGTCAACGGCGATCCGGCGATGCTGCGGCAGGCGTTTCTGAACCTGGCGTTGAATGCCTGTCAGGCGATGCCGTCCGGCGGCGCGCTGCGGATTCGCTGCGAATCGGTGCACGGCCACCTTGTGGCGATTTCTTTCACGGACAGCGGCGTCGGCATCAAGCCCGAGCATCTCCAGCGCGTCTTCGATCTCTATTTCACGACGAAGAAAAAGGGCAGCGGTATCGGCCTGTCGATGGTCTATCGCACGGTTCAGATGCACGACGGCGAAATTGAAGTACAGTCGATCCCAGGAGTCGGCACGACGTTTCGAGTGCTCTTACCGCAGGCCTGATCATGGAAGAAGAGCTCTGCCACGGAGTCCATGGAGGTAAACGCAGGACACGGTTAACTGCTGGTCTCCGTGACCTCCGTCGATTTCCGTGGCCTCTGTGGTTGTTGCTCTTGGTACTGATCGTCCCAGGCTGCGCGCGAGCGCGGGCCAGGACGCTGCCGAACGGGCCGCCGCTCGACGTGCCGACGCCGCCGCCTCGCATCGTCCTGCCGCTCGAACTGCCGCTCGAAGCCGAAGCGCCGCCTGCGCAGCCGGTCCCGTTGCCTCAGGAACCGCGTCGGGCGCCGCCGCCTGCGCGCCCGCGTCCCGCGGCACCCTCAGACACGCCCCGGACAGCCGAGGAGCCGCCACGACCGGCGCCTGCGACGCCGCCGGCCACGACCACGTTGCAGACCACGCCCGCCGCGGAACAGGGCGAAGTCGAGCGCGCGATTCGGGCGACGATGACTCGCGCCGGTGCCGACCTGAACCGTATCGACTACCGGGCGCTCAACGCGGATGCGCGGACACAGTACGACATGGCCAAGCGATTCATTCAGCAGGCCGAGGAGGCCATCCGGATGAAGAACCTTCCGTTCGCGAAGAACCTTGCCGACAAGGCAGCCATGCTTGCGGCTCAGCTGGCTGGACAGTAGGCAGGGGGTCCGATGTCAACATCTTGCGAGTGACCTAAAAGAAAGCCACAATATATGGTGCTTAGATGCTTGACAAACAGGCAATGTGGGCTCATATTGGTCCGCCGTAGCAGGAACACAAGGCGAGGACACGAGGATCCCCCAGCTTCTCGTTGATTCGCTCGATTTCGAGGGTTCCAAGGTCTGCATCTTCCAAACAAGCCTCGACGTGGCCTCTCCGGGGCGGGGAGCGCCGGGGAAGCAATGTCACGATTCCGGGGAGACCCCGGGGTGAATGGAGCGGGGGGACATGAAAGATATCGCTGCCTACCAAGCCGCAAGTGCTGGCCAGCAGACCGTGGAGACAACCGCCGGCACACACGCTCCGATGGGGACGGGTATGGACCAGCCACGCTCGAAAGCGAAGGCCGCTCCGGCAGCGCCGGGATTGACGTTCCCCCGGTTCTTCACGGAAGCGGGCGTGGATCCGTTCGACGAGGTCGAATGGGAGCTGCGCGCGGCGCTCATCGGCAACGAGCGCGGCGAGCTGGTGTTCGAGCAGCGCGACGTCGAGATTCCCAAGTTCTGGTCGCAGCAGGCGACCAACATCGTCGTCTCGAAATATTTCCGCGGACAGATCGGGACGCCCGAGCGCGAGCACAGCGTCAAGCAGCTCGTCGGCCGCGTCGTCAACACGATCACCGCGTGGGCGAAGTCGAACAAGTACTTCGCGAGCGACGAGGACCTGCAGGCCTTCAGCGACGATCTGAAGCACATCCTGGTCTATCAGAAGGCGGCCTTCAACAGCCCGGTGTGGTTCAACTGCGGGTTCGAGAAGGCGCCGCAGTGCTCCGCGTGCTTCATCAACTCGGTCCAGGACACGATGGATTCGATTCTGTCGCTGGCGCGGACCGAGGGAATGCTGTTCAAGTTCGGGTCCGGCACCGGCACCAACCTGTCGCCGATCCGGTCGTCCAGAGAGCTACTGGCCGGCGGCGGGACCGCATCCGGCCCGGTGTCGTTCATGAAGGGGTACGACGCGTTTGCCGGCGTCATCAAGTCGGGCGGCAAGACCCGGCGCGCGGCGAAGATGGTCATTCTCAACGCGGATCATCCCGACATCGTCGACTTCATCAACTGCAAGGTCGAGGAAGAGAAGAAGGCCTGGGCGCTCATCGACGCGGGCTACGACGGATCCTTCACCGGCCCGGCCTATTCATCGGTGTTCTTCCAGAACTCAAATAATAGTGTCCGCGTGACCGACGACTTCATGCGCGCGGTGCTTGACGACAGCACGTGGGATACGCATGCGGTGCGCGACGGCTCGGTGCTGGACACGTACAAAGCACGCGACCTGATGCACCTCATCGCCGAAGGCACCTACGTCTGCGGCGATCCGGGCATGCAGTTCGATACGACGGTCAACGAGTGGCACACCTGCCCCGAGACCGATCGCATCCACGCGAGCAATCCGTGCTCGGAGTACATGTTCCTGAATGATTCGGCGTGCAACCTGGCGTCGATCAACCTGATGAAATTCGTGAAGGTTGTTGGTGAAGATTCAAATAATGTCGAGTTCGACGTCGTCGCCTACAAGGCGGCGATCCGGACGCTTATCACCGCGCAGGAGATCATCGTCGACAACGCGAGCTACCCGAGTGAGGCGATTGGCAGGAACAGCCATACGTATCGTCCGCTCGGCCTCGGCTACGCCAACCTGGGCGCGCTGCTCATGTCGCGCGGCCTGCCGTACGACAGCGACGCCGGCCGCGACTACGCCGCGGCGCTGACGGCGCTGATGACCGGCGAGGCGTACGCGCAGTCGTCGCGGATTGCCCGCGACTGCGGTGGACCGTTCAGCGGCTACGAGAAGAACAGAGAGCCGTTCCTCCGGGTGATGCGCAAGCACCGCGACTCGATGCGCGATGTCAACGGGCGGAACGTGCCGTCAGACCTGTACCAGACGGCAAGAGGCGCGTGGGACGATGCGGTGGAGCTCGGCGAGCAGTTCGGGTACAGAAACGCCCAGGCGACCGTGCTGGCGCCGACCGGCACCATCGGCTTCATGATGGACTGCGACACCACCGGCGTCGAGCCGGACATCGCGCTCGTCAAATACAAGAAGCTCGTCGGCGGCGGGTTGATGAAGATCGTCAACCAGACCGTGCCGATGGCGCTCAGGAAACTCGGCTACACGCCGGCGCACATCGATGCCACCGTCGACTACATCGACAAGAACGAGACGATCGAGGGGGCGCCGGGGCTGAAGGCATCGCACCTGCCGGTGTTCGACTGCGCGTTCAAGGCGGCGAAGGGCAACCGGTCGATTCATTACATGGGGCACATCAAGATGATGGGCGCCACGCAGCCCTTCATCTCGGGCGCGATCAGCAAGACGGTCAACGTGCCGAAGGACGCGACCGTCGAAGAGATCATGCAGGCGTACATCCAGTCGTGGAAGCTGGGGGCGAAGGCGATCTCGATCTACCGCGACGGCAGCAAGCGGACGCAGCCGCTCAACACGTCGAAGGACAAGACGGCCGCCGAAATCGCGCAGGCGGCCGCGGCGTCGCTCGTCACCGCTCCCGTCCGGCGCAAGCTTCCTGACGAACGGCAGGCCATCACGCACAAGTTCGACATCGGCGGCCACGAGGGCTACATCACCGTCGGGCTGTTCGAGAACGGACAGCCGGGCGAGATCTTCCTCGTCATGGCGAAGGAAGGCTCGACCATCTCGGGCTTCGCGGACGCCTTTGCGCAGGCGATCTCGTACGCGCTGCAGTACGGCGTGCCGCTCCAGGTGCTGGTGGACAAGTTCAGCCACGTCCGCTTCGAGCCGTCGGGCATGACGCGGAATCCGGAAATCCGCTTCGCGAAGTCGATTGTCGATTACATCTTCCGGTGGCTGGCGACGAAGTTCCTTTCGCCCGAGGCGCAGTTCCACGCGGGCGTCAACGGCCGCGAGGAGAAAGTCGAACAGCTGACGCTGACGCCGCCTGGCGACGGACCGGCGGCCGGGGCGTCTCCGCAGCCCGCCGCATCACCGACGCCAGGGATGCCGGGA
>Ga0209341_10004743_pt1 | contig 12461 bp, 14 predicted proteins | sample RifCSP13_2_FD_184020 | JGI IMG/M metagenome (GOLD analysis project Ga0209341, IMG submission 184020) | Soil microbial communities from Rifle, Colorado - Rifle CSP2_sed 13_2 (SPAdes) (version 2) | ecosystem: Environmental > Terrestrial > Deep subsurface > Rock core/Sediment | place: Rifle...
GGGGCGTCGCCTCCTGGGGCGACATCTTCACAGACACCACCATCGCCACCGCCATGTTGGACCGGCTCTTACACAAAAGCGTCGTGATCAACATCGACGGGGACAGCTACCGGCTCAGAAGCCACCAAGCACGAGCCCGGAAACACCGACCGAAAGGAGACTCCGACTAGAGTCCAACACCAACCCAGAGTGGGGAAATTCGATGAGCAACTCTGGGGAATTTCGGCGAGCGCCGTCAGGGTGGGCGGTGCCGAGGACGTCGATGGTGGCGTTGGAGGTAGTGACCATGGCTGAACTGCGTGTGGAGGTGCTGCTCGAAGCGGAGCGAGCCTCTGTCTACGGTGACCAGAGTATGAGCGAAGGCAATGCTAAGACGGCTCCCCATCTCACAGGGGGATTTACCTCGGGTCCACACGTTCACCAATCCGGCGAGTAACGTCAAGGGCGGCGGGACAGGAGACTCCAGGCATGGCCAAGGCGCACACCGGGCCGATGTCGGGACCCCGACCCTGATCCCAATCCGTAGCCTCACTCCCGTGTTTGTCGGCCGGAGCGAGATCTTGACCGATGGGACCCCCGTGTGACCGGGCCCATGTCGGCCTCAGATCTCGGGAACGATCGCGAGGATCGTGTTGATGGACAGACGAATGAAGAACACGATGAGCCCGGTGAGGATCCCAACCTAAGCCCGAGACACGTTCTGATGGTTGGAGCTGTTGGCCGCGAACCCCCACACCAGAGTCGACACCAGGATGGTCAACCCGCCGGCCCACAGGGTCCTGTACCGGACCCATGAGAGGATCTGGCCAAGGGTGCCCGCCAACTCCGGCGGAGCGGTGGGGGCCCGCACGTGGTCTCGATGCGACTCGGTCATCGGAGCGTTGCGTTCACCTCGCAGCCGTACGCGCATGTCTTGCCTCAGCAGCAGGCGGAGGCAGTGAGAAAGCTTGCCGCAGCCCTGTTGGGTAGCAGCTGAGCCCTTCAGTTCCGGCGGAGCGAGACGACGACTAGTGTCCTGCGTCAGAGGTTCGTCAAGTATTTTTGAGGGTGTTGAGGATCTGGTCGGGCGGTTTTGTGCCATACGAAGGGGCGGGGGTTCTGGTTCCAGGTGGCGGTCCATGAGTTGAGGTCGTCGGTGAGGTTTTTGACGGATCGGTGGGCGGAGCGTTTCAGCATTCGGTTGGTGAGTTCGGCGAACCAACGCTCCACAAGGTTGAGCCACGATGAGCTGGTCGGGGTGAAATGGAACGTGAACCGGGGATGACGCAGCAGCCACTTGTTGATGGCGGGTGTCTTGTGGGTCGAGGCGTTGTCCAAGATCACGTGGACGTCGAGGTCCTCGGGCACCGCTTCGTCGATTGCGTTGAGGAACTTGCGGAACTCGATGGCGCGATGTTGGGGGCGGGTCTGGGTCACGACGTGGCCGGTGGCGAGGTTTAACGCAGCGAACAGATCGGTGATCCCGTGGCGTTTGTAGTCGTGGGTGCGGCGCTCGACCTGGCCTGGTCGCATCGGTAGTACCGGTTGGGTGCGGTCCAGCGCCTGGATACCGGTCTTCTCGTCGACACACAGCACCACCGCCTTATCCGGCGGGTCGAGATACAACCCGACGACGTCCCGGACCTTGTCGATGAACTGAGGATCCTCCGATAACTTGAACGTGTCGGTGGCCCACGGGCGGAGCCCGAACGCCCGCCAGATACGCCCCACCGACGACGCCGACATCCCAGTGACCTTGGCCAGGTCCCTTGTCGACCAATGCGTAGCATCGACCGGCTTGTCCTCCAACGTCTTGACAACTACCGCCTCGACATCGGCATCAGTGATCTTGCGCGGCGCCCCCGGACGCGGCTCATCGATGAGACCATCCACGCCACGCTCAGAGAACCGCTTCCGCCACTTCACCACCGTTGCCTGGTGCACCCCGACCCTCTCCGCCACCTCATTGTTCGTCAACCCCCCAGCCGACAACAACACAATCCGGGCCCGCTGCGCGATCGAGTGCGGCGACTTCGGACGACGAGACCACCGCTCCAACACCTCCCTCTCGTCATCAGTCACGGTCAACGGCCGGCGAGGACGTCCACGTTGCTGCGTCATCCCCCCAGTATGCAACACCCCAACACTAAACGCGAGGAACTAAAAACGCAGGACACTAGGGAGTTGACGATCCGTCTGAGTTACCCGACCGCCTCCGCGATACTTCCAGCCAACCGCGGTGGAAGCGGTCCGTGTCGTCAACTACCTGGGCCCACGTCTTGAATAGGTAACGAGGGTCCGCTATCTGTTCAAGCTGCTTCTTCTTTGTCATCGCACGCCGGGTGTAATCCTCGGCCACGAGAAGACCGATAACGGCAGGGCGGGGCGTCAAGCGCTCATAGAACTCCTGCACGGCAAGGACGTAGTCTTGGAACTTCCCAACCTCGGTATCACTTGCCCTGCGCAGCTGCCCGTCTCGGGAATAGCCACGTTTGATCTCGACAACGACAACTTGATCGACGCTGGCTGGGGCCCGTGGGGCGAGCACGAATATGAAGTCCAGACGGAGTCCATCCTCGTCCTCCTCTGGCTTGAACGCGGCATCCAAGTCTGTCACGCGCACCTCGTCATCGAGGAGATCCCAGCGCGGATCAAGCAGCCAAGGATTTGCCTTCACGATCGAGTGCAAATCGGGCACTTCAAGAGCCCCAGCCTGAACGGCTTTCTCAAGCTGGTCGATCGTCGCAAGTCGCGCCTCAATAATCGAGGCCTTCCTTCGTGCATCGATTAGACCGAACTCGTGGACCAATGTCCAAAGGGTCTGGCGCTGGACATCGTCCTCCGCTTCGATCGCTTCGATGAGATCTCTAACCGACGCGTCGTTGTAAGCGTTGACGACCTGTCCAACGAAGTCGACAACATCCTCCGGTTCGATTTCTCTGTTACGACCAAAGTCCTTCGCAAGACGTCGGAACATGCCCCTCTCTGACCTTGCGAACGGCTGGATGAGCGCGGCGATCTCGGACCCGGTGTCGATCTCTTCATATCTCTTCTCGACACGGAGTCGCTGGCGTCTGCGGAGTGACCAGCCCAGTCGCTTGCGTCCCCACTCCATGAGAGCTTGGAGCCTCTCGTCTTCAAGCTGAAGTCCGTCACGATTTGCCTGAATGAGGTCGTCCCCAATATCCGATCCTTGATCGATCCAATCCGCGACCACTTCGCCTACCAGATACTCCTGACCCAACTGTCCCTCCACCCCTTGTGATCTTCCGAACATGAAGGGTCGCTGTGCCATCTTGCCTCTCGCAAGTATTGACACGCCTTGGAACGATTCCTCTTCAAGAGGCTTCGGCGTGAAACCAATCCACCATCTGACCTGATTCCCATCGGGTAGATTTTCGATTGCCCAGCCGTCCGCTACCTGAACATTCGAGTCGTCTGGCACCCCGTCGCGTGGAAACTGGAATTCCAGCAGAACATTGAATCGTTCAAGCGGCTGGCCGTTGATCGTGACGGCCATCTCAGCAGTCCCGAGCGAGAACCGACGAGACATTGAGTCTACGAATCGGTCCTGCGCCAGAGCCCGCCTTAGGCGGAGATTGCGGAGCGTGATTCGGGTGCCATGATCGAGAAGTCCTCCGGTCAGCGGATTCATGAGCGGGGAGTTGTCCTCGGCTTCTCGCACGTCATAGTCCTGCCCAGGCTCAAGCTGCCGGATCTCGTCGTAGTCCAGGCCGAATGCGCTGGCGGTACCATCACGCAACGTAAAGCACTCGAGCCGACCAGCCGTGCCGAATGCAGCGAGTTTGCCGATCCCCTTTCGCCCGTGCACCTCGCGACCCCCCTCGGATGTCTGGCCGTCCTCAACTCGACGCTTACGACCAACGATGAGGTACTTAAGACGGGCCTCTTCCCGCGTCATCCCATTCCCGTCGTCGATGACGACGATCTCGCTTGCCTGTGTCCACGTCTCACCGAGGGGGACGGTCACCCAGACACTGTTCGCATCAGCATCCCAGGCGTTGGAAATCAGCTCGGCCACAGTTGCTGTCGCGCTGGGATAGAGCTGCGCACCAAGCTGCTCCACCAACGCACCGACAAATTTCAGCTTGAGATCAGAGCCCTCGGCGGCGGGAGTTACAGAAGGGTTCGATGCAGTCATAGTGGGGTACGAGATCTGACCATGAGTTGGATTCGCTCCGTCGCGCTTCTGCTCTCGTCGTGTTCCCAGACACGGACAACCTGCCAGCCCCGTCGCATCAGTGCCGCCTCCTGTTGTCGGTCCCGCTCGATTGTTCGCTCTACCTTGGACCGCCAGAAGGCGGACCTGTGAATGGAAATTGGCCGGTGCTCCGAACAACCGTGCCAGAAACAGCCATCGACGTAGACCGCCACTCGGGCTCGTGGGAACAAGATGTCCGGCTTAAAGCCAGCGTCTGGCCACGGCGACGCGTGCTTGCGGAAGCGAAGGCCAGACCGATGCAGGCTTGAACGCAGTTCCATTTCGGGACGAGTATCGAACGGCGGATTTGCTTTCATTCGTTTGGTGGTTGCTTCGGCCGCATCACCAGGCTTGGCCTTCATCAGAGTCGCTCCCGCAAGAGGTCAATCACTGGTCGAGCGACCTTCTCGGCCAGGAGCGGCGGGACTGCATCTCCTATCTGGCGGTAAACCTGCCACCGATACCCCTCGAGGCGGTACGTGTCAGGTAGAGACTGGAGTCTCGCTGCCTCCCGAGGCGTCAACGCTCGATCCTGCCAAGGATGGGCATACCGGCCGCTCGAGACTCGGCCAATCGAACCAGTCACCGCTGGCGCTGGCGCCTCTCCGTTCATACGACCATACGTATTGTGGAATCCGGACGCGGGTCGGACATCATCAGCCAAGTCAGATCTTGCCTGGCCAGGTCGAAGCTGTGACAGGACCCGTTGAACTGTCTCACCAGCACGGGGTGCTTCATGCCAAGTGAGATGGTCACTCCCGTTGCGAAGTGCCAGCTGGTATGGGTTGTGAGGGTCTCGCGAGTAGAGCGACGCACTCTCGCCCTGCTCGAGAGGAGGCAGGTCATCGATCGCGTCGTCAACTGTGACCCACTCTTCGAGGCAATGAGATGGACTAGGGAACTCATAGGCTCGATCGAGATCGCGATGGACACCAACAACGAAGAGTCTGTGTCGAAGCTGTGGCACGCCAAAGTCGGCTGAGCGCAGGAGTGCGTGCGTGACGACGTACTTGCCGGCCCTCTCAAGCTCCCGCACCAACTTCTGGAGAATCTCGCCACGCTTGGCGGTATGTAGGCCGTTGACGTTCTCAAAGATGAACGCTGGCGGACCGACCTCATGAACCAGGCGGACAAAGTCCCATGTACAGGCCTGGAACCGGTCGCGCCGATCGCTCGCGGACCTTGTTCCAAGCGTCGACCATCCTCGACATGGTGGGCCACCGATCAGTATGTCGACTTCGATCCCATGGGCTCGTAGCTTTGGTGTGAGACGCCACTCACCATTGATCTCCTCGACGTATAGATGAACGTCTGGGTTGTTGACCTGGTAGGTCTTGGCAGTTACGTCGTCGACCTCAACCGCAATTGCGACGCGACCTCCGGCGCGCTCAACACCCAGGGAAAGAGCTCCAATGCCTGAAAACAGATCCACGGCGACAAGATCGGAGGAGGCGACCATGAGTGTCATTCTGGCAGACGGGAAGGACGCATCACGTCCATTGGGCACCATTTCGGCACCAGGAGGCTTTCCGGAGTGCACACCGTTCAACTCCCCCAACAGAGAATACCCAGGCGGTGCCTGGGTTTTCTGGATGCGGGGGCGGGATTTGAACCCACGACCTTCGGGTTATGAGCCCGACGAGTGGGCCTCTTGGGGTGTTGATGAGTACCGATCAGCGATAGTCAACATCAGGACGACCCGGAACCGCTGCCAACGTATGTCCGCTGGTGTCAGCCTGCGATGGGCGGTTTGTCATCAGTTCGTCATCAGAGATGAGCCGCGCAATACCAAGAAGTTCTGCCTTGGCGATGACATGCACGAGTAGGTTCCGGGCGTCGCGGCTGCCGGCGTCGGCAAAGCCGACATCCCCCGCGCCACAGTTGGAGAAGAGGCTCACGGCCCTCAGCGGTGTCGGGTGCCGCCTTTTTCTCATGTGCTCCCGCCCCCATCGCCATCGGCGTGCGCCGCGTCGAACGCGTTGAGGAACGCCTCGTGTGCGGTCACGGCCGCGGCAAGGAAGTCGTTCCACGACTGGCGAACGACCACCCTTTCCCTCTCGAACGACTCGAACGCGTATCGCTGCGTCTCGTCGGTGAGCTTGACATCGTCGGCGATGAGGTCGATTCGCCACCCCTCGGGAAACTCGGCTGTCATGCCCGCGTTCACCTTGAAGAACTCGCTGAAGGCGGTGACGTAGTTCTGCAGCCGCTGGTAATCCTTGCCGTTGAAGGAGTGGCCTGGAACCTTGATCTCGACTATGTGGAGCATTCGCCCGTGGTGGATGAGCGTGAAGTCGGGACGCTTCTTCTCGTGTGAGATTGCGACCTCGATGTCCTCGCCGTACTTGTCTTTCCAGAACTTCGTGAACTGGTCGCGGAAGGTCTTGAGCGCCCGGTTCTGCGTGATGACGCTCCAGTCGGGCCGGATCAGCCATGGCGCGTCGGCGATTAGGGTCTGCAGGTCGCCTTCGTCGACGCCGGTCTTGGTGATGGCGCCCTGCAACTCCCTGATCGACTGGACGCGCTCGGAGGCGATCTGACCGTACGAGGCCATCTCGGCGACTCGGGCCCGGCCGAACAGGGTGACGAGCTGCTCGATTGTGGCGTCTTGTTGGCTGGAGATCTCCTTGAACGCCTGGACCAACGCCTGGTGCGGCGCGACGGACAGCACGATCTCGGCCAGCCCGTCGACATAGTCGGGGTCGGCTAGCTCGTCCTCGGCGGCAAAGCCGCCGATCTTCTTGCCGAGTTCTACGGCGACCCGCACGACCTCCTCGTCGCCGTAGCGCTCGGTGGCGCGCTCTTCGATCTTGGCGTCCTTCATAAACTTGGCGCTCTTGCTCTCGCGGCGTGGACCGGCGGATGCCTTAGCGATCTCCTTGATGATCGAGGCACCCCATTCGCGCAATGCCTGGCCGCGCTCGGAGTCCCAGAGGATGGACTGCCGGTCGGTCCGTATGAGGTCTTCGCTGTCGTCGTCGAGCCAGTCGGCGTGGACCTGACCGACGAGGTATGAGCGCATGGCAAACTCGCCCGTGAACCCGGCCGGTTGCTCGAAGTCGCGGGTGTTGGCAACGATCTTGCCGCGGGCGTAGATGCGCACGCCCGCGCCCTCCTCGTTGCTGTACGAGTCCTTCGCCATGGCGAGCCACCCCGTCACGGCGAGCGTCTCGCCGTCAGCCGTCTTCACGGGGCGTTCTGCGACATCGACCTTGGTTTCGTCGCGTACCGGAACCTTGAACTGTTCGACGACTGTGTCGACGTGTGGCGTCGGCCGGGTGTCGATGACGTGAATCGTGAAGTCGGGGGCTGCCAGCGCAAATCGAGTGGCGAGCTGGCGATGGAAGGTGACGGTGTCCGGCACCCGCTTCGGCAGGAACTGCGAGAGGCGGACCATCGTGCTTGGTGCCGGGCTGTAGGTCGCGTCCCTGTCGCCGACCTCCAAGGGAACGGGCGTGTCGTCGTCCGTGACGATCTTGTCGAAGTCGAGGAAGAAATGGGTCGTGAGGTAGCCCTGGTCGGCGACCTCGTCGCCCCCGGCGGACAGGATCTCAATGCGCCGGCAGATGCCGAAGGGTGCGAGCTTGCCGATGCCCTTGCGGCCCATGACGGGCCGCTTCTTCGTCCTCGACGTGGCGCCCTGCTCGGCGTAGACGCGGCGGTCGCGGCCGACCTTGAGGTAGAAGGACCGGGCCTCGTCCGGGCTCATGCCGTGCCCGTCGTCCCGCACGACCACCTCGTATCCCTTGTCCGCGACCTTCTTGGTCGTCGGGTCCTTCGAGGCGAGCTCCGTGCCAAGCGGCAACTCGACCGTGACGTTCTCAGCGTCGGCGTCGTAGCCGTTGGCGATCAGTTCAGCCACGACCGCGCTCACCTTGTCGTAGAGCTTGACCCCGAGCTTGTCGATGGTCAGGCGCGAGATGGTGAGGGTGTATCCCTGGCTGGCGTCCGCGACGGGGTCGGCTGACATGGTCATCGAAGTCATGTTGCCAGGTCCGACGATCGTTTGCCTTCCACGGCGAGAATCCCAATTGAGCCCTCGATGCAACGGCACGTGGACCGCGGCTGCGAAGCCGTGTCTGATGAGGTCGCCCAGCGTTGATGATGACGGCTCCCGCAGGCACGTTCCCGGCCGAGCAAGGTGTGGCCGCATGGCTTCGGCGGTGGGGGCCCGCGTCGCGCTGAACCTCTTGAACTCGGAGATATGGGCACGGGGCATGTGAACTCCTTGCTCGCGGCCGGTTCAGAACCCTCCAACCCTCCGCCTGATCGCCGAGAAGTTCCTCCCACGCCAGGTCCAGGCGCTTCTGGAACTGACGGACATTGCTTACATCTGGGTTCTCCAAAAGGGAAGGAGAACTAGTGAGGAGAGGGAGCAGCAACGGTTGGTGAATCATCGTCTGGCGGTCATCCGCCACGCTGAGGAGGTCCGGGAACGTCGCTCAGACGTGCCGCCATCCAGTTCCTCGACTACCTCCTCGCCAAACTCCCCTTCCTGGTCGAGGCAATCCAAACCGACAACGGAGCCGAGTTCCAAAGCCAGTTCCACTACCACGTACTGGACCGGGGGATCAGACACGTCTACATCAAACCCGCCACCCCCCCGCCTCAACGGCAAGGTCGAAAGGTCGCATCGGATCGACGCCGAGGAGTTCTACCGGATGCTCGACGGGGTCGTCATCGACGACACCGCCCTCTTCAACGACAAGCTGCAAGAGTGGGAAGACTTCTACAACTTCAACCGACCCCACGGCGGCCTCGACGGACAAACCCCCTCCGAACGACTAAAACAGAAAACCCAGAACCCGGTGTAAACCATCACCGTCAGTTGCACACGATTCCGGGCACTCCACGGTTGACACTCAAATGACAGGGCTGTTGACACTCTGGTGACAGGGTTCGCGCGGACGCTCTGCTCGTGAAACACACGAGAGGAGTGGTGCGTGGGCGCCAGGCCACCATCGCGAGCGGCGGGCAGTGACTTGACCCGGCGGCTCGACGCTGAGTGGAGGATCTTGTCCCACTCGAGGTGGCTGCGTGACCGGCTTCGGACCTGGTCGGTGGATGACCCACGGCTCGAGTTCAGTGACGGTGACCAGCTCGTCGAGGCTGCACAGCGACGGGACGCCACGAGTTGGGCGGAGCGGGATCAGGACCTATCCGCGCTGCTAGAGCGAGTCGCAGAGAACGGCCTCGCGCGGCGGGTGGCGCTTCAGGTGGTGCTTCCCGGCTTGAAGAGTCTCATCAGCGGCATCCGCGGATGGGATGTCGAGGAGCGTGCAGCGCGAATGGTGGCAACTGCACTGGACGTGATCTCTTGGTGCGCCACGGAGCCCGCCGGCACACCGCCGAGTTTCCGGATCTACGCCAACACGAGACGTCGTGTCCTGCGCGCCGCGGTCCGGGCGCGCTCTGAGCCGGTGGTGTTGGTCGAGGATTACCGCCACCTCGACACGGGATTGGAGATCACCGACGCCTCGCCCGACGAGCGTCGGATCGAGCAGCTGGTGGAGTGGGTGCGGCAGCGGGGACGGGTTCGGGAGGACGCGCCGCGTCTGGTTGTGATGACCCGCGCGGGTGGGTTCTCAGTCGATGAGCTGGCGGCTTCCGAGCACGTGGATCCCCAGACGTTGCGGCAGCGACGCCTGCGGACGGAGAGGCGGGTGCGCCGGAACGTGAGCCTGGCCCGGTGACCCATGCAGACGAAGAAACCGTCGCGTCCCGCTCCCCTGCCCGCCCCTTACGTGTTCGACCGGCTCACAGCATCAACCCTGGGAAGGAGGAACGATCGATGGCTTTCTCACACGAACCGAATCCCCGCCACCTTTCCCCCGTCGGCTCCCTACCCGCTGAGGACATTCGCCGGCTGAGCGATGTCGAGCTGGATCGGCGCATCAAGGGCGGATGGGACGTGTGGTGTGACCTGCTCGACGACCTTTTGAATACCGGCGGCATGTTGCCGTCCCGGGAGGTTGCCGGGCGGGTGACGGCGTTCTTCGGAGACGCCTACTGGCGGGCCGAGGAGGCCCGTACCGAGGCGCTCCGCCGACAGTTGGTAACCCTGCACCGATCCCGGATCCGAGATGCGGACCGGTCGCTGGGGCTGACATGACCACCCACACGAGCCGTGCGAGCTTGTCCGGCGAGGGCAGCCGGGGATGGCGGTTGAGCCCGGCGATGTCGGTCCGGCTCCTGCACATCGCCCTGTGGATGTTGGTGGTGTCCGGACCGGTAGCCGCGCTGCTCGTCGCCGGCCGGGTGTCGTCGCTTGCGGCTCGCCTGGATGCGGCCGCCACCCGGCCCGCCGTTGACGCTCCCACCGACACGGCTGGGGTTGAGGGTTTCGCCGAACTGTATGTCGCTGCCTATCTGAGCGAAGGTGAGGACTCCACCGGCGATGTCGATGTCGATGCCGGAGGGTGGTCGGTGGCGAGGACCGTGAGCCTGGGAGCTGAGGAGGTCGCCCCGGGCTACTTCGCGGTGACGGTCGCTGCGGAGGTGGTCATTGACGAGCAGGACGCGGCCGGGACTTGGTTCTTCTCGATAGGTGTCGCCGAGACGGCGAACGGCTGGACCACTCCCGGGCTGCCTTCACTGATCCCGGCACCCCCACAGGTCGACGCCCCGGCGCTGCTGGTTGATCGTCTCGACGGTCTCAGCGAGCCGGGGATCGAGGAGCTGCTGACCCGGTTCCTGGCCGCCTACCTGACCGGGGACGGGGAGCTGGCCCGCTACGTCTCGCCTGCCTCCAACAGCACCGCCGTCCAGCCGGCACCGTTCACCGAGGTGGAGGTGGTGTCGGCCGGAGCCGGCGAACCGTCGGACGGTCTTACGCCGGTTGTTGTCGTCGCCCGTGTCGCCGATTCCGCCGGCCGGACACAACTACTCGAGTACTCGCTGATGGTCTCCCAGCGTGATGGCCGCTGGGAGGTCGCAGACCTGCTCCCCGCTCCCCTACTCGCACCAACGGATACCAACTGAAAGGAAGCATCACATGATCGACACAGCGCAGAACATCGTGGGGAACCTGACCAATCTGGCGATCGGGGCGGCGGTGCTGATCGCGATCGGGATGATCTTGTGGTCGTGGCTGGTGAAACGCACCGTCTCGGCGGTGATCGGGGTGATCATCCTGGCGGCGATCGTCCTGTTCGCCATCAACGCCACCGACTGGCTGCAGAACAAGGTGGCTGAAGATGTCGGCGCCCTCGCCCCACAGACTCACACAATCGTGGTCGCTTCTCGGTCAACTGGATCGGTGTGATCGATGGATGTCGACGTCTACTTCTCGTACACGCAGGCGCTGCGGCATCCGGTGATCATCGGGCACGTCGCCGGTTGGCGTCTCCCGTGGGCACTGTCGGCATCGCAGTTGGGGGCGGTCGCAACAGCGAGCGCGCTGCTGCTGATTGCTCGTCCGGCTTGGGCGCACCTGGGGGCGGTGGGCAACCTGACCGTCTTCGCGTTGGCGGTGGCCGGGTCGGGGTGGGCGGTCGGGCATTGGCGGGTTGAGGGCCGGTCCCCGTTTCTGGTGGCGGTCGGTGTGGTCACGGTGCTGGTGTCGGCGGGGTGTCGCCGTGGGGTACGCAACGGTGCACCGGTCGCGCTGCCTCGACCGGTGAGGGCGCGCCCGGTGGGTGTCGTCGTCGCCCCGGGGCCACAGCAGATCGCGGTGTCGGATGGGTAGCCCGCTGCCGGTGCGCGGTGTCACCGGGCATCTGGTGTGGGGCACCGACGGTGCGGCGTGGGCCTGTTTCGAGGTGGACCCGTTCGCCTACCCCCACCGGTCGGTCCGCGACGCCCGGGACGCCCACGCCCGCACCGTGGCGGCGCTGCTTGTCCTCCCCACCCACTCGTTGGTCCTGTCGGTCGCCGCCCAGGTCTCCTCGGACGAGCTGGAACGGCGCATCCGGGGCAGCAGCGAACGGCAACCGGCGGGGTGGGTCGGGGTGGCTCGCCGAACCGCGCTTCGACTCTCGGCGGAACCGGTCGTCGAGCGTCGCTGGTTCCTCGCCCTCCACCTGCCTGAACCCGGTGGCACTCGAGGCCTGGTCGATCGGCTACGGGCGGCCGCGTCGGAGGTTTCAACCGGGTTCGGCACTCCGACACCGGCTCCCGGTGAGCGGCGGGTGGCGGCGGTGAGCCGGTCGTTGGCTGGTCAGCTGGGGCAGCATCTCGGTCTGCGGCCGCTCAGGTCAGCAGTGGTGCGGTGGCTGTTCGAGCGGGCCGTGCTGCGTGGCCTCACCGAGCCGCCACTCCC
>Ga0209341_10004744_pt1 | contig 12460 bp, 12 predicted proteins | sample RifCSP13_2_FD_184020 | JGI IMG/M metagenome (GOLD analysis project Ga0209341, IMG submission 184020) | Soil microbial communities from Rifle, Colorado - Rifle CSP2_sed 13_2 (SPAdes) (version 2) | ecosystem: Environmental > Terrestrial > Deep subsurface > Rock core/Sediment | place: Rifle...
ACGCGATGAACAGCTACACGAACTGGAACCTCGCGAAGCGAGCGGACCTGATCCTCCGATACGTGAAGGAATACGAGGCCGACGCGCTCGTGATCCACTCCGTGAAGAGCTGCCGCTCGTTCTCCGTCGGGCAGGCGGACTTCCGGGAGGCGTTCGTGAACGAGCTCGGGATCCCGACGCTCATGATCGAGTCGGACCTCGCGGACCCGCGGTACTTCCAGGAAGCGCAGCTCCGGAACCGGATCGACGCGTTCTTCGAGTCCCTCACCCAGCGTCGCCTCACGGGGGTGACCGCGTGATCGTCTCGGGCGTGGACGTGGGTTCGACGACGAGCAAGGCTGTCGTGCTCGACGACCGCCGCCAAATCGTCGGCACGTCCCTCCTCCCGACGGGCGCGAACGTCGTGCGTGCCGCGGAACGCGCGTTCCGGGAGGCGCTCACTGCCGCCAAGTGCGACGAGTCCGAGACCGCGTACGTGATTGGCACCGGCTATGGCCGCTACAAGGTCTCCTTCGGCGACGACCAGGTCACGGAGATCGGGTGCCACGCGCGCGGCGCGCACTTCCTGTTCCCGGACACGCGGACGATCGTCGACATCGGCGGGCAGGACACGAAGGCGATCCGGATCAACGACCGCGGCGAGGTCCTGGACTTCTGCATGAACGACAAGTGCGCAGCGGGCACGGGCCGGTTCCTCGACGCGTGCGCGAACGTCCTCGGGATGTCCCTGGAGGACATCGGCCCCGCGTCGCTGCGGTCCGAGAAGGCCCTCCGGATCACGAACGTGTGCACGGTGTTCGTAGAATCGGAGATCATCTCCCAGCTCGCGCGGGGCGAGAAGGTCGAGGACATCCTGCGCGGCGTGCACCAGGCGATCGCGAGCCGCACCGCCGGGCTCGTGCGCCGCGTCGGCACGAACCCCGCGGTCACGTTCACGGGAGGCGTGTCGCGGAACCAGGGGATGGTGAAGTCCCTCGAGGAGAAGCTCGGCGTCCCCGTGCACGTAAGTCCGCTCTCGCAGTGGATGGGGGCGCTCGGCGCGGCGCTCATCGCGCTCGAGCGCGTCGAAGGCGGGGCCGTCCGTCGCGTCGCCATCGGGGGGGCGGCATGATCACCGCCGGCGTGGACATCGGGGCGGGCACGACGAAGGCCGTGCTGATGGACGAGACAGGGCGGGTTCTCGCGAAGCTCTCCCAGAAGTCCGGCGCGCGACTCGACGATGCCGGGTCCCGAGTCTTGGCGGCGGTCCTCGAACGGGCAGGCCTCCGGCGGGAGGACCTCGCGTACGTCGCGAGCACCGGGTATGGCCGGTACCAGCTCCCGGAGCGCGACATCCAGATCACGGAGGTCACGTGCCACGCCCGCGGAGCTTCGCACCTGTTCCCCGCCACACGCTGTTTGCTCGACATCGGCGCGCAGAGCACGCGGGCGGTCCGCGTCGACGAGCGGGGCCGCGTGATGCGGTTCAAGATGAACGACCGGTGCGCGGCTGGTGCGGGGCGGTTCCTGGAGCGCGTCGCGCGGGCGCTCGAGGTGTCCCTCGAGGACCTCGGGCCGATGTCCCTGCACGCGTCGGACCCGCAGGCGATCTCGAGCATCTGCGCCGTGCTCGCGGAGTCCGAGGTGATCAACCTCGTGACGTCCGGGAAGGCGACGGAGGACATCCTCATGGGGGCGCACCTCTCGATCGCGGACCGGGCGCTCGCCCTCCTGCGGCAGGTCGGGGCGGACGGGGAGGTCACGGTCACGGGCGGCGTCGTCCTGAACCCCGGGATGGTGGACGCGCTCGAGAAGCGCCTCGGGAAGCGGGTGAACGCCTCGCCTGACACCGTGTTCGCGGGCGCGATCGGCGCAGCCCTTTTAGGGTTCGTCCGCCTCCGGAAACGCGGCGAGGCGCGATGAGCGCGGTCCGTGTGGAACGCAAGGACTCTGTCCTCCACGTGGTGCTAGATCGGCCTCCGCTGAACATCCTAACGATCGCGATGCTGGGGGAACTCTGTCGTGCCCTCGAGAACGTCGGCGACGCGCGCGTCGTCGTGCTCCTGGGCGAAGGGAAAGGGTTCTCGGCAGGCGTCGACGTCCGCGAGCACCTCCCGGAGACGATCGAGGAGATGTTGGCAGAGTTCCGAAGTGCCCTGGCGGCGGTGTTGGGGTCCCCGGTTCCCGTCGTCGCGCAGGTCCATGGCCCCTGCCTTGGCGGCGGGATGGAGCTTGCGATGGCCGCGGACCTCGTCTACGCGGCGGACACCGCGACGTTCGGCCAGCCGGAGATCAAGCTCGGCGTCTACCCGCCGTTCGCTGCGGCGGCGTATCCGCGATGGTTCGGCCGAGCCCGCGCCGCGGAGCTCGTGCTCCTCGGGGAGGCGATCACCGCCAACGAGGCGTTCACGCGGGGGTTCCTCACGGCGGTCGTCCCCGCGGATCAGCTCGCCGCCAAAGTCTCGGATGCGTGCACAAAATTGGCGGCGCTGAGCCCCTCGTCCATCCGGAGGGCCCGCGAGGCCCTGCGCATCGGCGAGGCGGGAGGGCTGGATGCGCTCGACGCGATTGAGGGCAAGTACCGGGACGATCTCATGAACACGGAGGACGCGCGCGAGGGACTTCGGTCTTTCCTTGAGAAACGACCGCCAAGATGGAAGGGGCACTGATGCGCGCCGCGGTCCTGCATCCGAGTGCGAAGGAGCTTCGGGTCGAGGACTGGCCAGAACCCTCCCTGGGCCCCGGCGATGTTCTCGTGAAGGTCGCTGCGTGCGGGCTGTGCCGCACGGACCTGCACTACCTGCACGGCGTCTCCACCGCCAAGCCGCCGCCCCTCGTCCTCGGGCACGAGGTCAGCGGGACCGTGGAGTCCGTCGGAAGCGGCGTCCAGGGGATCGCGACCGGCGCAAAGGTGCTGCTGCCCCCCGTCCTCCCGTGCGGATCGTGCGACCTGTGCCGCCGCGGGCGCGGGAACATCTGCGCGAAGATGCTCATGCTCGGGAACCACCGGGACGGCGGGTTCGCGGAGCGCGTCGTGGTCCCCGCGGACTGCGCGTTCATTCTGCCACCAAACCTGCCACTGGAGGAATCGTCAGTGCTTTCCGACGCCGGTTCGACGGCGTACCACGCGGTCGTGAACCGGGGTCGCGTCGCGCCGGGGGAGTGGGTCGCCGTCCTCGGCTGCGGCGGCGTGGGGCTCTCCGTCCTGCAGGTTGCAAAGGCGGTCGGAGCCCGCATCGTGGCGGTGGACGTCGCTCCGGAGAAGCTCGACGCCGCCAAACGGTTGGGAGCGGACGAGGTCGTCGACGGGCGAGGCGAGACGGCGAGACAGCTCCGGAAGATCACGGGTGGCGGGCCCGACGTGGCTTTCGAAGTCATCGGGCATCCGGCGACGATCCGCGCAGCCATCGACGGCGTGCGCACGGGCGGCCGCGCGGTCATCGTCGGCTACGCGGACGCGGACGTTCCCCTGCCCGCAGGGCGCATTATGTTCCGCGAGCTCGAAGTCCGGGGCTCGCTCGGCTGCCCGCTCCAGGAGTTCCCGCGCGTCCTCGCGCTCGCGGCGAGTGGCGCGTTTGACCTGAAGGCGATGGTCACCCACCGCTTCTCGCTCGAGAACATCAACGAAGGCTTCGCCGCGCTGAACGCCGGGATGCCGGGCCTCGTTCGCGGCATCGCCGTGCCGTGAACCGGGGCAACGTACATATCCCCCGCGCGGTTCGGGAGCGGAGTCGGGAGAGGTTTCTGATGGCGGCAACGGCAAAGCTGGCGGTCCCGAAGCTCTTGTTCGCTCGGACGCCCGCAGAAGTCACGAAGGCCTCGGACACGCGCCTGAAGCGGGCTCGGTCGATCCTCAAGAAGATCGTGGCGGTGAAGGAACCGCGGACCGTCGAGAACACGCTCGTCCCGTTCGACGAGCTCCTCGTCCACGTGACGGAGACGGGCCTCCAGGGCGACCTCGTGCTCAACACCCACCCGGAGGCAGCGATGCGGGAGGTGGCGGACAAGGCGTACCAGGCTGCGCGGAGCCTGGAGTCGGAGCTGAGCCTGCACCGGCCCCTGTACGACGCGATTGCCGCGCTCGACGTCACCAGCGCGGACGAGGAGACGAAGTTCGCGATGTTCAAGATCCTGCGCGAGTTCCGCCGCTCCGGCGTGGACCGCGACGAGGCGACGCGGGCGAAGGTCCAGGCCCTCCGCGACGAGATCACGGCGATCGGCTCGGAGTTCGACAAGACAATCCGGGACGACGTCCGGACGATTCACGTGGCGCGCGAGGAGCTCGCCGGCCTGCCGGAGGACTTCGTGGCGGCGCACCCGCCGGGCCCGGACGGGACGATCGCGCTCACGACGAACTACCCCGACGCGCTGCCCCTCCTCCAGTACGGCGCGGACCACGACGCCCGCCGCCGAATGATGTGGGAGTTCCGGAACCGCGGGCACCCGAAGAACCTCGACGTCCTCGAGCGGTTGATCGCGAAGCGGCACGAACTCGCGACGCTCCTCGGGTACGCGCACTGGGCGGACTACGTGACGGAGGACAAGATGATCGGGTCCGCGCACGCGGCGGCGGATTTCATCCGCCGGGTTACGGACACCGCGGACGCGCGGTCCCGCGAGGACTACGCCATGTTCCTCGCCCGGAAGCGGAAGGACGTGCCCGAGGCGAAAGACCTGGACCCGTGGGACCGCGGGTACTACGAGGAGGTCGTGCGCACGGAGCAGTACGCGTTCGACTCCCGGGACCTGCGGCCGTACTTCCCGTTCGCCCGCGTCCGCGACGGATTGTTCGAGACCACGGGGAGACTGTTCGGCGTCCGGTACCGCCGCGTGAAGGAAGCGCCTGTGTGGCACCCGTCCGTGGAGGTGTTCGACCTGTACGACGGCCGGACGCGCCTCGGCCGGTTCTTCCTGGACTTGCATCCGCGCGAGGGGAAGTTCACGCACGCCGCGGCGTTCCCGATCACGGTCGGCCTCGCGGGCCGCCAGCTCCCGCAGGCCGCGCTCGTGTGCAACTTCCCGGACCCGGCGACGGGGCCCGCCCTGATGACCGCCGACGACGTCATCACGTTCTTCCATGAGTTCGGCCACTTAATCCACTTCATCCTCGCGGGCCGCGTCCATTGGTCGAAGAACGCGCCCGGCGAGGTCGAGTGGGATTTCGTAGAGGCCCCGTCGCAAATGCTCGAGGAGTGGGCACGGGACCCGGCGACCCTGCAGACGTTCGCGCGGCACCACGAGACGGGCGAGCCAATCCCCGCCGCCCTCGTGGATCGGATGAAGCGCGCGGACGCGGTGGGCCGTGGACTCGACGCCCGACGCCAGATGTTCCTGGCGGCCTTCTCATTGGGTTGCTACGACCGCGACCCCGCGGGGATTGACACGACCGCGCTCGCGAAGGAGACGAACGCGAAGTACGACCTCGTCCCGTGGTTCGAGGGCACGCACCTGCAGTGCGGCTTCGGCCACCTGAACGGCTACTCCGCAATCTACTACACGTACATGTGGTCCCTCGTGATCGCGAAGGACCTGTTCCGCGCGTTCTTGGAGCGGCCGACGATCCTCGACCGGGAGCAGGCGGCGAAGTACCGGACGATGATCCTCGAGTCGGGGAGCGTGAGGCCCGCAGCGGACCTCGTGCGGGCGTACCTCGGTCGGGAGCCGAGCTTTGAGGCGTTCGCGGCGTGGCTCCGCGAGGCGGCGTAGTCAGAATCCGAGGAGCGCGGTCACGCGCGTCGCGGTCACATCGGGACCCGAGAAGGCGCCTGACATCACGGATGCTCGCGGGGCCCGCAGGTCGACATCGTGGAGAATCTCACGAACCGCGCGCTCGTCCCCTTCCGGTTGGGCGATTAGCACGATAGCCTCACGGGCGTCCTCGGGAGGTCGCGCCAACCACGGGGACCGGAACGCGGCGTCGACCGCCGCCAACTCCGGATGGTCGCCCATCCCTTCTCCGATCCCGAGCTGCCAGTCGTCCGCCCCGCGCAGCACGGTCTTCAGCGCCGCCAAATCGTCCCGGGTGAGGACGCGCAGGAGGTCGAGGATCGGCTGGAGTCCGAGCTTCGACATCGCCTCGAACGCGCGGAGGACGGGCAGGTTCGGCGCGACGCGGAGCAGCGGGTCGTTCGGAAGGACGAGGGTCCCGTGGGCGTGCGTCCGGAGGAGCTTGAGGGCGGACGAGGCGACGAGCCGCCGGGCCGGGCCCTCGACGGAGAACGGCGTCGTGACGACCGCCATGGACGTCGCGCCCTTCAGCGCCGCCACGCGGGCGACGAGGCTCGCGCCCCACGAGCCCATCTCCCCTCCGAGGCCCGCGAGCGGGACGATGAACTCCGCGTCGCCGAGCTCCACCGCCACGGCCTGCTCCGCGGTCGTCGCGAGGGCTTTCACGGCGTGTTCGTCCATCCCGGCGATCTCGCGGAGGCCCGACTTGTCGAGTAAGAGCTTCCTGCGGACGCCGAGCATCGAGGGGTGCGGGTGATCGTTCACCGCCAAGACGTCGAGGCCGGGCGTGGCGGGGAGGACGCGGAGCGTGTTGCAGCCGGCGCCGCCGATCCCGACCGCGAGTACGCCGGGAGGCTCCGTCCCGACGCCGAACTCACGGACCTCGGGCACGCCGTGGGATTGGCGGTTCCCGAATAAGGTTGCGGCGGTCGCGCGCCTACTTCTTCTTCCTCGCCCTGGACCGCGCCTTTGACTTCTTCGCGCCCGCCTTCCGTGCGGGCTTCCGCGCGGGGCGCGGCCGCTGCAGGGCCTGGTACAGGGCCATCACCGTGCCGCCGGGCTCCTGGAACATCGCCCACCAGCCCTGGCCCGGGATCTCCATGCGGGTCTGCAGGACCGTGCCGCCCGCGGCGCTGACCCGCCGGAGCGTCGCGTCGATGTTGTCCGAGTACAGGTAGTCGAGCACGTGCGGGCCGCGGCCGCCGTGGTGCTGGAGCCCGCCGCCCGGCTCTTTCGGGGCCGTCCACAGGATGTAGTTCATCTCCGGGACGTCTGTGAACTTCCAGCCGAATACGTTCCCGTAGAACTGTTTCGTCCGCACGGGGTCGTTCGAGTGGATCTCGACGTGCACGAGGCTGCCTTCTTTCGGTTGGGCCATCTTCGCTCCCCCTTGGGGTCTGGGCGAACGGCTCCGGAGCCTTTGAATCTATGCGCGAGGGCCTAGTCGGGGTGCCGGTCGCTGGGGGTGTTGAGCGCCGCGGGGTTCTGCTCCCAGAGCGCCATCTTCGTCCCGGCCGGGTCCTGGAACACCGCGAACCAGCCTTGGCCCGGGACCTCCAGCTTCGGCGTGAGGACCGTTCCGCCCGCCTTCTCAATCCGCTGGATGTACTCGTCGACGGAGGTCACGAGGATGTAGTTGATGACCCCCTCGTCCCAGTTCCCCGGCTGCAGGCCGCCGATGCCACCCGGCGGCCCGCTCGGCGCCTCGAAGAGCGAGTAGTCCATCCCGGGGACCGGATTGAACTTCCAGCCGAACAGGTTCCCGTAGAACTTCTCCACCTTCTTCGGCTCCTTCACGTGGAACTCGACGTGCACGATGCTTCCCGGCTTTGGACGTTCTGCCATGTGCTGTCATTCCCCCTGAGGGGACCCAAACCATTTCGGCGGCGGGGGATGAACCTGTCGCGGGGAGGGGGCCGAAAGTGCGCCGACGAGAGGCGGTCGAGGCTCGCCGGGCGCCGGCTCTTCGGAGGCTATTTGGAGCGAATTAGGAGCGAAGGAGAAGCGAGAGTGGTTCGAAGCGAAGGGCTACCGCCTTCCCAGCCACCGCGCGACGACGTCCTCATGGCTCCGCCCAAACGCCTCCGGCGGAACGGCCCGCGGATCGTGCCACGCGAGTTCCGCATACCACGGGGGCACCGCCAACGTGTGCCCTTTTGGCGGCGTCGCGTCCACGAGGAACCACACATCGTAGTGCAGCGCGCCGGGGGACCGCTTCGGCTCGTACAGGTCCGTCTCCACGCGCGGCTCCCCGTACGCCATGCCCGGGATCTGCAGGATCTCCTCGCCGATGCTCCGGGCGGCGACCCGCGGGTCCTCCCCGTACTTCAGTTGCCGCGCGGGGAGCGTCCAGCCGCGGCCGTGGACCTTCACGCGCTCTGCGTCTAGGCCGGCGAGCGCCTCCCACCGCGGGTCCTCCGCGTACTTCCCGAGCAGAATCCCATCGCCGTGGCAGACGAACAGGAACGCGCTCAGACACATCCCGCCGGGCGGCACGTCCCGGAAGCCGGAGGGAGGGGCGGTCTTTGAGAGCCAGAGGAAAGGGCCTTCGCCGGGCATCGCGGCTGAAACACGTGCGCCGCCAAGAAGATACCGCATCCCGAATCCTCGGACGGAAGAGAGGGCGAGCCTCAAGCTTTCCGAAGAGACACGGACTTCGAACGCTCCCTGAGGCGCCGGTACTGCGCCTCCATGAACTTCTCGTATTCGACGCGATCCATGAGGGCCTCGAGAAGGTCCTTGTACGTTTGCCCCTTGAGCCCAAACCGCTTGAAACGGTCTCGCGTGTCTGAAGGATCTGGATGGTCGTCGTGGCGCCCGCCACGCCTATTGGTAGACTAAGGTAGCACATGAGGATTGTGCCCTCTTAAAGCGGGACGAACATCTGGTGACCGTGCGCCTCCCCGCACACCTACGTCATGGAGCGTGCGCCGCGGCTTATCGGTTCCGCGGCCTGGCCTTGAGCCTGTTGGTTGGTCGTCGCAATCTCCATCACCAAGGGAGAGGTCCGATGAGTCCCGCGGCAAAAGGGATGCGCCGCGATTGGGGGACGAAGACTCTAGACGCCACGTCCTCTCTTCCGCCGCAGCACGATTACCACGGCGGCTGAGACGAAAGCGCCGACAATTGCGACGCCAGCAAGTTGTAGAAAGGGGAAGCTCCCTCTCGGCTCGAGTTCGGCGCGGGTGAGAATCGCCGTGTGGTCCGGCCCTAGCTCTCCTTCTATCTTCACGAACCAAGCAGCCGACGAGGCAAAGAAGAACCGTCGCCCGGAAGAAGCCTCTAGGATCTCGTACGCTTCGAAGGTTCCTGCTGGCACCTCAATCGTTCGGATGGCGACTACCTGGACCACCGACCACCTCTGGGTCGTGTTACCCGAATCAGAACGCACAGTTGAGGTTACCTCGCGAGGCGGCCCTGGCTCCATGGGGAACTCCAGAAATGCGAATGGAGGGTCGTATGTCCATCCCACTACTGCATTCCCTGACCGGAAGCGAACTTCCGCAAGGTCTGATGCGCGATACCAGCGGACGCTGCCGTCAAAGAATGGCATCTGCTCGGGACGTTCCGTACGAGTGAGCACGCGGTACGCCTGAACTTGAATGTCGCCTAGAACGACGGTCTCTTCCGCTTGCACTTCTCGGGTGGAGTTGTACTGCACGCACTCCCCGAGGTTGCAGTCGGTCTCCAGGTAGGACCACCTGTCCCCGGGCAACCATGCGGGGGCGGAGTCCCCCTGACTCCTCGATGGGCCAGCAGAGAGCGGCGCGGCCAGGGCGAGGGCGAGAAGGGCGCACACCACGGGCCTCGCTCCCTGGATTTCCGGGCGCCGTAGGATCGACCGCATCACGAGCGCACCCTGACTAGCGATAGTTGAATGTAAATGTTCCCCAGACGAGGCGGGCCGCGCCGGAGGGCCCGAGCGGAAGGACGTCGCATCGATCGCGAAGCAGGTACCCCGGATGGACCCCTTCGAACACCCCGGACGGCCCTGGACCCGTTCCGAGCGTGATCGCGTAGGTGACGACATCTCGGTCGAAGACAACCGAGTCTGTTGTGAACAGGATTGCCGCCAAGGAGACATTGGACCCTGCGGGGAGGACCTCCACCTCGAGTAGCGCCGGTCGGAGGGTGCCCATTCCGAACGGGTAGCTGTCCTCCGCGCTCCTCCGCTGCCACTCGATACCGACAATGAGCGTCCCGTTCGTCGCGAGCCGAAGCCGTGTACCGTCCTGATTAAATAGGCTCGCAGAAGAGACGGTGCCCGGACCGATGGGGAACCGACCTCGAAAGGTGGCGTACCAGCGCTCCGTCATGTTGTCCACGATCTCAACAAGGGTGGTCGCGGAACCGCCAACCGGAAACGGCACGGTGACGTTCACTCCTTGGCCGTCGTTCGACCTGAGGACAAGGGCCGCGAACCCCAGGCCGGGCACCGGGCTGTTGACGAGAATGGCTCCGATTGCGAAGGTTACGGCTACGGCCAGGACGAGGAGAGCGACCAGAATCGTCCATCGACGGCCCAGCGCGATCCGCATCAGTACTTCGCCCCTCATCGCGGTACGGTCACTTGGTCCTTCGGTTCGTGCTGTATGTGCGCTCTATCCGCCTGTGTGGCGGCAAAGGGTAAGCGCGTACCCCGTACATCTACGCGAAACTTTCACCCACCCGGGCGAACCCCTTATGTCCCACGGCTTCCCCTGAACGGCGAGGGATGAGGACTGGAGCGGAAGGCCCGTGCGAAGCCTTAGGGACGAGGGAGGGATGACCGGGACGATGGCGGACGTCGTGTGCGTGGGGGACGTCCACGCGGGGATCTCGTTCGGCTTCCTCGTGGACCCCGAGACCGGCGTGAGCGCCCGCGCCCTCGACCTCCACCGGAACTTCGTCGCCGCCGCGAACTGGGCGATCGAGCACGGGGCGAAGCTGTTCTGCGTCCTCGGGGACCTGTTCGACAGGACGCACGTCGCGCCCGTGTTCCGCGAGCTCGTCCGGCGGGACGTGATCGAGCCTCTCGGGAAGGCGGGGATCGAGGTCTGGCTCTTGGCGGGGAACCACGACCAGCCCCGCGCGTTCGCTCGCGGCACGAGCCTCGACGACTTCCGCGGCTACTCGCACGTGAGGATCTTTCGCGAGCCCGCGACGGAGGTCCGCGAGTTTGGCGGCAAGAAGGTCGGCTTCGTCCTCCTCCCGTACATGCACCCAGAGGAGATCGTGAAGCGGATGCGGGAGCGGCTGGACGAGGAGGTCTCTCGGGAGCAGGCATACGAGATGTCCCGCGCGCTCTGGCGGGAGTGGATTTCGAACGAAGCCGCCAAACTGGACGTCGACCGCCGAATCGTGTACGGCCACTTCTGGATCGAGGGCGCGAGGCCGACGGAGTCCGGGTACGAGGTTGTCCCGGACGAATTCACGTTCACGCGGGACATGTTCCCGGCGACGATGGATCTGGCGGTGTTCGGCCACATCCACCGCCACCAGTCCCTCTACGACAAGATTGTGTACACAGGCGCGCCGGAGCGGATCGATTGGGGCGAGCGGGACGAGCCGAAGGGCTTCCTTTCTCTCGACGCCGCCAAAGCCGAATGGGAGTTCATCGAGCTCCCCTCGAGGGACATGGTCCGCGTGGCGGTCACCGTCGGCGTCGAGGAGGATCCCACCGCCAAAATCGTGGCGGCGCTCCCGGAAAATCCGAAGGACAAGCTCGTCCGCCTCGAGGTCACTCTGCCGGAGGCCCTCCGCCCGAAGGTCGAGCAGCGGCGGATCGACGAGAAGCTCCAGGGCGCGTTCCACTACGAGGTGAAGTGGCTCATCCAGCGGAAGGACTTCCGCGTCGTCGAGGAGTTCACGATGGACCCCGCGCGCCTCCTCCGCGGCTACGTGGACTCTCACTACGCGGAGCATCCGCGGAAGGCGGCGATCCACGCGCAGGGCGAGCAGCTCCTGAAGGAGGTCGTCACGTGAAGGCCGCGGACGAGGTCCGGCCGGAGGAGTCGTTGGTAGCGTCCGTTTCCAGCGCGGCGCCCGAGGCGGGGGAGGGCTTCGTGATCGAGGAGGTCGAGATGCGCGGTTTCATGCGCTACCTCGGACAGACGCCGCCGATCCGGTTCCCCGGCCAGTTCACGGTGATCACGGGCAAGACGGGCTCCGGAAAGACGAGCATCCTCGACGCGATCACGTTCGCGCTCTACAAGCGGACGACGCGGACGGATCCTCCCGCGAACGCGAAGATCGAGGACCTGTGCAAGCCCGGCGGGCACGTGCGCGTCACCTTCCGCCAGCGCGGGAAGGCGTACGAGGTCCGCCGCGGGTTCCAGACGAACGGGAAGACGTTCCTCGAGCTGACCGAGGACGGACGGATCATCCCCGGGACGGTCCCGGAGAAGGAGCACGCGATCGTCGACGTCGTCGGCCTAGACTACGACGGGTTCCGGAACAGCACGTTCGTGCGACAGGAGGAGATGAAGGGCCTCGGCGCCGCGAGCGGGTCGGACCGGTTGGCGGTGTTCCAGAAGCTCTTCCGGCTGGAGACGTTCGAGAAGGCAGCCCGCGTGGCGGCGGACCGGTTGGCGGTCGTGGAATCCGAGACGAAGGCGAAGGAAGCGGAGATCACGACGCGGAAGGAGCGGCTTGATCGACTTCCCATCTTCAAGGAGCAGTTGGCGGCGTTGGAAGCGGCCGTTGCCGACGAGCGCGCGCGAGAGGCTGAGTTCGCCGCCAAGCTGCGGGCGATGCAGGAATCGCTCAAGGGCCT
>Ga0209341_10004747_pt1 | contig 12456 bp, 10 predicted proteins | sample RifCSP13_2_FD_184020 | JGI IMG/M metagenome (GOLD analysis project Ga0209341, IMG submission 184020) | Soil microbial communities from Rifle, Colorado - Rifle CSP2_sed 13_2 (SPAdes) (version 2) | ecosystem: Environmental > Terrestrial > Deep subsurface > Rock core/Sediment | place: Rifle...
GTCCGGCCGGACATCCCCGTCGCGAGGCCCTTCCCGTCCACGGGGGACCACATCCGGGTCGGGTTCCTCTCGGACATCCACGTGGGGAGCAAGACGTTCCTCGAGGCGCGCTGGACGAAGATGTCCGCGTGGCTTCGGGGCGACGACGAGGTCGCCCGCTCGATCCGGTACCTCGTGGTGAGCGGGGATGTCGTGGACGGGATCGGCGTGTACCCGAACCAGGACGAGGAGCTCGCCGTGGACGACATCTACGCGCAGTACGAGGCCCTCGCGAGGCTGTTCGGCGAGCTCCCGGACCGGTTGAGCGCCATCCTGATTCCCGGGAATCACGACGCCGTGCGGCCCGCGGAGCCTCAACCTGCCTTGCCCGAGTCGATCCGGAAGCTGTTCGACTCCAACGTCATGTTCGCAGGCAATCCGTCCCTCCTGCGCCTCGGCGGGGTCAAGGTGCTCGCGTACCACGGCCGGAGCATGGACGACCTCGTCTCGGCCCTCCCGGGGATGAGCTACCACCGTCCCGTCGAGGTGATGAAGGCGATGCTCCGGATGCGCCACCTCGCACCCATGTACGGCGGCAAGACGCCGATCGCCCCGGAGGCGGAGGACCACCTGATCATCGATGACATCCCGGACATCTTCGTGACGGGTCACGTCCACTCCGTCGGCGTGGACCGCTACCGCGGGGTCGTCCTCGTGAACGCGTCCACCTGGCAGGCCCAGACCTCGTACCAGAAGATGCGGAACATCGAGCCCGCGCCCGCGCGCCTCCCGATCGTGGACCTCGCGACAGGCGACGCCGTGATCCGGCCGTTCTGACCCGGAAGGGTTAACGCGCGTCGCGGTCTTCGCTCGGGGGTGCGGATCGCCGCCGTCGGGGACGTCCACGGGCCGCAGAACCTCGCGACGCTCGTCCGGGACCTCGAACGCCTCGGGCCCGTGGACCTCTTCTTGCTCGCGGGGGACACGACGGACCGGAACGATCTGGAGGGCTTCCGCGCGGTCCTCGAGGCGATCCGCTCGCGGGTCGACGCCCCCGTGTGGATCGTCTTCGGCAACAACGAGTGGTCCCAGGACCACGCGGCGTACGTGTCGCGGTTCGGGGACGGAGCCCGCGTGCGGTTCCTCCAGGACGAGGCCGCGGTCCTCGAGGCCCCCTCGGGCCGGGTGCGCGTCGTCGGGAGCCTCGGCGCCCTGGACCGGCCCACCTGGTGGCAGCGGAAGAACCTGCCCCACCTCGCGACGGAGTACGGGCGGCGGATCGCGACCCTGGACGGGCTCCTGTCCGGCGACGGGCCGACCCTCCTCCTGACCCACTACCCGCCGACGTACGCGACGATGGGGGACGAGCAGGAGGCGTGGCGGCCCGAGCTCGGATGCAAGGCCCTCGAGCCCGTGATCGTTCGCCGGCGCCCCGCGCTCGTCGTCCACGGGCACATCCACAAGGGGATCCCGTACGCGGAGCTTGGGGCGGCCCGCGGAGGCCTCGACGCGTTCCTCGACGGGGTCCGCCCGGTCCCCGTGCACAACGTCGCGTATCCCGTGCGGCACGGGATCACGGTCCTCGACCTGTGACGCCCCGTCGGATTTATACCCCGCGCCCCCTTTGGTCGAGGGGCCGATGGCCCTCGAAGGTCCCGAGCCGGATGTGGACCCCGACGACGGTGTCCTCGACCTCAAGGCGGTCCTGCGCGAGGTCCTCATCGCGGGGATCATCGTCGGGGTCGTGTTCGGCGGGATCTTCGCGTACACGCAGGTGTATCCGCCCCTCGTCGTGGTCGAGAGCTCGTCCATGCAGCATGCTCAGGACACGTCGTACGTCGGGGTGATCGACACGGGCGATCTCGTCCTCGTCCAAGCGGCTCGGATCCGGCCCGACGTCGTGACGTGGGTGGAGGGCCGCGTGAACGGCCATGCGACGTACGGGGACTACGGGGACGTGATCGTGTTCCGCAAGCCGACGGCCTTGGCGGACGCGACGCCCGTGATCCACCGCGCGATCCTGTACATCGTCCCGAACGGGACGGACGCGTACGACGTCCCGGACCTCCGGAACTTCCCGTCCCTCCAGTGGGAGGGGATCAGCCGGAACGGCTCGAACGTGCAGGACGAGCCGGTCGCGCTGAGGCAGGTCACGATCCACCAGATGGGCTGGCGACACGACCTCGGGATCACGTTCGACCTCGCCGCGCTCGCCGCGAACCCCGTGAACCGTGTGGCGGGTTTCGTCACGATGGGGGACAACAACGCGTACGACGCGTGCAACGCGAGCCCCGACCCGTGCGAACCGTTCAAGCCGTACGACCAGGCGTGGGTCGTCCCCATGGATCACGTGATCGGCCGCTCGCGCGGGGAGATCCCATGGTTCGGGCTCCTCAAGCTCACGTACCAGCCGACCCTCGTGCGCATCATGGGCGCCATCGTCGGGGTCGTCCTCGGCGTGTTGATCCCGCGGACGAACCGGAACGTGATCCTGATTGCGGCGGCCCTCACGGGTGCGATCGCGGGGTACTTCATCGCGGGGATCTTCGACACGACCTCCTCGCCGACCGGCGCGTGCTGTCTGTATTGGGGCCAGGTCGGCCGGTCGGGTGCGCCACAGAACAGCTGGGACAGCCTCCTGATCGCCCTCCCTCTCCTCTTCGCGTCCCCCGTCCTCTTCGAGGGCGGGCTGTGGGCCTGGCACCGGTACGTGACCCCGAGGATCCGGCGGTGGCGCGGCCGGCCCGAGGGACCCGCCCCGGACCCGCCCGAGCCTAGATGAGGGTCGTCTGGGACTTCACGCGGTACCCTCGGGCCTCCGCGAGGATCTCGTCCTTCTCGAGGACCCGCTTCACGTCGAGCTGGGGCACGGACGCCTGGATCTCCTTCGTGCGTCCCGCGCGCCCGAAGCTCCGCACCCGCGCGTGGACGAGGCCGAGCATGTCGAGCTCCGAGATGAGGTCCGTGACCCGGCGCTGGGTGAGGGGCGTGACTCCCGTCCGCCGGGACAGTTCCCGGTACGTCGTGTAGACCTCGCCCGTCGTGAGCTTCGCGTTCCCGGCCTCCTCGTTGAGGAGGATCCCGAGCAGGATGAGTTTCGATTGGGTCGGGAGGGACTTCACGGCCTCGATGACCGTGTCGAGCTCGATCTTGTTCTTCGCGCGCTGCACGTGTTCCTCGGAGATGCGGTCGTCCCCCGCCCGCTCCGCGAGCTCCGCGGCGACCCGGAGGAGGTCGAGGGCCCGCCGGGCGTCCCCGTGCTCCTGGGCCGCGAGGGCCGAGATGAGGGACAAGACGGCCTCGGGGGCCGTGCCGTTGTCGAACGCGAGCCGGGACCGTTCCTCGAGGATGTCGTACAGCTCCTCCGCGTTGTATGGCGGGAACACCATCTTCTCGTCGCTCAGGCGGGACCGGACGCGGGGATCCAGGTACTCCGTGAACTTGAGGTCGTTGCTGATCCCGATCAAGCAGAGTCGGGCCCGCCTCAGGTCGTCGTTGATCTTCAGGAGCTGGTACAAGATGTCGTCCCCGTTCTTCGTCACGATCTTGTCGATCTCGTCGAGGACGACAATCACGATCCGCTTCTCCTCGTCGAGCTTCTCCACGAGGAGGCTGTACACGCGGTCCGTCGAGAGGCCCGTGAACGGGATGCGCTGGTTTAGGTTCTCGATGAGCTGGTTGCTGATCCCCTGGAGGACCCCGTACGGGGTGTCGACGATCTCGCAGTTCAGGTACATGTAGTGGACGACCCGCGCGCCGTCCGCCTTCTTCAGCTCATTCTCGATGTACCTCACGACGGCCGTCTTCCCGGACCCCGTCTTGCCGAACATGAGGACGTTGCTCGGCCGCTCGCCCTTCAGGGCGGGGACGAGGATCTGCGCGAGCTGCCCGATGTGGTCCTCCCGGTGCGGGAGCCGGTTCGGGATGTACGACGGGCGAAGGATCTCGCGGTCCATCCGGAAAATCGATTTGTTCCCCAGGTAGGGTTGGAAGATGCTTTCCTCCATGTGGCTCGCTCCCCCTAAGCGAGTGCGGGTCCCATGCTCCCCCGAACCCGACGCGGACGTCGGGCACAAGGGGAGGCGCGTATGAGGCGTTCCGCACATAAGGCTTTCCAACGGGACGGAGCGACATTGGGCCTCGGCCCGACCGCCGATTTATATCCTTCATGTGAGATGATAATCAGGGACGGTTCGACGTTGAAAGTTGACGGTCGACGCGACACCACGTGTGTCACTCGGGCAGGAACGCGAGGAGCCCGATCGCCGCGAAGCCCAGGATGATCGACAGGGAGACCAGGAGGGAACGGGACCGGTGCTGGAGCTCCGGGATCAGGTCCGCCGCGGAGACGAACAGGAACGTCCCGGCGGAGAACGCGAGGCCGATCGCGACCCACGACGCGCCGATCCCCAGGAACAGGATTCCGACGAGGATCCCGAGCGGCGTGTCGATCGCGGTCGCGAGGACGAAGCCGATCGCGGCGCGCCGGCTCCGCTTGGACCCGAGCCCGACCGCGAGGGCCGCGAAGCTGTCCGGGATCTGATGGAGCGACACCGCGAGGACGATCACCGTGCCGGCCGCGGCCCCGAGCTCGAAGCCGAGCGGGATCACGAATCCGTCCACGAGCCCGTGGATCGTGAGCGCGCTGAGGGCGAGCGTCCCGAACGGATGGATTGCGTGGCCGTCTTCGCGATGGGGGGCCTCCACGTCGTCCCGGTGGTCCGGAGCGGGAGGATGCCCGCGGTGGAACATCTGGCGCTCGATGAGCATGAGGACGAAGAAGCCCGCGGCGGCCCCGAGGGGCACGGCCTGGGGCGGGAGGCCGAGCGCGTCCGCGGCCTCGAAGCTCTCCGGGAGCACGTTCAGGAAGGAGAGGCCGAGGAGGATCCCCGCGGACAAGCCGAGCATCACGTGGGTCGTGCGGTCCGTGAGGCGCGTGCGCAGGATCGGAACCGCCGCGAGGATGAGGGGGGTCCCTCCCGTGACGAGGGCCCACAACGCGAGGGTCGCGACGTCCGCCACGGCTGCGGCACCCGGCCTGCCTTATTTAAGAGTTGGTCCTTTGTTAATAAGATTCAAGAACCCGGAGCGCCTTCCTTATTGACCATGCCAATCGTGAGCATGAGCCTCGACGACGCGACCTTGCGTCGCCTCGACGACGTGGCCCGGCGTCGGAAATACCGGAGCCGCAGCGAGGCCGTGCGGGACGCCCTCCATGACTTCATCGACGCGACGGAGTGGGACCGGGACGCGGCGAAGGCGTCCATCGTCCTCGCGGTCGTGTACGAGAAAGGCAACGCGAAGGCGGACCTCGCGTTCCTCCAGCATCGGTTCGACGAGATCCGCACGATGCTCCACACGCACCTCGACGACGTGAACTGCCTCCAGCTCCTCGTGGCCGAGGGGGCCACGGCCCGCCTCAAGGAGCTCATCGCGCACATCCGCCGGGTCAAGGGGGTCCGGACGATCCGGTTCATCGAAACCGCCGTGGGGCCGTGACGCACCCCCCCGTCGCGGCGGAGTCGCACCCGAGCCGCGTGGAACGGCGGCTCGCGTTCGCGTACGGACGGACCCTCGTGTGGGCGAGGCTCCTCCTCATCGGGGAGTCGGCGGGCCTCGTCGCGTTCCTCCTCGTCCTCTTCGGGAACGTTCCGCTCCCATACGTCGCGATCCTCGCGGGGGTCCACGGGGTCGCGTTCGTCGTGTACGGCGTCTCGCCCCTGTTCACGCAGCACTGGCTCACGCGGTCCCGGATCGTCCTGAGGCAAGGCTGGTACTTCCGCGCCTCGATCCCGTTCTCCGCGATCGAGTCGATCGCCCCGGCGGACCCGGAGCCCCGCCGGGTCCCCCTCGGGATCCACCGACGGCTCGGCCGCTCGGCCCTGTACGTGACGGCCGGCCTGACGGGCCTCGTCGAGATCCGGCTCTCCGAGCCAAGGCGGTTCTTCCAGGCGTTCGGGCTCGCCGCAACCTCGCTCGTGTTCGACGTGACAGACCGCGCGGCGTTCCTCGAGGCGTTCGAGGCGCGCCGTCGGCTACTCGCGCCAGTCCAGGCCGAACGTGCGGATCCCTAGCTTCGGGATGAGGGGCATCTTCCGCTTGTGAATGCTCGCGGACACGAGCCGCTCGACCCTCCGCACGGTCCTCAGGGGCACGTGGGCCTTCTCCGCGATCGCGTCCGGCTCGAGCTGGAGCTCAATCCCGAGGAGGATTCGATCCAGATCCTCGTACGTCACGCCGAGCTCCGCTTCGTCCGTCTGGCCCGGCCATAGGCCCGCGGTGGGGACCCGTTCAACGATCCCTCTCGGGATTCCGAGGTGCCGGGCCATCCCCCGCACCTGGGTCTTGTACAGGTCCCCGATCGGAAGGAAATCGGCCCCGCCGTCCCCCCACTTGCTGAAATAACCCGTCGCGAGCTCGCTCTTGTTCCCCGTGCCCATCACGAGCCGGTCCTCCGCGTTCGCCGTGTAGTACAGGACGATCATCCTCGTCCGCGCGCGTAGGTTTCCTCGGACGATCCGGCTCGATCGGGTGGCCCGGAGACCTGCCTCGAGCGGGCGCACGAGGGGGGCGATGTCGATCACCCGGAATCGGATCCGGAGGGCCTTCGCCCACGACCGCGCCGCGGACAGGTCGGAGCCGCCTGACCCCTCGGGCATCCCGAGGGCCAGGACCTCGTCGGACCCGAGAGCCTCCGCGCACAGCTTCGCGACGAGCGCCGAGTCCACGCCCCCGCTCAGCCCCAGGACGACGCCGTCCCGTCCGCTCTCCCTGACGACGTGCGCGATGAACTCCCGGACGATTGCGACGTGATCCTCCCGAAACGTCGGGACGAGCTCCGGCACGCGTCGCGCAAAGGATGGTCCGGGCCATAATCCTTTCCCGGGGAGGAAGGTTCATCGGGACCGCCGCCTTCCGCGCCCCGCGTGAACGCGAACGAGGCGATCCTCGTCTGGGCCGACGAGTACAGCCGGATGGCCGCCGTGTACGAGGCACGGGTCGTGCCGCGGTTCGAGCCGGTCGCGCGGCTCGTCCTGGAGGCGGCCGCCCCCCGGTCGGGCGAGATGTTCCTCGACATCGGGACGGGCACGGGCCTCCTCGCCCGGCTCCTGGCGCCCGCGGTCCTGCCCCAGAACGTCGTCGCGCTCGACCTGGCGGACGAGGCGATCTCCGTCGGGAGCTACCGCGCGGGGGACGCGGGGATCCGGAACATCCGCTTCGAGATGATGGACTCGCGGAACATCGTGTACCGCTCCCGCCTGTTCGACGGGGTCGTGAGCAACCTCGGGGTCCCGAACCTCGGGTACGACCGCACGTTCGCGGAGGTTCATCGGGTCCTCAAGCCAGGCGGGCGGTTCGCGTTCAGCGAGTGGGACGCGCGGGAACCGGAGGGATGGGGGACCGTATTCGACCTCCTCGGGGCGCACGGCACGCGGAGCCCGTCCAAGGGGCTCGCCCAGGTCCGGGAGGCCCGGGCCGTGACCCGCGGGGACGAGGAGGCGCGGGCCCTGCGGGAACCGGACCGGGTCACGGCGGCTCTCGAGGCCTCCGGCTTCGCGCAGGTCGAGGTGTCCACGAAGTCGTTCGAGACCTTGTTCCGGAGCCTCGACGACCTCCTCGGGTTCGTGGCCGCGTGGGGCTGGCCGGACCGGGAGCTCGCGGAGATGGGACCGGAAGGGCGTCGCGCGTTCGACGCGGCCCTTGAAGGTCGCCTCGGGGGTCGCCTCGGGCCCGGCGGGATCGCGGACGACTGGACGATCCACGTGTACACGGCCCGGCCGTGACGTACGTCCGGATCCGGGTCGAAACCCTAATGAGGTCGCGCCCCTTCGAAACGGCCGCGATGGAAGACGGCCCGATCGTTCGCGCGGTCGACGCGCACAAGGTGTACAACTCGGGGGCCGTCGAGGTCCATGCGCTCCGCGGCGTGGACGTCGCGATCGCGCGGGGGGAGATGGTCGCGATCATGGGCCCGTCCGGGTGCGGCAAGACGACCCTGCTCAACTGCTTCTCGGGCCTCGACGACCTCACGTCCGGGGACGTCCGCATCGAGGGCGTCTCCCTCGCGTCGATGGGCGACGACGCGAAGAGCCGGTACCGCTCGAAGCGCATGGGGTTCGTGTTCCAGTCGTACAACCTGCTGCCCGTCCTCACGGCCGCGGAGAACGTGGAGCTGCCCCTCCTCGTGGCCCGCGTCCCTGCGCGGGAGGCCCGGCGCCGGGCCCTCGACCTGCTCGACGCCATGGACCTCCGGGACTGGGCCCGCCACAAGCCCGCTCAGCTCAGCGCGGGGCAGCAGCAGCGCGTCGCGATCGCCCGGGCCCTCGTGAACGATCCCGCGATCGTGTGGGCCGACGAGCCGACGGGGAACCTGGACTCGGAGACATCCGCCCAGGTCGTCGACCTGCTCGCGCGCCTGAACCGGGAGGAGGGTCAGACCCTCGTCCTCGTCACGCACGACGAGGGCGTGGGCTCCCGGGCCCACCGGATCCTGCGGATGCGGAACGGACGGATCGTGGACGAGATCCGGGCGGGGTGAGGGTCCGTGCTCCCCGGGTGGACGGCCCTCCTCGCGCTTCCGTCCGTCGGAGTGGCCCTCGCGTTCCTCGGCCGCCGGCCCGTCCTCGCCCGCCTCGCGGCGCGGAACATCGGCCGCCGGAAGGGGCGGGTCCTCATCGTCGTCGCGGGGCTCCTCGTCGGCACGGCGATCATCGCCTCGAGCCTCGTGGTCGGGGACACCCTGTCGTACATCTTCGTCGGGGACGTGTACGAGCGGCTCGACGCGATCGACGAGATCGTCGTGGACGAGTTCAACGGGAACCTGCTCTCGTTTCCGGAGGCCGTCGCGGACGGGATCGGGGCGGGGCTCGAGGCCCGCGGCTCCCCCGTGGACGGGGTCGCGCCGGTCCTCCTCAAGGCGATGCCCGTCCGGAACGCGGACGGGAACGCGGGGAGCCAGCAGGTCACCGTGATGGGCCTCAACGCATCCCGCGAGGGGGCCTTCGGGGATTTCGTCGCCCGGGACGGCCGCCGGCTCTCCACGGCGGGCCTGGGACCCCTCGAAGTCCTCGCGAACGAGCGCGCTGCGGCCCAGCTCAACGCGACGGCGGGACAGGTCCTCACCCTGTTCTACGGCACGACGAACGAGACGATCGTGTACGCGTCCCTGAGGGACGTCGTGAGGGACGAGGGGAAGGCCGCGTACGAGCGGCGGGCCTTGCTGTTCATGGACCTCGCGGCCGCCCAAGGGGCGTTCAACGAGTCCGGGCGGATCAACCTCGTGAAGGTCTCGAACGCGGGCGGAGTCGCCGACGGCGCGGCCTGGAGCCCGGACGTCGCGTACGACCTGCGGCTCGTCCTCCTCGAGAATGGCTGGGACCTCCGGGTCGACCCCGTGAAGGCGGACGGGATCGCGGACGCGACCCGGTTCGGGGCGGAGGCCACGGAGCTGTTCCTCGTGATGGGGGCGTTCTCGATCATCGCGGGAGTCCTCCTGATCGTGAACATCTTCGTGATGCTCGCGGAGGAGCGCAAGCCCGAGATGGGGATCGCCCGGGCCGTCGGGTTCCTCCGGCGGGACCTCCTGTGGTCCTTCACCCTCGAGGGCACGTTCTACGTGGCCCTCGCGGCGGCCCTCGGGGCCCTTGCGGGGCTCGGCCTCGGCTACGTGATGGTCCTCGTCTTCGACCGGGTCGTGCCCCACGGGGAGGTCCGGGTCGTGTTCCACTTCGAGCCCGGGAGCGTGCTCCTCGCGTTCGTCGCGGGCGCGGCCTTGACATGGCTCACGGTCCTCGTCGCATCGTGGCGGGCGAGCCGGCTGAACATCGTCCGGGCGATCCGCGACCTGCCGGAGCCGGCCCTGCCCCACGGGTCCCGGCCGATCCTGGCGGCGGCCGCGGGATCCGTCGCGGCCGGCCTCGGCCTGTCCGCGTGGGGGGTCGTCGCGAACACGGGCTACGGCCTGATCCCCGGGCCGCCCGTCGTCGGGTTCGGCCTCGCGTTCCTCGCGACGTGGGCCGGGAGGCCCCGGATCGGCTTCAGCGCCGCGGCCGCGTTCGCGCTCGCGTGGATCCTCGCCCCCTTCGCCCTGCTCAACGAGGCGACGGACAACGTGTCCGTCGCGTTCGTGATGACGGGCGTGATCCTCGTCGCCTCGGCGATCCTCCTCGCCGTGTTCAACGTGAGCGAGGTCCTCCGGGCCGTCCTGCCGCGCCTCGAGGCGGGCGCGGGCCGCCCCGTCCTCCGGACCGCGGTCTCGTACCCCGTCGAGAAGCGCTTCCGCACCGGGATGACGGTCGCCATGTTCGCCCTCATCCTGTTCATGGTCACCCTGATCTCGATGGTCCAGGCGATGCAGGAGTCCAGCCTCGAGGGGTTCGTCGCGCAGCAGAGCGGTGGCTACGACGTGATCGCGTACACGACGACGTACGGGGAGGTCCCGGACTTCCGGCGGATCCTGTGGGAGAACCTCAGCGCCTCGTCGTTCCGCGGGGGAGAGGGCGGGGTCTCCGCGGCGAGCGTGATGCCCGCGAAGGTCCAGGAGATCGGCCGGAACGGCTCGTTCGACTACACCTTGTGGGGGGTCGACAACTTTCTCGTGGAGAGCAACGAGTACGGATTCTACGCGCACCTGCCGTCCGTCGTGGACGACAACGGCACGCCGCGAGCCCTGTCGACCCGAGAGGACGTGTGGCGCTCCCTCGCCTGGAACCGATCCCTCGCGATCGTGGACCGGAGCGCGAGCGGCCCGAACCAGTTCGTCCCGGACGCGGACCGGCTCCGCGTGGCCCCGGGGGACCGGATCCGCGTGTTCGACGTTGCGGGGCGGGACGTGGACCTGACCGTCGTCGGGGTGCTCGAGCAGGCCCTCCAGTTCACATCCGGCGTGTTCGTGGACGGGTCCGTGGTCACGGGCACGTTCCCCGCGGAGGAACGGTACACGGCATACTTCTTCCAGGTCGCCCCCGGGGTCGACGTGAGAGCCCTTCGGGCGGACCTCGAGCGGGTCTTCTTCCCGTACGGCCTCCAGACGATCGACATCCGGGAGGAGATCGGGGTCGCGTTCGACGCGTCCCAGCGGGTCCTCACCCTCATGCAGGCGTACCTCGGGATCGGGCTCCTCGTGGGGATCGCGGGCCTCGCGGTCGTCACCCTCCGAGCCGTCGTCGAGCGGCGCCAGCAGATCGGCGCGCTCCGCGCGATCGGGTTCACGAAGCGCATGGTCCTCGCTGTGTTTCTGCTCGAGATCGCCCTCGTCGCGGTCCTCGGGGTGTCGATCGGCGTGGGCCTCGGGATCGTGTTCGCCTGGAAGGTCCACGCGGTCTACTTCGCAGACATCGTCGTGTTCACGGTCCCGTGGGCGAACCTCGCGGGAATCGTCGGGCTCGCGTCCGCCGCGGCCGTCGCGAGCACGGCGCAGCCCGCGGTCCGCGCGTCACGCATCCCTCCCGCCGAGGCGCTCCGGTTCATCGAGTGAGGCTCGTCGACGCGGCCCGCGTCGGACATACCTCCAAGTATGGGTACGAAGCCTGCTGTGACCTTCGGGCGTCCCCCGCAGACGCGCTGGAGAAGCCTTTTATGGGCCCCGGTTCTGTCCGCGTCCGGACGGACATGGGAGAGCCCCGCCTCGCGGAGAAGACCTGGGACGCGCGGATCGAGCAGGACGTCCTCTCGACGTGGAAATCCGAGCCCGCCCTGTACGCGTTCGCCCCGGCTCCGGGGCAGGAGGTCTTCATCATCGACACGCCGCCCCCGTACCCGAGCGGTTCGTGGCACATCGGGGCCGTCATGGCGTACGCGATGATCGACATGATCGCCCGGGCCCAGCGGATGCTCGGCCGCGCGGTCGTCTTCCCGTTCGGCCTGGACCGGAACGGCATCAACATCGAGAGGACCGTGGAGCGGAAGACGCGCAAACCCCTCCACGAGTGGGACCGCGAGGCGTTCATCGAGGCCTGCCGGCGGGAGATCGAGACGATCGGGGCCGGCATGCTCGACCTGGCGGTCCGGGTCGGGATGAGCGCGGACTTCGCGCACGTGTACCTGACCGACTCCGACGAGTACCGCGCGTTCAGCCAGGCCGTGTTCCTCGAACTGTGGCCCCGCGGGCTGTTCTACCTCGGCGAACGGCCCGTGTTCTGGTGCCCGTATTGCGAGACGCCCCTCGCGGAGGCCGACATCGAGTACGAGGAGCGCGCCTCCACGCTCGTCACGATGAAGTTCGAGCTGGCGGGCGGAGGCCACGTCCCGATCGCGTCGACTCGGCCGGAGCTCCTGGTCGCCTGCCGCGCGATCATCGTCCACCCGGACGACCCGCGGTATCGCGCGCTCCACGGGAAGACGGCCCGCGTCCCACGGTTCGGTCACGAAGTGCCCATCGTCCCTCACGCGGCCGCGAAGCCCGATTTCGGGAGCGGGGCCGCGATGATCTGTTCGTACGGCGACATCGTGGACATCCAGCTGTTCCGGGAACTCCGC